>OLSC01000086.1_pt1 | contig 118275 bp, 98 predicted proteins | sample 1672881 | NCBI WGS metagenome assembly OLSC01 (sample SAMEA3136733, study PRJEB25190) | human gut metagenome | biome: human gut; feature: human-associated habitat; material: faeces | place: Austria | collected 2013 | reverse complement strand
GCCGCGTCCATCGGGGAACCGCCGCCCAGGGCGATAATCACGTCCGGTTTGAAAGCGTTCGCCAGCTCAGCGCCTTTACGGACGATGGTCAGAGTCGGGTCCGCTTCCACTTCAAAGAAAACTTCTGTTTCAACGCCAGCCGCTTTCAGTACGGAAGTGATCTGATCCGCGTAGCCGTTGTTAAACAGGAAGCGGTCGGTGACGATCAGCGCGCGTTTGTGACCATCGGTGATCACTTCGTCCAACGCGACTGGCAGTGAGCCCCGACGGAAGTAGACAGATTTCGGAAGTTTGTGCCACAACATGTTTTCAGCTCGCTTAGCCACGGTTTTCTTGTTAATCAGGTGCTTCGGCCCGACGTTTTCCGAGATCGAGTTGCCGCCCCAGGAGCCGCAGCCGAGGGTCAGGGAAGGGGCGAGGCTGAAGTTGTAGAGGTCGCCGATCCCGCCGTGGGAGGTCGGGGTGTTGATCAGGATGCGCGCGGTTTTCATCTTTTCGCCAAACAGCCTGACGCGATCCGCCTGGTTATCCTGGTCGGTATACAGGCAGGAGGTGTGGCCGATGCCGCCCATATCCACCAGCTTCACCGCTTTCTCCACGGCATCGGCGAAATCCTTCGCCCGGTACATGGCGAGCGTGGGCGACAGCTTTTCGTGGGCAAAAGGCTCGCTGTCGTCGATGTCCCGGACTTCGCCAATCAGGATTTTGGTGTCCGCAGGCACCGCGATCCCGGCCATTCCGGCAATATTGACCGCTGACTGCCCGACAATAGCCGCGTTGAGTGCGCCGTTTTTCAGCAGAATCCCCTGCACGGCCTTCAGCTCCTGCCCCTGCAGCAGATAGCCGCCGTGGCTGGCGAAACGTTCGCGTACCGCGTCGTAGGCCGCATCCACGACCACCACCGACTGCTCGGAGGCGCAGATGACGCCGTTATCGAAGGTTTTTGACATCAGAATCGAAGCCACCGCGCGCTTCACGTCGGCGGTTTCATCGATCACCACCGGGGTGTTGCCCGCGCCGACGCCAATCGCCGGTTTACCGGAGCTGTAGGCCGCTTTGACCATGCCCGGCCCGCCGGTGGCGAGGATCAGGTTGATGTCCGGGTGGTGCATCAGGCGGCTGGACAAATCCACGGTCGGCTCGTCAATCCAGCCAATGATATCCGGCGGCGCGCCGGCCTCTACCGCCGCGCGCAGCACGATCTCCGCCGCACGGTTGGTGGCGTTTTTCGCCCGCGGGTGCGGGGAGAAAACGATGCCGTTGCGGGTTTTGAGGCTAATCAGCGACTTAAAAATGGCGGTGGAGGTCGGATTGGTGGTGGGGACAATCCCGCAGATCAGGCCGATGGGTTCGGCAATGGTCATGGTGCCAAAGGCGTCATCTTCAGACAGCACCCCGCAGGTTTTCTCATCTTTATAGGCGTTGTAGATATATTCGGAGGCAAAGTGGTTTTTGATGACTTTATCTTCCACGATGCCCATGCCGGACTCGGCAACCGCCATTTTGGCCAGCGGAATGCGGGCATCGGCGGCGGCCAGCGCGGCGGCGCGGAAGATTTTATCGACCTTCTCCTGAGAAAAGCTGGCATAGGCCTGTTGCGCCTTTCGTACCCGCGCGACCAGGGCATCGAGGTCGTCATTACTGGTGATGAGTGACATAAGTTTTCTCCGTAAGGGATTGAATTCTCTTAAGTAAAACATGTGCCTTTCCTGTAATGACGCCAAACCTTCCGCCACTGCAGATGCCTGGTTTTAATTAACAGAACTGACTGACCAGAAACTTCTCGGGTACCGTTGCGTTTATTCGTTCGCTAATGAAATTAATTTTTCATTATAATGATGTATGAAATACAAAAACCGTTTTGAGAGATGGATCAAAGATAAGCAAACTGCTGTTAAAGGCAGCCTGTTAAAGGCGAGGTGATATTATTTAATTCATTAAAATCATGTAATTATAATTTTAATTTTTCAAGGGTGGTGAAAAGAGAGCGGTTGGCTGTCTTGCCGTGTCAGGTTTTATTGTGAAATAAAGGTTAAAATTAAACGCTTATTTGAAATTAAAATGAAAAATTAAAACCAATCAGAATGCAGGGGAAAGGAGAAGGGAGAGATCGATAATGTCGCTTGTACGGGCGGGCGGGTCGCCCGGATCGGGCAAGCGCCGTAATCCGGGGGAGTTATGCAGAATTAGCCTTCGTTTTCGGCCAGTTCACGCAGATACTGGAAGATAAGCCGCGCGGATTTCGGCGGTTTATTACCTTCTTTCTCTTTTTGCGCGTTGCGGATAAGCGAACGCAGCTGCTGACGGTCGGCCTCAGGCCACAGGTTCAGCACTTCCGCAACGGCGTCATCACCATTATCAATCAGACGATCGCGGATCTGTTCAAGCTTATGGAACAGCGCAACCTGCTGGTTGTGGCGGTTCTTCAGCTTGTCCAGCGCCTGACGGATCGGCTCGACGTCACGGCTGCGCAGCATTTTACCAATCAGCTGCAGCTGGCGGCGGCGGCCTTCTTTCTTGATACGCTGTGCGAGCTCAATCGCGTCGCGCAGGTCGGTATCCAGCGGGATTTTATCGAGCGCGTTTTTACCCAGCTCGACCATTTCCGCGCCAAGACGCTTCAGTTCTTCGGCGTCGCGCTTAATTTCACTTTTACTGACCCAGATAATTTCATCGTCTTCATCTTCGACGTCATCACCAGGGACGTCGTCGAGCCAGTCTTCGGGCTGCTTTGTCATCTCAGGCTCCTTAAAAAAGAGACTAATGTTACCAGTTAAGGCGCGCACTGAAAAACGGTTCTCTGTTAGACTTCAGTTAACTCCTTCTTACATTATGGCATTAGCGATGAAAGTCATCTCTCAAGTTGCACAACAGCGTAAGACGCTGGAAGAGGCCGTGACCACGGCGCTGGAACTGGCGGCAGGCAAATCCGACGGCGCGGAAGTCTCCGTCAGCAAAACCACCGGTATCGGCGTTAGCACCCGCTACGGCGAAGTGGAGAACGTAGAATTCAATAGCGATGGTGCGCTAGGCATCACCGTTTATCATCAGAACCGTAAAGGCAGCGCCTCTTCGACCGACCTTAGCCCGCAGGCCATTGCCCGCACGGTGCAGGCGGCGCTGGATATTGCCCGCTACACCTCGCCGGACCCGTGCACGGGCGTGGCGGATAAAGAACTGCTGGCTTTTGATGCCCCGGATCTGGACCTGTTCCACCCGGCGGATGTTTCCCCGGATGAAGCCATTGAGCTGGCCTCCCGCGCGGAACAGGCGGCGCTGAAAGCTGATAAACGCATCAGCAATACCGAAGGCGGTAGCTTTAACAGCCATTACGGCATCAAAGTGTTTGGTAACAGCCACGGCATGCTGCAGAGCTACTGCTCGACTCGCCATTCGCTCTCCAGCTGCGTGATTGCTGAAGAGAATGGCGATATGGAGCGCGATTACGCTTACACCATTGGCCGGGCGATTGGCGATCTGCAATCGCCGGAGTGGGTTGGCGAAGAGTGCGCCCGCCGCACCCTGTCGCGCCTGGCCCCGCGTAAGCTATCGACGATGAAAGCGCCGGTGATTTTCGCCAATGAAGTGGCTACCGGTTTGTTTGGTCATCTGGTCGGGGCGATTGCCGGCGGTTCGGTTTACCGTAAATCCACCTTCCTGCTTGATGCGCTGGGAACCCAGATCCTGCCGGACTGGCTGACCATTGAAGAGCATCCGCATCTGCTGAAGGGGCTGGCCTCTACGCCGTTTGATAGCGAAGGCGTGCGTACGGAACGCCGCGATATCATTAAAGACGGCATACTAACCCAGTGGCTGTTGACCAACTACTCGGCGCGCAAGCTGGGATTGAAGAGCACCGGCCACGCGGGCGGCATTCATAACTGGCGTATTAACGGTCGTGGCCTGAGTTTTGCAAAGTTGCTTAAAGAGATGGGGACCGGTCTTGTCGTCACGGAACTGATGGGGCAGGGTGTAAGCGGCGTCACCGGCGACTACTCACGCGGCGCATCCGGCTTCTGGGTAGAAAACGGCGAAATTCAGTATCCGGTCAGTGAGATAACCATTGCAGGAAATCTGAAAGATATGTGGCGTAATATCGTGACCATCGGCGACGATATCGAAACGCGCAGCAACATTCAGTGCGGTTCTGTACTGCTGCCGGAGATGAAGATCGCCGGTCAATAACACCTGTGTGCTTAATAATAAAAAAGGAAGTGAGCAATGCGTAAAAAACTGTTAGCGATGCTGGCCGTATCGGCTTTTGCGCTTGGTTCGGCATCGGCTTTCGCCGATCTGGGCGAAGATATGGATACCCTTGCCGAGAACCTGCAAGTGGTGCAGAAAACTTCAGATGCCGGTGAGCTGAAAGCGGCGCTGAATAAGATGCGTACAGCGGCGGTTGACGCCCAGAAAGAGACGCCGCCGAAGCTGGAAGGTAAAGCGGATGACAGCGCGGAAATGAAGGACTATCGTCACGGTTTTGATGTGCTGATCGGCCAGATTGACGGCGCGCTGAAGCTGGCTGACGAAGGTAAAGTCAAAGAGGCTCAGGCCGCAGCGGAAGAGTTTAAAACCACCCGCAATACGTATCATAAGAAGTATCGTTAATCGTCTGCAGATTTCGGGTATTTCTGCCGGGCGGAGGCTGACGCCTTGCCCGGCCTACCAGACCCCAAATCTAAACCTGAATCCTCGGTCGGTAACCTCAAGCCCTGTTCCCATCCTCAACCTTGATCCCAACCCTTTCCGCTTTCCCGGCAGCCTGGCGGGCGGATAAAAAACCTGTTCCATCACATTTCTGCGTTTTTCTCTTCAGGTCGTTCCGCGCCGCCAGCGCTGCGATTATGTGATATCCATCACGCGAATTTGGCTAAGTGAACACATTCTCTGTGGTTATGTGAAATGAATCACACATGCCGTCGTTCTTTCCACTTCGAAGTGGAAAACAACTCGCTACAAACTCTTATCCCCCGGCATTAGTGTTATCCCCAGAGACATCAACGGGGTAAATCAAGTGAATAACGGAGCGGTAACACACGTCCCAGAGGAGCAGGCCACGCTAACCGAACAGCTGGCCGACAGGATGCTGCAGCAGGTTTTCGCGCTATTAAGCCGCCGCAACATCGTTCCCAACGACGTTCAGGAGCAAATGCTGACTTCCCACGTTCGGGCGATGGCCCATCGGTCAATCAGCGGCGAGCCGCTGCCGGAAGTGGATGCCAGCCTGTTCGAAGAGATCTCAGAAGATTCAATGATGCTGGCCCGCGAAGTGGTCGCGCAGTTCGGCAATCTGCCAGATGAAGAAGCCTGGCTGCTGTCCGTCCACTTCGAAGTCGCGAAAGATAACCTGTAAGGAGCATACAAATGGAACAAATCACCGTTGTTATTGGCGATCGCCTGGGTAAAGGTCAAAAAGTTGCCGCAGGTGCGGAAAAAGCTGGCGCTCGCGCCGTTGTCGTTCCGGGCGTTGCTGCGGATATGAAACTGGGCGACATGATGAAAGCCGAAAACGCTACCTTCGGTATCTCTTTCTGCGGCAGCGGCGGCGCAGGGGCAATCACCGCGCAGAATAAGCATGGCTACAAAGCAAAATATGGCATGCGTTCCGTTGATGAGGGCGTCACCGCGATCAACGAAGGCTACAACGTACTGGGCTTCGGCTTTATGGATAAAGAAGAACTGGGCGAACGCCTGGTGGAAGCCTGGAAGAAGAAATACGGCGCGTGAGTATGAAAGAGCAATTCACCACCACGGTGAGCGTTACCGGCAAAGGCGAGAGCAAAACGCGTGCTTTCGCCGATGCCCTGAACCATGTCCAGGCGGCGGTGATGAAAACGTCGCCGCACATCTTACTGCGTATTGAACCACAGGATGTGGAGGTTGTTCATGCGCGTGAAGCGGTACGGAAAGAGGCATTTTTATTCTTCTTTCTGCGCCGTGAGCGACGGACCTACAGCGTGGAGCTGAACGTTACCGTCACCGTGACCGCCATTAATCTCGATAAAGTGGATTTCGTCACGCAAACCTGATTTTCACCAAAGGGTCAGACTATGTTCCTGATAATTTTAATAAAATCGCTCATCATCGGCGGCCTGGTCGGCGTCGGCGTAGGCGCCGGAGCGGCACGCATGTTTCATGCGCCCACCACGCAGGGGATGGGGGCGTTTCGTACCTTGGGCGAGCTGAATTCATGTGAAGGCGATCCGGCTTCACACTTCTCTTTTGGTCTGGGCTTCTTCTTCAACGCCTGGGCCTCTTCCGTCGCGGCAGGCTCCTTCACTCAGGACGTTGACCACCGCATCATCCCCAACTGGGGGGCGGCAGCGCTGATGATCAAAAACCGCAACGTCGGCGAGACGCTGCACGATCCGAAAAAGATGGCCATCGCTTGCGGCATTATCGGCATGATCGTTGTGGCTTTCCTCAACCTGACCGCCTCTTCAGTACCGGAAGCGCTACAGGTGACGGCGGTCAAAGTGCTGGTTCCGGCGGCAAACCTGCTGGTGAACACGGTGATGCCGGTCATCTTCTGGCTGGCGGCGATTGATGCCGGCAAAAAGTCGGGCTTTTGGGCGACGATTTTCGGCGGCGCGGCGCAGCTGATTATGGGTAACGCCGTCCCGGGTCTGGTGCTGGGCATCCTGATCGGCAAAGGCGTGGAAGAGAGTGGCTGGCACCGCGTCACCAAAGTGATGATGGTAGCAATCGTTGCGCTGTTCGTTCTGAGCGGCTTCTTCCGCGGTTTCGACATGAAGATGATTGAATCCTTCCATCTGACCGTGCCGAACTGGCTGGAACTGATCCACAACTCGCTCAGCGGTAAATAACAGGGGCCTCTCATGGAACAAAATAAAGGTTTTTGGTATGCCGACTGGTCGTTCCCGATCTTTGTTGGTCTGCTCTCCGCCGGCGTTTTTGCCGGGACGCATATGTACTACCTCTACGGCATCGGCGCGTTTAACGAAGTCGCCTTCGTGGCGATGCTGAAAGCGGGAATTGATACCGGTGCCTACGGCGCGGTAGCGGCGTTCGGCGCCAGCTTCCTGTTCGCGCGTATTATCGAAGGCTCACTGGTGGGGATTCTGGATATCGGCGGGGCGATCCAGACCGGCGTCGGCTTAGGCGTTCCGGCGCTGCTGCTCGGCGCGGGCTTTGTTTTCCCGGTCGCCAACTTTGCCGCCTCACTGGTCACTGGCCTGGTGCTGGGGCTCGCCATTGGCTACATCATTATCCTGGCGCGCAAATTCACCATCAACCAGAGCGACTCCACCTACGGCGCGGACGTCATGATGGGGGCCGGTAACGCCTCAGGCCGCTTCCTCGGACCGTTGATTATCCTCAGCGCCATGACCGCTTCTATTCCAATCGGCATCGGTTCCCTGGCGGGCGCGCTGCTGTTCTACATCTGGCAGAAGCCTATCACCGGCGGCGCGATCCTTGGCGCCATGCTTCTTGGGTCAATCTTCCCGGTGGCGATTAGTTAAGTCCTGCGGGCGCCTCGGCGCCCGCGTTAACAGGAGAGAGATATGTTTGATTTACTCCTGCGCCGTGCGCGCCTCGTCGACGATACCCTGACCGATATCGCCATCCGGGACGGTAAAATCGCGGCGCTTGGCGAGATTAGCGCGCCTGCGCGCAAAACCCTTGAACTGGACGGCCGCTATTACGTCAGCGCAGGCTGGATTGACTCTCACGTTCACTGCTATCCGAACTCGCCGATTTACCATGATGAGCCGGACAGCGTGGGGGTTGCTACCGGCGTGACCACCGTGATTGACGCGGGCAGCACCGGTGCGGACGACGTTGATGACTTCTACCAACTGACCCGCAAAGCCGCGACCGAGGTTTATGCCCTGCTTAACATTTCCCGCGTCGGGCTGATTGCCCAGAATGAACTGGCCAATATGGCGAATATCGACGCAGAGGCGGTGAAGCAGGCGGTCAACCGCTACCCGAACTTTATCGTCGGCCTGAAGGCGCGGATGAGCAGCAGCGTGGTGGGTGAAAACGGCATTACGCCGCTGGCGCGCGCAAAGGCAATTCAGCAGGAAAACGGCGGCCTGCCGCTGATGGTGCATATCGGCAACAATCCGCCCGAACTGGATGAAATCGCCGATCTGTTGACCTCCGGCGACATTATTACTCACTGCTATAACGGCAAGCCCAACCGCATTCTGACGCCGTCCGGCGAGCTGAAGAGTTCGATTACCCGCGCGCTACAGCGCGGCGTGCGCCTTGATATCGGCCACGGCACCGCCAGCTTCAGCTTCGAAGTGGCGCGCCGGGCGATTGCCATGGGCATTCTGCCGCACACCATCAGCTCCGATATTTACTGCCGCAACCGTATCGACGGTCCGGTGCGCTCGCTGGCGCTGGTGATGTCGAAATTCCTCGCTATAGGGATGTCGCTGCCGCAGGTTATCGACTGCGTGACCGCCAACGCCGCGGAAGGCCTGCATCTTTCCCATAAAGGGCGGCTGGAAGTGGGCTATGACGCTGACCTGACGCTGTTTACTCTCGCGCAGACGCCAACGGTGCTGGTGGATGCTGAAAAAGAGAGCCTTCAGGCCGACAAGATTCTGCTGCCGCTTGCCGCCATTCGCGCGGGCAAGGGCTATCTGACCGAACAAGGGAGCGCGGAAAATGCCTTCGATTTTTGAGAAATATGATTTAAAGCAGGTCATTAACACCTCCGGACGCATGACCATTCTCGGCGTCTCGACGCCGCGACCGGAAGTCGTGGAAGCCGCGATGGCGGGGATGAACCAGTACTTCGAGATGAAAGATCTGGTCAATAAAACCGGCGCGTATATTGCGAAGCTGCTGGACGTGGAAGGGGCGACCGTTGTCTCCTGCGCCTCGGCGGGCATCGCCCAGTCGGTGGCGGCGGTGCTGGTAAAAGACAGCGACTGGCTGCTGGAAAATCTGCACGTGACGCCGATTGAAAACAACGAAATCGTGCTGCCTAAGGGCCACAACGTCAACTTTGGCGCGCCGGTGGGCACCATGGTAGCGCTGGGCGGCGGCAGGCTGGTGGAAGCGGGCTACGCCAACGAATGTTCTGCCGGGCAGCTGGCGGCGGCTATCACCCCGCGCACCGCGGCCATTCTGTATATCAAATCCCACCACTGCGTGCAGAAAAGCATGCTCAACGTGGCGCAGGCGGCAGCGGTGGCGAAGAGCCATAATCTGCCGCTGATTGTCGATGCGGCGGCGGAAGAAGACCTCCAGGCCTACTATCGCGCCGGCGCGGATCTGGTGATTTATAGCGGCGCGAAGGCGATAGAAGGGCCGACCAGCGGGCTGGTTATCGGCAAAACCCAATACGTTGAGTGGGTCAAACGCCAGTCGAACGGCATTGGCCGGGCGATGAAGGTGGGTAAAGAGGGGATCCTCGGCCTGACCTGCGCCATTGAACACTATCTGACGGCGAGCAAAGAGAGCGGTGAAGAGATGGTGGCGAAGATGACGCCGTTTATTCAGCAGCTTAATACGCTCGATGGCGTCACCGCGCGCGTGGTCTGGGACAGCGCCGGCCGCGATATCGCGCGGGCGGAGATTAAGTTTGATGAAGCGGTGACCGGCGTCAACACCGGCGATCTGGTCAATGCGCTGAAGCAGGGCGAATACGCCATCTACTTCCGTGGCTATAAAGCAAATGAAGGCATTATTGAAGCCGATGTCCGCAGCGTGAACGCGCAGCAGCTGGAGATTGTCTCCCGTCGCATCGCAGAGGTTTTGAACAAGGAGAAAAACGCATGAAACTGACCCCTAATTTTTATCGTGACCGCGTCTGCCTGAACGTGCTGGCGGGAAGCAAAGAGAACGCCAGCGAGATTTATGAGGCGGCGGAAGGTCATGTACTGGTGGGCGTGCTCTCCAAAAATTACCCGGACGTCGCCAGCGCGGTTGCCGATATGCGTGAATACGCGCAGCGGATTGATAACGCGCTCTCCGTGGGGCTGGGCGCGGGCGATCCGAACCAGTCGGCGATGGTCAGCGAAATTTCGCGTCAGGTGCAGCCGCAGCACGTCAACCAGGTATTTACCGGCGTGGCGACCAGCCGCGCGCTGCTGGGCCAGAACGAAACCGTGGTTAACGGCCTGGTGTCGCCAACCGGTACGCCGGGAAGGGTGAAGATCTCCACCGGTCCGCTCAGCAGCGGCGCGCCGGATGGCATCGTGCCGCTGGAAACCGCGATTGCCCTGCTGAAAGATATGGGCGGCAGTTCAATCAAATACTTTCCGATGGGCGGGCTAAAGCATCGTGACGAGTTTATTGCGGTGGCCGAGGCCTGCGCCCGTCATGATTTCTGGCTGGAGCCCACCGGCGGGATCGATCTGGAAAACTACGGCGAGATCCTGCAGATCGCGCTGGACGCCGGCGTGAGTAAAATTATCCCGCATATCTACAGTTCGATTATTGATAAAGCCAGCGGTAATACCCGCCCGGCGGACGTGCGTCAGCTGCTTTCGATCACCAAACAGTTAGTACAATAGCGCCGATTGCCCCTCCACCCCGGCCCTCTCCCTGACAGGGAGAGGGAGAAAAACAGAGACGGAGCCTTTTGCGCCGATCGCGCGAAGAAATACCGAACTGCGCCCTCGGCCCTATGGGCGAGGATTAGGGTAAGGGGAAACCTCCACCGAACCATCAAGGAGTCACCATGCCAACCGCTCGTCACCTGCTTGTTGCTTCACTCTCTCTGCTCGCCGCCGGCGCCGCTGCGCAAACCCAGTACGCCTGGGTCGGTACCTACAACCCCAATGGGGAAGGCCTGTATCGCTTTACCGTCGATAACCAGACTGGGGAGCTGCGCGATAAAGCGCTGGTCGCTAAGCTACCTAACCTGGCCCAGCTCACCGTTTCGGCGGATGGCAAAACCCTGTACGCCGCCAGCGAAGTGGAAAAGGGTGTGGTGCAGGCGTGGCGCATCGGCAGTAACGGCGAACTGCGTGAGCTGAATCAGGTCGCTTCCGGCGGCGCCGGGCCGGTTTATCTCTCCCTGACTTCCGATGGACGCCATCTGCTGGTGGCAAACTACGTCAGCGGTAGTATCGCCGTGCTGCCGGTGAAAGAAGATGGTAACCTGGGCGAGGCGGTGGACGTGCATCAGGATCAAGGCCCTGCGGGTGCGGAACGCCCGGCGGCAGCCGTCGAAGGCAGTTTTGCCATTAGCGATCATAACGGCCCCCACGCCCATATGATCGCCGCCGATCCCAGCGGTAAGTTCGTTTACTCCACCGACCTCGGGCTGGATCGGATCTATCAGTACCGGCTGGATAACGCCACCGGGAAGCTAACGCCGAACGATCCGCCGTTTATTGCGGCCTCATCTCCCGGCGCCGGACCGCGCCATTTTGTGTTTACGCCGCAGGGCGACGGGCTATGGTTAATTAACGAAGAGGCGTCGACGCTCACTTTCTATCATCTCGATAAGCAAAGCGGCCTGTTGCGCGAGGGGAAAACGGTCTCGGCGCTGGCGGAAGCGTATAAGGGCACCAGTTTTGCCGCCGGTCTGGTTCTGAGCCGCGACGGCAAGCAGCTGTACGTTGCTAATCGACTGCATAACAGCATCGGCCACTTTACGGTGCTGGCCGACGGCAGCCTGCGCCATCAGGACGATATCTGGACCCGCGGCGACTATCCGCGCACGCTGACGCTCGACAGTCAGGGGCAGTGGCTGTACGTCATGAACCAGCGTAGCGACAACATCACCCGCTTTCGCGTCGCGCCGAAGGATGGCAGGCTGACGTTCTCTCCGGACTATACCCCGGTTGGCAGCCCGTCGCAGATGGTGATATCCGCTCAACCCTGAGCCGTAAGAAAAAGGAACTGACATGCGATTTCCCAATCAACGTTTAGCGCAGCTGTTTACCCTGTTGCAAAACGAAACGCTGCCCCAGGAGGAGCTGGCGCAGCGGCTGTCGGTTTCTACTCGCACGGTGCGCGCGGACATCACCGCGTTGAACGCGCTGCTGCAGCACTATGGCGCGCAGTTTATCCTCACCCGCGGCAGCGGTTATCAGCTGGTGATTCACGATCCGTCGCGCTATCAGACGCTGGAAGAGAGTGCGCCGAAAGCGCAGCATATCCCGCGAACCGCGGCGGATCGCATCCACTTTTTGCTGGTGCGCTTTTTAACTTCCGCTTTCTCAATCAAGCTGGAGGATCTGGCCGATGCGTGGTTCGTCAGCCGCGCCACCTTACAGGGCGATATGGTTGACGTACGCGAGCGCTTTCAGCGTTATCAGCTCACCCTTGAGACCCGGCCGCGTCACGGTATGAAGCTGTTCGGCAGCGAGGTCTCCATTCGCGCCTGCCTGACCGATCTGCTGTGGGAGCTAAGTCAGCAGGGGCCGCTGAACCCGCTTATCGGTGAAGAAGCGTTTGATGCCAGCGTACCGACGCTGCTGGCTGGCGTGCTGCAGGAAACGCTAACCCGCCATCACGTTCGCCTGACCGACGCCGGGGAGCGCTTTATTTGCCTGTACGGCGCGGTTGCCGTGCGCCGAGTGAGCGAAGGATATCCTTTAGCCGATTTTAGCGCCGAGGATGTCGCGCAAAACGTACGCGATGCCGCCCGCGAGCTGGCAAATACGATGCAGCAGCTGGCGGGCAAACCGCTTGCTCCGGCGGAAGAGGAGTGGCTGTGCGTCCACCTTGCCGCCCGCCAGGTGCAGGATGTCGATCCGGGGACTATCAGCGCCGACGACGACGAAGCGCTGGTGAACTACATCCTGCGCTATATCAATCAGCAATATAACTATAATTTGCTGGAGGATGCCCAGCTGCATGCGGATTTGCTGACCCATATTAAGACCATGATCACCCGCGTGCGCTACCAGATAATGATCCCCAACCCGCTTCTGGAAAATATCAAACAGCACTACCCCATGGCGTGGGACATGACCCTGGCGGCGGTATCCAGCTGGGGAAAATATACCCCCTACGCCATCAGCGAAAACGAGATCGGCTTTCTGGTGCTGCATATCGGCGTCGGGCTGGAGCGCCATTACAATATCGGCTACCAGCGCCAGCCTCAGGTGCTGCTGGTCTGCGATACCAGCAATGCGATGGTGAGGATGATTGAAGCCATCCTGCAGCGTAAGTATCCGCAGCTGGAAATTGCCGCCACCCTCTCGCAGCGCGAATATGAACAGCGGGAAGAGATCGCGGAAGATTTTGTCATTTCCACCGTGCGCATCAGCGAGAAAGATAAGCCGGTAGTTACCATTGCGCCATTTCCTACCGACTACCAGCTCGACCAAATCGGCAAGCTGGTGCTGGTGGACCGTACCCGTCCCTGGATGCTGAATAAGTATTTTGATGAGACTCACTTTCAGGTGATAGATACCCCGATGGATCAGCAGGCGCTGTTTGCTACGCTGTGCCAGCAGCTGCAGCAGGAGGGGTTTGTCGGGGCGGAGTTCCATGATTCGGTCGCGGAGCGTGAGGCTATCGTCAGTACCATGCTTGGCGACGGGATCGCGTTACCTCACGCCCTCGGGCTGCTGGCAAAAAAGACCGTGGTTTATACCGTGATTGCGCCGCACGGCATCGCCTGGGGCGATGAAACCGCGCATATCATCTTCCTGCTCGCCATCAGTAAAAGCGAGTATGAAGAGGCGATGGCGATCTACGATATTTTCGTCACCTTCCTGCGCGAGCGCGCAATGCCCCGTCTGGCTGCCACCCGCAGCTTTGCTGAGTTTAAAGCGGTGGCCATGGAGTGCGTCAGCCGGTTTTGAGATGCGTTGCCAGAGAATGGCATAAGCTGGGTGAAACCGTAAAAGAGCAGTTCAAAAGTCAGCTGGCGGTCGTGCTGGAGAGCCTTCATATTGAATCTTCGCGGCTGACCCGACTGCTATAAAATTCATCTGAAATCAGCGGGATACCGACTGATGTATCAGGTTCGGGATGAGGTGGTGATTGAAGGTTTAGGTTATTCCTGTGGGAAAACGAGAAAAACTAGCCGTCTATCGGAACGTCAATAAACGGCTGTCGCGAGAGGCTATCTCAGGTGATGCACAACCTGATTGCTGCTGCCGCGCCAGATTAGCGCCGGGTCTTTGAGATCCTGCACAAATTTGCCATCAACCAGTACGTTGATGAGATCCACCACCTGCATCTGCGCGTCGTTAAGTTCGTCCAGCTTGTAGCCGGTCCATACCCAGATATCTTTGCCGGGGCACTCGGCGCGAACGCGCTGCACCAGCTTAAGGATCTCCGGCACGTTCTGCGGGTGCAGCGGGTCGCCGCCGGAAAGCGTGATCCCCTGGCGCCTGATGCGCGTATCGTTGAGGTCAGCAATGATGCGGTCGGCTATCTCGGCGGTAAACGGCATGCCGGAGTTCAGCCGCCAGGTGCTTTTGTTGTAGCAGCCGGGGCACTCGTGAACGCAGCCGGAAACGAACAGGGTGCAGCGGGTGCCCGGACCGTTAACAATATCTACCGGGTAGTACTGATGGTAATTCATTTTTCGCTTCTCAATTAACGCCATAGCCGCGTTGGCTGCGCTCGCTCACCCCAGTCACGTACTTAATGTACGCTCCCGGGGATTCCCTCGTTTGCCGCCTTGCTCTGACGCTAATTGCTTTGCGAAAACGGAGGGGCTGTGCATTTGTAAAGGGAACGGCTCCCGGCGTCGCTGCGCTCGGCCGGGCTACGAAGAGCCGCATACGCGGTTGTAGCCCGGATAAGGCGCTTTGCGCCGCGATCCGGGAACGGCTCCTTAGTGGCCAAACGGCTACGGGGCCGGCCCCCTCTCCCCGTTGGGGAGAGGGGAAGGGGCTAAACCACCTTGAATTAACCGATCTGCCCGTTGCCCAGATGCTTCACGCGGCGCTTCACTTCTTCCTGCTTGCCGGCGTTGAACGGGCGGGCGTCCGGGCTTCCGAGATAACCGCATACCCGGCGGGTTACCGACACGCGAGAGGCATCGTGGTTGCCGCATTTCGGGCAGGTGAAGCCTTTGCTGGTACACTCGAACTCACCGGTAAAACCGCACTCGTAGCACTCATCGATAGGCGTATTGGTCCCGTAATAGGGCACGTGCTGATAGCTATAATCCCACACGTCTTCCAGCGCCCGCAGGTTGTGCTGAATATTCGGGTACTCGCCGTAGCAAATAAAGCCCCCGTTAGCCAGCGGCGGGTAAGGCGCTTCAAAATCGATTTTATCGTACGGGTTCACCTTCTTCTCCACATCGAGGTGGAAGCTGTTGGTGTAATACCCTTTGTCGGTGACGCCTTCGATCACGCCGAACTCAGCGGTGTCCAGACGGCAGAAGCGGTCGCAGAGATTTTCGCTCGGCGTGCTGTACAGGCTAAAGCCGTAGCCGGTCTCGTCTTTCCACTGGTCTACCGCTTCGCGCAGACGCTGAACGATGGCGACGCCTTTTTCACGCAGCGCTCCGCTATCGTACATAGGCTTATTGCCGAACAGCGCGTTGATGGTTTCATGGATACCGATATAGCCAAGAGAAATTGACGCGCGGCCGTTTTTGAAAATCTCCGAAACGTCGTCATCCGCTTTCAGGCGCACGCCGCAGGCCCCTTCCATATACAGAATCGGCGCAACGCGAGCCTTCACTCCTTCCAGACGGGCGATGCGGGTCATCAGCGCTTTACGCGCCAGCTGCAGACGCTCATCCAGAAGTTTCCAGAACACAGCTTCGTCGCCGCGGGCTTCCAGGGCAATACGCGGCAGGTTGAGGCTGATAACGCCGAGGTTGTTGCGGCCATCGTGCACCTGCTCGCCGTCCTCGTTTTCCCACACGCCGAGGAAGCTGCGGCAGCCCATCGGGGTTTTGAACGAGCCGGTCACTTTCACGACCTGATCGTAGTTGAGGATATCCGGATACATGCGCTTGCTCGCGCACTCCAGCGCCAGCTGTTTAATGTCGTAGTTCGCATCGCCGAACTTGTGGTTCAGGCCGTCGCGAATGGCGAAGACCAGCTTGGGGAACACCGCCGTTTTGCGATTTTTACCGAGTCCCGCGATGCGATTGCGCAGAATGGACTGCTGAATCAGGCGCGATTCCCAGCTGGTACCGAGGCCGAAACCGAAGGTGACGAACGGCGTCTGACCGTTGGCGGTATGTAGGGTGTTCACTTCATATTCCAGCGACTGGAAGGCGTCGTAGCACTCTTTCTCGGTGCGGGAACGGGCATAACCTTCGGCGTCGGGGATTTGCCACTCTTCGGCAATTTTACGGTGCTTATTGAAGCTTTCGGTAACAAACGGCGCCAGCACTTCATCGATGCGGTTGATGGTCGTGCCGCCATAAATATGGCTGGCGACCTGCGCGATAATCTGCGCCGTTACCGCGGTGGCGGTAGAGATGGACTTCGGCGGCTCAATCTCGGCGTTGCCCATTTTAAAACCCTGCGTCAGCATGCCTTTAAGATCGATCAGCATGCAGTTGAACATCGGGAAGAATGGCGAATAGTCGAGATCGTGATAGTGGATCAGGCCGCGCTCGTGCGCCATCACTACGTCATGCGGCAGCAGGTGCTGACGCGCATAGTGTTTAGCCACGATACCCGCCAGCAGATCGCGCTGGGTAGGAATAACTTTACTGTCTTTGTTGGCGTTCTCGTTGAGTAACGCCGAGTTGGTCTGCTCAACCAGGCCGCGAATTTCCTGGTTCAGACGACCGCGTTTTTCACGCTGGCTATCGCGGTCGTGGCGATATTCAATGTAGGCACGCGCCAGCTGCTTGTAAGGGCCGGACATCAGCTGATTCTCAACGGCGGTCTGGATCTCGTTGATATCAACCTGGGTGCGGCCCTGCATTTGCTGGCTAACGACTTCTGCGACGGTGGCGCAATAGTCTGCGTCATCGACTCCCGCTGCTTTAGCTGCACGTAGAATTGCTTCATTAATGCGCTCTGACTTGAACGGCACTTTACAGCCATCGCGTTTCATCACATGCGGTGTCATGATCACTCCATACTTTTTATAGAACAGGTTATCCACAGAGGCGGAAGGTTAACCGAAGTCCCAGGGCGCTATAGCTGCCGCCGTTTCCCTCCGATCCCGGCCCTTTTTATCCACATCCCATCACCGCCCGGGTACGATGGGTTGTGGTGACATAATAGACTATTAATACAATATGTGGGGCCGGGGCGCATTTTAAGTTCTATATGTAGTGATTTGCATCAAAGATGTTTGCAATTTTATTGATGCAGAACAAAGTAAAAAGAGGAGAGCAGGAATGATGGGCGCTTGCGCTTAATGTAAATTTATCCGCTTATAAAATAAGCAAAAATGGGGCCTGAACGCAGGAAATTCAGGCCCGATAGGGATAACGTCAGGCGAGCAGCGCGTCGTTAAGCAGGTCGACCAGCAGCAGCAGGGCGTAGCGGGCGGCTTGTGCATTCTCGGGCAGGGGCAGCAGCGCGGAGGCCATATTGCTTAATGAATGGTCGGCGGGAGTGAGGGCGAAAATTGTCGCTTCTTGTACCCGGGCCAGCAGGGTCGCGCCCTGCAAAATCGCATCGGCCTCGCCGGTTGCCAGCACCAGCAGAAGATGATCGTCACTAAGGGTACTGGCTATCATGCGCATCAGGGCGCTGTCCTGGCAGAGATTCATCACGATCCCGATGGAGAGCAACTGGTGCTGGAGCAGCGTGGCCAGCGCAATATCCTGTGCGCCAAGGGCGAAACAGTGTACGGCGCGGGCATTTTGCAGACGCGTGCGCAGCTTTTGCAGCGTAGATTCGGGGGTGCTTACCAGCTGTTGTTCCAGACTTGTGCTAATCAGGCTTAATTTGTCGCGCCACGCGGCGGGCAGCGCGGCGCTCTCTTCGTTTAGCCAACCGGTGCGCCGTTCGCAAGCCTGCGCCAGCTGCTTACGCAAATCACGAATATCCTCGCAGCCTACGGAGCGGGCAAAGCGGGTAATCGTGGCTGCGCTCACGCCAGCGCGCGCCGCCAGTTCATCAATCGAGGCGCTGGCGGTAAAACTTAAATTCTGCAGAATAAATGCCGCGACCTTCGATTCCTGAGCGCTTAAGCGAGTCATGCCTTCCTGTAACTGTCCTACGATATCCATGCTTTCAGCCTCTCTCTGCCACCGCCAGATTGAAAATATTTTTCAAATAATGATGACTCTTTATACCACTTAATCACGCGTAATGCCTGGGATTATTGCTGGTTCTGCTTTTTATGGGCAATTATAAGGGTGAAAAATAACGCCTCGATCACGTACATGAAAAAAATTTTCATATAGCCTTCTTCTGTACCCGCACCTCGCCCTATAGTCGATGGTGCCTGTTTAGCACTCGCTCAAACAAAACCCATGGGGAGGAATTATGCCACGTATTGTCCTGTGCTGCGCCGCCGGAATGTCCACCAGCATGCTGGTTAACAAAATGAAAGCCGAGGCGCAACAGCGCGCGCTGGCGCTGGAGATTTACGCTGTACCCGTCGCCGAGTTTGAGCGCGAGTTGCCCAATGCCGACGTGATTTTGCTGGGGCCGCAGGTGAAATATGAAGCGGCCCGGTTGACGGAGCTTGCTGCCCCGCACGGAAAAGCCGTGGCGGTGATCGACATGGCGGATTACGGCATGATGCGCGGGGCCGCCGTACTGGATAAAGCGCTCGCTCTGCTGAACCACTAACGCTATCCCATCAACGCGTTCATTTCGCAAAGCCACTGCGGCCTTGCGCGGGGATCTGTACGCCAAAAATGAGGCCACTATGCAAGCATTGAAAATAGCTGTAATCGGCGGCGGCAGCAGCTATACGCCGGAACTTATCGAAGGCATCATCCTTCGCCATCAGCAGATTCCGGTCACGGAGCTGGCGCTGGTCGATGTTGACGCCGGGCGCGAGAAAGTGGCGATTATCGCCGCGCTGACCCAGCGTATGTTTAAGCGCCATGGCCTCGAACAGGTTAAGGTCAGCGTGCATTTCAGCCTGGATGAGGCCATTCGCGGCGCTAAATTTGTGCTGACTCAGCTGCGGGTTGGTCAGCTGGCGGCGCGGGCGGCGGATGAGCGTCTGGGGCTGAAGTATCAGCTGCTGGGCCAGGAAACTACCGGCGTCGGCGGATTTGCCAAAGCGCTGCGCACTATTCCGGTGATTTTACAGGTTGCCCGCAAGGTGGAAGCGCTGGCGCCCGATGCCTTTATCCTCAATTTTACCAATCCGGCCGGGATTGTGACGGAAGCGGTGAGTCGCTACAGCAGCGCCAAAATTATCGGCCTGTGCAACGTGCCCATCAATATGCAGCATATGATTGCCGGAATGCTGGACGCAAAAGAAGAGGAGGTTCGGCTGAGCTTCGCCGGGCTGAATCATATGGTCTGGGTACACAAGGTGATGCAGGGGCGGGAAGAGGTGACCAGCAAGGTCATCGACATGCTGTGTGACGGTCAATCGCTCTCGATGAACAATATTCAATCGCTGCCGTGGCCGGCGGAGTTTCTGCGGGCCCTGAAGGCGATCCCCTGTCCCTATCATCGCTATTACTGGCTGACGCCGGCGATGCTGGCGGAAGAGATTGAAGCGGCAAAAACCAAAGGCACCCGCGCAGAGCAGGTGATGAAGGTGGAACAGGAGCTGTTTGATATCTATGCCCGGCCCGATCTGGATGAAAAGCCCGAACAGCTGAGCTTCCGCGGCGGTGCGTACTACTCCGAAGTGGCGGTGGAGCTGATTAACGCCATCTACAACAATCTTTGCAAGGAGATGGTCGTCAACACCCGCAACAACGGCGCGATTCACGGCTTCGATGATGATGCGGTGGTGGAAATTAACAGCATTATTGACGCGCAGGGCGCACGACCGCTGGCCTTTGGCGCGCTGCCGCCGATCATGAACGGACTGACGCAACAGGTGAAAGCCTTCGAGCGCTTGACGATTGAGGCCGGGGTCCACGGCTGCCGGGATAGCGCGCTGCTGGCGCTGGTGAGTAACCCGCTGGTCGGGAATGTGACCGATGCCCGGGCGCTGCTTGATGAGGTGTTAACCATCAACCGCCCCTGGCTAACGCAGTTTAACTAAACTTTTCCGCCTTCGGGGATACCACTATGTCTCGTACTTCATTTATTGAACGCTATGTCATGCCCGCCGCGCTGAAAATCGGCGGGCAGAAGCATGTCCTGTCGGTACGTGACGGCATTATCCTTAATATGCCGTTTATGCTGATCGGTTCGTTTTTCCTGATATTCGCTTATCTGCCGATCCCTGGTTACGGTGAGCTGATGGCCAGCGTGTTTGGCGATGCCTGGCGCGATAAGATGCTGTACCCGGTCAAAGCGACCTATGACATCATGGCGCTGCTCTCCGCCTTCGGCATTGCCTACCGGCTGGCGGAGAAATATCGCACCCTGGATCCGCTAAGCGCCGGGGCGATGTCGCTGGTGGCGTTTGTGATGACAATCCCCCAGGTGACGCTCTTTACGCCGGCAGACGGTTCAGCGGCGCAAATCGTCAAAGGCGTGCTGCCGGTGGGGATGATTGGCAGCCAGGGACTGTTTGTGGCGATTGTGATTTCGCTGCTCTCTACAGAGATTTATCGCCTGGTGGCCAGCCGTAATCTGGTGATCCGCATGCCGGACGGCGTACCGCCCGCGGTGGCGAAATCTTTTCTCGCCCTGATCCCCGGTTTCTGCGTGCTGGCCGTGGTGCTGGCGCTGCGCCTGATCGTTGAAGCTTCGCCGTTCGGCGATATCAATAGCATGATTACCACCCTTATCGGTATTCCCATGTCGCACGTCGGCGGTTCGCTGCCGGGGATGATTATCTCGGTGATCCTGATTGGTATCCTGTGGACCCTGGGGCTGCACGGCGACACCATTGTGCTGGTGTTTATTCGCCCGGTCTGGCTGTCGAATATGTCGGAAAACCTGGAAGCGTTTCAGAATGGACTGCCGATCCCGCATATCATTACCCAGCAGTTTTATGATCTGTGGATTGCGCCCGGCGGTACCGGTGCGCTGCTGGGGCTGGTGATTTTTATGCTGCTGCGCAGCCGTAGCCAGCAGATGAAACAGCTGGGAAAAATCGCCGCGCCGGGGGCGCTGTTTAATATCAGCGAGCCGATGGTATTCGGCATTCCGCTGGTGATGAACCCGTACTTTTTCCTGCCGTTTATTTTGACGCCGGTCCTGCTGGTGATTGTCTCGTATACCGCGATGGCCACCGGGCTGGTAATGAAGCCGGCGGGGATTGCGCTACCGTTTACCACGCCTATTTTTATGAGCGGCTATCTGGCGACCGGAGGGCATATTTCCGGCGCGGTGCTGCAGGTGGTGAACCTGGCGATCTCGCTGGTGATCTATTATCCGTTCTTCCGGGTATGGGATCGCCTGAAGGCGAAAGAAGAGCAGGCGTCCGCGCAGCCGGAAGCCAGCGCGACGCTGTCGGCGGCTGACCGTATTTAAAGCGTATTCCCGGAGGCGGCGCTTGACGCGCCTGCCCGGGCTACCGGCCCGCAGACGGCTGTGAATCGGTAGCCCGGCTAAGCGTAGCGCAAGCCGGGGAGGGGGTTACTCCTGCAGCCACCATACCGCTTCAAACGGGCGCAGGGTCATATCGGCAGGGCGGTTCGCCGCTTCCGCGTAGTTGCTCATGAGCGTCCGCCAGTCGCCGCTCATGGCTTCCGGCTGCCAGCGCTGGAACTCGCGGCTCAGGTTCGCCACGACGACCAGCGTTTGTCCCTGCCACTGACGGCGGTAGCACCACAGCGACGGATGTTCCGGCAGCAGGTCCTGGTAATCGCCCCAGGTCAGCACCGGCGTGCTCTTGCGCAGCGCAATCAGCTGCTGATAGGCATAAAACACGGATTCCGGGTCCGCCAGCGCTGCTTCGGCGTTAATCTCGCGATAGTTGTCGCACAGCGCAATCCACGGCTCGCCTGCGGTGAATCCGCCGTTTTCACCGCGGTTCCACTGCATGGGCGTGCGGCTGTTATCGCGCGATTTACTGGCCAGAATCGCCAACAGTTCATCCGCGTCCCGGCCCTGAGCCGCGCGTTCGATATACATGTTGTGGCTCTCAACGTCGCGATAATCGGTGATGCGCGTAAAGTGCGGATTAGTCATGCCAATCTCTTCGCCCTGATAAATATAGGGCGTGCCCTGCATGCCGTGCAGCACCATCGCCAGCATTTTCGCCGCCGGGACGCGGTATTCCCCTTCATCACCGAAACGGGAGACGATGCGCGGCTGATCGTGGTTACACCAGAACAGCGCATTCCAGGCGCGATTGTGCATTCCCTGCTGCCAGTGCCTGAACAGCGATTTCAACGCCACAAAATCCGGTCTCGCCAGCGTCCACTTCTCTCCGCCGGGGTAGTCCACCTTCAGATGGTGGAAGTTAAAGGTCATCGAGAGTTCGCTGCCGTCGAGCGCCGCATATTTTTGGCAATGTTCAAGCGTGGTGGAGGACATTTCGCCCACCGTCATCAGATTTCGCGGGGTGAAGACATCGCGGCTCATCTCCTGCAAAAATTCGTGCGCTCGCGGACCGTCGGTATAAAAGCGGCGGCCATCGCCAGCGGTATCGGACGGGAAGGACTGGTCTTTGGAGATAACATTGATCACGTCCAGGCGCAGGCCATCGACGCCGCGATCGGCCCAGAATTCGCAGACTTTTTTCAGCTCTGCGCGCACGGTAGGGTTTTCCCAGTTCAGATCTGCCTGCTCAACGGCGTACAGATGCAGATAGTACTGCTCGCTTTCGGCGTGCCACTGCCAGGCGTTGCCGCCAAACTTAGATTGCCAGTTGTTCGGCGGGGTGGTCGGCTCGCCGTCGCGCCAGATATAGAACTGGCGATACGGACTCTCTTTGCTGAGCGCTTCTCGGAACCAGGCATGCTCGGTCGAAGTGTGGTTCAGCACCATATCCAGCACGATACGAATTCCTCGCGCCTTCGCCTGAGCCACCAGCTCGTCGAAATCGTCCAGCGTGCCGTAGGCGGGGTCGATAGCGGTATAGTTGGCCACATCGTAGCCGTTATCCACCTGCGGCGAGACGTAGAACGGCGTCAGCCAGATAGCGTCAACGCCAAGCTTTTGCAGATAGTCGAGGTGAGAGGTGACGCCGCGCAGATCGCCGGTGCCGGTGCCGGTCGTATCCTGGAAACTCTTCGGATAGATTTGATAAATAACGCCGTTTTGCCACCAGAGGGGAAGGGTATTCATATTGCGTTCCTGCTACAAAAAAGGGGGCGACAGCGCGCCCCGAAAATAAGATGTCAGACAATCTGTAAGGTGCCCTGGCGGAATTTGCGCTGGTAAACGACCGTCGTCAGGACAATCGGCACAATCACGGCAATGGCCATCGCCAGTGCGTAAACCTGCCAGTAGGTGGGTTGAATAGAGAGAATGCCCGGCAGGCCACCGACGCCGATGCCGTTGGCCATCACACCGTTCAGTCCGCACAGCAGCCCGGCAAGACCGGAGCCGACCATCGCGCAAAGCATCGGGAAGCGGTATTTCAGATTGATACCGTACATAGCGGGTTCCGTCACGCCGAGATAGGCGGAAATGGCGGCCGGAACGGAGATTTCGCGTTCGTTCTGTTTACGGCTGGCGATGATTATCCCCACCACTGCCGACGCCTGAGCGATGTTGGACAACGCAATCAGCGGCCATACCGGCGTACCGCCCATGCTTTGAATCATCTGCATATCGATGGCGAGCGTGGTCTGATGGACTCCGGTGATCACCAGCGGGGCGTACAGGAAGCCGAACAGCGCGGCGCCAATCGGCGCAAAGCTGCCGGTTAACAGATGACGCACGGCCCAGGCCACGCCGTCGCCAATCATGCGGCCAACCGGTCCGATAAAGGCGTGCGCGAGGAAGACCGCCAGGATCAGCGAACAGACCGGCACGATCACCAGGTAAAGATAGTCAGGCACGATGCGTTTCAGCCGCGTTTCAATAAAGCCGAGCGCCAGCCCCGCCATCAAGGCCGGAATCACCTGCGCCTGGTAGCCGACTTTCTCAATCGTAAACAGGCCGAAGTTCCATACCTCCGGCACCTGCTGACCCAGCAGGTAGGCGTTCATCAGCTGCGGAGAAACTAACGTAACGCCCAGCACGATGCCGAGGATCGGCGTGCCGCCTATTTTCTTTACCGCAGACCAGCAGATACCCACCGGCAGGTAGAAGAAGATCGCCTCGCCAATTAGCCACAGGAAGTCATAAAGGGTTTTCAGCGACGGATGCATCTGCGCCAGCGTCTGGCCGTTGCTCATTGGCAGATCGCCGATCACGTTGCGGAAGCCTAAGATCAGGCCGCCGCTGATCAGCGCAGGTAGCAGCGGGAAGAAGATCTCCGCGAAATGTGAAATGAGCTGTTCATGCCACTTCATATTCTGGCGTGCGGCTTTTTTGGCCTGCTCTTTATCCGCGCTGGCCTGGCCGGTGGTCGCCAGTAGCGCTTTATAGTAGTCGCCAACCTCGGTACCGATCACCACCTGGAACTGACCGGCGTTGGTAAAGCAGCCCTTCACCATGCGTAGTTGTTCAATTTCTTTCGGTTTGGCAATGGCTGGATTATTCAGCACAAAGCGCAGACGGGTAATACAGTGGCTGACGGTGGCGATATTATCGCGTCCGCCCACCAGTTCGATAAGTTTATCGATGTCCTGCTGATTTACTTTACTCATGATGAGGCCTCATGACCGAGGGGAGAGGTTGCATTTAACTTGCAGCGGATCCTACTCGCTCCGTTTGAATTGCAAAATGGGAACGTTCCCGAAACGCAGCGAAGATCACATAAATCGTTAAGACTGGCTTAATTCAGTACGGCGGGAATGACGATTTGACGAGGCTCCCGACTGCCGGCGATCTGCTCGATCAGCTGCTTAGCCGCCTGGCGTCCGGACTCGGCGTAGCCGGGATCGACGGTCAGGATCTCCGGGTGGAGAAACTTCATCAGCGGCGTGCTGCCGACGCTGGCAAGCTGGAGATGATCGATACCCTGTTGCTGGAGATATTTGCTGGCCCCCAGCGCGAGGGTGTCGGTGGCGCAGACCAGCGCGCTGGTTTCAGCCGACAGCAGGCAGGCGACGTTTTCGTAGCCCTGCTTCATGCCCAGGCCTGGCAGCGCGGCAAGGGGCGAGAGGTGCTTTTGACGGCAGAAATCGAGGTAGGCCTGGTGGCGGCGCTGCCCGGTGGTGACGTCGCTGTGCGGAACGCCGAGGAAGCTAATGTGGCGATGCCCGCGATCGTACAGGCGCTGCATCAGCATCCTGATCGACCCTTCATCGTCATAGCACACGGAGGCGATGCCCGGCGCGTCGCGGGCCAGCAGCACCAGCGTCTCCCGCCACGGGGTGAGCATCTCTTCATGGATGCCGGTAAAACCAAACAGCACCACGCCGTCGATATTGCGCCGGGCGAGCATGCCGAGATGCTCCTCTACCAGCGCCGGGGAGAACTGGCTTTCCATCATAATCGGATCGTAGCCCTGCTCGTAAAAGGCGGGCAGCATGGTCTGGACGGCAAGGTTTTCCGACAATGAATCCAGACGCGTGACGATAATCGCCACCACTTTGTCGCTTTGGCCGCGCATCGCCCTGGCAGAACGAGAGGGTGAAAAACCGTGCTGCTGCATCACCGCTTCGACTCGCTCGCGAGTGCGTTCGCTAACGCCGCTTTCGTTATTAAGCACGCGCGATACCGTCGATTTCCCGACGCCGCTTAAGCGCGCGATATCTTTGATGGTCAGCCGGTTTTGCATGCAGGGTTCTCGTTGTAGTCCGCTTAAAGTGAGCCTAATGCTACTCAACGAAACCACAATGAGCAAAGTCTGGTTTACGTCTGGTTTAGTTGCCGGGGGGTATCATCGCCATAATAGCCACAAATAGATTATCGGTGACGTTATAATTCGCGCCGTTTGTATTCATTTACCGGAGATTTTATGGACCCCGATCCCACTCCTCATCCTCGATGGAGCTACCACTTTTTCCGGTAAATCTGCTTAGCGCTGCTTTACCGGAAGCGTAAAGCAGCGATGTCTTTGATGTCCCTGCCATAAAAATAACATGCCTGACAGGTAAGGTTGACTTGCGCCTGTCGTTAGCGCTGCGTTCGCTCGTGCGAGCGCGGAGGGACCGTTTATGTTGAAAAATTTTACCCGCCAGCTGTTTGCCCAGCTTGGCCGCCATTTACCGCATCGTTTAGTCCAGCGCGATCCGCTTCCTGATGCCCGCAATATGGCGAGCGCGCCAATCCCCGATTCTCTTGGCAAGCAGTGCCTGAACGTCGCGGCAATGGATGAGAATGAAATCTGGCGCGCTTTCGCCAGCCATCCGGAAGGGCTCAATGCAGGCGAAGTGGCGCAGAAAATCGCCCGGTATGGCGAAAACCAGATCCCGGCGCAGAAACCGTCACCCTGGTGGGTGCATCTGTGGAGCTGCTATCGCAATCCCTTCAACCTGCTGTTGACCGTCCTGGGTATCGTCTCCTACTCGACGGAAGATCTGTTTGCCGCGGCGGTCATCGCCCTGATGGTGGGGATCTCCACGCTGCTGAACTTTATCCAGGAAGCCCGCTCGACCAAAGCGGCGGACGCCCTGAAGGCGATGGTCAGCAATACCGCGACGGTACTGCGGGTGGTGAATGAGCAGGGTGAAAGCCGCTGGTGCGAGCTGCCCATCGACCAGCTGGTGCCGGGGGATATCGTTAAGCTATCGGCGGGAGACATGATCCCCGCAGATCTGCGCGTTATTCAGGCGCGCGATCTGTTTGTCGCCCAGGCGTCGTTGACCGGTGAATCGCTGCCGGTTGAAAAAGTCGCCCGTACCCGCGACCCGCTGCAGACGAACCCGCTGGAGTGCGACACTCTGTGCTTTATGGGCACCAACGTGGTGAGCGGTTCGGCGCAGGCGATTGTTTTCGCCACCGGCGGCGGTACCTGGTTTGGTCAACTGGCTGGCCGCGTCAGCGAGCAGGAAAGCGAGCCGAACGCCTTTCAGAAAGGGATCAGCCGGGTCAGCATGCTGCTGATCCGCTTTATGCTGGTGATGACGCCGGTTGTGCTGCTGATTAACGGCTATACCAAAGGCGACTGGTGGGAGGCGGCGCTGTTCGCGCTCTCCGTCGCGGTGGGCCTGACCCCGGAGATGCTGCCGATGATCGTCACCTCGACCCTGGCGCGCGGGGCGGTGAAGCTGTCAAAACAGAAAGTGATCGTCAAGCACCTCGACGCGATACAGAACTTTGGCGCGATGGACATTCTGTGCACCGATAAAACCGGTACCCTGACGCAGGATAAAATCGTGCTGGAGAACCACACCGATGTCTCCGGCAAGGTGAGCGAACGCGTGCTGCATACGGCCTGGCTGAACAGCCACTATCAGACCGGACTGAAGAATCTGCTCGATACCGCAGTGCTGGAAGGCGTTGAACAGGAGTCGGCGCGCGGGCTGGCGGAACGCTGGCAGAAAGTGGATGAGATCCCGTTCGATTTTGAGCGTCGCCGCATGTCGGTGGTGGTGCAGGAGCAGAGCAACGTTCATCAACTGATCTGCAAAGGGGCGCTGCAGGAGATCCTCAACGTCTCGACCCAGGTGCGCTATAACGGCGACATCGTACCGCTGGACGACACCATGCTGCGGCGCATCCGTCGGGTGACCGACAGCCTCAATCGTCAGGGATTGCGCGTGGTGGCGGTGGCGACGAAGTATCTGCCCGCCCGCGAAGGCGACTACCAGCGCGCGGATGAATCCGACTTGATCCTTGAAGGCTATATCGCCTTTCTGGATCCGCCGAAAGAGACCACAGCCCCGGCGCTGAAAGCGCTGAAGGCCAGCGGTATTACGGTCAAAATCCTGACCGGAGACAGCGAGCTGGTGGCGGCCAAAGTCTGCCACGAAGTAGGTCTGGATGCGGGTGAAGTGGTCATCGGCAGCCAGGTTGAAGCGCTGAGCGATGATGAACTGGCCGAGCTGGCAAAACGTACCACCCTGTTTGCGCGCCTGGCGCCGCTGCACAAAGAGCGTATCGTGACTCTGCTGAAACGCGAAGGACACGTGGTGGGATTTATGGGCGACGGCATTAACGACGCCCCGGCGCTGCGCGCGGCGGATATCGGTATTTCCGTCGATGGCGCCGTGGACATTGCTCGTGAAGCGGCGGATATCATCCTGCTGGAGAAGAGCCTGATGGTACTGGAAGAAGGGGTTATTGAAGGCCGCCGGACCTTCGCCAATATGCTCAAATACATCAAAATGACCGCCAGCTCCAACTTCGGCAACGTGTTCAGCGTGCTGGTGGCCAGCGCCTTCCTGCCGTTCCTGCCGATGCTGCCGCTGCATCTGCTGATCCAGAATCTGCTGTACGATGTCTCCCAGGTCGCCATTCCGTTTGATAACGTTGACGATGAGCAGATCCGTAAACCTCAGCGCTGGAACCCGGCGGATCTCGGGCGCTTTATGGTCTTCTTTGGGCCGATCAGTTCGATATTCGATATTCTGACGTTCTGCCTGATGTGGTGGGTGTTCCACGCCAATACGCCGGAACATCAGACCCTGTTCCAGTCCGGCTGGTTTGTGGTGGGCCTGCTGTCACAGACGCTGATCGTGCATATGATCCGCACGCGGCGGATCCCCTTTATCCAGAGCCGCGCGGCCTGGCCGCTGATCGTGATGACGCTGCTGGTCATGGTGGTTGGGGTAGCGCTGCCGTTCTCGCCGCTGGCGGGGTATCTACAGCTTCAGGCGCTGCCGTTAAGCTACTTTCCGTGGCTGATTGCTATCCTGGCGGGCTATATGACCCTGACCCAAATGGTTAAGGGCTTTTACAGCCGTCGCTACGGCTGGCAGTGAGCGAGGCGCTTTAAGAGCAGAAACAACAAAGGCAGCCACGGGCTGCCTTTGTTCATACTGTCTATGATTAGCGGCGAATGGCGATCGCTTCAATCTCAATCTTCACGTCTTTCGGCAGACGCGCCACTTCTACGCAGGAGCGCGCCGGGAAGGTGGCGTTGTGCTCGGTGAAGAAGGCTTCATACGCAGCGTTAACGGTTGCGAAATCGTTGAGGTCTTTCACGAAAACGGTGGTTTTAACGATATCGCCCACTTTCAGGCCCGCGGCTTCGACGATAGCTTTCACGTTCTCCAGCGACTGACGCGCCTGAGCTGCAACCTCTTCCGGCACGCTGCCGGTTTTCGGGTCTACAGGGATCTGCCCGGAAGTGATGATCATGTTACCCAGATCAACGCCCTGAACGTACGGGCCGATGGCTGCTGGCGCATTTTCCGTCGCGATAGTTTTAGACATGAGTTCTCCTGAAATATTTAAATGTAATCAGACTGGCGTGGGCCATTATAAAGAGTGCTGGCTGCTTTATCATTAAGCAGGCCGCATTTTGCGAAGGAGAAAAGCGGATAACGCAGGGCGCTATCCGCATAAGGCGTGAGCCGCCGGGAGAAATTATTGGGCGACTTCGGTCCAGGCCATCGCCCAGTCAGAGCCAACCCCCGGCTCGTACTGGCTGGCGTGTTGGCTCCACTGCACGCAGTAGCCGCTGTAGGGGAACGGACGACATTGGTACACTTTGCCATTTTTAGGCTGCATGACCTTCGTTCCCGCCGTATAGCTTTTCAGGTTATCCGGGAAGGTATAATCGTAGTTTCCGGTAGGCGCTGGCGTTGGTTCGCTCTTCTCTTCCAGCATCAGGTTGATCACACCCTGGCTGATGATGGCGCCCTGCGCATTACTGGCTGAGTAGCGCAGCATATGATGGCCTGCCTGAACGTTGGTCAGTGGAATCGATAACGGCAGAGAGCGATTATCTATCGTTTGCTGGAGACTCCCTTTCTCTGCACCCGCATGATCGCTGACGACGGCGATGAGATGCATCTCGCCTTTGGCCGCGGCGTTGAAAGTCACCGTTGCTTTGCCGTTTTCGATGGGGGTTGCGGCGACGTTGCTGAGGCTCAGGGATTCTTTCGCGGTATCGTCCGCTTGCGATTCGCTATAACTCAGCGTGACGCTTTGCAACGCGCTGCCTTGCGGCGCATACACCTGGTTAACGCCATAGATGGGATTAATGTTGCCACTGTCGTCTTTTACTCCGGCACGCAGGCTATCATGGTGTGCGGTATTAATGACTTCCGCCAAATCGTAAGACCATTGGCTGGATTTCCCTTGCGCTTCGCTGGCAATAGTCAATTCCGTTTGCAGCGAATGAACCTCTCCGCTGGCATTAAAGAAATGGGCAATGACTTTATCACCAGCATGAAGATCTTTTCCGCTCAGCTGACCGGTAAGCTGCGTTGTCCAGAGGGAACCGTTCTCAGCGTCATCGCCGGTACCGCCAAAATCGACGTCAATGGCCTGATAAAAACTATTTGCCGTATCGGCGATTTCCCAGACTGCATAAATAACCTGATAACCGGTACGCTCTGGCACATTACATGAGTGGGTGACCTCAATAGCCGGCGTCATGCCGTTACCGTCAATTTGACAGAAGGGCTTACTTTCAAAATCGCTGCGCGTCAGCGGCTTATTTTGGTCCCAGTTCTGCTTGGTTATGTAATAACGCCAGTTGGTGGTTCTATGGGGAGCAGAATGGTGCCAGATGAAGTTATTTTCCCCGCTCTTTATTGCGCTTTTAGCCCAGCGAGTCGGGCTCTGGCTATCAAGCTGTGAGAAGTTGGCTTTACCCGCGCTGGCCAGTTGACCGTCCGGCGGCATTGCGCCTTCAGGAAAACCGCTCGTTTGCTCAACGCTTTGCGGCTCCCACTGTACTGAACCGCAGTCGCTGTTTTTGCCTGTATTACATTGATAGGCCCGACTGGGCGGAAACGCCACGTAGCCATGAGCCAACGCCGAGGAGGTAAATAATAATGCGGCGGTATATATCGATAATTTCTTCAGTTGCATAATTCATCCAGTGAACAATGATTAATTATTGGAAAGCGTTTATGCAGTGTATAAAGCGAAAAATACCGGAGCAATATCGATGATATTTAATGATGAATATAAATAATGACTCATTTTAGCAATGAGGTGAGACGATCGTAAATGATAATAAACTGAGATAGAGTGATGCCTTTTCAAACGAACATTGAAATGGCAGCCGCGCGTTTAATGTATATGATGCTTTCAGGAACAGGCCCCTTTTCGGGGCTGCTCCTGATGACGCTAATAAATTTAGTTTGCCAGCACGACATGATGTGAAAATTCTTTTTCACAGTATTTGCACTTCAGCGCGATATCGTTTTCACGTTTCTTCACCGCAAAGCTGGAGGATACCGGCTCGGCGTGGCTGATGCAGTTGCTGTTCGGGCATACCAGCACGTTATTGATACGGTCCGGCAGATTCGGTCGTGATTTACCAACGACTTCATACTCATCAATGCGGTTCACCGTGGCCTGAGGCGCATACAGAGAGAGCTGGTTGACCTGCTCATCGGTCAGGAAGGTGTTCTCAATTTTGATTAAATCCTTACGGTCCATTTCGCCTGACGGCAGGTTCAGGCCGATGGTGATGCGCTGATCCGTTTCGGTTAGTTTGAACAGCGTCAGCAGCTTAAAACCGACCTGCGCCGGGATATGGTCGATAACGGTGCCACGTTTGATGGCTTCTACCTGTAATTTATTGTCGTGTGTCATCTTTATTTCCCCTTACAGTGCCAGATCGCTATTCAGTACCAGCGCCAGTAACGCCTGGCGCGCGAAGATGCCGTTGCCCGCCTGCTGGAAGTACCAGGCGTGCGGCGTTTTATCAACATCGGTGGTAATTTCGTCAATGCGCGGCAGCGGATGCAGCACCTTCATATTCTCACGGGCGCCTTCCAGGTCGGCGGCGCGCAGAACAAACTGCGCCTTGACGTTGGCATATTCTGACGGGTCGAGACGCTCTTTCTGTACGCGAGTCATATACAGAATGTCCACCTCTTCCATCACCTCTTCAATCGCGTTATGCAGGCTCCAGGCAATGCCTTTTTCGTCGAGCATATCGAGAATGTACTGCGGCATGGCCAGCGCGTCCGGCGCGATAAAGTAGAAGCGATTGCCGTTAAATTTCGCCAGCGCCTGCGTCAGGGAGTGGACGGTACGGCCATACTTCAGGTCGCCGACCATCGCCACGTTAAGATTTTCCAGACGGCCCTGCGTCTCCTGAATGGTGAAGAGATCGAGCAGGGTCTGCGTCGGATGCTGGTTAGCGCCATCGCCGGCGTTGAGTACCGGAATACCGCCGGAGAACTCGGTCGCCAGGCGCGCCGCGCCTTCCTGCGGGTGGCGCATCACGATAGCATCGACGTAGGTGCTGATGACCGAGATGGTGTCGGCCAGGGTTTCGCCTTTTTTGCCCAGCGAGGTGTTGCTGCTGTCTGAGAAACCGACCACGCTGGCGCCCAGGCGGTGCATGGCGGTTTCAAAAGACAGGCGTGTGCGGGTCGACGCTTCAAAAAAGCAGCTGGCAATCACTTTATGCTTGAGCAGCTCCGGCTGTGGATTTGCTTTCAGTTTTGCAGCGGTCGCCAGTACCAGTTCAAGGTCTTCGCGGCTGAGATCGTTTATGGAAATGATATGTTTTTGGAATAGCGGGTTAGCCATGTTTATCTCCTGACGCCTGGGCAAAAAAAAAGCCCCTTAAATAAGGGGCTTTACGAATACGGATGCAACGGAAAGGAAAAACGGCAGGCCAGCGTCTGTTCTCAGACGCGGTAAGACGCGATGTCGTACACACTGAACCATAATTCCTCCCGGCAAAACGGGTGGCATTATACGCAGCTCATTTTTCGGATCAAGCGATTAATCCACAAACAGGTAAACGTTTGCCTGGGTAATCATGCGTTAACGCAAAAAACCCGTAAAAAGTGGTGGTATGGCAGTCAGAAGGGGGGTATAAAACCTGAAAATGAAAAGCTGTTTTACATTTGAGGTTACTATGATCGTTGGAAATATTCACCATCTGCAAAGCGGGTTGCCGGAGCCTCTGCGCAAAGCTATTGAATACGTGAAAGCCCATGTCACCGACGCGACGCCGCTGGGTAAACATGATATTGACGGTAACAATCTGTTTTATCTCATTTCTGAAGATACTACCGAGCCGATGGCCGACCGCCGCGCCGAGTATCACGCCCGCTACCTGGACATCCAGATTGTATTGAAAGGTCAGGAGGGCATGACCTTTAGCGTTCTCCCTGCCGGCGAGCCGGATACCGACTGGCTGGCGGATAAAGACATCGCTTTCCTGGCTGAAGGGGCGCAGGAAAAAACCGTGATTCTCAGCGAAGGCGACTTTGTCGTGTTCTATCCCGGCGAAGTGCATAAGCCGCTATGCGCGGTTGGCGCACCGGCGAAGGTGCGCAAAGCGGTTGTGAAGATGCTGATGGCGTAAAAAATCCCCCGTGCTGCTCGCCAGGGCTATGGTTGTTGCGGTCCGGCAGCCCGGAGAGGCGTGTCAAGCGCCGCCTCCGGAAAAGCCCACAAGCTGCGGCAGGCGCCTTGCCCGGGCTACAGATCCGTGCGGTTTGGGGCGGGTAGCCCGGATAAGCGCAGCGCAATCCGGGGAAATATCGCGTGAACGCTTATTTACCCAGCGTCGCAACCATCACCGCTTTGATGGTATGCATGCGGTTTTCCGCCTGATCGAAAACGATGCTCGCCGCGGATTCAAATACCTCGTCGGTCACTTCCATTCCGCCGTGCAGGCCGTACTCCGCCGCCATCTGTTTGCCGAGCGTGGTCTGGTCGTCGTGGAACGCGGGCAGACAGTGGAGAAATTTCACCTGCGGATTGCCGGTCAGCGCCATCATCTCGCGGTTCACCTGATACCCGCGCAGCAGCGCGATACGCTCCGCCCACTTCTCTTTAGCTTCGCCCATCGATACCCAGACGTCGGTATAGATAAAGTCCGCGCCCTTCACGCCCGCAGCGATATCTTCAGTTAGCGTAATATTGCCGCCGTTTTTCTGCGCCAGCGTGCGGCACTGCGCAACCAGCTTCTCTTCCGGCCAGCAGGCCGTTGGCGCGACCAGACGCAGATCCAGCCCGGTCAACGCAGCGGCTTCAAGCATGGAGTTACCCATGTTATTCCGCGCGTCGCCGGCGTAGACCAGAGTCATCTCGTTAAAAGCTTTGCCCGGCAGGTGTTCCTGCATAGTCAGTAAATCCGCCAGCAGCTGGGTGGGGTGAAATTCGTTGGTCAGGCCGTTCCACACCGGAACGCCGGCATACTCGGCAAGGGTTTCCACCACTTCCTGGCCATGGCCGCGATATTGAATACCGTCATACATGCGCCCCAATACGCGAGCGGTGTCTTTAATCGACTCTTTGTGGCCAATCTGGCTGCCGCTTGGTCCGAGATAGGTGACGCGAGCGCCCTGGTCAAATGCGGCAACTTCGAAAGAGCATCGGGTGCGGGTAGAGTCTTTTTCGAAGATGAGCGCGATGTTTTTACCGGCGAGATGCTGAATTTCGATATTGTTTTTCTTATCAGCTTTAAGCCTGGCGGCCAGCTCAAGCAGAGCGGTGATTTCGGCGGGGGTAAAATCGAGCAACTTTAAAAAATGCTTCTGATAAAACGCGGACATGGTTCCCTCACGTGGCTCAAGCCATTTGTTGAATTAAAATTCACTTTATATGTATGAATATTCATTTGCAACCCCGCATCATAAATCTTTCTCTCAGAAGGTGGAGGCAATCACGGCGGTATGTGACAATAGAAGTATCTGCGACACATTATGAGGAACGAGCCATGGCTAACCCGGAATTACTGGAAGAACAGCGTGAAGAAACGCGTCTGATTATTGAAGAACTGCTCGAAGACGGCAGCGATCCTGACGCGCTGTACACCATTGAACACCATCTTTCTGCCGATGATTTCGAAACGCTGGAAAAAGTGGCGGTCGAGGCCTTCAAGCTGGGTTATGAAGTGACTGAGCCAGAAGAGCTGGAAGTTGAAGAGGGTGATACCGTGATTTGCTGCGATATCCTCAGCGAATCCGCGCTGAATGCCGAGCTGATCGATGCCCAGGTTGAGCAGCTGATGACCCTGGCGGAAAAATACGACGTCGAGTACGACGGCTGGGGTACCTACTACGAAGATCCTAACGGGGAAGAAGGCGATGACGACGAAGATCTCGTTGATGAAGACGACGACGGCGTCCGCCACTAAGTAGCAGAGGTATACGGCGGCACGGTATGCCGCCGTATAGCAAGGAACTTCAATGGATTACCCGCAAATACTCGCTCCGATTTTAAGCTTTCTGCATTGCCCAACACCTCAGGCGTGGATTGATGAAGCCCGTAAACCGGAAAACCTCCCGCTGCTGTTGACCGACCATATGGTGTGCGAACTGAAAGCGGCGCAAAACGCCATGCTGCTGGTGCGTCGATACGTCGCGGATAAAGCAGGCGCGGATGAACTGCTGGCCTGCCTGAAGCCGTACGAGGACTTTACCTACCGCTGGGGGCCGGAACCGGATTTCGTCGCGCTGCATAAGCAGATAAATAAAAGCGCTATGCCGCAGACCGACGATCCCTGGGGACGTCAGCTACTCGACAGCATGATCCTGCTAATCAAAGAAGAGCTGCATCACTTCTGGCAGGTGAGGGAAATTATGCTTTCCCGCGATATCCCATACGTCAAAATCACCGCCAGTAACTATGCTCGCGGGCTGCGCCGGGAAGTGCGTTCTCATGAACCGGTCATGTTGATCGATAAACTCATCTGCGGAGCCTATATTGAAGCCCGCTCCTGCGAGCGTTTTGCCGCGCTGGCGCCATGGCTGGATGACGATCTGCAAAAGTTTTATCTGTCGCTGCTGCGCTCTGAAGCGCGCCACTATCAGGACTATCTGGATTTGGCGCAGAGGATTGCCGGGGACGATATCAGTGAACGCGTACGCCAGCTTGGCGAGGCGGAAGCGGCGCTCATTAACGCGCCCGAGGCGGAGTTTCGCTTTCACAGCGGCGTGCCCGCCTGAGCGTCAGGCCGCAGCTTCACCGCAGCGGCCTGACGATCCATTACAGATTGGCGTTTTTATCTTTTTCTGCTGTCGCGGCGGCTTTGGGCGCGCCGAGGGTGGTTTTAAACCAGTTCACTACCCGTTCAATAACCGGCTTTTGATACCAGCTGTCATCGCCGTGCTCCGCGCCTTCCAGCAGCACGTAATCGGCCGGGTTACCCTCTTTCTTCAGCGCACGATAGAGCTGTTGACTTTGTACCGGTGAAACCAGAGTGTCGGCGCTGCCGTGCATAATTAAAAATGGCGGCTTTTTACCGCGGATATGGCCCATCGGGCTGGCAGCCAGCGCTTTTTGCGGGTCACTGGCAATCGTCGCTCCCGGCCAGTCACGAAAGGCGCTACCGTGGACCAGCAGCGCTTCAGTGACTGCAGGTGACTGGTGCACTTTTTGAATCGCCTGCGGAAAACCTTCGCCGATATTCAACAGATTCGAAATTCCGTACAGCGTGGCGGCGGCCTGCACGTCCGATGACTGCGCCAGGTTATCGCCACGATCGAACGTTTTGTCGCCATTGGTAAGCGCCAGCATCTGCGCCATATAGCCGCCTGCGGAATCCCCCAGCACGCCAATACGCGACGGATCTATATCGTATTCCGCTGCATGTTCGCGCAGATAGCGAACGGCGGCTTTACCATCGATAATCGGGGCCGGGAAGGTATCGGGAACCGTACGGTATTCCGCCGCCGCGACGACGAATCCCGCCGACGCCAGCGCCATACGCATCTCGATAAACTTATTCCAGGCCGCGCTGGTGAAACCGCCGCCGGGGAAATAGACGATTGCCGGTTTCAGATCGCCGTTACGCGGCACCAGCAAAGACATATGCAGTTGACGAACGGCGACGGTGCTTTTTACCTGGCTATATACGATATCGTTGAGCGCATCGATACGGCCCCGGGTTTTTTCCACGCGGATGATCTGAGCGCCTTCGGTATTGCCAGCGAGTTCGCCGGCGTTAACGCTGGAAGCCATGCCGGCAAGTATCATGCTGCCGGTGAGCAGGAGGGAGAGTTTTTTCATTGTGTTCTATCCTGAGCAAGGCCTGCCGCGGCGGCAGGCTAAAAGATCCAATGCTCGAAGAGTGTATTAGCGAACACGTGCGGTGAATAACGCTCTTTTTGCATGAAAACCATGCGTTTTTTCGATTAATCCGCATCGCCTTTTCGCTGGCGCTACAGCACTTTCAGCATCCTGACTTCGCAGTCAACGTGGCCGGTGCAGCCCAGCGGCTCAGCAATATGCTCGAAGCCAAGGTGTTCATATAAACCGATCGCTTCTTTAAGGAAAGCGGTGGTTTCCAGATAACAGCGTTTGAATCCCTGCTGGCGGGCGTGATCCAGGGCCATCAGCGCCAGCTTTTTCGCCAGCCCCTGGCCGCGCGCGGAGGTCATAAAATACATTTTCTGGAGTTCGCAGATATCGGGCTCGCTACAGGTCAGAGGCGCAACCCCGCCGCCGCCAACAACCTGACCGTTTTGCTCAACTACCCAATAGGCGGCGCCCGGCTGGCTATATAGCTGGAAAAGCTCGTCCAGATTAGGATCGGCTACGGTATAGCCTTTATCGGCGGTCAGGCCATATTCAGCGGAAACCTGACGGATAACAGCGGCTATCGCCGGATTATCATTAGCCGTGATGCGGCGCAGGGTTAGCGGTAGGGTTGCGCTCGTATTCATGTGAAGACTCATTGCAAAATAATGACGGATAATGTTGTTAATAACACTGCTGGAGGGGAGAGTGCAAGCGAGGATCTTTCACAGAAAACGCCCCTTATCCGAATGGATAAGGGGCGAGTGAATTACAGCGCGGCGATAACCGCCTGCTGCTCAATCAGCTTCGCTTTCGCTTCCGCATAACCTTCCAGCTTCTCACGCTCTTTGGCGATCACCGCTTCCGGCGCGCGGGCCACAAAGCCTTCGTTGGAAAGTTTGCTTTCGATACGGCTAATCTCGCCTTCGATTTTGCTCACTTCTTTCGCCAGGCGCGCCAGCTCATCTTCTTTATTGATGAGGCCAGCCATCGGGATCAGCAGCTCGGCGCCGTCGATAATTTTGGTCACGGAAACCGGACCTTTATCATCGGCCGGCAGCACGGTGATGCTTTCCAGACGCGCCAGGTTCAACAGGAAGCTGCGGTTATCGTTCACGCGACGAATCGCGGCGTCGCTGCAGCCGCGCAGCAGCAGCTCAAGCGGCTTACCAGGGGCGATGTTCATTTCCGCACGGATGTTACGCACGGCGACGATCGCCTGCTTCAGCCATTCGGTATCGGCCAGCGCCGCTTCGTCAACCTGAGACGCATCGTACTGCGGGAACGGCTGCAGCATGATGGTATCGGCAGTGATACCGCAAATGACCTTCACGCGCTGCCAGATGGTCTCGGTGATGAACGGAATAATCGGGTGCGCCAGGCGCAGCAGACCTTCCAGAACGGTCACCAGCGTGTGACGGGTGCCGCGCAGCTCAGACTCGGAACCGCCGTTCATTACCGGCTTGGTCAGCTCCAGATACCAGTCGCAGAACTGATTCCAGGTAAACTCGTACAGAATGCCTGCGGCGATATCGAAGCGGAAGCCGTCCAGCGCTTCGCGGTAGGCTTTGATGGTCTGGTTGAATTCCGCAAGGATCCAGCGGTCCGCCAGCGACAGGGTCATTTCGCCGCCGTTAAAGCCGCAATCCTGATCTTCGGTATTCATCAGCACAAAGCGGCTGGCGTTCCACAGCTTATTACAGAAGTTACGGTAACCTTCCAGACGCTTCATATCCCAGTTAATGTCGCGGCCGGTAGAGGCCAGCGCCGCCAGGGTAAAGCGCAGGGCGTCGGTACCGTGCGGCTCAATGCCGTTCGGGAACTGTTTTTCGGTGCGTTTGGCGATTTTTTCCGCCAGCTGCGGCTGCATCATGTTGCCGGTACGTTTCTCCAGCAGCTCCGGCAGGGAGATGCCATCAACCATATCCAGCGGGTCGATAACGTTGCCCTTCGATTTGGACATCTTCTGGCCTTCGTCATCGCGGATCAAACCGGTCATATAGACGGTTTTAAACGGCACCTGCGGCTTGCCGTTTTCATCTTTGATGAAGTGCATGGTCATCATGATCATGCGGGCAATCCAGAAGAAGATGATGTCGAAGCCGGAAACCATCACGCTGGTCGGATGGAACTGGCGCAGGGCATCAGTGTTTTCTGGCCAGCCGAGAGTGGAGAACGTCCACAGCGCGGAGGAGAACCAGGTATCCAGCACGTCTTCGTCCTGGCGCAGCGCCACGTCGGCGCCGAGGTTATTTTCCTGGCGTACTTCTTCTTCGGTGCGGCCAACGTAAACGTTGCCGTCGTTGTCGTACCATGCCGGGATGCGGTGACCCCACCACAGCTGACGGGAGATACACCAGTCCTGAATATCGCGCATCCAGGAGAAGTACATGTTTTCGTACTGCTTCGGCACGAACTGAATGTCGCCGTTCTCGACCGCTTCAACCGCCGGTTTAGCCAGCACGTCGGCACGCACGTACCACTGATCGGTGAGCATCGGTTCGATAACGACGCCGCCGCGGTCGCCGTATGGTACGGTCAGATCGTGCGGTTTAATCTCGTCCAGCAGGCCCAGCGCGTCGATGGCGGCAACCACCGCTTTACGCGCGGCAAAGCGCTCCAGCTTCTGGAACTCCGCCGGGATGGCGTTTGAGTAGACGTCGGACTCGTTGCCTTTGGTGTCGTAAACTTCCGCGGTTTCGCGGATATCGCCATCAAAGGTCAGGATGTTGATCATCGGCAGCGCATGACGCTTGCCCACTTCATAGTCGTTAAAGTCGTGCGCCGGGGTGATCTTCACGCAGCCGGTGCCCTTTTCCATATCGGCGTGTTCATCGCCCACAATCGGAATGCGGCGGTCAACCAGCGGCAGAATGACGAATTTGCCGATAAGGTCTTTATAGCGCGGATCTTCCGGGTTAACGGCCACGCCGGTATCGCCCAGCACGGTTTCCGGACGGGTGGTAGCGACGACCAGATAATCTTTACCGTCAGCGGTTTTCGCGCCGTCGGCCAGCGGATAGCGGATATGCCACATCGAGCCTTTAGACTCGCGGTTTTCCACTTCCAGATCGGAGATGGCGGTACGCAGTTTCGGGTCCCAGTTGACCAGACGCTTGCCGCGATAGATCAGATCTTCTTTGTACAGGCGGACAAAGACTTCTTTTACGGCGTTGGACAGGCCTTCGTCCATGGTGAAGCGCTCGCGCTCCCAGTCCACGGAGTTGCCCAGGCGGCGCATCTGACGGGTAATGGTGCCGCCGGATTCCGCTTTCCACTGCCAGATTTTATCGATAAAGGCGTCGCGACCGTAGTCGTGGCGGGTTTTACCTTCTTCGGCGGCAATCTTACGCTCAACCACCATCTGGGTAGCGATACCCGCGTGGTCGGTACCGGCCTGCCACAGGGTATTTTTACCCTGCATGCGCTGGTAGCGAATCATGGTATCCATGATGGTTTGCTGGAAGGCATGACCCATATGCAAACTGCCGGTGACGTTCGGCGGCGGGATCATGATGCAGAAACTTTCCTGGCTTTCGTCGCCATTGGGTTTGAAATAGCCCTGCTTTTCCCAGTGCTCGTAAAGCGGCTGTTCGATATCTTGGGGGTTGTATGTCTTTTCCATTATTTCCAGGTTGCCGTGTTCAGGTTGAAACCAGCCATGCGGTACGCTTTATAGCGTTCGCGCGCCAGTTGTTTCAAAGAGTCTTCATAAGGGACGAAGTCTATCACTTCTGTGAAAGCGGTGGCAAAATCTGCAAAGTTTAGCCGCAGGCTAATCAGAATATCCCGCGGGCTGCTGTTGCGTTTTTGCGGCCAGGCGATCTCCACCGGCGCGCCGCCGCGCGGACCTTCCCCCGCCAGATTATGCGGAACGAAACTTTCTGCGGGGCGTGCCCAGAGCGCTTCGTCCAGACGAATGGCCTGCTGCTCATCTTCGCAGGCGATGAGCACGCGTTTACCGCTGCGCCAACGTTCTGCGGCAATGTCACACACCAGCTGTTCAACGGCGCTCAGGCCATCCTGTTGCGTATCATTGTCCAGAAGATAGAACGTTGCGTTTTTCATATATGGGGCTTCTTGTGGTGACTTTAAATGCTTAAGCCGGGCGGCGCTACGCTGACCCGGCCTATAAACGGTATCTTTCCAGAGGCCCGGCAAGCGTAACGCCGCCGGGCATCAGCCGGCAATTACTCTTCGCCGGTAAATCCGGCGCGGTTGAGCAGGAACTGCGACAGCATCGCCACCGGACGACCGGTCGCGCCTTTGGCCTTCCCGGAACGCCAGGCGGTGCCGGCAATATCCAGATGCGCCCAGTTGTATTTACGGGTAAAGCGCGCCAGGAAGCAGCCTGCGGTAATCGCTCCGCCAGGACGGCCGCCGATATTGGCCATATCCGCAAAATTTGACTCCAGCTGTTCCTGGAACTCGTCGGCAAGCGGCAGACGCCATGCGCGATCGCCCGCCAGTTCGGACGCGCCGATCAGCTCGTGGGCCAGCGGATTGTGATTCGACATCAGGCCGGTGATGTGGTGGCCGAGCGCGATCACGCAGGCGCCGGTCAGGGTGGCCACGTCGATAACCGTTTCCGGCTCGAAACGCTCAACGTAAGTCAGCACATCGCACAGCACCAGGCGACCTTCGGCATCGGTGTTCAGCACTTCCACCGTTTGCCCGGACATCGTGGTCAACACGTCGCCAGGACGATAGGCGCGGCCGCCAGGCATGTTTTCACATCCGGCCAGCACGCCGACAACGTTCAACGGCAACTGAAGTTCCGCCACCATGCGCATCACGCCGTACACCGCCGCCGCGCCGCACATATCGTATTTCATCTCGTCCATGCCTTCTGAAGGCTTGATGGAGATACCGCCGGAGTCAAAGGTCAGGCCTTTACCCACCAGCACGATAGGCCGCGCGTCTTCTGCCGGGTTACCTTTGTATTCGATAACCGACATCAGCGATTCGTTCTGCGAGCCGTTGCCGACCGCCAGATAAGAGTTCATTCCCAGCTCTTTCATCTGCTGCTCGCCGATAACGCGGGTAATGACGTTCTTACTATAGGTATCGGCCAGCTGGCGCGCCTGGGAGGCCAGATACGCGGCGTTACAGATGTTGGGCGGCATGTTGCCCAGATCTTTCGCCGCTTTGATGCCGGCGGCGATCGCCAGACCGTGCTGGATAGCGCGTTCGCCGCTGGTCAGCTCGCGACGGGTGGGAACGTTGAAGACCATTTTACGCAGCGGGCGACGCGGCTCGCTTTTGTTGGTTTTTAACTGGTCGAAGCTGTATAGCGTCTCTTTGGCGGTCTCGACGGCCTGACGCACTTTCCAGTAGTTATTGCGGCCTTTGACGTGCAGTTCGGTCAGGAAGCAGACGGCCTCCATTGAACCAGTATCATTCAGCGTATTGATGGTTTTCTGAATAACCTGCTTATACTGACGCTCGTCCAGCTCGCGTTCTTTACCGCAGCCAATAAGCAGAATGCGCTCCGACAGAATGTTCGGCACATGGTGCAGCAATAAAGTCTGGCCAGGTTTGCCTTCCAGCTCGCCGCGACGCAGCAGGGCGCTGATATAACCGTCGCTAATTTTATCAAGCTGTTCGGCGATGGGGGAGAGACGACGTGGTTCAAAGACGCCGACCACGATACAGGCGCTCCGCTGCTTCTCCGGGCTACCGCTTTTTACACTGAACTCCATGCACTACGCTCCTGAATCTTAAAGACAACGACGGTGGCTACGGATAGAATTGAAAGCTTTCGTAACTCATGTCCGCTGTTGTGGTGACTTCGTGTTAATCTTAACGTTATTACGGCCTTGGTTCGTCAGAAAAGATCCTGATACGCAGAACCAGCGAGTCATTTAATCTTAGCGATGTTTTCGACGACTAAAGAGAATAAATGACGTTTAAGCCATGAAACAAGCAATTTTCCTGCAATAAAACGGGTTTTTACGGGCGTATTTATAGTGATAATCATAAGATATCTGGTTCGTGAGACGCTGAAAAGCCAGTTGGCGATCCTATTCATCCTGCTACTCATTTTCTTCTGTCAGAAACTGGTCAGGATCCTCGGCGCCGCTGTTGATGGCGATATCCCGACAAATCTGGTGCTCTCGCTGTTAGGGCTGGGCGTACCTGAAATGGCGCAGCTTATTCTGCCCCTGAGTTTATTCCTCGGGCTGCTGATGACGCTGGGCAAACTGTATACCGAAAGCGAAATCACGGTGATGCACGCCTGCGGCCTGAGTAAGGCCGTGCTGGTGAAAGCCGCCATGATCCTTGCGCTCTTTACGGGCATTATCGCGGCGGTCAACGTGATGTGGGCGGGGCCCTGGTCGTCCCGTCATCAGGATGAAGTGCTGGCGGAAGCGAAAGCAAACCCCGGCATGGCCGCGCTGGCCCAGGGCCAGTTCCAGCAGGCCAGCGACGGCAGCGCAGTGCTGTTTATTGAGAACGTAAACGGCAACCGTTTCAGCGACGTCTTCCTTGCCCAACTGCGGCCACGAGGCAACGCGCGCCCTTCGGTGGTGGTCGCGGATACCGGCGAGCTCTCGCTGCGTAAAGACGGTTCGCAGGTGGTGACCATGAATCAGGGCACCCGCTTTGAAGGCACCGCGATGCTGCGCGACTTTCGCATTACCGACTTTAAAAACTATCAGGCGATTGTTGGCCATCAGGCGGTGGCCTCCGATCCGAACGATACCGAGCAGATGGATATGCGCACCCTGTGGCGTACCGATACCGATCGCGCCCGGGCGGAGCTTCACTGGCGCTTCACGCTGGTGGCAACGGTATTCATCATGGCGCTAATGGTGGTGCCGCTCAGCGTGGTGAACCCGCGCCAGGGTCGCGTGCTGTCGATGCTGCCGGCGATGCTGCTCTATCTGGTGTTCTTCCTGCTGCAAACGTCGATTAAATCGAGCGGCGGTAAAGGCAAAATGGATCCGATGATCTGGATGTGGGCGGTAAACCTGCTCTATTTCGCGTTGGCCGTGCTGTTGAACCTGTGGGATACGGTGCCGATGCGCCGCTTCCGTGCCCGTTTTAACAAAGGAGCGGCGTGATGCAGGCGTTTGGCGTACTTGACCGTTATATCGGTAAGACGATTTTCAATACCATCATGATGACCCTGTTCATGCTGGTTTCCCTGTCGGGCATCATCAAGTTTGTCGACCAGCTGAAAAAGGCCGGGCAGGGCAACTATGATGCGTTAGGGGCCGGAATCTACACGATTCTCAGTGTGCCGAAAGATATCCAGATCTTCTTCCCGATGGCGGCGCTGCTCGGCGCGCTGCTGGGGTTGGGCATGCTGGCGCAGCGTAGCGAGCTGGTGGTGATGCAGGCTTCCGGCTTTACCCGCCTCCAGGTGGCGCTGTCGGTGATGAAAACCGCGATTCCGCTGGTGCTGCTGACCATGGCGATGGGCGAGTGGGTAGCCCCGCAGGGCGAGCAGATGGCGCGCAACTATCGTGCTCAGCAGATGTACGGTGGTTCGCTGCTTTCCACTCAGCAGGGCCTGTGGGCGAAAGACGGCCATAACTTTGTTTATATCGAGCGGGTAAAAGGTAACGATGAGCTGGGCGGAGTGAGCATCTACGCGTTTAACGACCAGCGCCGTCTGCAGTCCGTTCGCTACGCCGCTTCGGCAAAATTCGATACCGAAAATAAGCTCTGGCGACTGTCGCAGGTGGATGAATCCGACCTGACCGATCCGAAACAGGTCACGGGGACGCAGACCGTCAGCGGGACCTGGAAGACCAACCTGACGCCGGATAAGCTTGGCGTGGTGGCGCTGGATCCGGATGCGTTGTCAATCAGCGGCCTGCACAACTATGTTACCTATCTGAAGTCCAGCGGTCAGGATCCGGGCCGCTATCAGCTCAATATGTGGAGCAAAATCTTCCAGCCGCTGTCGGTGGCGGTGATGATGCTGATGGCGCTGTCGTTTATCTTTGGCCCGCTGCGTAGCGTGCCGATGGGCGTCAGAGTCGTGACCGGGATCAGCTTCGGCTTTATCTTCTACGTGCTGGACCAGATTTTCGGCCCGCTCACCCTGGTCTACGGCATCCCGCCGATAATCGGCGCGCTGTTGCCGAGCGCCAGCTTCTTCTTGCTGAGCCTCTGGCTGATGATGCGTAAATCCTGACGTAACGCGCCCCCTTCCTGAATCAGAAGGGGGCGTTTTTTTTAGCGTTTCCGTCCGCCAAGTAAGCTTCCCAGCATTCCCCTGACTATCTGCCTGGTGACCTGACGCACCGCGCTCTTCGCTGCCGTTTGCACAATGCCGTCGCGTTTGCCGCCGCGCGGCCCGGTAGTGCCGAACAGGATATCTTTGAGCCCGCCGAGCAGGCCGTCGTCATCGCCGTTTGGCTGGCCTTTTGCGGGCGGGGATTGCTGCTGCTCAGTTGTGGTCTGCACGCCCTGCTGCAGCATTTCAAACGCCGATTCACGGTCGATCTCTTCTTCATATTTTCCATACAGCGGCGAGTGGTTAAGCAGTCCGTTACGTTCGTCATCGGTGACCGGGCCCATGCGCGAGCAGGGCGCGATAACCATTGCCCGCTCTACTATCGAGGGGCTGCCTTTCTCATCAAGAAAGGAGATCAGCGCCTCGCCGGTGCCCAGCTCCTGGATCGCCTGCTCGGTGCTGAACGCCGGATTCGCGCGCATAGTTTGCGCGGCGGTTTTTACCGCTTTTTGGTCTTTCGGCGTGAAAGCGCGCAGGGCGTGCTGCACCCGATTGCCCAGTTGACCCAGCACCGCATCGGGAATGTCCGCCGGGTTTTGTGAAACAAAATAGACTCCGACGGCTTTAGAACGAATCAGGCGGATGACCTGCTCGATTTTATCCAGCAGCACCTGGGGCGCATCGTTAAACAGCAGATGCGCCTCATCGAAGAAAAAGACCAGCTTTGGCTTTTCCTGGTCACCGGCCTCCGGCAGACGTTCGTAAAGCTCGGAAAGCATCCACAGCAGGCTGGCGGCGTACAGCTTCGGCATCTGATAGAGCTTTTCCGCGCTCAGGATATTAATTACCCCTTTACCCTGCGCATCAACGCGCATCCAGTCCTGGATATCGAGCATGGGTTCGCCGAAAAAGTGCTCTGCACCCTGCTGCTCCAGGGTCAGCAATCCGCGCTGAATCGCCCCGACGGAGGCGCTGCTGATGTTGCCGTACTGGTTCTGAAAAGCTTTGGCGTTGTCGCCAATGTGTTGGGTAATCGCGCGCAGGTCTTTAAAGTCGAGCAGCAGCAGCCCGCGGTCGTCGGCGATCCGGAAGATAATATTCAATACCCCGGACTGAACCTCATTGAGGTTGAGCAGGCGAGCCAGCAGCAGCGGCCCGAGATCGGAAACCGTGGCGCGGACCGGGTGGCCTTTCTCGCCAAAGATATCCCATAGCACTACCGGATTAGCATGCGGCTGCCAGTCCGTTGCGCCGATTTTTTCCAGCCGCGCCTGCAGTTTTTCCGAACTTTGGCCCGCCTCAGCGATACCGGTAAGGTCGCCTTTCACATCGGCCATAAATACCGGAACGCCGATTTCCGAGAAAGATTCCGCCAGCTTTTGCAGCGTGACGGTTTTACCGGTCCCCGTGGCGCCGGTAATTAAGCCGTGGCGGTTCGCCATAGCGGGCAATAAATGCAGCTGTTTTTCCAGCGTGCGTGCAATCAGCAGCGGTGAGCTCATGAGCGATTTCTCCATTTATCCTGCTGCGAGTATAGGCAACCTGATAGCAAAAGTGGGGAGATCGCGCACGCCTTCGCTTATTCCCTTCAGGCGCAGTGGCGCTGAATTAACGCGATACTGTGCTCGATTTCGCGGCGGATATCGTCTTCGCTCCAGTTTGCCAGCTCCGGTGAGAAAGGCTCGAACGCATATACGCCCTGATAGCCGCGGGCCTCCAGGTTTTTGACCTGCTCGCAGCTTTGCAGCTGGTCTTTTTCGGTCAGCATGATGCGTTCGTTGTCGGTCAGGGTTTCGCGCGGGCGGGTATCTTCTACGCCGGAAAGATGCACCAGGCCGATTTCGCCGATATCCACCTGGCTAAACTCCTGCTCCGCCTGCGGATAAAGATGATGGTGAAAGGTATCGATCAGCAGCTTAAACGGCACCCGTGCGTCGTGAATCAGCGTTTGCGCCTGCGCCGAGGAGCGCAGCGAGCTTTGCGGGAAGCCGAGCGGCTCGACGAGTCCCTCAATGCCATAGAAGGCGAATAGCGGCGCCAGGTCGCGCAGGGCGTTAAGGGTTTCGCTCGCCGGAACCTCGGTACCATCGTTCAGCGGGCACAGCACCAGCGATTTCGCGCCGACGGCTTTGGCCTCTTTTAGCAGGGACTCCGTCAGGCTGCGAACCTCTGCGGTGCGGCAGTTGAAAGGATAAACCGCGTTGATAGTGAGGATCTCAATATGGTAGCGGTCAGCCAGTTCACGAACCTGCTGGTGGCTCAGGTCGTCGGTCACTTTTCCGCTGGGGAGGTCGTTACGTAGCTCGACTTTGTTTAGCCCGAGGCTGTTCACCAGCCGGAAGAAGGCCTCAATGCTGAGGGAAGGGGCAATCTTGCGGTTGATACAGAAACGCTGTGCTGCAATAGCCATTTTGACTCTCCTGAAATAGATAGTTCGGCTTCGTTCGATTACCCCATAGTCAAAACATTTATTCCAAAATTAGCAATGCATGAAATGGCGATTTTTTGAGCCGACTCGCAAAATATTTTTCTTGGCTTCTTGCATTGCGGCGGGTTCCGGAAGGCGCTACACCTGCTCTCTTTTTATGGGGGCTTTGCCTGTAAGACAGCGTTTCCTTACAAGAAAATGCGACCATCATCACCAAAATACAATTTCATTAATGATGAATATTGAAATATTAATTTCATTTTACTACGGTACAACACAGCAGATCCAGTAATGGGCCGTACTGCGTTGGCCCCCGATACCCCATACATATGAGGCGAGAGCATGACTATCACAGGAAACTTTATTGGCGGGAAGACCGTTACCAGCGGCAGCAACAATACAATGCCGGTTTTCGACCCCGCGACGGGCAAAGTGGTCCGCGAAGTCACGTTATCGACCGCGCAGGAAGTCTCCGATGCGATTCAGGTGGCGCATGATGCTTTTGATGGCTGGTCGCGTACCACGCCGCTGCGCCGGGCCCGCGTGCTGTTTAATTTTAAAATGTTACTTGAACAGCACGCTGAAGAGCTGGCGGGGATTATCGTCAGCGAACACGGTAAAGTCTTTTCCGATGCGATGGGCGAACTGACGCGCGGCATGGAAGTCGTTGAGTTTGCCTGCGGGATTCCGCACCTGATCAAAGGCGAGTTCTCATCGGATGTCGGCACCGGCGTCGATAGCTATTCTCTGATGCAGCCGCTGGGCGTAGTGGCGGGCATTACGCCGTTCAACTTCCCGGCGATGGTTCCGATGTGGATGTTCCCGCTGGCGCTGGCCTGCGGCAACAGCTTTGTCCTTAAGCCGCCAGCGCTGGCCCCTGGCGCTGCGGTGCGCCTGGCGGAGTTGCTGAAAGAAGCGGGGCTGCCGGACGGCGTCTTTAACGTGGTGCACTGCAGCAATGAAGATGCTGAGCAGCTGTACAAGGATCCGCGTATTGCGGCGGTAAGCTTTGTGGGATCTTCCGGCGTGGCGGAGCATATTTATAAAACCGCCAGCGCTTATGGTAAGCGCGTTCAGGCATTTGGCGCGGCGAAAAACCACGCGATTGTGATGCCGGATGCCGATCTTGATGCCACCGTGAATGCGATAATGGGCGGCGCGTTCGGCTCTGCGGGCGAGCGCTGCATGGCGCTGCCGGTGGTCGTCGCTGTGGGCGATGAAACGGCAGATAAACTCATTGCGCGCCTCAAGCCGCTGGTGGAGTCCCTGAAGGTCGGCCCGGGCTGTATGCGCGGAAAAGAAGAGAACGAAATGGGTCCGGTCGTCTCAGAGGCGCATCAGAAAAAAGTGCTGGGATATATTGATAAAGGCGTCAGCGAAGGGGCGACGCTGGTGGTTGACGGGCGCAAGCTGCGAGTTGCCGGTTTCGAAGAGGGTTACTACGTTGGCGGAACGCTGTTCGACAACGTGACGCCGGAAATGACTATCTGGCGCGAAGAGATTTTTGGCCCGGTACTGGGTATTGTCCGCGTGGCGGACTACCACAGCGCGCTGGAGCTGGTAAACAGCCATGAGTTCGGCAACGGCAGCGCCGTCTTTACCAGCAACGGCCACACCGCGCGTGAGTTTGTACATGATGTCCAGGCCGGAATGGTTGGGGTCAACGTGCCGGTACCCGTTCCAATGGCCTTCCATAGCTTTGGCGGCTGGAAACGCTCCGTATTTGGCGCACTGAACGTGCATGGGCCGGATGGCGTGCGTTTCTATACGCGTATGAAAACCGCCACCGTCCGCTGGCCGCAGGGTCAGCAAACCGTATCTGAATTCAGCATGCCGACGTTAGGCTAATCGGCGAAGGAGAGCGCCATGTCTTTACTGGCTAAAGCAAAAAAAGAAGGGCAGATTCAGCACATCACCCCGCAGAGCGCGGGGTGGAAGTACATTGGTTTTGATGTCTGGATGTTAAAGAAAGGGCAAACCGTTACCCTGGAAAGCGGCGATCGCGAGCTGTGCCTGGTGCTGGTCGCCGGGCTGGCTTCGGTAAAAACCTCGCAGGCCGATTTTCCGAATCTGGGCCAGCGTATGTCGCCGTTTGAGCGGACCCCGCCCTGGTCAGTTTACGTGCCGCCGCAGGATAAAGTCGAAGTGACGGCAGATTCTGACCTTGAGCTGGCGGTATGCAGCGCCCCGGGTAAAGGAACTTTACCGGCTCGAGTTATCTCCCCGCAGGACGTGGGCGTAGAGCATCGCGGTAAAGGGCGTAACCAGCGGCTGGTGCACAATATTCTGCCGGATAGCGCGCAGGCGGACTGCCTGCTGGTGGTAGAGGTTTACACTGACGAAGGAGCGACCAGCTCATGGCCGTCGCACAAGCACGACACGGCGCTGCCGGGTCAGGAAACTCAGCTGGAAGAGACCTACTACCACCGTTTCGATCCGCCGCAGGGTTTTGCCTTCCAGCGCGTCTATACCGATGACCGTAGCCTTGATGCCTGTATGGCTCCCTACAACCACGATGTGGTCATGGTACCGCGCGGCTACCATCCGGTAGCGGCGATAGCCGGGTATGACAGCTACTACCTGAACGTGATGGCCGGTCCGGATCGCAAATGGATGTTTACCTGGGAAGAGGATCACGCGTGGATCAACAGCCCTGATTATCCCCGCCACGATTAACAACCGTTGATGACAAAAAGGCCGGTTAGCTATGCTAGCCGGCCTTTTTGATCCTGTAGCCCGAATAAGATCGTCGTCGCAATTCTGCCACATCCCCGGCTCGCGCTGCGCTTAGCCGGGCTACGGGTTTACCGTCGTCTGCGGACAAGTCGCCCGGATAAGACGTTTACGTCGCAATCCGGGAATAATGAAAAATTTAAGCCAGCTGCTTCGTTTCTGCATCCTTGCTGCTGTTCAGCGCCAGCGAGACCGCCAGCGTCTGAGCCAGACACAGGGAGGCCACCTGCGAGCGGAAACCATCAACCTGCGCCTCGCGCACGACAAAGCAGACGTCGCTGAAGGCCGCCAGCGGGCTGACCTGGCTGTCGGTAATCGCTATCTGACGTGCTTTACGCTGCGCGCCGAGCTCCACCAGTTCAACCACTTCCCGCGCATACGGAGAGAAGCTCACCGCCACGACGACATCTTTCGGCCCGACCAGGCTGAGCTGTTCGGTAAACATGCCGCCCAGACCGTCAATCAGGAACGCTTTACGGTCCAGATGGCGCAGGGCGTAGGTCAGATAGGAGGCGACGCTAAAAGAGCGGCGCAGGCCGATAACGTAGATATTTTCCGCTTCCGCCAACAGCGCGACCGCACGCTGCAGATCCTCGCCGGAGGTCTGCATCGCCAGCTGCTGCAGCGCCTGAGTATTAACCATAGTGAACATATTCAGGATTTCGGTCGGCGTTTCCGGCGGGGTTGCGTCATCCGTGGTGGTCTGGCGGAACAGACGCGCGCGCTCGGTATAGTTAGCAGTCTCTTCCATCAGGTGCTGCTTGAACATCTGCTTCATTTCGTTGAAACCGCTAAAACCAAAGGCGTTAGCGAAGCGGATCAGCGTGGAAGGGGGGACGTCAGCTTGTTGCGCGATAGAGGCCACGGTATCGAAAGCCACGCTATTGCTGTTATCGAGAATATAGCGGGCTACCTGTTTCAGGCGTTTGCTTAACGTATCGTAGCGACGCCTGATTTCATCCTGCAAGATGGTAAGTTGGGTCGGATTATTGGCCATAGATTGCGCTCTGAGAAAATGAAAGGAATATAATTTCCAGTGTATCAAATGAAGCGAATTTTTCATTTACTACGATGAAATACGCGATTCATTTCACGAAGATCCAGAAAAAAGCCCGCATCTTGGGGAAAGGATGCGGGCCTGGTTAGTATCAGCCGCGGGCTTCTCGCCAGTAGCCGATGAGCGTGAGGTAGTTGCGTTTCACTTCGTTAATCAGCGCCTCGTCGCTGAGCTCTCCCTGCATCCAGCGCCGTGAAGGCTGGCCAAAAATGGTGCGTCCTACGGCAAAACCTTTGATCATCGGATGCTTCGCCGCTTCGGCAAAACCGGCGCGCAGACGGTCCGAAGGGGCGTCCAGGCCGAGGATTAAGATCCCGCGGCACCAGCTATCTTCGCGCGCGATCAGTTTGCCAATCCTTTCCCATTCCGCGCTCGACAGCGGCGGCAGCTTCCACCAGTCCGGCTGGATGCCCAGCTGATAGAAGTGCTCCAGCATGTCGTGGTAGTGGCGTTCATCTTTATCCGGGCCGTTTTCCGGCAGAATAATTTCCAGCAGCAGCTCATGCCCGGACTTGTTGCACGCCTGCCAGACCTCCAGCAGCAGCGCATCCTGTTCGGCGCGCAGCTCGGCCGGGTCGGCCGGGTGGTAGAAGACCAGGCATTTCACGACGTGCTCCAGCGGCCAGTCGATAAGCTGGGAACCGATGTTGCCATGTTCCAGGCGCAGCGGGCGCGAGCTTGGCATTTCAATCGGCCGGCCAATCCACCAGCCCTTGCCGGTGATGGCATTGAGCGAGCGCTGGCCGTAGGTGCCATCGGCGAGAATGCCGCTGCGGCCGTCAAGACCGGCTTCGTCTGCGGCGGCTTCCGCGGCCGCCAGCAGCAGCAGCTTCAGCTGCGGAATACAGGATTCATCACGCCCGGTTTCCAGCGCCAGGTCTGCCAGCTGCTTACGGTGGTCAAAGGCGAAAATGCACAGCTCCGGCCACGCCTGGCGGCGGCTGGTGACGCGATGGAGATGGTTGAGGCGAGCGTCGATATCCGGACGCGGGACAGATTCTGCTCGCGACAGATAGTCGTCAAGTTCGGCTTTGGTTGGCATCGCGGGCGCGCAGCCGTGACGTGAAACCACCAGCGCGCCGCAGGCGTTAGCGTAGCGACAGGCCTGCTCCCAGCCTTCGTCGTTAAGCCAGCCGCGCAGCAGGCCGGACATAAAGGCATCGCCAGCGCCGAGGACGTTAAGCACGTCTACGCGCACGCCCTGCTGCAGCGGCACGCTATCCCAGCTGTCGGGAATGTCGCCTTCCAGCACCACGCAGCCCATCGGACCGCGTTTGCAAACCAGCGTCGCTTTCGTGGCGTTACGCACGTTTTTCAGCGCGGTCAGAGTATCGGTACTGCCGCCGGCAATATGAAACTCCTCTTCAGTCCCCACCACTAAATCGAACAGATGCAGGACTTCCTGCAGCTGGCTGGTCACCTGACCGGACTCAATGAAACGCGTTTCGCCGTCGCCTAAAGAGGTTAACCCCCAAAGCACCGGACGATAGTCGATATCCAGCGCCGTACGCAGGCCGTGACGGCGTGCGTACTCCAGCGCCTTCAGCACCGCTTCACGCGTGTTGGCGTGCGAAAGGTGGGTACCGGTTACCGCCAGCGCCCGGGAGGAGGCGATGTACTCTTCCTTAATGTCTTCTGGCGAAAGGGCCATATCGGCGCAGTTATCGCGGTAAAAAATGAGCGGAAATGTCTCCTGATCTTTAATCCCCAGCATCACTAACGCCGTCAGGCGCTGCTTATCGGTGATCAGATATTCGGTATCGACGCCGGCGCGGCTGAGCGTTTCGCGTAAAAAACGACCATTGTGCTCATCGCCCACGCGGGCAAGCATCGCCGATTTTAATCCCTGTATAGCGGTGCCGAAGGCGACGTTGCCGGAAGAGCCACCCAGGTACTTAGAAAAACTGGCAACATCTTCCAGCCTCGCGCCAATCTGCTGGGCATAGAGATCGACTGCCACCCGGCCAATACAGATGACGTCGAGTCGCTTTACTGCTGCATTCATAGCTAGGGTTTCCTTTTGCATTTCTGCTGTACGGAAGAGTCGGGATGCCGACAGCGTCTCCGAAAACAGCCTGAGGGTTATTGGTTATCCCTAGTTTGAGAAATAAATATTTCATTTGCAAACTAGATCGAAATTAAAAAACCAAAAATGTGAGGGATATACCACTCTGCCGCGCCGAGCCCCATTCTGCCTCAGATCCTGCGCGCCGAGGTAAAGCTGAACTACCGGCCATTTACTATCACTCTTTACCTATGATTTTTAAGGGGATATTAAGAGCAGTACCGCGTAAATTGCGTGTTATCCCGGATACAGGATGTGAATGAAACGGGTGAAATGCATAGAGAGTTTGATCCCTCTCGCAAAATGAAATATTTCTTCTGTATTTCTATTTAATGAAAAAAATGTTTGCCTATAATCCAGAAGTATTCCAGTGGCGTTAACGATTTTCCTGGCCCATCGCTTGTCACGCTGGGCGGGGTAAAACGCTGACCTACACGCAAATACTGAACAATAAGGATTGGGCAACATGGGCAAACTGAGACTGACAATGGCGCAGGCGCTGGTGAAGTTCCTGGATAACCAGTACCTGGAAGTCGATGGCGAAGAGCATAAGTTCGTTAAAGGTATCTTTGCTATCTTTGGCCACGGCAACGTGCTGGGAATGGGCCAGGCTCTTGAACAAGATAGCGGTGAAATGCGGGTCTATCAGGGGCGTAACGAGCAAGGGATGGCGCATGTCGCCACCGGTTTTGCCAGACAGTCCCTGCGTCGTCAGATTATTGCCTGCACCTCCTCCATTGGCCCCGGCGCGGCAAACATGATTACCGCTGCCGCCACCGCGACCGCCAACCGCATCCCTCTGCTGCTGCTGCCGGGAGATGTGTTTGCGACCCGCCAGCCTGACCCGGTGTTACAGCAAATTGAGCAGAGCCACGATCTCAGCATTACCACTAATGACGCGTTTCGCGCGGTGAGTAAATACTGGGATCGCATCACCCGTCCGGAACAGCTGATGAGCGCCTGCATCAACGCCATGCGTGTGTTGACCGACCCGGCGGAAACCGGTGCGGTCACGCTCTGTCTGCCGCAGGATGTCCAGGGCGAAGCCTGGGATTATCCGCAGTCCTTCTTTACCCGTCGGGTACACCGCCTTGACCGCCGTCCGGCCAGCGCCGCACAGCTGGCGGATGCGGTGGCGGCAATTAAAGCCAGCCGTAAGCCGCTGATCGTCTGCGGCGGCGGGGTGAAATACTCCGGCGCCGGCGAAGCGTTGACCCATTTTGCCGAACGCTACGGCGTACCGTTTGCCGAAACCCAGGCGGGTAAAGGCAGCGTTGTCTCTTCGCATCCGTATAACGTGGGCGGCGTCGGCGAAACCGGCTGCCTGGCAGCGAACCTGCTGGCGAAAGAGGCGGACTTAGTCATCGGTCTCGGCACGCGTTTCAGCGATTTCACCACCTCGTCAAAATGGATTTTCCAGCACCCGGGCGTGCGCTTCCTCAATATTAACGTCAGCAACTTCGATGCCTGGAAGCTGGATGGGATTCCGATGCTGGCGGATGCCCGCGAAGCCCTCACCGCCCTCGATGACGCCCTGTCCGGCGAATCCTGGCAAGCAGGCTGGGGCGAGCAGATTGAAAGCGTGCAGAGCCGCCAGCTGAAAGAGACCCAGCGCGTTTACCAGGCGGTATGGCAGGAAACCGCTTTCGTCCCGGAAATCGACGACCATCTGGATCGGGAATCGGTGTATCGCGAATTTCGCCAGATAACCGACTCCACCCTGACGCAAAGCAGCGTCCTTGGGGTACTCAACGAAACGCTGCCGGCGGATGCGGTGATTGTGGCGGCGGCAGGTAGCCTGCCGGGAGACCTGCAGCGCGTCTGGCGCAACCGGGCCACCAACACCTATCACGTTGAATACGGCTACTCCTGCATGGGGTATGAAGTCAGCGCCGCGCTGGGCGTGAAGTTAGCCCAACCGCAAAGCGAGGTCTATTCGCTGGTCGGCGACGGCTCATTCATGATGCTGCACTCCGAGCTGGTGACCTCCCTGCAGGAGCGCGCGAAGATCAACATCGTACTGCTCGACAACATGGCCAACGGCTGTATCAACAACCTGCAGATGGAACACGGTATGGACAGCTTCGGCACCGAGTTCCGCTTCCGCTGCACCGAGTCGGGCCAGCTACAGGGCGGCCTGGTACCGGTAGATTTCGCCACCGTCGCTGCCGGCTACGGCTGCAAAACTTGGCGCGTCACGACGCTAGAAGAACTACGCCACGCGCTGGACGCCGCGCGCCGCGAAACCGTCAGCACCCTGATAGACATTAAAGTGCTGCCGAAAACCATGGTGCACAAATATGGCAGCTGGTGGAACGTCGGCGTCGCGCAGTCTGCGCTCTCCGAGCGGATCCGTAAGGTTGCGCAAATGATCAATGAAAAACGCGCTCAGGCGCGGGATTACTAAAACAGAACACAAACCCTGAACTCTACAAATCTCGGGAGAAAACCAACTATGTCACTCAAATTAGGTGTCATCGGTGCCGGCGCTATCGGTAAAGAACATATCCGTCGTTGCACTCAGGTACTGCAGGGAGCCACGGTAGTGGCGGTTTCGGATATCAACGAAGAGAACGCGCGCGCCGCGGTTGCGCTGCCGGGCGTGCATGCCGAAGTGTACGCCGACGGTCATGACGTGATTAAGGCCAGCGATGTGGATGCCATTCTGGTCACCTCATGGGACCCCACCCACGAAGAGTACACGCTGGCCGCCATCGCCGCCGGGAAGCCGGTGTTCTGCGAGAAGCCGCTGGCGATGAGCGCGGAGGGCTGCCGCCGCATCGTTGATGCGGAAATGAAAGCCGGTCGCCGCCTGGTGCAGGTCGGATTTATGCGTCCTTATGACGAAGGCTATCTGGCGCTAAAAAAAGTGATCGATGACGGCGATATCGGCGCGCCGCTGATGCTGCGCTGCGCGCACCGCAACCAGTCGGTAGGTGAGGATTACATCACCAACATGGCGATCACCAACACCCTGATTCACGAGCTGGATGTACTGCGCTGGCTGCTGAATGACGACTATGTTTCCGTGCAGGTGCGCTTTCCGCGCTCCACTTCCCACACCCATGCGCGCCTGAAAGACCCGCAGATCGTGTCGTTTGAAACGAAAAAAGGCACGCTGATCGACGTGGAAGTCTTTGTGAACTGTCAGTACGGCTATGACATCCAGTGTGAAGTGGTGGGGGAAACCGGTATTGCCCGCCTGCCTGAGCCGTCGGCTGTGCAGATGCGCAAAGCCGCTAACCTGTCGACCGCTATCCTGACCGACTGGAAGGATCGCTTTATCAAAGCGTATGACGTTGAGCTACAGGCCTTTATCAATGATGTTCAGGCCGGTCAGCTGCACGGCCCATCGGCATGGGATGGCTACGCGGCATCCGTTGCAGCCGACGCCTGTATCAAAGCCCAGGGCACCAGCGAGCCGGTTGAGGTGACGCTGCCTGAGTGCCCTGATTTCTACAAACGCTAATCCCGCTTTGCTGACGGAACTTCTTTGCACAGGTAACGACGATGAAAATTGCTTTTGACGTTGATGTCATTAAAGACCTCGGGGTCACCCGAATGGTCCATCAGGTGGCGGAGTGGGGCTACAAGTACATTGAGCAATCGCCGCACCCGCAGATCAACCCGTTCTACAAGCACCCGCGCGCCAGCCGGGAAATTATGGCTGAGTACAAGCAGGCGCTGCGCGATACCGGCGTGGAGCTCTCCTCGTTTATCTGCGTCTACCGCTGGTCCGGTCCGGATGAGCTGCGCCGTCAGGCAGCAGTAAAAAACTGGAAACGGCTGATCGAAATCGCGGTTGAAATGGGTGTACAGGTGATCAACACCGAATTCTCCGGCGATCCTAACCAGCCGGAGATTTGCGATGAGATGTTCTATCGCTCCATGGAAGAGCTGCTGCCGATTTTTGAGCGCGAAGGCATCCGCGTTGAAATTCAGGCGCATCCGTGGGACTTCTGCGAAGAGAACAACGAAACCGTCGATATCGTGAAGTCGTTCCGCAGCGATAACGTTAAGTACGTTTACAGCGTCCCGCACACCTTCTTCTATGACAAAGGCGTGGGTGACGTTGAGAAGATGCTGCGCTACGCGGGAAGCGATCTCTCCCATGTACTGATCGCGGATACCCGCAACCATACAAAACACTGCCGCTATATCGTTAACCCACCGGGCGTAGATGCCGTCGTTCACCAGCACGTGGGCGTCGGGGAAGGGGATGTTGATTTCGACGCGCTGTTCCGCACCCTGCGCGATATGAAATTTGCCGAGCAGACCTTCAAGGTCGGCGGTGAGCCTATCGTGGCCACCTCGCTGTTCGGCTACCCGGAAAAAATGAAATACCAGGCAGTGGAAACCCGTGAACTCATCGAACGTGAATTGCTGCGCCGGTAGGCGCAGCGGCAGGAGCCCCCTACTATGAACAAAGATAACGTAAAACTGGCTATCGCCCCGATTGGCTGGACTAACGACGATATGCCGGAGCTGGGCAGCGAGAATACTTTTCAGCAAATCGTCAGCGAAATGGCGCTGGCGGGTTTTACCGGCAGCGAAGTCGGCAGCAAATATCCACGCGATCCGGCGGTTCTCAAGCCGATGCTGGATATCCGCGGCATTCAGATTTGCAACGCCTGGTTCAGCACCTTTTTTGCTAACGGCCAGCGGGAAAAAACCATTGATGAATTCGTTAACCACATGAATTTCCTGCATGCTATGGGCGCGAAAGTGATCGGCTGCTCGGAGCAGAGCGGCAGTATTCAGGGGCTGGAAAAGCCTATCCTGGAGAATGAGAAACCGTGCTTTAGCGAAGAAGAGTGGCAGCGGGTGGCGGAAGGCTATAACACCCTCGGTCGTCTGGCGGCGGAAAAGGGCATGCAGGTCTGTCTGCACCACCATATGGGGACCGGTATTCAGACGACGGCAGAGATCGACAAGTTTATGTCGCTGGTGGATGACAAGGTCTTCCTGCTCTACGACACCGGACACGCCTGGTATTCCGAAGGCGGCGAAGAGCCGATGCTGGCGATTCTGAAAAAATATCTGCCGCGCATTAACCATGTTCACCTGAAAGACGTACGTCCGCCGGTGATCGAGCAGGTGCGCCGCGAAGGACTCTCCTTCCTGGACGGCGTGAAGAAGGGGACCTTCACCGTGCCGGGCGACGGCGTCATTGATTTCCGTCCAGTGTTTAAACTGCTGGACGAGCATGGCTATAAAGGCTGGATGGTGGTTGAGGCCGAGCAGGATCCGGCGCTGGCCAACCCATTCGAATACGCCGTAAAAGCGCGTAAATACATCCGCGAGACGGCAGGAATCTAATCGTTGTTTCATTTTCAGGCCATACGCTGTATGGCCTGCTTTTTTTGCCCCATCACTCAGCAGTAGCTCAAGACGTAGAACGAAAACAACACGTCGGTGAGGCCTCGGCCTCTGCATTCAGACTAGAGCAAATCTTCCCTCAAACAAGGCGGGTTACTGGAGTCTATTATGTCTAAGGAACAATATCTTACACTCAATAAAGCGTCGGGACCGAATAGCAATACCCCGACAACGCCCTTTGTAAAAGTTGTCGCCCTGATCGCGACGCTTGGCGGTTTACTTTTTGGCTATGATACCGGGGTGATTTCCGGTGCCTTACTCTTTATGGGCACCGAGCTTCATCTCACTCCCTTTACCACCGGTCTGGTCACCAGCTCGTTGCTGTTCGGCGCCGCCTTTGGCGCACTGCTATCTGGCAATCTGGCGAATGCGGCGGGCAGAAAGAAAATTATTCTGTGGCTGGCGGTGCTTTTTGCCATCGGCGCGATAGGTACCTCTATGGCGCCGGACGTTAACTGGATGATTTTCTTTCGTCTTATTCTCGGCGTCGCGGTCGGCGGGGCGGCGGCTACCGTTCCGGTCTATATTGCCGAGATAGCTCCCGCGAATAAGCGCGGACAGCTGGTTACTTTGCAGGAACTGATGATCGTATCCGGTCAACTGCTGGCCTATATTTCTAATGCCACGTTCCATGAAGTCTGGGGCGGGGAAAGCACCTGGCGCTGGATGCTGGCGGTGGCGACGCTACCCGCCGTGCTGCTCTGGTTTGGCATGATGTTTATGCCGGATTCACCGCGCTGGTACGCGATGAAAGGGCGCCTGGCGGAAGCCCGTCGCGTGCTTGAGCGCACCCGGCATAAAGATGATGTTGAGTGGGAGCTGCTGGAAATCACCGAAACGCTGGATGAACAGCGCAATCTCGGTAAGCCCCGGTTCAGCGAGATTATGACCCCGTGGTTGTTCAAGCTGTTTATGATCGGTATTGGTATAGCGGTTATTCAGCAGCTTACCGGTGTAAATACCATTATGTACTATGCCCCCACGGTACTGACCTCGGTTGGTATGACTGATAATGCCGCGCTGTTTGCCACTATCGCCAACGGCGTAGTCTCAGTATTGATGACATTCGTTGGCATCTGGATGCTTGGCAAAATTGGCCGTCGCCCAATGACCATGATTGGTCAGTTCGGCTGCACCGCCTGCCTGGTCTTTATCGGTGCGGTCAGCTATCTGTTGCCGGAGACGGTTAACGGCCAGCCTGATGCGCTGCGTGCCTATATGGTTCTGGCAGGGATGTTACTGTTTCTGAGCTTTCAGCAGGGGGCGCTGTCGCCGGTGACCTGGCTGCTTATGTCGGAAATTTTCCCAACCCGTCTGCGCGGTATTTTTATGGGGGGGGCGGTATTTTCAATGTGGATTGCCAACTTCCTGATCTCCCTGTTCTTCCCGATACTGCTGGCGTGGTTAGGGCTTTCAGGCACCTTTTTTATCTTCGCCGGTATTGGCGTATTTGGCGCGTTATTCGTCATTAAATGCGTACCGGAAACTCGCCACCGTAGTCTTGAACAAATCGAGCACTATCTGCGGGATAAGCTGGACATCAGTGAAGAAGGGCAGGCCGCCAGGGCCCGGCGAATAGTGGCTGAATCGCAGGCGAATAAAGTGTAACGCTGAGCGGTATCTGCGATGCTGGAGCGGTACTCAGCGGTCTGTACGGCCCGGGCTAATGAGCCGTATCGAACGATCCCCTCCCCCTTGAAAAAAGGGGGAGGGGGTACACTGCTTCCGTACGCTATGACAGAAGATACCTCAACTATCGACGGGGATAGCGAGGGAAAGGGCTACTTCACTTCCGCCAGCGCGGTCTTATCGACGTAGGGCTTCATCAACGCATCGGCTTCCTTCTGCGCCGCCTGCACCGCGGCTTCCGGGGTAACATTGGCATCATTGACCACCGCGGCCAGCTGGTTTTCCATCGCCTTACGCACGGCAACGGTCTCCCAGGTGGAGTACCACGGATGGGCATACTTCAGCTGTTCGAGGGCGATAGCCGCGCGCGGATCCTGCTGCAGATACGCCTTCATTTCCGGCGTATCGTAGGCGGCCTTACGCGGGGAGAAGTAGCCGGTAAAGCGACTCCAGGCGCCGTTGACCTGCGGGCTCACCAGATACGTCAGGAACTGATACGCCGCTTTTTTCTGCGCGTCGTTGATGCCTTTGAAGCTAACCAGGCTGGCGCCGCCGATCGGTACCGCCCGCTGCTCTTTAGCCGGCAGCATCGCCACGCCCAGCTCAAAATCTTTGCTGTTCTCGCGCATAAAGCCCAGCGCGCCGGTGCTCAGCATCGCCATTCCGACTTTGCCGGAGAAGAAGCTGGCGCCGATCTGTTTCGAATTCAACACCCCGGAAGGCATCACTTTGTCTTTATAGACCAGGTTCTGCCAGAAGCGCAGGGCGCCGATGGTGGTTGGCGTGTTGTAATAGACTTCGCCCGGATAGTCCTCGTTAAAGTATTTCCCGCCGTTGGCGCGCACCAGCGCCGAGAAGATCCAGCCGCCGTAATCATCGTTGGTCGACGGCAGCATGATCCCCCACTGGCCTTTGCTTTCGTCGGTCAGCTTTCTGGCGTCCGCCAGCAGCTCGGCCCAGGTTTGCGGTGGCTGTTTGATCCCGGCCCGATCGAACATCGTTTTGTTGTAGTAGAGGATCGGCGTCGAGTTATGGAACGGGATCGCATAGGTGGTGCCCATCACCTGGGCGTTTTTATGCATGGCGGGCCAGAACGCCTTCACCAGAAAATCCCCCGCTTTTTGATCGCCATACTGGAACAGTTCGTCCATCGGCAGGATCTCATCTTTCAGCGCCAGATCGGTGGTGAAGTTGGCGGACATAATCACCAGCGCGGGCGGCTGCCCGGCTTTCTGCGCTGATTCGGCTTTGATCTTGGTAGTGTCGTAGTTGCCGGTAAAGATCCCGCGCACTTCGACATCCTGCTGCGACTCGTTGAATTGCTTAATGACGCGGGTCATCTCCATGGTCAGCTTGCCGTCCACCGGCGCCGGAAACATGAAGTCGATCTTCTCTTTCGCCAGCGCCGCGCCGCTCAGGGCAAGGCTGAGCCCAACCGCGAGAGCGGTGAGAGGTTTAAACATAGTTTGTCTCCATCAGTAAGCACCTGTCCACAGGCTATTTTATTTGCCAGTTTGGCCCTGGGCAGTGCTCAGACAAAACTCGTAGAGTTTTGAACACCCTTCAGGGTAGCCCGAAGGGGGAGCGTAGCGAATCATCCTCACGTACTACACGTACGCTCCGGTTCTTCCGCGCTGTCCGTGTCCAAACTGACTGCAACAATTACGCCTGATGTACCGGCGCTAAATTATGCTGTTTCTCAGCATGAAAAAGATGCACATCGGCAGGTGAAAAGCCGAGGATCAGCGAATCGCCTTTCTCCGGTACCGCGCCGCGATGGCGACGGCTAAAGCGTAAGGTGCCGATGGGGGTACTGACGTGGAGCAAATAATCGGCTCCCATCAGTTCTCGTTGCAGCACGGTGGCGGGCAAGCGCAGATGGTTCTCCTCCACGCGGTCGCTGATATGTTCCGGGCGAATGCCTAACCACACTCGGGATTCATCACGGTAGCGCGGCGGCAGCGGATAGCGCAGCTCACCCAGTAATACCTCACCATCAGCGCAGGGCAGCGAGAGCAGATTCATCGCCGGAGATCCGATAAACCCGGCGACAAACAGGTTGGCCGGGTTGGCGTACAGATACTCCGGTCGCCCGACCTGCTGTACGTGGCCGCCGTTCATCACCACGATGCGATCGGCCATCGACATCGCTTCCGTCTGGTCATGGGTGACGTAGACGGTGCTGGTTCTGAGCTGCTGGTGGAGATCCATAATGCTGTCGCGCACTTCGCTACGCAGGCGGGCGTCGAGGTTGGAGAGCGGCTCATCCATCAGGAACAGGCGCGGATTGCGCACAATCGCCCGCGCCATCGCCACCCGCTGCCGCTGGCCGCCGGAGAGCTTCGCCGGTTTGCGGTCGAGCAGGGTATTCAGCTGCAGCATTTGCGCGACTTTATCCACCCGCGGCTGCCAGCTGGCCTTCTCCTCTTTGCGCACCTTCATGCCGAAGGTGATGTTGTCGCGCACCGACAGGTGCGGAAACAGCGCATAGTTCTGGAAGATCATCGCGAAATTACGCTCTCTGGGCGACATTTCGGTGATGTTCTCATCGTGCAGCCAGATCTCCCCCTCGCTGACCGGCTCCAGCCCGGCGAGCAGGCGCAGCAGGGTGCTTTTACCGCAGCCGGACGGGCCCACCAGCACCACGAATTCCCCTTCGCGAATATCCAGCGACAGGGCGCTGAGGGCCGGTTTACCGTCAAACTGTTTACTGATGTTTTGCAGACTAAGCATGGCGTTTAGCAATCTTCCGTTGGGCAGCTGATATTTTCGTCGTACATCCAGGGTCCGGCGTAGTGGGTCAGAGGATGCTGATAGCTCACCCACTGCTCGTCGACCTGGCGATGCATCAGGCACGACGCCGGAGAGAGGTCGTAGTACGGTCGGGTATCTTCATAAAAGTAGGGCACCTGGTGGACGGTTCCCGGGATGGTGGAGATGATGGCCTGGCGATACTGGGTCATGGTCAGGCTGTGGTTATGGCCGCAGAAAATGCGCGTCAGCGACGGGAAACGCTCAACCAGCGCCAGCAGACGATGGCCGTTTTCGCAGGCGATAGGGTCCATCTGCGCGTTGCCCAGCGGCAGCGGCGGATGATGCATAAATACCGTCGCCGGTTTATCGCCACCATCAAACAGCTGGGCTTCCAGCCACTTGATGGTTTCCTCGGTCAGCCAGCCTTTCGACGTACCCGCCCGGCTGGAGTCGATAAACAGCAGGCGAGTGGCAAAATCGTCTACCGCGTAGTGCATGTTTTGCGCGTCGCGGCCGAGCTGCGGGCACAGCGGATGCAGGTACTCCAGAAACAGCGCTTTATCGTCGTGGTTGCCGGGAATGAGATACAGCGGATAGTTCAGGCTGCCGAGGATCTGGCGAGCGACCTCATACTCTTCCGGGCGGCCGCAGTTGACGATATCGCCGCTCACCACCACCGCGTCCGGACGCTCCTGCAGGGCATTCAGCTGGGAGACGACGTCGGCATTGGCGGCGTTGACGTCAATAAAGCCGTACAGCTTCTGGCCGCGGCTGCGGAAATGGGTATCGGAAATTTGCGCTAACAGCATGAAGAGCTCCTTATTTGATCCCGGAGAAGCCGAAGCTTCGCAGGAACTGTTTCTGGAAGAGGATAAACGCCAGCATCAGCGGCAGGCAGACCATCAGCGTGCCGGCGCCGATGATGCCCCACTGACCGCCGGATTCGGCGCCCATGGCGAACGAGACCAGCCCCACGGTCAGCACCTGTTTGTCCGGGTCGTTCAGCATCATCAGCGGCCACAGATACTCATTCCAGTGGTAGGTAATGCTGACGGTGGCGAAGGCCAGCACCGACGGCCAGGACATCGGCAGCAGCACGCGGAACAGCACCTGCCACCAGCGACAGCCCTCCATCAGCGCCGCCTCTTCCAGCTCTTTGGGTATGGCCAGAAACGCCTGACGCATCAGGAACACGCCGAACGCCGAGGTGAAGTAGGGCATCATCACCCCGGTGAGGGTGTTGAGCAGGCCGAAGGTTTTCAGGGTCAGCATGTTCGGCACCATCATCACCACCGGCATGATCATCAGCTGGACGAGGAACATCAGGAACAGCGTCTTCTTGCCGCGAAAATCGTGGCATGCGAAGACGTAGCCGGCGGTGGTGATGGTCAACAGCTGCACGAAGAAGGTGCCGAAGGTGAAGATAAGGGTGTTGGCGTAGAGGCTCAGCCAGTCGGCGCTGGCCCAGGCATCGCGGAAGTTATCCAGCGTCAGCGGCATATGGGGCAGCAGCGAGGCCATATCCTCGCCGAAGGTCGTGGCGCTGAACGAGGTCGCCAGCATCCATAAAAACGGGCTCATCCACAGCAGCGCCAGGCAGCACATTAATACCGTGAGCGTAAAGGGCTGCGAGCGGCGCAGGCGCAGCCAGAGCGGGCGCGATGCGCTGTGCGATCGCAGCGCCAGCGGCGAGATTTCAGAGCTCATAGTGCGCTCCTTTCTCCAGCAGTTTGAGGTTAATCAGCGAGAAGGCAAACAGCCCGGCCAGCGTCAGGAAGGTGGCGGCGGAAGCTTTACCTAAATCATGGGTGTCCCAGGCGAGGTTCTGGATGTAGTAGAGCAGCACGGTCGTGGCGTTATCCGGCCCGCCGCGGGTCATTACCGCCACGTGGTCGATCTGGGTGATGGAGTAGATCAGCGCCGTGGTTATCACAAAGCTCAGGGTCGGGCGCAGCAGCGGCAGCGTGACCTTAAAGAACACCTGCGTGCGGGTGGCGCCTTCCACGATCGCCGCTTCGCGCGTGGAGGCCGGGATGCTTTGCAGCCCGGCGAGGAAAAACAGCATGTAGTAACCGGCGAACTTCCACACGCCAATCAGCGCCAGCGCCAGCAGCGCGCTATTGCTGCGCCCCAGCCAGTTGTTGTTCATCGGGCCGAACAGCTTCGCCAGATAGTGGTCGAGCAGGCCAAGGCCGGGCATAAAGATAAACAGCCACAGCGCGGCGGCGCTGACCATCGGGATAATCATCGGGAAGAAGAACGCGGTGCGCAGCCAGCGGTTGACGCGATAATTCTCGGTCAGGGCGACCGCCAGCAGCAGGGCGAGGGTCACGCCCGGTACCACCGTCAGCAGGATATAAAGCAGGTTATTCACCAGCGACTGCCAGAAGACGCTGTCGGCGAACAGACGACTAAAGTTCTCCAGCCCGACATACTGGCCGCCGTCGCTGACCATGCGGGTATCGAATAGGCTGTCATAAATCGATCGCCCGAGGGGAAACCAGGTAAACAGTAATAAAAACAGCAGGGAAGGCGACAGTATCAGCCAGGGAAGCCAGGTTTTTCTCATGGTGGCGGACGTCTCATTCAGGCGTTTGTAGAAGCCCGGATTGTGAGAAGGATTGACTGCAAACGTATGGCGGGGAGATGACGGTTTAATGACCAGGGAAACAAGCGCCGGGCAGACGGGCTGCCCGGCATCTTCCCGGTCAGTGGCGTTCAGGCCGCGCGGCTGCGGCCTGAAGCATGACGAGGAACGATCAGAAGTCGGCTTTCAGCACCACGCGGTAGCGGGCCTGGCCCTCGCGAACGTGCTTCAGCGCCTCGTTGATCTGCGACATCGGGAACAGCTCGGTAGTCGGCGCGACTTTGCTGCGTCCGGCAAATTTCATCAGCTTGCGCAGCTCGGACGGGTTGCCGGTGGCCGAGCCGGAGATGCTGCGGTCGCCGCCAATCAGGGTAAAAGCGGGGACCGGGAACGGCTTCATTACCGCGCCGACGGTGTGGAAGTTGCCACCGTACGCCAGCGCTTCAAAGTACGGCTGCCAGTCGAGATCGACGGCGACGGTGTTGATAATCAGGTCGAACTGGCCGGCCAGTGCCTTTAAGGCTTCGGGATCGCGGCTGTTCACCACGCGATCGGCGCCCATTGCCAGTACTTCCTGCTCTTTCGCCGGATTTGAGCTAAAGGCGGTGACTTCCGCGCCCATCGCGTGCAGCAGCTTGATGGCGATATGGCCGAGGCCGCCAATGCCGATGACGCCGACGCGGCTGTTCGCCGTGACGTGATGCATCAGCAGCGGTTTGAAGACCGTGATGCCGCCGCAGAGCATCGGCCCGGCGGATTCGAGATCGACGTTTTCCGGCAGCGGGATCACCCATTGCCAGTCGGCGCGCAGCTTATCGGCGAAGCCGCCGCGGTTGATGATGGTGGGCACCGAGCCTTCCAGGCAGTTCACGTGGTTGCCGCTGATACAGGCGTCGCAGTGGCCGCAGCTGCGCGCCGTCCAGCCAATGCCGACCTTCTGGCCAACCTTCAGCCCTTTATCCTGCGCCGCGCTGCCCAGCGCCGCCACCCGGCCAATCACCTCGTGACCGGCCACCAGCGGATAGCTCGACATGCCCCATTCGTTGTCGATCATCGACAGGTCGGAGTGGCAGATCCCGCAGTACTCCACCTGCACTTCGACATCTTCCGGCTTAAGGTCGCCGGCATCGTACTCCCACAGCGACAGATCGGCGCCCGCTTCTTTGGCGGCGTAACTTTTAATAGTGCTCATGACAGTTTCCTTGGGTTTGGCGTAGTTAAGAAGGAAGTGTAGAGCATGGGGCGAGGGGACGCTTGGCAGAAGGAGGGGGGAAGGAGGGGTATAGAGGAGGGAAAAATGTGCCCTGAAGAGGCTAACACACTGAGCCGATGAAAAATTCATCACTTGGTGGCAGGTGAATGCAACGTTGCTTGCATGGCAGCGTATGACAGGTATAATCCAGAACGTTTTCCGTATCCTTTCCGTGCCGGAGTGGCGAAATCGGTAGACGCAGTTGATTCAAAATCAACCGTAGAAATACGTGCCGGTTCGAGTCCGGCCTTCGGCACCAAAAGCATGTAAATGGACCTCAACCGAGGTCTTTTTTTATGTCTAAAATCCAGTATTTATCTACCTTTCCCGCTATATTAACTCTCTCAAGGTCAACCGACATCAACGTACATCTACCAACACATGTTGGTACAGATGATGGTATTTTCGGTTCGATAATGCTTGTACCAACAGGGAGGGGATAAGCATGGCGTTAACAGATATCAAAGTCAGAACAGCCAAGCCAACGGATAAGCAATACAAGCTGACTGATGGCAGTGGTATGCATCTTCTTGTCCACCCTAATGGTTCTAAGTACTGGCGTTTGCAGTACCGTTTTGACGGCAAGCAAAAGATGCTGGCACTTGGGGTTTATCCTGAAATCACACTGGCGGATGCCAGAGCACGTCGTGACGAAGCGCGTAAGCTACTAGCGAATGGCGTCGATCCGGGAGACAAAAAGAAAAATGATAAGGTTGAACAGAGTAAAGCACGAACCTTTAAAGAGGTAGCGATCGAGTGGCATGGCACCAATAAAAAGTGGTCTGAAGATCACGCCCATCGTGTGCTAAAAAGTCTGGAAGATAATCTCTTTGCAGCGCTTGGTGAACGTAATATCACTGAGTTAAAAACGCGCGATTTATTAGCGCCCATTAAAGCCGTAGAGATGTCTGGACGTCTTGAGGTTGCTGCTCGTCTTCAACAGCGCACTACGGCCATCATGCGTTATGCAGTGCAAAGTGGGTTAATTGATTATAACCCGGCACAAGAGATGGCTGGGGCGGTTGCTTCCGGTAATCGACAACATCGTCCGGCGCTGGAATTAAAGCGCATCCCTGAGTTGCTTGAGAAAATAGATAGCTATACCGGCAGGCCACTAACCCGTTGGGCAACCGAACTTACTCTGCTTATCTTTATTCGCTCCAGTGAACTGCGTTTTGCTCGCTGGTCAGAGATCGATTTTGAAACGTCAATGTGGACTATCCCGCCTGAGCGAGAGCCTATTCCCGGCGTGAAACATTCTCAGCGTGGATCAAAGATGCGTACACCTCATCTGGTGCCGCTTTCAAAGCAGGCGCTGGCGATTCTGAAGCAAATAAAACAGTTCTGCGGCAAACATGAACTCATTTTTATTGGCGATCATGATCCCCGTAAGCCCATGAGTGAGAACACGGTAAACAGTGCGCTACGGGTGATGGGTTATGACACTAAAGTTGAGGTTTGCGGCCACGGTTTTCGCACAATGGCCTGTAGTTCGTTAATTGAGTCAGGGCTATGGTCGAAGGATGCGGTTGAAAGGCAGATGAGCCATATGGAACGCAATTCGGTGCGGGCGGCGTATATCCATAAAGCGGAACATCTGGACGAACGCAAACTGATGTTGCAGTGGTGGGCGGATTTTCTGGATGCCAATCGAGGGAAAGGGATTACGCCGTTTGACTATGCGAAGATCAACCGGGGTAATGGCGAGTGATTGAATGCCTTTATTTCTCGGTTGATGTTTAAATTAAAATGACCAACCAGCCCTTTAGGACTGGTTGGTCGCTGTATTTTTTACCGTTGTTATCAGAATTCCATCTGCCAGGTACAGAGTCGCCAGACAAAAAGGACGTCTGCAATAATGCCTTGAATGTACATAAAGTTGCGAGCATCATCGCAAATATGTGCTCATGGATTCTTCAACGTAATGACCTCTGACAAAACCCTGAAGCAAGCGATATCAAATATCACCATTTGGCGCAAAGGCGAACAGCGTGCGCCACATAAGCCATTATTGCTGCTGCATGTCCTTTCACGTTATCGGCAGGGTCATGAGCGCCTGTTTAACTATGGTTCTGAAATCTACGAGCCCTTGTTGGATCTTCTGGAACGTTATGGACCGCAGCGCCGTGACCAGCGCCCGGACATGCCGTTCTGGCGTCTGAAGGGCGATGGCTTCTGGGAACTACAAAACGCGGAACTGTGCTCAACCAATGGTAGCCGCCAGCCGCCCCGACGTGAACTCATCGAATATAATGTCGCGGGTGGATTTGATGCCGATAGTTTTGCGTTGGTGGCTAAGAATCATAGGTTAATTGATACGCTGGCGCAGCAGCTTCTGGAGGCACATTTCCCGGCCAGTATTCAGGAAGACATCGCTGATGAGATGGGGTTTGATATTCGCACCTCTCTCCGTCAACGCGATCCGAAGTTTCGTCAGATGGTGCTACGTGCTTACAATTATCAGTGCGCGATCTGCGGCTTCAACATGCGCCACGACAATGCGCCAATTGCCCTGGAAGCTGCCCATATCAGATGGAAGCAGAACCATGGCCCTTGTGAAGTACCTAATGGCTTGGCATTGTGCGCAATCCATCATAAAGCGTTTGATCGTGGTTCGATTGGTTTGGATGAAAATATGCGTGTGATGGTTTCCGACGCGGTAAATGGTGGCGGGGTGGTGCAGCGGCTGTTCTGGGATTTTGCGGGAAAGGCGATTGCGTTGCCGCCGGTTAAAGAAAATTATCCAGGCGAGCAGTTTGTGGAATGGCACAGGAAAGAGGTGTTCAGAGGAGTGTATTAATCTGGGGTAGGGCAGTTATTTTACATGTGGTATAAAAACTATTCAGCTGTATTAGCTCAGATTTGACCTGATACGGCTATGGCACAGAACCTAATCTGACAGGCAGTTCTGTGCCAGAAGCGGACAAGGCTGACATCATCATGTACCAATCAACGCGACGCAAGCCAGTCAACTGGTTAGTTGGTGATGGTAGTGTGTGGTCGAAAGTTGTAGCCCTGCTAGTGCTATCGGAGATTCTTGAGCGTAACCTCCCTAAATTACAGTTGCTTCATTCAGTGAGATTCGATACTTACAGTTAAAATGATGCTCTTTGAGAAATTTTTTGAAATAATAAACAATGTAAATCATTTTTTTTTGAAACAATTAAGTTGTCTGAAATGGCATCGGATATTGATCAGGACAGTATTTCACTTTTCAAAGAATAAGAACTTGCCTATTTATGAATCTTGTCATAGTTTAACTTTTTATATCTTAATATAAATGATATTAATGAGTCGGTGGATATGATGAATACAGTGAAAATTGAGCACTTTATAAGGGCTATTGAAGATGTTGGCGCTCACGGCGACAATGATATGTTGCCTTTTGACATCGATACAGTTTTTATTTCAGATTCGAAGGCGCAGATAGCAAACATGGCTTTTGATTTGTTTAAAAGGCTTGAAAAAGATGGCAAAACGAATGCAAGAAATACTTTAAATGGGATTCAGGTTTACTCGGAGAGATTGCTTTCTCCAACTGGTGCAAGTGGCTTTAGAATTTCAACGAAGATACATCCATTTTGGAATATATATCTTAATGGTCTGGCTATCGCGATTGCAGAAATAAATGAATCGAAAAGAAGTCAAAATGCACATTCATACCGCTATGTAGAAACTGGTGTGAATTTATTTAATAGAGATAAGTCGTGGCGGGCATATAAAGAAGCAACAATTAATGATGCAACATTAGATAATGAAGGGGCTGTTGTTATTCAAACGGACATATCAAGCTTTTACGAGCATATTTATCATCATCGTATCGAGAATTGTATTAATGATTTATTTGGTGAAGGTTCAACAGTTGCAACTCAAATAGATAGATTATTAAGCCAGCTGTCATCAGGTAGATCATTTGGCTTGCCAGTCGGAGGGCAGTGCTCAAGAGTTTTAGCTGAACTACTAATGACCTCAGTCGACCAACTTTTGACTTCATCAAAACTCAAGTGGCATAGGTATGTAGATGATTTTACGATAATTGCTAGTGATAAAGCTGAAGCTTATCGTGCTATTTCAATTCTATCTAACGCTTTGGCAGATTATGGGTTGTCATTAAACAGAACTAAAACAACAATTCTTAAAGCTCAACATTATAAAAATTTTGTTTATACGCAACTGTTTGTTGATGATGATAAGTCTAGTAAACTTAAAAAAATTGACTTACATTTTGACCCATATTCTGACAACCCTGTTGCTGATTATGATGAACTAGTTGAAACTGTCGAAAAACTAAATGTACAAGCCTTGCTTGATTTAGAAACTCATAAAAGTCAGCCCGACACTTTCTTGGTCAATCAAATAAGTAGAACATTGAAACTTCAGGAACCTGCTTTAGCATTACAGTTATGTATAACATTACTCTCCCCTGAAAATTTACACTCTTTTAGAAGCTCTTTTTCTACAATTATAAAGGGTGTAAATTCCATCAGGAATGATGAACGATATTCCTCAATCTATCAAATGCTTGATAAAATGGTAGATGATATTATTGTTCACTCTGAGCATCTACTGCTACCAGAGGCTAACTGTTTGCATTATTTACGCTCTATTAGAGTAATACGAACAAATAATCGAGCTGCATATGTTCATGGTTTGCTAAATGAAAGTTCATCTGAAACTATTAAAAGAGCATGCCTCGATTGTATAAGAAATTGGAAAGATAGACCATCATTCATTTCTGAGAGGAATAAATGGTCAAAATTGTCACCGGAAGTACAAAGGATACTTTGGCTCGCATCCTATAAGTTCGGGGATGACGGAAAACATTTTAGGGATCAAGTTAAAAAAGCAATATCTAACTCATGGTTACTAGGAATTGAACAAAAAGGAAAGGCATCATTCTCTGAAATATTTATTAATTGGTGTCAAGGGGTAAATAATAAATGAGATTTTTAAGATTACCTGTCAAAGATCCTAGAACTGTAGCGCGAGACATTCCCGGTATCTGTGACTTGTTATTTCCACAATTGCTACCAGCAATAATCGCACATCTCAATCGCGAAGCCCAACCTATACCCGGTTGTACTATTATTGATGAAAGTATGTTGGTAAGAATAAATACAAATGCAGCTATGTTATTTGAAGTTGCCTATGTAAGAGCAGAGCAAATTCTTGAAGAAAAAAATGAAGATTGGAATGAATGTTTGTCTATAGCTCTGAGTCGGCAATCAAGGTATTTTGATGCGGTTTTACCTGATCAATTATCAGTTGTTGAGATTAAAATAGCTAATCAAACTGCCAATAACTTAATAAAATCAATAAGATATTTAAGGAAGGAATGGGGGGGAGGTAATGTAGTTAGGGCTCCCATCATTCCAGGATTTCAATGGATAGCAGAAGGTCAAGGAGATTTCTCAATCGGACAGCGACTGATTGAAGTCAAATGTACGAATAGGAATTTTTCGTCTTCTGATTACCGTCAGATTTTAATTTATTGGCTATTGAGTTTTTCATCCTCAATTGAGGGTAGTATGAATGAATGGAAGACCGGTGTATTACTGAATCCTAGAGCAAACAAATACATTGAGATTGACTTCAATGAATTAGTTAGAATAGCAGCTGCAGGAAGAACTAAGTTAGAGTTGTTGGAGTTGTTTTCGTCAATTGTGGGTGATTATGCGTATAAATTAGGAGAGTAAATTCTGCGAAGTGAGTAGAATTGCTATGCCTTCGCAGCCATAGCACTTAAAATATATTATACCAAAATATAATAATCGCAGGTCTAAGCTCCACAAGGTTTAGAAATAGAACAGTTTCTGTGGGTATCTTTGGGGGGCTTCAATGGCGCCTTTAAAAAAGTATTTTAAAATCACATATTTGATTACAGTGTATTGTTCCTGTTATCGTTCGCTTGTCGCTCAGGCTGTGTGAAAAATTTTTTGATCACAGAAGCGGCCAAAAACAGAGCCGAAAAACGTGCTCCTACGTAAAATTTGACGTTGGTTGACCTGTCAATCTAATCCAGATTTTGCATAACCTCACGCACTTCGGTTTTTGATTAGGGTTTTCACACAACCTGCGCTCAAAGCAGACCGTCAGGTTTGCTTATGTGTGCTACCGGTGAAAACTGCCAAGTCAATTTTGAGCTAATGCAATTCAGCCTTGCTGACTAAATGGTTTGTCATCGACAATACACGATGTTTCACATTCTGCAAGTTCGGAGTTACTGTCATAAAGAGCTTATACCCGTCATACTTCAAGTTGCAACTTGCATGTGTCGCTTCATGCCCATAAGGCTTGGGCTGCATTGTTGCTCGAGCATGCAACTTCAAGTTTATTGGGTATACAGCCACGATCAAATGCACATCCTGATCGTCAAAGAAAATGTGTGGCTTAAATGCCTTTGGATTTTTTGTTTTCTCTACACCGCCTAGAAAAAAACTCATAGACATGCCCATCCCCAACTTTAAATAAAGTTATATAAGAGTGCTTAGTCGTCAACAGGTAAATATTTCCCTTTTCCAACTTTAATAAGATGATTTTTATTGTAGCAAGTTGACAGTGCACAGGCTAAAGCATTCCTTAATTCAGAACGTTCTAATTGCTCAAGATGAATATAGCGTTTACGTAGTGCGTCTGTTATCTCATCCAATACTAGTGTTTTATCTGGTGGTAATAACGCAACCCAAGCCTGTATAAAAGCTAATGCACTTCTGTAGAGAAGTTTTCCGCCAGGTAATGATTCGCTTAGTACTTTATTTCTATATGACTTTTCAAATGCCACTCTTCGGGCACTAGCCGCCGCTAACGGTATGGGTAATAATCGTCTCTTTTCTTTTTGAACAGCTGAATTAAAATTACCCTGAGAGATTGTTAAATCAAAGTCGCGAATTTCATTAATTTCATGTCTGGTTGGTGACGATTCTTCAGTTTTCTTATTGCAAAGCAAACAATTATTCTCAGAATCAAAAGGTATTATCTTTTCACATATGGCACAATTTTTTATTGATAAACTTGTCCCTACGCCTAATGTGTTTAATTCGAATTGTTGATTTGTAATGTAATAAACAACTCTTCGTGAGTTTACGGACCAATATATAATCGGCCAAGTATAATGAGAGTATAAGTAATCAACCCATGTTTCCGCTGGTGAATTTTCTGCATCAAACTCAATAAGCCACGAAGAAAGATCTTCTGACCATGCTAATTTTACACTGTTAAGTTTCAGGTCCCCTTTTATGAAAAAATTAGCCATAAGAACTTTGGATGAGGAGTTATGCTTGGCTTCGGTAATTGCCCTCTGGGTTTCTTTTCTATTAACTAGCTGTTGCAAAAAAGTATTATTTTCTCTCCATGCTAATTTCTCGGAGTCATAAATTGCAATAAAAGCAGTCGTGGCTCTTGAATAAGCGCAAAATAATTGAGCATCCTCCATATTTGAGGAATCCAGTGTAATAACAACTGGTGATTCCATACCACGAAAACGAGATACAGTTTCAATATTTATATCAAAAGTTTTCATGTCTTTCTGGAGATAATTTTTCACTAAATCAGTCGGAACAAGGACTGTAATTTCATCAGATGGCACAGAGCTTGCTTTCAATCGTAAGATTTCATTAAGCAGTGTGGCAAGTGGGTCGATAACAACTAATTCTTTTAACGTATCGGGTTCGTTATTTCTGGGAGACGTAATTTGATATGATGAAGGCCTGATAGCCATTAAATAATCAGTAACGGCTTTAGGACATCTTAACACAATAGTTAAGCTGAAGGAAAATTGGGAATTAATTATCCGTTGAAGATCAAAATGATTCGTCCCTTTTTCAAAAGAGAACGTTTGGGTTTCATCACAAAATGCAATAATCCTTTTATTTTCAAACCAACAAAATAAGGTTTCCAACCACGAGGAATGTAACGCCTGCGCTTCGTCAATAATTAAAGCATCATAATCCTTTAGCTTGTTTTTATTTAATGCACTAAGCAAATCCTCGCAGCATCCTGATTCAAACCAGCCTGTTGGAGCCTCGGGAGGCAGAGCTAATCTATTACGAGCCTGATGACAGAGTTTGTGCCAGGTAAAAACGTCGCATAATGAAACTGGAGTTTGTTGTCGAATGTATTCAGAAAGACGGTTATTGAAAGTAATAAATAAAACTTTTTTTTGCTCTTTAACAAACCGCCTGGCGAATTCAATCCCAATCAGAGTTTTTCCTGTTCCTGGCCATCCAGTTACAACAAATCGTTGATATTCTGACAGGAGTTCAATGACCTTAATTTGTTCATGTGTGAGTCTTAACCAGAGTTGATTGTCATAAATAATTCGGGTTCCCCAGTCAGGAGTGCCATCAAATTGTGGGCATATAGATTTTATTATTAATTGAAGTCGTTCACTCCCTAAATCATTATTTTCTAATGCGGATTTCCAGTATTGCATTATATCAATAGTGTACCTTGCAATTTCCGGGAGTTGGCTTTTATCAACGAATATTTTTCTGAATGGTCTTACAGACGCATCAACCATTGCTGTATTTATAACGTTATTATCGAAATAGCTATCAGGAAAAATAAAACCATAACCAATACGCAATCGTAACGTTGTTGCTCCTCCTAACCAACGGGCTAATCCATGAACATTGTTACGTGTTTGCTTCACTACATCGACATTATTATTAGTTTTTAGATGTACAAAAATAGGGCCATCTACGCGATATATCCCACTTTTTACCTCTAACGCCAAAACACCATAGATACGATGGAGAACAAGAAAATCTATTTCTCCACTTGGGGGGAGTTTCATACCCAAATGCCGGGCCGCCGAACTCAACCACGGGAGACTATGAATTACGGTGAAATCATCGGACAGCCCTTCTTTCAATAGGGCATAGACCGTTTTTTCTCCATAACTATCATTATCAATGGGTCCGAATGCCGGAATCATTTTGGCCATACTACTATTTCCTTATAACCTGCTCCTGACAGAAACTTTCACTTGTTACATCGTCCAGTGATTCGAAATAACTTCCGCTTGTTTTAATATTAACTCCACCGCACCCGCTGTTTTATCCGGCGGATATTTATACCGACGCAGAGTCTGTCGAACCAGGATACGCAACCTTGCACGAACGCTTTCCCGTACCTGCCAGTCTACGGTTGTAGATTGCCGCAGCTTCAGCGTCACTTCTATCGCCAGCTTCTTAAGTACCTCATCCCCCAACTCACGAACGGCGCTTTCGTTTTCTGCCAGTGCGTCGTAGAAGGCGATCTCGTCAGGATTCAGGCCAAGTGCATCATCACGCGCCATTGCGGACTGAAAATCCTTCGCCATCTGGATCAGCTCTTCAATCACCTGCGCCGTCTCAATAGCCCGGTTGTTGTATTTAATCAGCACGGCCTGAAGACGTTCAGAATACTTCTTCTCCTGCACTACGTTATTTTTAGTGCGGGACTGGATACCATCATTAATCAGTTTTTCCAGCAACTCTACCGCCAGGTTGCGATATGGCATATCGTGGACTTCCTGCAAAAACTCATCAGAAAGTAAGCCAATATTAGGTTTATCCAACCCTGCCAGAGTGAAAATATCATCCACGCCATTCGCAATTACGGCATTATCCAGAATCTGTTTCAGTGCGGAGTTCTTCTCGGCCTGGCTTATTTTTTTGTCCACGCTGGTGAATTTACTGATAGCGGCCTTCACCGCAGACAAGAAAGCAATCTCCAGTTTATAAGGCTGCGCCGCATCCAGCGTACAGCAAAGCGACCAGGCTTTAGTAATCGCCAGTACGTTATCAAGAAAACGCTTCTTACCGTCCTCAAGGCCGAGCACGTAGTTTGCAACAGGCACCAACAGCTTTTGTGCGTGAGCTTCAAAGCCGGTGTAGTCAAAACCCGCTGACGTTGCTGTTTTGGCAAACATACCGTGGATGATGTCCAGCTTTTCCAGCATGATTGCCAGCGCTTCTTCGGCATTAATGGTCGCATCGCCTTTACCATTTGCATCGGTATAGGTTTTCAGCGCCAGTTTCAGTTCATTGGCGATTCCGATGTAATCAACCACCAGCCCGCCGGGTTTATCTTTAAATACCCGGTTGACGCGGGCAATGGCCTGCATCAGGTTATGTCCGCGCATTGGCTTGTCAATATACATAGTGTGACAGCAGGGGGCGTCGAAGCCGGTCAGCCACATATCGCGCACAATCACCAGCTTCAGCGGATCGTTCGCATTCTTGAAGCGTGACTCAAGTCGTTTTTTAGTTCGCTTGTTGTAGATATGCGGTTGCAGCATTGCCTTATCGGACGCTGTACCGGTCATCACGATTTTGATTTGTCCTTTTTCAGGATCGTCATTGTGCCACTCCGGGCGTAGCGCAATAATTTCATCGTAAAGATGGACGCAGATTTCTCGGCTCATCGCGACAATCATCGCCTTGCCGTCCATTACGGTATTGCGCTTCTCAAAGTGAGATATCAGATCGGCGGCAACCTGCTGGAGACGAGGTTTAGCACCAACCAGTTTCTCCAGACGGCTCCATTCACCTTTGGTTTTTTCACGCAGGTCCAGTTCATCATCTTCAATTAGTTCATCAACCTGGTCAGAGAGCGCCGCCAGTTCTTCATGATTGAGATCGAGTTTCGCCAGCCGGGATTCGTAGTGAATAGGCACCGTTGCGCCATCATCCACCGCGTCCTGAATATCGTAAATCGAGACGTAGTCGCCAAATACAGCGCGGGTATCGCGATCCTCTGCCGAAACCGGTGTTCCAGTAAATCCCAGAAACGAGGCGTTGGGCAGCGCGTCACGCATATGTTTAGCGTAACCGTATTTATAGACGCCGGTTTCCCGGTCCAGATTAGCTTTCATGCCGTACTGGCTGCGGTGCGCTTCATCGGAAATAACAACGATGTTACTGCGCCCATTGAGTACCGGATGGGTGTTTTCCCCTTCCTCCGGTGAGAACTTCTGCACAGTAGTAAAGATAATGCCGCCAGCATCGCGGGTTGCAAGCAGTTCACGCAATGCTTCGCGATCATCTGCCTGCACCGGCATCTGTTTGAGCAGTTCCTGCGCCTGACAAAACGTACCGTAAAGCTGACCGTCCAGGTCGTTACGATCGGTCACGACCACAATCGTTGGGTTGCCCATCTCCGGCTGTTGTAGCAGTTTGCCGACATAACAACACATAGAGATGCTTTTACCGGAACCCTGTGTATGCCAGACCACACCTGCTTTCTTACTGCTAGGCTGAATGTTGCTGTGTAGGGCCAGTTGCTTACCGGTAGCAGCGACAATTGTCGCCTGCACGGCCTCGCGCACCGCGTGGAACTGGTGATAACCGGCAATTTTTTTTATCAGCCTTTCATCGTTGTTCTCGAACAAAACGAAGTAACGGATATAGTCGAGCAGCAGTTCCCGGTTACAGAACCCCCGCACCATAGTTTCTAGTTGCCATTCCAGTAGAGGCTTATCATTTTCATTGCTGATGGTCTTCCACGGCATAAAACGTTCTTCCGTGGCCGTCAGGGACCCCACACGCGCCAGATAGCCATCGCTGACAATCAGCGCTTCATTGCTGATAAACAGATCGCGAATTTCATCTTTATAGGTCTGTAACTGGTGGTAGGCATCCCAGATATCTACTTTATCGTCGATGGGGCTTTTCAGCTCCACAACCGCCAGAGGTAGTCCGTTAATAAAGCAGACGATATCCGGGCGACGAGGCTGTTTCGTTCCGCTGATGGTCATTTGATTGACTACCATAAAACGGTTGTTTTGCAGCTGGTTAAAATCCACAAGCAGGGCGTGGTCGTGGATAAGTTCTTCGTCGCGACGGTACTGTACCGGAACACCTTCCAGCAGCCAGTGATGGAAGGCTTTGTTACTGGCAATCAGATCCGGGCTTTCAGCACGAGTAATACGGGAGATAACCTGTTCGAAGACGTCTGCGGGCAGATGCGGGTTGATTTTTTGCAGGCAGGAGATCAACACGGGCGTTAGGAATACATCATGATAGCTGGCGCGTTGCGGGTTATTGCCATCAGGAGCAATATCCGGCCCGTGATGAATTTCCCAGCCTTGTTCGGCAAACCAGCTCAGACATAATGTTTCAAGCGTAGACTCGTTCATTTATGCCTCCTTGTCATCACTATCTTCAATAGAAAGTATATTTTTAATAACATACTCACGTGCAGACTCTGGATAACCTGCTTTCCTCAATATGATTCTTGTTTTTGCAAGCATACTTTCTTTCAATGAGTCACGCTCTTGCCAGTCTATTAATTTACCTTTTGCAAGAGTGTTAGCTATTTCATTAGCCATGAAATGCAATTTTTCAATATCTATCCCTCTGGCTTCGTCTGGTGTTAATAATAGATCTATTATCGAGTTGGAAGCATTTATTTTTGGAATGGTACTTTCAAATGAGAGGTGTGGAGCTTCCTGCTGGAACTCTGTGGTATCACGGTGAATCGTTTTAATTACTTTACTTTTCTCAATTTCAGAAATAAACACGTTGCAATAGTCTGCAGCACCAATTAAATCTGGGAAAAGGCTGGCATGGTGTACGTTCATACGGCGAAGATATTTTAAGCACTCACCTTGGTTTTCATTTTTGATATAAATTTTGCAGATGTATTTTGCTAAAATATAAGCTTCTTCATCCTCTGAAGCATTAGAGAAATCTTCGCCATGAACTTCTTCGTTGCTCAATATTTCGGCAAGCTTATTTTCAATTGTTGCGTCATGCGGCGAGTAAGTAAATAATCCTGCTTGACTTACTAGTCGACCGTGATCATCTTTTTTTGGCTCAAATAACCTTATGTCTTGACATATTTCATTATCAGCAATGAATGTTTTATTTAATATATAAATAGAGCGATAAGGATTGTCCTCCTCTTGTATCTGATCCTCTTTGCAAAAGGAAAAAAATAAAGCAACGTATGGAGAGTAAGTCCAATCTAATAAAGGTGTCATTAAACCATGGTGCTGACCTATGGACCACAGTTCATCATCTTCGGGACCATCATTTAATAAACTATGGTCTTTTATCCTTCCTCTGATTGCTTTTCTAAAAAGAGCCAGCTGACGCTCTGCAAGATCTTTGGTTACTATATCATTAGATGTAACCCTGCCAAGAGTAGGTGTCATACTCCAGTCAAAACGGCGGTGTCCCCGAAAAACTAATTGTATATCTGGCTGATTAAAAAAATTACTTTCTAATACGTTAGTAAATTCATGCCAGTCCTCAATCTTGGTTACTGGTATTCTACCACTGAATTCATCAGCGGTGATAATAAAACTTCTTTCAGGAGCGGAGCTATCCCATTCAGGTATTTTATCCCAATAATTATCTGAAATTCTGCTCATTTTATTCTTCCTCAGTCTTTCTACAAGGGAAGATAGCAGCATTTGTTATGTCAATTCCACCGGATATAAATTGAGGAAGAAGAGTGTCTCGGATTTTGGCTAAGGTTTTATTTTCTTTGATGTTATTTTCAATGTATGGGTAATATTTACTAACAACATTAGTGAAAGCGTCAGAAATTTCTTTTTCAGGGAAAATACATTGCCACCGCATAATCGCTGTTTTATCACCTCGAGGCATTTTTACACCTTTAGAAGTGAGCATCATATAATCAAAGAATGAATCCTGATAAAGAAGATTGTAAATATACTCCACACTTACGGCATCTCTTGGCTCAAAGGCTAATACATCCGCCGAACGACCACCATTAAATCGAGATAGCCAGATCTTTTTAAAATAGGGGCGAATATTTGAAATAAGAACATGCCCACATCTAAAACTTGGAACGCTATTTGCTGATGGTAATGAAGAAGCTGAAGAAATACCCATTCTGTTTTCCAGCATATTTTCAGTAGATATATATGTTTCAGGTGTTAGAGATGAAACATCGATCTTCCCGTTGGCAAATATTGCAATATCACTTAATACCCCAAGACGCCAACCCTTTGGAATCTCGCCAAGCGCACTTTTCTGCATCGCCGATGGAAATAGCTCAGCCGTAGCTTTTAACTCGGTATACTGCTCAAGATGCTCACGCTCAAAAATCACCAGCGCATCAGCATCTTTCCCAGAAATAACCCTCATGGCAGAAAGAGTTGCGTCCTCCTGCGAGCCACCAGCTTCCAGTACGGAAATTTTAGCTTTTACCGGTTCAAAGTCGACAAACCAGCTCTTAAACAGAGCTTGTGCCATTTTTTCTAAGGTTTGATTGATTTGGTTATTATTTTTTATTTTTCGATCTAATGACTGTAAACATTCAGCGGCCCATTTCTGATAGTCTAATGACGGAATATCTAAAACTATTTTTCTCAGCTCACTTTGTTTAATTCCTTTGACAGTAGTTCCTGTTGATCTTGCATTAAGCTGATTCTGTATAGTTGAACTTTGTAACAAATAAACAAGGTAGTCATTATGCAAAAGCCCACTTTTTCCTCTTAATGTAACTATTCTTTGAGCTAATGCTATTTTCGTATCCCACAGCTGGGCAACTTCACCTAAAGGAGCTTCTGTTGTTAACACAACATCACCTACTTCAGGTAACCCTCTGACCATCCAGTTATCATAATCATCAGAAGGGATGAACTCTGTGGGAGGAAGAATTGTCCCATTTTTAACGATCTTCGCCGTAATTAAAGGTATACCCGATGAAGATTTCTGAGGTGTCTTTCCTCTATAATCTATTATTGCATCCATTGAATCTTCAATCGTTATTTTCTGAGGTTCAAATTTCATATCCCAGCCCTTCCAGATTTATCTTAATCTTTTTCTCTAGGTCAGCACTCTCTGCTAGTTGTCCTTTAAGTTGCATAGTCAGCCGTGCCATTTTCTCCGCAAATAGTTCATTATCTTCATCCTGTTCAATCGTACCGACATAGCGGCCAGGGGTTAGGATAAAATCATTTTCCTTTATATCGTCCAGCGTGGCCGCAAAGCAAAAGCCTGCTTCGTCTTCATAATCTTTATCCGTCTGCCAGGCATGGAAAGTATTGGCAATTTTTTTGATATCATCCGGCGAAAAATCACGCAATACGCGGTCTTTCATAAAGCCAATCTGGCGAGCATCAATAAACAAAACTTCACCCTTACGGTGCGCTTTGCCGTTAGCACCTGATTTATCTTTGGTCAGCAGCCATATACAGGCCGGGATTTGGGTGTTAGTAAAAAGTTGTCCTGGCAGTGCTACCATGCATTCAACCAGATCCGCTTGAATAATCGCCCGGCGAATTTCGCCTTCACTGTTGGCATTGGAGCTCATCGAACCGTTCGCCAGCAGCAGCGCCATTGAACCTTTCGGTGCCAGATGGTGGATCATATGCTGCATCCAGGCAAAGTTGGCGTTGCTCTGTGGTGGTGTGCCGTACTGCCAGCGGACGTCATCTTCCAGCTTCGCATTCCACCACTCTTTCATATTGAACGGTGGATTAGCCATAACAAAATCGGCACGCAGATCCGGGTGCTGGTCGTTCAGGAACGTATCGGCGTTTTGTTTACCGAAGTTAAAATCGATGCCGCGAATCACCATGTTCATCGCAGCTAGACGCCAGGTGGTAGGGTTGGACTCCTGCCCGTAAACGGAGATATTGCGTTTCTGCTCAGCTGCGTTGTAATGCTTTTCATCAGCATGCGCTTCAATAAAGCGATCGCTGGAAACGAAGAAGCCACCGGAACCCATCGCCGGGTCATAAACACGTCCATTGTAGGGCTGGAGCATTTCAACAATCAGCGTAACGATGCTTTTCGGCGTGTAATATTGACCGCCTTGTTTACCTTCTGCCAGCGCAAACTGACCGAGAAAGTACTCGTAGACATGGCCGAGGATGTCTTTGCTCTTCAAATTGAGCTTCAAACCGTTGTATTCAGGTTCGCTGAAGCTGGTATCTGAAAAAACGTTGATCAGGCTGATCAACAGATCGTTACCTAGTTGAAAGTGCCCGATACGGTTGAGGATATTCTTCAACTTCGGGTTGCTGTTCTCAATTGTATCTAGTGCAATATCAATAAGCTTCGATACCGACGTCATCACGATATTTTTACCACTATCGTCTTTCCCTAGAATCGTTCCTATAGGCAGAGCTGCTGTGGCTTTGAGCGTTTCCCAACGAGCCAGCTTTGGCACCCAAAAGACGTTTTTCTCGGTGTAATAATCCTGAACTTCCAGCTCTTCTGCGATCGCCTGCTGGTACGCCTCTTCCGTGTCGTAATCATCACGAGAAATCGCATAAATGTTGTCCGGGTTGACGTTATCTTCAAACAGTCCTTTCAGTTCCTTCTGACGGGCATCAAAAGCATCTGAAACATACTTTAGAAAGATTAGGCCCAGTACCACATGTTTGTAATTTGCCGCATCCATATTGGCGCGTAGCTTGTCTGCGGCTTTCCAGAACTTAGTATCCAGATTGTTCAGAAATTGCTGTTCGGCGTTGTCCATTAAAACCTCAAAAAAATCATCTTTGCCTGGTTCGGTATCCAGGTGGGGTAAATCGGGGTAATTGCCAAGGATCATACCCTGACGTCAAAGTGATACCAAGATGTAGGGCTGATTTCCGCATCAACTGGTCATGGCAGCAGGAGGCTCTGTTACTCTATTGTTCCGCCACTGGAGTCTCTCACACCCTATGACCTTTACTATTCCCATGCGCGAATCGCACATAGCACGTTCTCTAGGAATGAATTTGAACGCCAGATCGATCCTTACTTCTCATAAGCAGATAGAGTTTTGTTACTGGTTAGCCGTGGCTTCACTTTTTCTGATTAATGCAATCATGCCACTGACCTTCTGGTGTGATTCTATCGATGCACTGCTGAAGACGCTCACAGGCCTGTTCAAACTTCTCTCTGTCTTCTGGTGTGGCTCGGGGACAGGGGAGCGATGCTACTTTATTTAACTGTGTAATTGCTCGCCCGCGCCAGACATACCGCTCAGCATCACTACAGCATCCTTGTAAACCGTCCCAATACACTTTGAACATGGTGATGCATGAACGATACTCCGCCACTTTCATAGCATGTATTTTCTTGGCTTGTTTCATGTGTTTGTCCTTTTGATTGGGATGAAAAACACTCAGAGACGTTTCCACACAGGCCATGAATGGCCTTAACGTATATTTGATAAAGGTTAAATGTGAGAGTCCGGTTTCCAGAGCGCAGCTCCGGGCATCGCTGCAAGGACTCCCTTTGTCGCTGTAGCAACGATGAAGTGAATAAGCAGTGAAGAATCACCGCTAAAGGTTGCAGGCTGCTCGGTACTACCCAGAAGTGGTACTGAGAGCCTGCATTAAGGTTGAGGTTATTAACACTGGCTGTAGCCGATTGAGCGTTCGTAGGCGTCGTAAACTTTAGTGTGTTCTTTAGCGAAATAACTAATCCGAAATGTTAACGCGTTGCAGGCCTGCTGGAAGTTAGCGGCATTAATATCCAGCACGTATAAAGGATTAGCTGGAAAATGCACAAGTTGCCTGTATTCAGGGTAATCCTCTAATCCTAACGCACTTAGCCAGGCATCCTGAATGAACGAGCCCAGGTTATCTCCTGTATGCAAAAAATCCCCAAGCCCACGAAAAATATCTTTATTCACAAACAGGACAACATGGAAATGTGGTTTACTGGCATCGGCTATTTCCTTAACCCAGAGATAACGAAGTTTGCATGGATTAATTCTTTTACTCTGCTTTGCCTGACGCTTTTGAAATGCGTCAATTTTTGACTGCGCTGACCGGATGAATCGGGATAGCAACCCTCGCGTTATATTAGGTGTGCAACTTATACTATCTCCGATATCGCGATATTCAGGTAAACGTAAATCAACACGCACGGCCAGGGTTCTATGATGCTGCATTAGCGCATTATCCATGGTATTAATAATAGCCTGAAGATACTTTTCATTAAAAGGGGCCTGACTCCTGTCAAGGCAGAGATGGTTCAGCATGAAATAGACTCCTGGATGACTAAATTTGATGAGGGTAAAATATTTCCTCGATGGATTAAAGTAGGTGAGCATATTTGTGACAAGATATTCAATGAAAGGAACGTTATAATATTCGTAATATAATAACTCACCTTTAGTTAAAGGTTTGTATTATTTCCAATTAGGGCTGTTGATATACTGTTAACTAACCTTGTGATAGTTATGCTTTTAAACCTTTCGAGTATTACAGAGGGATGTTACTAATTATAGATAATAATACTATTACCAACAAAAAGAATAGTAATGGCCGGATGAAATGATACGCCTGGAATGATGTCAATCCAATATTAGTCTTCGCTATTTTACTCTCAAGTTAGTAATTCACTTATAAAAATTAAGAGCGGTTTTTATCACTCCCTCGCGAAGCTATAATTCGACTATTTACCCACTCTTCTACTTCGCTTTTAATCCAGCGCGAACTGCGGCCCAGTTTAATTGGTTTAGGCAATAAACCTAGCTGGACTTGTTTGTATATCCACTTATCTGTCATGCCTGTAAACATTGTAATAAATGCCATATCAACGAGTTGGCTATTCAACACAGAATGGGTGTTCGCTTCTCTAATCTCATTTGTGTCAGTTTTTATTGTCATGCTGATGCTCCCGTGAGTTGGTATGAGTACGAGAGAGGATTTCTGTTGCCACTAGCGGGGTAACGGTCATCCTTCTCATACCATAATGTCGGGAGTTAAAATTTACATGAAAGTATCTCGCTACGTATTCAAATTGTTGCTTATTTTTATAACTATAGGTCCTCCTCGCACCAGTTTATAATTTATTCAGTGGATTATGCGCGAGAGGGCACACCAGCTCTAAAAGTGACGCCATCCCCTGCCAGCCTGATCACTGACAAGGGATGCTTATGTGTTTTTTGCTTTTAAATTTCATTTAAAATTAATTTAAATATGCATTTTAAAATTTAAAATTATTTTTAAATATATTTTTATGTATGGATGCTATTTTTTCTGTTTCGGTGTCTTCTTCAATTACATCTTCACTAAAGAATGAGTTGTACAACCTAATGAATTCGCTTTTATTTTTCATGTTAACATGAAATAAAGCCTTGAGATTATATTCTATTTCATCTAACAAGAGTTTGCTTGCTGAGGTCCTATTTGTTGGTGTGAGTTTAATACAGGATGATGCCTGAGTTAAAAATCCCCTTCCTGTTGTTTTACCTGACATCAAAGCATGAAAGCTTAAAATCGCAAATGATTCTAGATGCATTTTGAAGTGTGATAATTCATTTTCTACTTTAACAAATATGTTTGCCTCAGATTTTTGATATATTCTGATGTATTCCATTTGTGCTAACCGAAATAGTGGTAGGCATTTTTCAATGGGGCTGTATAGAAAGGGGGGGTATCTTATAAATATTGTAGAAGGAAGCTCTTTTAATTGTTCTCTCATCTTATTCATAAACTTACTAACCTCTTCAGGTTCATTTTCTCGCAGAATTCTGTGGTAGATACCATCGCTTCTTTTTTTAATTTTACTCTTTATTTTCTTACTCTCATGATTCTGGGATTTATCTTTTTGTATTTTTTTCTTAAGAAATGCTTTTTCCATGGAAAGCATTCTTCGGATTCTCTGTGGAATCAAAATGATATCATCCGTGCTTATGCTAACGTCAGAGTAAGGGTTGAAAGAGAAGGCTACCTCAAGTTTTAAAGCGACAACAGGGCTAATATCTCCAAGCGAAGATATATGACTTTTTTTGTATGAGTTATCTTTGTTGAGATATTCTCTACTATGAAAAAGCTTTAGTAAATATAAATGACACACATCCTGTACATAATCCATGAATTGTTTCTCTACGCAAGTGACTCTTCTTCTTCGAATTAGTTCTTGTGTGTTTTTCCATTCTCGAGATTCGAGGATGTCTTTTACATCACTTTTTCTTTTTATATTTTCTGATATCCATTGTTTGTTTATTTTTCTTCTGGAGATCTCTTCATTAACGTTATTGTTGCTAATTAATGCTTCGATTTTTGACAGTTTATGACTGGATATAACTCTGTCAGCTATCTTGCTTATACGTTTTCCTACTTAATCCGGGCCTTTTCTTTTTGTAGTTCATAGTGTTCTTCGCATAAACGCTTTTTATTTGCTTCCCCATGCTCTGAAATAGGTTTTTTACATTTTTTATCTACACATTCTCCAGTGTTTTTCTTCATCTGAACGTCCTTTTTGCAGAAAAGTTGGCACCTATATTACCTCCTTGAACAACCGGTTGACCATCTTCCGCCATTGCCACTTCACAGGAGTAAAACCATGCCTCACATTCCCGAATCGCAGGATACCAGTGATATCCTGCGTGCCTGCCTTAATTTCTTACCCCAACAAACGACCGAACGTATTCTTTCCCGCCTGCAATACGCCATCAACTACGAGCCCGTAATTGGCATTATGGGCAAAAGCGGGGCGGGTAAGAGTTCGCTTTGCAACGCCCTGTTTCAACAACCGGTATGTCTGACCAGCGATTTGCTGGGCTGTACCCGTGAACCTCAGCGGATAGTGCTCACCGTGGGCGAGCGCAGCATGACACTGGTGGATTTGCCTGGAGTGGGCGAGACACCGGAATACGATGCGGAATATTCGGCGCTGTATCAGAAGTTGCTGACAGAGCTGGATTTGATTATCTGGGTCCTGCGTGCTGATGATCGTGCGCGGACGGTCGATATCGTCACGCACCGGTCACTGCTTGCTTATGGCGCGGATGCTTCCCGTTTCCTGTTTGTCATCAGCCAGGCAGACCGCATTCCTCCGTTGCCAGAACTTGCCGGACAGGCTGTTCCTTCAACGGAGCAGTGCCTTTCACTTGCGGTTATCAGTTCGCAGATTGCTGGTCAGTTGCCGTCCTCTTTCCCGGTGATGGCCGTTTCAGCACATACCGGCTACAACCTGCATGCTTTGGTGGAACTGATGATACATGCGTTACCCGTACAGGCCAGTAGCGCTTTTTATTGCCAGTTAAAGGCAAAAAATCATACGGAGGAGAGTGATGTCGCAGTACGCCAGCGTTTTGGTGAAATAGCCGGTTCGGCTTTTGACACGGTGATCGCTTCTGAGCGTCTGCCTTCTGGCTGGAGCTTGTTGCTTAGGAGGTTGCGGGAAAAACTGGTACAGCTTGCATCGGAATTATGGGAGAGGATTTTTGGCTGAACCGGACAGACTCAACCACGGACAGATGTAAACCCGTTACTTTTTATACCTTACGGATAAGGTTCGTTTTACGTAGTTCTTACCGATTTCATAGTCCGGGTTCCATGTCGCCAGATTATGCACACCGATTGCGGCGGCGCTTACCGCTCCCAGAAGTGCTGTTGGTGACCACAGGGAGCCTGCCACCGCAGTGCTTCTGTATTCGGTGTATACACGGCAGCTTAATTTCTTCTGCTGATGTTTAATCGCGTACACCTCTCTTTCCTGGAATCTGTGAATGTCCCTGGGCATGCGCCTTAGGGTCAAACGTTGCACTTTTTCAGGGCAGTGTATGTCAGAAAACAATTTATCGATCTGTATAAACGATCAATAATAAGGAATTGATCGTTATTATCTATCAATAATAACTTTCGATATCCATGAATTGATCGTCTTAACCTATCAAAAAGTAAGGATATCCTGGCTCGTTTCGCACCGTTTCCTGCTCCTTTGACAGATGTTGACTGATTAATAACTTATGCAGTGGTTCTCTCCTGACCGCTGCTGCCAATCCACAGGTGATTTATGAAAACCAGAACGATAATTGCTCTTTTTCTCTCCGCCGCCTCTGTTTCTGCGCAAGCAGGCAACTGGATGGTGAAAAATGGTTGGTGTCAGACCATGACAGAAGACGGTCAGGCGCTGGTTATGCTGAAAAAAGACACTATTGGTATCTTCGGCCAGTTGCAGGGTTGCCCCAACGGTCAACAGGAACTGATGGGAAGCCGTATCAGTATTAACGGGAATTTGATCCCCACCTCTCAGATGTGTAATCAACAGACAGGCTATAAAGCTGTTGAAATCGAAGGCGGACAGGCACCCGCCGCAGCCAGGAAAGCCATTGAATCAATTGCCGCTCAGGATATTTCCAGCGTGCAGGTCTTTGGCACACAAATGAAATTTACCCGTGGTGATATGCTCCAGGTTTGTCCTAAATATGTCAGCGCTCTTGCAGGCGCATCAGCAGATGCCACCGGGAACAAGCCGCTGAAAGTCAACAAAGGTTCGGTAATGAAAGCGGCCAGACAGGCTTACACAAAAGAATATGACCGTGAAACGGCTGACGCCGCCGATTTCGGCAGTTACGAGGTTAAAGGCAACAATGTTGTTTTTGAAGTCTACAATGCCGCTTATCGAACCTACGATAAAATCGTTGTTGCCGTAGGACCTGATGGTAACGCCACCGGTGCAAAGGTGGAGTACATGGGGCAATAACCCCTTGGTATTATTTCTGACTCAGTCATAAGGGCCGCGCCTCCATCGGGAAGCATGGCCTTTTTGCTTTTATGCAGCCTTACTCATTGCATAACCAACCACAAGACCAGGCAGAGATGACCGTCTTACCGCGTTTTAATGCACTGATTTAACGGATCATCACGCCAGCCCTGACCGGCTGGCTTTTTTATTTTCGGAGTGATTAATCATGAATACTGCAATTACTGACGCTACCTTATTGTCAGACACTATTTTCGCCACGCCTGTCGCAGATGAACAGCGCCCCGGCTTCTGGCCGCAGCATTTTGCCGCTATTCCACAGTGGATATTACTGGAGCCGCGTATCTTCGCGTGGATGGACCGTTTCTGTACGGATTACAACGGCGGAATCTGGAATTTTTACACGCTCAGTAACGGCGGCGCTTTTATGGTGCCGGATACTAACAGCGATGTGCAATGGCAACTCTTTAACAGCATGAACGGCAATGACGCGCAAATGAGTGCAGAGGCCGCCGGAATTACCGTCTGTCTTATCGAGTACAGCCATCATGCCTGCCGTACCGGTTGCGATGCCATGACAGCGCACTTTTATCGTCTGCGTGAGTATGCTCTGCGCCATCAGGAATGCTCCGCCATCATGCGCATTATCGACTGAGGATACAGGTATGACTTTCAATTTATCACTACCGCAGGAACTACCGCTGACAACCCGGCGTACTGTTCAGCGTGCTCTGTCGCTGCTTGAACACCATCTGCGCGAGCCTGGCGCGTCGTTCACGTCCACAACGGTTGTCCGGGACTGGCTGCGCCTGAAAATGAACGGGCTGGAGCGCGAGGTGTTTTTAGTGCTGTACCTTAACCAGCAAAATCAGTTAATTACTCACGAAACCCTGTTTACCGGCACTATCAACAGTACGGAAGTGCATCCCCGCGAAGTGGTGAAATCAGCCCTTCGCCATAATGCAGCCGCCGTGCTTTTTGCTCACAACCATCCCTCCGGTGAAGCTGAGCCCAGCCAGGCCGACAGACAGATTACCGCCATACTGGTAAAGGCGCTGTCGCTGGTAGAAATCCGGGTGCTGGATCACTGCATAGTCGGTGGCATGACAGTGGTTTCATTTGCCGAACGAGGCTGGTTATGAAGGAGGGCAAAAGATGCCACTGACTGATGCCATACAGTGGGGATTAAAGCGAAGTTTCACACCGAATTTTGGCGCAAGGCTGGTACAGGAATGCAACCGACTGCACTACCTGGCTGACCGGGCCAATATCACCGGTAAATTTGTTGATGCCGAATGTCAGAAGCTGGAAGAAGCATTCCCGCATTTTATCCGCCAGATGGAACTGATGCTGAGCACTGGCGAACTTAATCCCCGTCATGCGCACAGCGTCACTCTCTTCCACAACGCTTTCACCTGTGAAGCCGATACTCTCGGCAGTTGTGGTTACGTCTACATCGTTATTTATCCCACTCAAGGTTAAATCTTTTTCATTCGCGAGAACAAAATGAAAACCATACCTGCAACAACTCAGCGGGCGGCGAAGTCGTGCCCGTCGCCCGTGGCTGTCTGGCAGATGCTACTTACCCGTCTGCTGGAGCAGCATTATGGCCTCACCCTGAATGACACGCCGTTCAGCGATGAAACCGTTATTCAGGAACATATCAACGCAGGCATCACACTGGTTGATGCCGTTAATTTTCTAGTGGAAAAGTACGAACTGGTTCGTATCGATCGCAGAGGGTTTAACTGTCAGGAGCAGTCACCTTATCTTCGAGCAGTAGATATTTTACGGGCGCGGCAGACAACCGGCCTGTTGCGGCAAAGCCATCATCCTTCGATACGCTGAATCTTGCGAGCCGTCTTCCCGATTTACATCACCAATCTTATTTCCTTATTAACTCATTGCATAATGCGCCTGCCACTCCCGGCAGGCGTGTTTGCTTTTATACGGACAAAAATCATGCAAACAGAAGCTGAAGTCTTAACTGACCATAATGAGCTAATTTGCTCGACCAGTATTGAACGCATCGTCACAGGACGTAATACTGCGCTGGGTCAGATAGAAACGCTGATCCAAAAACTTGATGAGATCTCCCAACTAACTTCCAGCATTGGTGGAAACGTGGCAAACCACTGGGCCATGCGTCAGGGGCATTCATACGACTGCTGGCTGATGCAGCCGGTGAACAAAGCGATGCCAGTCATCACCCGCAATATTGACCGCAGCATCTGGCGTGACTTGATGCTGAAATCGGGGATGTTGTCGTTGATGGATGCCGAGGCTCGCAACCAGTGGGCAAAGGATCTGGAGGAGGGCGATCTTCCGGCCATTAGTGAAGCCAATATCATGAGTACCTTTGAGCAGTTGCACCATAACAAGCAGGACGTTTTTGAACGCAGCATTATCAATGTGTTCAAAGGACTAAGCTGGGACTATAAAACCAATAATCCCCGCTACTTCGGTAAGAGGATTATCGTTAATAGCTTGGTGAAGTACGACAAATGGGGTTTCAGTCTGAACTGGGGCTGGCGGCGTGACCAGCTCGCCGATCTGGAGCGGATGCTGTACCTGTTGGATGGTAAAACCATTCCCGACAACCGGCATGATATCTCTATTCGGTTTATGAACTTTGTGCGCGACAATCCCCTTGAGCAGGTTTTCGAGGACGATTTGTTCATCATTCGCTACTTTCAGAAGGGTAGTGGGCATATCACGTTTAAGCGTCTGGATCTGGTGGAGAAGATGAATGACATTGTGGCGAAGCACTATCCAGGTATGTTGCCTGCCAAATGAGAGGTAATGTTTTTTTAAGTAGGGCTATGTTGAAATTACCAGGAGTTATTAAACGAGGTAATCCCTATGAGTTCGCTTACTAAACAAACCATTAGCGCACAGATACCCGTTGAATTGGCCGCTGCTGTTGAGAGTCTGGCACTTGAGTTGGACCGTTCTAAGAGCTGGATTATTAAAGAAGCGTTGACCACTATGCTGGCCGAAAGAGAACGTCGTCATCAGAGCATTCAGGCCGGTCTTGCCGATGTGGAGGCTGGGCGCGTTGTGAACCACTCGGACATGGTGGATTTCGCGAACCGTTTAAAGAAAGCCTGATAAATGGAAATTTACTGGGCGCTTAAAGCTCAGAATGACCTGGAACGTATCTACCGTTTCGCCCTTAGTACAGCCACCACCACGCCGATAACGTTTTGGATCGCCTGATTACCGGCTGAGCTGGTCATACAGCACATTCGGCAATTGGCCTACAGAAGACTCGGTATGAACCTCGGAAGTCCGAAAAGTGTTAATCGCTGACTATGAGGTTCACTACGAACTTCGTGACATGACATCTATATAGTTGATCTCTGGCATACTAAAGAAGAATGTTGAAGAGCTGCTCTTCACATCAGAGATGTACAGCCCACTAACTTAAAAACTCATTTATGTGTTTTTTACTCTTTTTTGTGTTTTAATGATATCCATTACTTCTTGGCAAGTGAGGAGGGCATCATGCAAAACAAAATCAAAGAACTTCGTACTCAACTATCAATTACTCAGCGTGAATTGGCAGATATGGTTGGTACCAGCCAACAACAGATCCAACGTATAGAGACAGGGAAAGTTGCGGCCAAGTTAGGACTGGCGCAGGCGATAAGCGCTGTCTTGAAGAAACCATTGAATGCAGTTTTTCCTGGTAACGATACTTTATTGCAAAAAGTGCGCAATCAAAGTAGCCGTAGTGATGATGATCTGGAAAGCATCGCCGCTAGTGGTATTGAAATGGATGGCTGCATTTGGATGGTGAAACTCTGGTTACGAGGGCAGCAAGATTATTTGCTGTTACCTATTTCCCCGGCTGATAAGCGTCGTTTTTACTCATACTTTCAGGAAAGAGCAGTGCCTGGTTATGAGCATTTCTTTGTTTTCGACTCTGAACAGCATCGTTATGCCTTAAATGCCCGAGAAGTGATTTTCCATCAGTTCTTGTTTGATGCCTTTCCACCCGTTTCTGATGAAGAAGATGGCGATGCAAATGAAAGCAGGTATGGGAATGTCCATATCACCATGGTAAATGGTGGCCCGGTTATTGAGCTTTGCTGTGAACCAGATGAACCCGAGGACGAAAGTGATGGCGATATCGGTCAGTTGAATGCATTTTTTGACATTCTGGAGTTAGAGCCGGAATCAACAGAGCGATATCAGTTAACCGACATAGATGGAGAAGATGCTTTTATCCGTATTGGTTCTATCGCGATGGTGCGAGTCCCACTTGATGCGCTGGAGCCTTTCGAGGAAGATGATGTATAACAGATTTCGGCATCTTAACTCAGTTGTATTAGCTCAGACTTGATCTGACGGTTTTCACTGGCAGCACACAATCAAATCTGACAGTCTGCTTTGAGCGAGGAGCGGAAGTTAGTGTTAGCGGTTATTCCTTGGCATCTGAAAGCACACGACTGCGTGCACGTCAGAATGTCCTGTATGAGCTGGGATATTTCGCGGGGAAGTACTGGTACTCAAGAAGGGCGAGCACGAAAGATGTTCAGATCTTGCTGGCGTACTGTATACCGAGCTTGATGAATATGGCGGCTGGAAACGCAAATTGTTGAGCAAAGGAATATGCTGGGATCCCATTTGACAAAGAAAAAGCTCTTAGTGTCTGAAAATAGATGTAAGGCCGCTAAGCGGCCTCTCACACTGAGTTAGTCGTTATTACCCGTAGAACAGAGGCATCAGAATGACTTACTGAGGGCGATGGCGGCCCTAACGTCTTTTACTTGATCTGGAAAATTATCCTCGGACTCAATACGCTCTAACCTTTCCAAGAGCATTTCCTCACCTCCAAACAGGTGAGCTATATCCCTTATTTTTAGTGTCAGATAGTGCCCGGTTGCACTGGAAATAATATGAGATCGCAGGCTCAGTAACAACATCAGAAAAACTTTATCACTGTCAATATGTTGAGTAATCCATGCAATAACGTATTCTGGGCCTGCAATATCCTGCCAGGCCCAGACAAAGTCCCCCAGATCGCCATCCTGCACAAGCAGTGATTTCAGTTCACCCTTGTTTAAACGTTCGCAGAAATGTTGACGAATACAGTTCAGTTCTCCATCGTTCAGTACACGCTCGTTCTCTGGCTCAGCTCGGTCACCGGCCAACCCGTTCTGCCATAGCAAATCGCGGATATAATTCGCAATCCAGACCCAAGCGGTTCCTTTCATCGTCAATGAAAGCAGGATTTCCATCGTTTTCGTCCGGTCATTATCCAACATCCTTTTCAGAAGACGATCAGCCACGCTGTTTACATCAAGATCATACCGTGAAAACCAGCGATTTCTCTGCCTGTAACGTTCATATATCTCATCGCCAGCATTAAAGAAAAATGTCAGCAGACCATGACATTCGAAGGCTGCACGCTCGTTTATCATCGGCCGTGTCAACTGACTTAGAATATGTTCAAACCAGGTGCGTGAGGACACACCATTGCTGTTGATCCTAGCCAAGAGTTCACGGGCCATCGCCGGATATTCTTCAGGATTACTGCTTTTACGGAACAGCTCATCAAAATACGCTGGTGGCAGTACGTTCTGAGGCGAAGAAAATGCAAAGTAATAACGCCAGTATGCCGTGCTCCCGAGACGCCGATTTGCTGTCATCAACGCTTTATCTTCATCACTTGTCTGAGCAAATAGCTTCTGTATATTAGCCTGGTACCCTGAAATTCCCGGCACCCAGTTTTTCAGGGAACTTACAGATTTTGCTTCTGCAGCTCGGAAACGGGACAGACACTCAACTAAATTTTGTGTCAGCAATTTTTGTTCTTCCTCACTTACACTGCCGTCACCAGATTCCACAATTGCCCGCTCTGTAAGATATTCTTCTGTCCAGTCATACAATCCGGGATTGGTGGTGCGAATCAATTGCAAAAAGCTCAGATCCGGTAAATAGACGTAATCACGTATTCCGCTGTATCTGAACCGCAGATTATTCAGGGACAGATGAACTTCACGGGGTGTTTTCAGCGCAGCACCGTAGATATCAGTCACGCGATTCAAGTCATTTATAAATTCTTCGTCCGGAAGCTCGCCGTTAACCGTTTCGTATAATCCGACAACTCCCGAAAAAAATTCACGACGCAGGTCGAAAGATTCCGGTCTCGGCAGGCTAAACGAAATTTGCACAATTTTCTGCAGATAAAGTTCGCCATCCTCCACGCCTAGACCTTTTTTGATGGCCAGAGCAAGTACAGATTTGTCATAACAAAGTATGTAGCGGAAGCGGGGAAAATCAGCGACGGATTTGACCAAGCGGACGACCTCCACAGCCTGCGCAGGCTCCAGTCTGTCCAGATCATCAAGAAGAATAATAAAGCTTAAATCCATTCCGACAATCTTTTCTGCAATTTCAGTACGCATCTCCGTAGCAGTTTTTTCTTTTTCTTTTAGCCATTGAGACTCTGACAGCGCATCCAGCGCACCGCTGGCATCAGGTATTCCCGGGATCATCGCTGCAGTCTGAGCTAGGGGGGCAAGATGGCGGGCAGTCGCTCTTGTATATTCCATCAGGGTCCGAGCTGTCCGGGTAAGTACTTTTTTCTTTTCGAGGCTTTCCCGGTCTTCAGGCGAAAGAAGACGCTCTTCCTCAGCGGCAATAATACCTGCCACAGGTATCAACAGCGATTCGACCAGACTGGTTCCGCTGCCGTCAAGCCAGGGGGATATACTCAGAACAAAGGTGTTGTCTTCTTTCTGTTTATCCAGTTCCGTGTGCAATAGGTTAAGCAGACTCGTTTTTCCCGAGCCCCATACTCCCTCAATGCCGATAACGGCGCTTCCTTCACGACCGATAGCCTGTATTGACTGTGCCAGCTGTGCAGCAACATAGCGAAAGCCATAGCGATCCTGTTCCGGACGGGTGACAGACTGATCCAGTCTCATTACATCGATATCAGACATTTCACAAATCCTCATACATACAGTGCAATCCGGCGAGGGCCTCCGCCAGTGTGCCTTCAGCGCACCCCGCAGTGAATTCACGGATCAGCGTCTCGAACGCCTCTGCCAACAAAAAAATTTCCCCTCCGTCGATACCGATGAATCCCTCTGGCATGACGTGTATGGGCGAGGAAAGGATCATGTGCTTGCCCTAGTGACCGTGATCTAACTCATATTTATTTCTAATACGGAAAACTAATTTCTTCTTTATCAGAAGGGATAGCTTTTGAAAGTATGAAATCAATATGTGGAATTTCAATTTCTTTTTTATCACTACAGCAACTATGGAACTCTCTGCCACTTTTACAAGGGCAATCATCCTCGTTTCTCACATTTGCAAAACGCTCTTTTGGAAAACTCATAGTTGTTCTATTTAAATCCCACTCCTCGAATGAATTTTCTAAAATATTTGATATATATTGTATCAGTGTAAAGTCAAGGGTTGCATCATCATGCATTACTGAATACTTTTGAGCAGGTGTTGATACAATTGAAACCTCAAGGAACTCCATGTCATGAGCTATATGAAGACATAGTTCACCGTTATAGATTTTACCTTTTTTATGTCCGCACCTCGATCTTGGTCTAACTCTGTGATCACAGATACTGCAGGTATAGTAACCAACTTTAAAACCGGGACTAATAAATAGGCAATACGGATAAAGTGACTGCCATTTAAGAACCTTGTCTATTATGAACTTAGATCTTGTATTAATTAAAAAAGTTTCCGTTGAATTTTCATTAAGAAATTCATAATTTATTTCACACTGTTCGAGTTCATTCCATGCATCTCTATATTTATTATTTTTTATATTATTGAATGCTCGAATATAAAGCACATTTAGATCAAATGCTTTAAGTACTCTCCAGCACTCATTGGCTTTTTCTTCATCACCATATTTGATAGCTTTTAATTTTTCTTTTTTTAAGGAGTCAATTGCTTTAATAATTTCTGGATTTACAATGTCTTCCAAGGTTGTTAATTCAATATTCATTACTAAATCCTTTAACAGCATTCAGAACTTCATTGAGGTTTTCTATTTTTCCATTGTACTCAATTGAAACAGTCTTTCCATCTTTCTTTTCAACGATGAATGTTAGCGAAATTTTATCATTTTTCTTTGCTTTTATTTTATCATAAATATATGCTGAAACTACACTACAGAATATAGGTATTACAAAATTTTTAATAATAAAGGTACCAAGCCATATATCTGCCGCATGCAACCCCAATTCTTTATATTCGTCGTCGGTAGCATATACTTCAGCACTAATGTTATTTTCATTAAGATAATCTAGTGTATCTAATGTGCCTGTGTAATAAACGTCTTCATACCCATGAGATGGTAAAATAATAACGTTTTTTCCTTTGAGCATTGATGATATTTCTGGTGGTGCGTCCGCAATTAAGGATTCAAAAGTAAATATTGACTCTTTGATTTCAAACTTTTCACGGTCATTGAAAATTTTCATTTACACCTACTGTTAATATATGATGGTATACTCGAGACACATTACTGTATATAAGGTGAAATTTCAATAACCTTTATATGGACAGTGAGGGTTACATCAAAAAATCATGCTAACAGCATACAATGATCACTCAATTCATCACTCAACATTAGCAATGTTTTAAATGATCGCAATAGTTAAATATATACCCTGTTTGAGTAGAGGCATCGGCAGAGGGATTGGATCATTACTCTGAGGAATCACCTAGGGGGGCTGTAATCGTGGGCATGCTAGCGGTTATAAAGAAAGGGCAACAATGCCCAAGATTTTCAGGTTGCTTTGAAAATTTAGAGGCTGATCTGAAATTCCTTGTGTTCTGTTTAGACACACAATTTTTCTGCCATATGTTAAAATTTATAATTTGTCTTTAATAAGTCATCCCAAGCATTAGCTAATTCTTTCTCATGCTAAATTTTTATAGCAGCAAAGCTGTTTGCCGTAGCACTGTCTCTCAATCTGGTTGTTGAAGTGATTGGTTGCATAATTTTAGTTGCTAAGCAAAGTCAAGAAAAGGAAGGTTAGTTAACCTTTTTTGCGACTTCATTGATAATCGCTCGAATTCTATTAATAACATATTGGAACCTTCAAGTTCCCATATGTTATTAACCCAGAGTATGATCTCCATCTTTGTGATGTTTATGTCCCAAACACTGCAGGTTCAGCGGGATATTTACACAAATAGTGATGTCCGCTTTTGGCACTGAGCTGCCTGTCAGATTAGGTTTAGATATGTGCCATAGTTGTGTCAGGTCAAATCTGAGCTAATACAACTCAGTCATGTTTGTTCGGGTTCGATGCCGAAGAACAATGAATTTTCGTGTTGGTATCTGTGTTGGTATAAAATGAAAATGTTATTTATTAACTATTTTAAATCATGGGGTTGAGTCCAATGTGCGAGTCCGGCCTTCGCACCAAATCCCCCAATCAGTCCACTAAAATATTTTTTTGTATCTGCATTTCATCATTTGAAAAGCTCCTGTTGAGGCATCTGTTCTTCTGAATCCGACATGGCTAGCACACACGCTCCCCACTTTCCACCCGCGCTTCCTCCTCACACCACCTTTCAAACAGCCTGGCGAATCTGGCGCTTTGCCAGGTTTCTCCAACCTGGCTCAAGATAAAGCCAGTGACCACAATAGCGGAAATAAAGTAAAACAGTGAAAATGCGATAGCCGAATTTACGCCCCCGCTGGCCAGTAACGATTGTATTGTCGTCCACCAGGCGCAAGCAAAAATGACGATTGAAAATAGCCAGAAAACCCCGCTAACGATGTGAAAATTTTTTATTTTTTTAGCATCTACAGAAAAATGATTTTCTTCACAACGATATAAGGATGGGTTTTTAAGGAAACTCATCAATCGTACATCATATGAGCCGATATTTTTATCAGCGATAAACGCGATCAGCTGATGGGCGTGCCAGACAGGAAGCGTTATCCCGATCTGCTCATACAAAAATTTCATTTGTACCGTCTGATGCGTCCTCGAGAGTTTAGTGTCGGGTATTTCAGCGTTCGCTATCTCAGCGATTTTATTCAGCACCTCTATTTTCGTTTCAATAGGTACCTTTTCGAAGCGAATTTTTCGCTTTGCTGGCGGGCCGGACATCACTTTTCCCGCCCAGTCGATGATCTTTTTAGCCACATATAAAATCGCGGGTAGCAAAACCAGCTTTGCAATATCTATCTCGTTAATGGCTCCCATCGTTATTCCTTTATAAAATGAATACGTAATGAATTTACAACACTGAATTTATTTTATGTAGCCCTCATTATTATGAGGGCTTCGATATGGCTAATTCATGGGCTGGCTCCTGGTCTGATTTAATGCCAACCGCCCAATACGGCCCTGCCCGGAGGCCGTTATACTTAAAGACTGAAGCCAATCTCCACCGATGCCGCACTGCGTTCCCCCTCGCCATGGTAAACCGCCTCGATATTGTTACCATCGGGATCGAGTACAAAGGCCGCGTAGTACCCCGGGTGATAAGTTCGCTCACCGGGTGCGCCGTTATCACTGCCGCCGTGTGCCAGCGCCGCCTGGTAAAAAGCATCCACCGTCTCACGATCCCTGGCCTGGAAAGCCAGGTGATGCCGTCCTGTCGGCTTACCTGTGGAACCGGGGCTATTAATGGATGAAACAACAAGCTCATCAGCCCAAAAATAATCATCGTAGGTATTCACGACAGGGATCTCAAGGACCGCCAGCACGGCTGTATAAAACGCTTTGCTGGCCTCGAAATCATTTACCACAAGCTGGATATGGTCGATAAGCCTGCCGCGATGTAATCGGTAAGTCTCCATGATGGTTTCCTCATTCAGTCGTATTAACAGGTGTTTATCTGTTATCTAAAAGGAACGTTGTAGGGATTTGATGGATAAGTACAGGTCCGGAGTGGCGATATAGAGCATGGCATTAAAATCCTGTCTGTCACCGCAATCCTGACCCCTCAACCTCGTCCCCCAATCACCCCGATAAACTCTCTGACCTGCTTCTGCTTCCTGGCCGACAGCTTCACCACCCTACGCATCGCGGCTTCCAGCTCCGGTTCCGGCTCAACCGCCGTCAGCACAATACAGCCCTCCATCACCCGCACCTCCACCCGGGTGCCGGTCGAAAACCCTGCCGCCGCCAGCCACTCGCCCTTCATGATCAGCGCCGGAACAAGACGACGATCTGGCAAACGTCTCACATAACTCACCGTCAACTGACGCTTATTTTTCGGCGACACTTCTGGATCAAACGAATCTACAATACAATCAGCACTAGTCATGGTTGCTATTCTCGCGAAATAGTAATTGTGATCAGCGGTGCGGGTGTGTTGGCGCACATTCGCACCGCGCTAAATAACACCTGTAAACCTAACCAGTAATAAAAATAAAGTCCAGACTTTAATCGGACATAATAAACGCCTTTAACCGTCAATTAAGAATTAACTGAATGCGTGATGCTATTAATTAGCGCCTGTTGAAAATGACTTTCCTGATATTGCTGAAATAACCGCAAAGCAGATTCAAAAAATAAAAGCGAGATAATGCGCGCAACAGGATGCCCATGCCCAATTACGGGCACCCCATCTCTTTTGCCAGCGTCCCCTTCCGGGATTTCAGGCGGCGAGCGATACCTGCCGGCAGGGCGGACCAGAACGAGAGCGCCGGATGAGTCCGCCGCTCAATCTCCTCCACCGTCACTTGATAATCACAAAAACTGGCGCTTTTGGGCGTCGCCTGATCCAGCAAAAACGCCGCGTATTCGCCTTTATCCGGACTGGATCCGATAAAAATAATCTTCCAGTAGCCGCTGGGAAGCTCCACCTCGGGCGCGGCGGGCAGGGTGGCGATATGCCGTTCGAACAGCGGCCCGGTAACGGACCACACCGCCGCCACGTCGCTGCGCTCGGCGAGGGCGCGCTCCTTATCCTCCAGCCGCGCCCACGCCCCCTGATTCAGGGCGGATGCCTGCGGAGTGATATTAGAAAGATAGTTTAACGCCTGCCAGTCTGCGCTGGCGCCCAGCCCGGCGAGCGGCGCCTGATGCCCGCGATCGACCGCCAATGCTGCGCTGGCCCCCTTGTATGCCGCGGGGGCAAGGGTATCCGTAGCGGGTAAATCCGGATCGCGCTTCCAGCTGCGCGAACGCCCGCTGGCCAGGCTGGCTTTGGTGATTTTATACGCCACCCAATTAGCGAATTTGCGGTGGCTGTTGTTATTGAGCGTATAGGCTTCGCGAACCAGCGTCTGGTCGCTTCCACCGGTCGGGCAGCCCACTTCACAATTATCTATGTGGGATAACCCGGCAGCGCACGCGGCGGCAAAAAATAACGACGGCAATACGCTGAATATTCTGAATAGCTTCATTTTGTTGATGACGTCACAGAGAAGATGAAATCGATGCATAAAAAGAAAAAACGCCCTGAGTAACAGGCGCGTTATTCACATATGAATCGCCCAGGTGAAGTGAGAGAATAAAAAGAGTTAGCCGGTCGCAGCCGCGTGAAATATCACAAGGTGATTTAACATCACGCCGGATGATATTTTTTGATGTTTGAGATGATAGTGAATGAGAGCACATGACGCTCTGTTCGTTATTTTCTTTGCGCTGCACAGATGTGAGAATGCCCAACAAAGCGTCAAGCGGTCATGCATTCATGCGGTTGTCTGAAAAATTGTACCGGCAGGGGAAAACGCTTCTCTCGGCGAGGAGGATTACTCAGACTACGCGGATGACCGATTAAGGAGAGAAGATATGAAAAAGGAACTCTTGAGAGGCGTGCTGGCACTGGCCGTACTTAGTCTCCCTGCGCTGGCGGAAACAGGCGTTTCATTCAGCCACAAAGACTGGGAAGTGGTATGCGATAACACGCTGACCTGCCGGGCGGCGGGATACAGCCACGAAGAAGGAAAGGGCGGTTCGGTATTACTGACTCGCCATGCCGGAGCGGGCACCGTCGTCTCGGGAGAGCTGATGCTGGCGCAGGTGACCGACAGCGACGTTCTGCCGGGCAAACTGACGCTGTTGATCAACGGCCAGCCGGCAGGCGATGTGAAGCCAGCAAAAGAGAGCTGGCCGCTGTCGGAGAAACAGGCCCGGGCGATCGTTAACGCCATAAAAGGCAGCGGGAAGGTTGAATTTACAGGCGGGGAGGCGCCGTTTGAGCTTTCCGGCGAAGGCGCTTACGCGGTACTGCTGAAAATGGACGATGTTCAGGGGCGAATCGGCACGCCAGGGGCATTGACCAAAAAAGGCGACAGGCCGGAAACTAGCGTCCGGGCAGCGATTCCCGCCCCGGTTATTCACCGGGTCATGCCTGAGAAAGCGCAGGAGAGAGCGTTAACCGCGCCTGAGCTGGCGGTGCTCAAGCCGAAGCTTCTGGCCACGCTAAAGAACGATGATTGGTGCGATCGCCTCCAGCCTGAGGAGGGCGAGAAGCCTGAAACCATTAGCCTGACGCCGCTGGATAACGCGCATTCTCTGATTTCGGCCTTGTGCTGGCGGGCGGCCTATAACGAGGGATATGGCTATTGGGTTGTGGATAGCAAACTTGAGGGCAATCCGACGCTTATCACGGTCTCCGGTTCTGAGTATGGTGACGGCGAGATTTTTATGAGCCAGAAAGGGCGAGGGCTCGGCGATTGCTGGGGGACGGCAAGCTGGCTCTGGGATGGCACAACGTTCCGCAAAAGCCGTGAAGCGACCACCGGGATGTGCCGCTATCTTCGCCTCGGCGGGACATGGGATCTCCCCACCTGGGTGACCGAGGTTAAACCGGTAAAGTGAAATAGCACGGCCAGAATCTCTCCCGGCACACACGTCGACAGAGAGGGCGGAGAAGGATCTTAACGATCGCCAGCGTAGCAGGATCGCGATCGAGAGCGGCAGAGGCGGCAGAAAACTGACGCCTTGTTCAAAATAACAGCGCGGCTAATGTATTGCTAACTCGAATTAGTTTATGATTAAGCCGTTCTGTTCGTTATGGAAAATGAGTTTATGGCCAAAACCGTTGAGCAAGTCGCCAGGGCGCTGGAAATCTCGATTACCACCGTGCGCCTGGTGCTGGGTGGCAAAGCTGAGCAGTATCGCATCAGCGCCAAAACGCAGCAGCGTATTAATGATTACATCGCCGAGAACGGGCTGGTCGTTAACCATATCGCCCGCAGCCTGAAGCTCAATAAAACCGAGACCTTAGGGCTGGTGATCCCGCGTTTATCCAACCTGTTTTTCTCCACCCTGGCGGAAAAGCTCGAAGCCTGCTGCCGTCAGGCGGGGTATCAGCTAATGATTGCCTGCACCTACAGCGACAGCGAGCATGAAAACAGTCTGGTTGAAGGACTGCTGGCGCGCAACGTTGACGGGCTCTTCGTGGTGCCCTCTACCCGGGAAACGCAGCTGCATCACCAGAAGGTAGCGCGCAAGCGGCCGCTGGTGCTGCTCGACCGCGATTTTGGCGAGAGCGACGTGTCGCTGGTGGTGAGCGATAACTACAATGGCAGCAAAAAGCTGGTGCAGGCGATGACCCAGGCGGTGGACGTCTCGCCGATTTTTTTTATCGCCGGGGATACCCAGCAGCCGTCGATCCAGCGTCGTCTGCAGGGCTACCTGAGCGAGCTGCCCGCCGGCAAGGAGTGGATATTGTCCGCCAGCCATAACCGTCAGGAAGAGGGCAAGCAGCTGATGCTCGATTTTCTCCGTCAGCATCGCGAGCCGCCGAAGGCGTTTATCGCCTCCTCCCTGCCCATTCTGGAAGGGACGCTGAGCGCGCTGCGGGAAACCTACGGCTTTATTCCGTCGGATATTCCCATCGGCACCTTCGATGAACATCAGATGCTGGGATTTCTGCCGAACGCAGTATGGTCGATGCGCCAGGATGAGGACGCCTGGGCACAGCACGCGTTTCATCTGATGCAGCAGAAGCTGCAGGGGGAAAATGCTGATGTGAAGATCACCGTCCCGATGACCCTGATTCATCGCCCGCTGTCGGTAGAGAAGCAGCGGAGCCAGTAAATGACACGGCTTGTGTGAACACGTCAATCCCCGGCCGCGCTATGCTGGCCGGGGCTACAAATACCGCATCCTGCGCGCGCTGGTAGCCCGGATAAGGCGCGGGCGCCGCAATCCGGGAACCCTTAACGATCCCTCATCAAGTCAATCGCTGAACAAACCGCGCCGCCAGCCCGGCGTCCAGCTCTGGCGGCAGGCCGCTGATCCCGACGCCGCCAATGGCCAGCCCGTCGACGATCACCGGCTCGCCGCCCGGCATCGCCAGCAGCTGCGGGTCGTTAAATACCGCCAGCTGCAGGGTACCGGAGCTGACCTCTTGCGCCAGCGTTGCCGTCGGACGGCGAAAGCGCAGGGCGCTCCAGGCCTTGCGCTGCGCCAGCTGGCGCGGTAGCGGCGGGCAGCGAGCGTGCGCACCAAAGGCGATGAGCTCGCCCTCCGGCCCGACAACCGCCACTGCCAGCCCCCGGGTTCGCGCATCGCTTTCCGTCTCCTGTAAAAACCGCGCGACCTGCTGGCATACAACGCTATCGTTCAGACGGACCTGGGGACAGAACGCGTCATTGTCCGGCATCGGCGATATACCCCCTTAAGCGCAGATAGAGGTCATCCAGCTCGCCTTTCTGCGCCGCCGTCAGCGCCACAAACGGCTCGCGGGTGGGGCCGGTATCGACGGTCTCTTTCGCGGTAAGATACTTCGCAGACTGGAACACGCCGCGCGCGACCAGCTGCTCCACCACCTCGTTGATCTGCTGCTGCAGGCGCTGCGCCCGGGCGATGTCGCCCTGCTGGAAAGCGCTGCGCAGGGCGAGAAACAGCTCCGGCTGCAGGTTAACCGTGGTGCCAACCGTGGCCGTCGCGCCCGCCGCGAGGCTGGAAAGGAAGATCTCATCGAAACCGTTAAAAAAGACTTTCTCCGGGTAGCGGGCGATCATGCGTTCCAGCGAATAGAGGTTATGCGAAGTATGCTTCACCCCCAGAACCTGCTCTTCGCCGAGCAGCGCGTCGGCGCTCTGGGCATCCAGCTCGACGCCGGTAAACTGCGGAATATTATACAAAATCACCGGAATCGAAATGGCGTCCAGCACCCGACGGTAGTAGGCGATAATCTCCTCGCGGCTATATTTGTTGTAGTAGGGCGGCACCAGCGACACCGCGCTGGCGCCGTCCTGCTCGGCGTGCTTCGCCAGCTCGACGGCGTCCCGGGTGCGTGGCGTCCCGACGTGGGCGATCACCGGCACCTGACCGCCCGCCGACTGCACCAGCGTCGCCAGCACCTGCCTGCGCTCATCGAAACGCAGCAACGGTCCCTCCCCGGAGGAGCCGCAGCAGTAAAAGCCTTCAACCCCGCGCGCCAGCTGGGCGCGGGCGAGCGCGTCCAGCGCCGCGTAGTTCACCGACTCATCGGCGTGCATCGGCGTCACCACCGCGGAGATAATGCCGCGAAAACGCTGCCATTTATCGCTTACCATGCGGTCCAGCCTCCATCCACCACCACGTTGGAACCGGTCATATAGACCGAGGCGTCGGAGAGCAAAAACACCACCGCGCCGTTGTACTCGTGGGCTTTCGCCATCCGCCCGATGGGAATACGGTGGGTGTAGTTTTTCTGAAAGCGCGGGTCCTGATCGCTGCGCTCGACGCCGGAGAGGGTCAGGGTATTGACGCGAATGCCGTCGCGCCCCCAGTAGGTGGCGCAGTAGCGGGTAAAGTTATATAGCCCGGACTTTGCCGCCGAATAGGCCACCGGTTTGACGAACGGAATGCCGGTGTCCTCTTTTTTGTAGCTGTAGATATCCTGCACCGGAGAGACCACGCCGTAGATCGAACCGACGTTGATGATCGAGCCGCCTTTGCCGGCCTGCTTCATGCGTTTGCCGACCTGCTGGGTCATCAGGAAGGTGCCGACCAGGTTCACTTCCACCACCTCGCGGAACACCTCTTCCGGAAACTCTTCAAACGGCCCGGAGACTTCCGGCGGCGCGCTGGGCTGGGTATCGACGCCCGCGTTGTTGACCAGGCCATCCGGCACGCCCCACTTCGCTTCAATGCTGTCCAGCACCCGGTTAATGCTGGCTTTATCGGTAATATTCACTTCCGCGCACAGCAGGCGGTCGGAGTCCTTAATCGCCCCCAGCACGCGGTCGACGCGCGCGGCATCGACGCGGGTGGCCAGCGCCGCCACCTTCGCGCCGCGTTCGTGTAACGTCTTCACATACTGCGCCCCCAGCTGTCCAAGGCCGCCGGTCACAATGATGACCTTGTCTTTAACCGAGAATAACGTGTCTTCCATTGTCCTTTCCCCTCACTGCGTGGTTAGATTTTGTGTGTTGCGAGGTAATCACGATCGAGAATAATGCCGTGGCCCGGCCGTTCGCTCGGCACGTAGTAGCCGTCCACCTCTTCGCCCGCTTCGGCGATGATGCGCAGATCTTTCCAGCGCCCGCCGTCGGTCATCTCGGCGTATGAGATATTCGGCACCGTTGCCAGCAGGCTGGCGCTGAGCTCCATGACAAAATGCGGCGTCATCGGCAGGTTGTGCGCGCGGGCGACGGCGGCGATATCCAGATAGCCGGTGATCCCGCCGACGCGGCCGAGATCTGCCTGGATGTAATCCGCGCTGCCGCTCTCGATGTACTGCGTAAACTGATTTAAGTTATAGACGTTTTCTCCCAGCGCGATGGGCGTGGCGCTGCGCTCGCGCAGCCGCAGGTGGCCGGCGATATCGTCGGAGGGCAGCGGCTCCTCAATCCACAGCAGGTTAAGCGGCTCGAACAGCTTGAATGCGCGCAGCGCCTGCGGGAAGTTCCAGCCCTGGTTGGCGTCCACCGCCAGCGGGAAGCCCGGCACCGCCTCCTGAATCTTACGCAGCCGCTCCACGTCCTCTTCCAGCGTCGGTTTGCCCACTTTCACTTTCGCCGCCAGATAGCCGGTGCTTTTCCAGCGCTTGACCTGGTCGATCACTTCCTCAATGGACAGATGCAGGTTGATGCCGCTGCCGTACAGCGGAACGCGATCGCGCACGCGGCCAAGAATGTCGATAATCGGCGCGTTGAGGGTTTTACCTAACAGATCCCAGTAGGCAATATCCAGCGCCGCCAGGGCATGGGTGGTGACGCCCGCGCCGCCGACGTCGTGTACGTGTTTATACGAGCGATGCCACAGGCCGCGCGGGGAGAGCGGCTGGCCAATAACGTCAGGGATAATCTCGGCAATCAACGCAGAGATGGTTTTCCCGCACCAGCCGGAAGTGTGGCTAAAGCCGGTGCCGACGTGGCCGTTAGAACCGTAGACGTCAACTATCGCCACTTCGATATCGGTGACGTGGTGAATTTGATCTCCCCACGGGCCTTCCGGCAGCGGAACGCGGGCGGTCATCAGTTCGATATTTTCAATCACGGGCATTTTTGTGCTGTTCATCTGATTCCTTCCTTTATGGGTTCAGCGGGGGCCGCCCCTGCGGCCCGGGCGGTTAATGTTTGGAGGCTGGGGATTCATGCCCCTCCAGGGCGATTGCCGGGCTGGCATCATGTTCTCGATCGTTCTCGTCGCCCACCGCATGACCGAAGACTTCCGGCAGCAGGAAGATCGAGGCGAGGAAGGCGCAGAACGGCGCGATAGCGATAATCATTGAGGCGACCGGTACGCCGACCGCTTCAAACAGGGCCGGGAAGACCAGGGTGGTGACGAAGGCGGTGACTTTGACGATGGTGTAGCCGATGCCGGAGGCCACGCCGCGATAGCGCGGTTTTGCCACCAGCGAGATCACCGTCATGCCGCTTTCGGAATCCCAGTAATGGCCCCACAGCATCAGCGCCGCGCCGAAAATGATAAAACCAAAGCTGCTGCTGTAGACGCCCCACGCCGAAATTGAGATGCCTATGGTGACCAGCAGGAAGCCGTATTTGCTCAGTCCCTTATGCCCGAGCTTCGGCAACAGCAGCGGGCCGACAAACGCCGAGAGCGCGGCGATACAGTTCACCGCCAGCAGGGCGAGGTTATTCTGGATCTGCCCGGAAATCCCGATGGTGACGAGGATCAGCGGCAGGAAGAAGGAGAAGGCGTAGTTTTCAAACGACTGCACGGCGCAGGAGAACCAGCCGAACAGGGTGGTGCGGCGGGTAAAGGGACGACGGAACAGATCGTGCAGCGTCTCTTTGAGCGTCGGGTCGGCGATGGTGACGTTTTCGTTGGGCAGAATATCGTCCAGCAGACGGCCATCCTGTTCGCCGTAATAGTCACGGGAGGCTTGTTTCGCTTCGATAAAGCGGCCGCGTTCGACGAACCACGCCGGCGTCTCCGGCAGCTCCCGACGCATAAACAGCAGCAGGCAGGCTGGGATCGCCGGGACCGCCAGCACGATGCGCCAAATCATATCCGGGTGAACATCAAGCGCCACCAGCGTGGTGACCAGCAGAATGGCGGCGATAATCCCCAGCGCGAACATAAACTGCCAGCGGTTAGCCATCACTTCGCGCTTGCCCTTCGGCATCACCTCCATGATGTAGGTAAAGCCGTTAGCCACGTCCGCGCCCACCGGGATCCCGGCGAGGCAGCGAATAATCGCCAGCCAGTACATATTGGGCGCCAGGCCCTGAAGAACGGCGAAGATCGCGAACAGGATCATCGACCAGAGGAAAATTTTACGCCGTCCGAGCTTATCGGTCAGCCAGCCGCCGAGCAGCGCGCCGACCACCGCGCCAAGCTGGGTGCCGGCGGCGGTAAAACCAAGCAGCCAGCTGCTGGGCTCATAAATATCTTTCAGGGCGAATAAAATAAACGCCATGGAATAAATATCCCATGACTCAATTAATAATGCGGTGATCATTAGCCATCCCGCTTTGGTGCAGCCGGGGGCCTCCTGCTGATCGAGCCGTTTCTTTGCCTTCTGGATAATAAATTCAATATGTTGCTGCTGATACATATAATCCTCTCTTATCCGGGCAGGCGGAGGGCCCGCCCGGACAGATGCGCGTTAATCCGCTCTTTATGGGCGATAAAGAGACGAATGAAGCGGATGTTTGCCAGGATCGCTAACAACGTAAAAATTACATAAGCGAATCAGTTGTTATTTCATTAATAAATGCGCATCGCCTGCGATAAAGACTTTCATATTTTGCGTCAGCGCCTGGGCAATAAAGGCGTTCAGCACTTCGGATAATACCTCCTCTTCTACATAAGCCAGACTGAGATGGTTGCTCTGGTGGCCCGCCATTAAATCGTCGCGCGAAACCCCGTCGAGAACGGCGTTGAGTAATGGCCACTCGTAGTTGGTTGCCCGGCGGCGGCGTTCGAATTCGTCATGCGGCAGTTCGACGGCGGTGCCGGTGCCGATATGCAGGATCACCTGGGTACCTTCGTAATGCGCTCGTGCCCAGATAAAGCGTCCGGCTTTGCCCTGACCGGCAATGGTCGAGCCGCCGTAGGGGAAGAACATCGCCGGCTGGCGATAGCCGGTGGCCCCGGCTATCCCGCCCTTCAGATGGGCGAACGGCACCGCGCCGGAGATCTCCAGATCCCAGTAGAACGTGCCGTTGTATTCGCTACCCCAGCGGATATCGTGAAGGGTGGTTTCGCTCTCCATGCCCAGTGCGCCGAGCAGCTTCGCCAGCATCACCTGTGGGATGGCGCTGCCCATATCCACCTCGTTGATGCAGGGGATCGGCGCGTCCGGACAGACGATCTCGCCGTTCTCATCCGGGATCGGGAAACGTTCCGCGTTGCCGATGGCGCCTTCGGCAAAATCCGAGGCGGCGCAGCTGTCTTTGAGCCCCTGCTGATACTGCACGCCCACCGCCGTCAGGCCGAAGCGCTTCACGAAGCGCGCCATGGCGATCATCATCGCGCACTGTTCCAGCACCTGCTCCCGGGTCAGATCCTTCGTCCCGTCGGCGCCGAACCGGAAGCGCATGCCGCGGGTCTCATACCAGTCGAGACAGGCTTCGCGCAGGTCGGTCGGCACTTTGTTCATTTCAACCAGCAGCGCCGATTGCGACAGCGACTCCACCGGCATCCCTACGTCGATCATCGCTTTTTGCGGGAACACGCCATTGATCATCCCCATACAGAAGGTATCGAACAGGCCGACAATGGCCTTGTGTTTGAGGATCGACTGCCCAACCTTCACGCCGATCTGTCCGGCTTCGCTGGCCAGCAGCGGCGCGCTGGGCGCAACCGGATGCAGATAGCCGAGCTTATGGCTGAGATGGCCGTCGCGCAGCCAGGTGTCCAGGCCGCGAATAAACGCCTCGTCGGCGAAGGTTTCCGACCACAGCCGCGAGTAGTTGCGCTCCAGGCTGGTGAGGCAGCCTGCCATACAGAGCATGCCGACGAGGCCCGGCCAGGTGCCGTCAAAATTGGCGAGCAGCAAAATAGGACCGCGATGATGTACCAGCGAAGGCGCAAGGTGATGGGAGTATTGCCAGGCGGTAAGCAGGACAATAATCGGCGCATCCGGATCGATCCCGGCGAACAGCTCGCTACCCTCTTTCTGGCTGCTGATAAACCCGTGGCCGCGGCGTTCGTTGACCGGATGGGCGCGGCGCATGCGGTAGCCTAATGTTTCCAGCGCCGTTTCCAGACGCTGTTCAAACAGCTTCTGCGTGGGCCAGCAGGTGACGTTAGCCGGTTCGCGGAGATCCGCATTGGTGACCATCAAGACTTCGCCTGGCTGCGGGGTAATAAGCCCGGCTTCGGCGGGTAACGTTAAATTCAACATGTGAATTTCTCCTGTAGGGGGTAGGTCGCTTAGTTATCGTTGATCGTTCTGCGCAGGGATTAGCGCCGCATCAGCCGCTTCAGGCAGACTGATTTCTATGGCTAACTCGAATTAGCAAATTAGGATAAAAAAAAGACAGGGACAAACCCTTTGCCGGGGATTTGTGATGGCTATCAATGTGAAATTTTTAACTAATTAATTTTAAAGACATTATTTTAAAAGGTGGGGTGAAGTGACGAGGAAAGTTTGCTGAGGCGGTTTAAAGGCGTGCAGAAAGGCGGGCGGGAAGCGCAGCGAGGACGGTAAATTCAGGTTTGATATTTAATGAATTGAAATTATTGAATTATTTATTTTTCCGTTTGAGCATTTTGTCTGGGGTGATTGACAGGAGTGTTAAAATTTAACCGATCCTGGTCACACTCTTTTAGCATTTACGTTGTGAATTTCTGTATCTTGTTATAATTAGCTAATTCGAGTTAGCTTGTTGGTGATTTTCCCTCGCCAACGATGTTAGCCAGGCGCTGCCCGACTAAACAATAATGATTCAGGACAGAGGATTTAATGATGACCCTGCTTACCTCGCCCGCCATTGCCCCTGCAAAAAATGAACAAACATCGCAACAAACCCATGAAAGAAGAAAGCTGCTCACCGTGCTGGGCTCCGGTCTTTCTGGCACAACGATTGAGTTCTATGACTTTTTTATCTACGGCACCGCCGCCGCGCTGGTGTTTCCGTCGCTGTTTTTTCCTAACCTCTCGCCGCTGATGGCGCTGCTGGTATCCTTCCTGACGCTGTCGATTACCTTCGTTAGCCGGCCCATCGGTGCCATCGTATTTGGCCACTATGGCGATAAGATAGGCCGCAAGAAATCGCTGGTTCTGTCGCTGATGATTATGGGTATTTCGACGTTTTTCATAGGATTAATCCCCAGCTACGACACCATAGGCAACGCAGCGCCGTTGATACTTATCTTTTTGCGCCTCTGCCAGGGCTTTGCCATCGGCGGCGAATGGGGCGGGGCGACGACGCTGATCACCGAGTATGCGCCGCGCCATCGCCGGGGCTTTTTCGGCACCTTTGTTCAGTTGGGCAACGTGCTTGGCCTGTTTATCGCCACCGGCGTTTTTGCGCTGGTGGTGATGCTGCCGGAGGATGACCTGATGTCCTGGGGCTGGCGCGTGCCTTTCCTGTTAAGCATCGCGCTGCTGTTCGTCGGGATGTTTATCCGCTCAAGGATCGAAGAGACGCCGGTGTTTCAGGAGAATCAGAAGCAGCAGCAGAACGCGCCGAAAGCGGCCGAGCAGAAGTTTCCTGTTCTCACCGTGCTCAAACATCACCGTAAAGCGGTATTCCTGGCGATGGGTATGCGCATGGGGGAGATTGTTCTGGGCTGGCTGACGGTGGCGTTCTTTATGTCCTACGTGACCCGGGAACTCAACTTTACTCGCGAAACGGCGCTGAACGGGCTGCTGCTGGCCAGTTTTGTCGGCATTTTTACCTTTCCTTTCTTCGGCTGGCTGTCCGATAAAATTGGCCGCCGACCGGTCTATCTGGCCGGCGCCGCGATCACGCTGATCTTTGCCTTCCCGCTGTTCTGGATGATCGACTCCGGCTCGGTGAAGATGTTTATGTTCGCCACCACCTTCTGCTATTCCGTGGGGCTGGGCATGATGTTCAGCGTCCAGCCCGCCTTCTTTTCGGAGCTTTTTGACACCAGCGTGCGCTACACCGGCGTGTCGCTCGGCTTCCAGTTGGCGAATATCGTCGGCGGCTTAACGCCGATGATCGGTACCTTACTGCTGGTGTGGTCCGGTGGCGCATCGTGGCCCATCTCGCTGTTTCTCGCCTGCATGGCGCTAATTACCATCCTGTGCGTCTGCGTGACGCGGGAAAGCTATAACGATGAGCTTAATGAGGTGAAGAAGTAGCCGGGGAGGGTTGCCCCGCCATGACCGGCGGGGCGGGCGTATCAGAACAGATTAAATTTATATTCGATAATCACTTCCGAAGAGAGCGAGTTGGCCCGGCTGTAATGGCCGTCGGTAAGCACCGGCGTTTTGCCATTCATCTTATAGGACCAGCCCGGCCCGAACATCGCCCAGACGGTGAGATTTTTCAGTCTCGGGTGCGTCGGCACCCAGCGGCTGAAGGCGTTAATTTCCCCGGTACGGACGTGGTTGCCGCGGTAGTTAAACTGGGCGATGTTGCCGGCGAGACCGATAGCCAGCTCCGGCGTCAGGTTATAGTCCGACATATTAGAGAGAACCAGTTCACCGTCGCGCATATAGTCGTTGCCGGCGTAAGCCATTGAGATAAAGGTCCCGCGCGAGTTTTTACTCATATGGCGCGGGTAGAAGCCCACTTCATTGGCCTTATTCGCATCGGTATAGCCCAGACCCCACTTGGTGCTCCAGTTGTCCGCCTGCCACTTCACATCCATGGCGATGTGCCAGGCATCATCGTCAAAGTCACGCTTATTTGCCGGCATCGCTTTATACTCGTCCAGCGCGTGAGTGGCGTAGACCTGAGTACCGATGTTCAGCGCTTTTATCGGCTTAATATTGGTAAACAGAATATGGCGGCGCAGATAGTTGTCGCTTTCACCATAGCCGTACTGCATGTTCAGGTGCTCGCTTTGCCACAGAATATCGCCGCTGGCGATATGGTTAATGTACTGTCCGCTGTTGGTCTGGAAGCGTTTCTTATCCGGCGAGTTACGATCCATCGCGCTTTCGATGTACGCGCCGCGCAGCGTGAAGGGACCGTAGTTCACCGCGCCGGTCCAGCCCAGGTAGGTGGTTGGAGAGAGGCGGGTCGAGTTGGAGATGACGCCAAAGTTTTTCATCGTCTGCCAGCCCCAGCGGGCGTTCAGATGAGTGTCCGCCAGGCGATACTGCAGCTTGATATTGCGTTGACCAAATTTGGAAAAGCCTTCAGCGTTGCTTTTGTTATTTCCGCTGCCGTTGTTATAGAGTACGCCGCGGGAGTTAAAGTAATCGCTGGCGCCGAGCTTTACCGCCCCGTAGTATGTGGCATCAAAGCCAATAATATCGGCAAAATAGCCGGACTGATAATCGACGGCGACGCCCTGACCCCAGGCATTATGGACTTTCTTCGGCTCGGTCTCTTCTTCCTTAAGATATTTCCAGTAGTTTTTAAAGGATAAATTCAGATGAGACTGGCTGAATAACGGATCGTCGAGCACGGTATCGATATAATCGCGCTCCTTCAGGCTGTTAGTGGTCGAAGCTGACCAGGCGCTGGCGGGAATAGCCAGCAGCATAATGGCGACTGTTGTAGTATTGATTTTCATAATAAACCCCAGAGTAGGGACGCAGCGATCCAGGCGAGGTGTTTTCGCCTGAAGTCTGCCGTAATAAATAATTAAGCGTGGGTATTATTTTTTATCGAGAGCCTGTTTTCCGGCTTCGACATATTTCATAGTGCCGATTTCAGGAACGGTATATTTGCCGTCTTTATAAACAATTTTAACCACCGCGGCATTGGCAAGCGGTTTGTTTTTCGCGTTATCGTCCGTTAAGTCGGAAATCATGATCTGCATTGCGGTACCGGATGAAATCGCCAGCACGTTTTTATCGCCCCGGGCCTGCGCGTTTTCAACGATGGTATGCAGCGCTGCCTGGGTGCGGGTTTTTACCTGCTGATAGTTTTCCGCCATGCCTTTGGGATCGGCTGCAGCCAGCGCATTCTGGTTGGTATCAACGGCCAGGGTGCCCGCTTTCATTTGGCTGAACAGCGCAGCGCCATCTTTAAGCCCCAGCTGTTTGGCGCCGGCGTCGGCCATATCTTTGTTATAGCCGCCTTCAAAACCGCCGAAGAAGGCTTCCCGCAGGCCGCTTAGCTCAGTAAGTTTGTAATCACTTACTCCGGCTTGCTTAAGTATCACCTGCATGGTTTCACGCTGACGTCCGGCATCGCTGGAATAGAAGCTATCAAATGGAATGCCTTTTAGTCCCTCGCCGAGATAACGTGCGACGCGAATGCCGTCTTCAGTAAGCGGGGAGTCAGCCCAACCCTGTACGCGGTCAAACGTATTCAGCAGCGTTTTGCCGTGACGAGCGAAATAGATATTCACGCCATCGTCGTTTTTAACTTCCGCTGCCGAGCAGGTTGCCGCACCTGCCGCTATCATTAATGCTATAAGCCACTTCTTCATATAACGCTCCACCTGAATGGTCTTTTTATAAGCAAAAAAAAACCTACGTCAGATATTCGACGCGAAGCATAAATAAAGCTATGTTCGCTCGAACTCTATGACGTAGGTTTCGCCTGTTCTTGACAGTAACAATCCAACAGTGGCGACGTTAGCACTAATTATGCAAAAAGACACCCTCTATTTATTGTTATTGTCAATAAATGTGATCGTCTTCATGAAGGTAATTTTGCTGGTTGAGATGTATCTTAAGTTTAATTTTCAGAATAATTGGCAGTTTTTGACTTAAATAATTATTGGGGATTGATCTCTGTCACAAAATAATGATGTCCGCTCTGGACTCTGCCGCGCACTGGCGTTATTTTCGCTTCACTCTGGGATTGTTACTGACCACAGGCAAAACCTAAGACTCCTGTCCGCCAATTTGGCGTGCGGCAGGAGTCTTAGGTTTTTTTTTGCGCCTGATAAATACCTCTGCTACCTAACAAGGAGTGATGATGAGAACGAAAATTCTGACTGCCGCCATTCTGGCGTTATCTGCCGCTGGCGTACAGGCTGCTGAAAAACCGCTGAAAATACTGTTGGTTAACGACGATGGCTGCCAGTCTGTGGGAACCACATCGCTGCAGGAAAAACTGGCGGCCAAAGGATATGACGTCTGGATGGTGGCGCCGGCAACGAATCAGAGCGGGATCGGGTCGGCAATCACCTTTAAGACGGGTAAGGTCTTTGATGTCAAAAAAGCCGCTGACAAACGCTACTGCTTCCCGGGAACGCCGGCCGACGCGCTGGATTTCGGCCTGTGGGGCGTGCTGAAAGACGCGCCGCCGGATCTGGTGATCTCGGGCGTTAACGACGGCCCCAATACCGGTATGGCGCAGGTTAACTCCGGTACCGTTAGCGCTGCAGCCCGCGCCATTCGCTATGGCTTCCCGGCGATTGCCGCCAGTATTGGCTACCGATTCACGGAAGAAGAGATGAAGAACAAATGGCCGAGCACGCATAAGTACTGGCCTGACTCGGTGGATTACGTTGTCTCGCTGGTTGATAAACTTAACGCCGCGCATAAACCGGGAAGCCCGATTTTGCCGCAAGGGTCCGGTTTGAGCATTAACTATCCGCCGCTGCCGTCGGCTGAAATTAAGGGCGTTCATTATATTGAGAATGAACAGTTCCCCGCGCCGCAGATTGGTTATGAACTGCTGGCGGACGGCACTGCAAAACAGACGATGAATCCGGAAGCGATAAAACCGGCGGAAGGGGATAATGACTCGGGCTGGCTCAACAAAGGATATATTACTTACACCCTGTTTGATGGTTCATGGAACGCGCCGCAGTTCCAGGCGCAGTATGAGACGCTGCTCGGAAAATAACGTCGTAGTGATATAAAAGAAGAAGGCGCTATTCGCGCCTTCTTTATATGAACAGATGATGAAGCGCTATTCGTCGAAGAACCAATAGCCCTGGTTAATCAAACGGGTCAGCTCGGCGATAAAGGCCGGATTGCGCAGTGCGGCCTCACCTAACTCATCTTTACCCAGCAGGGTATAGCGGCAAAGCGCGTCCAGTGCCGCAGGTTCGGTTGGCTCAAGCTGTTCACTATTCACAAAGAAGCTATCGCCGATGTGCAGTACCCGCAGGCCGCTCAGGCGAGTCAGCATTTCGCCTCCCTCCAGTGCGTCGACAATCTCTTCTTCTGCATAAGGCGGTTCAGCTGGCGCAATATCCAGCTCGTGGCGCGGCGTGGTAGCAAAACGTCCAAACCACTGGCGGAAATCTTCCGGCTGGCTAATCATCTCGATCATCATGCCGCGCAGACGTTCCAGTTCATACTCTTCAACCCGGCCCGGATGTTCACAGCAGGTTAAATCCGGATCGCTGTAGTGCTCGCCGCCGAGATCGTTTTCCAGCGCGTAATCGGCAAAGCTGCTGATCAAATCGCGGCCGTTTGGCCCGCGGAAGCCAACGGAGTAGTTCAGCGCCGTTTCGTGAGTGATTCCGTCGTGCGGGAATCCCGGCGGAATGTACAGAATATCGCCGGGCTCCAGATCCTCATCAATAATCGGCGGGAACGGGTCGACGTGCAGCAGCGCGGGATGCGGGCAGAACTGACGCATCGGCAGCTTATCGCCCACGCGCCAGCGGCGGCTACCCATGCCCTGAATAATAAAGACATCGTACTGGTCGATGTGCGGGCCCACGCCGCCGCCCGGTACGGAAAAGGAGATCATCAGGTCGTCTAAACGCCAGTCCGGCAGTACGCGGAAAGGGCGCACCAGCTCAGCGGCGGGCATGTGCCAGTGGTTTACCGCCTGAGCCAATAGCGACCAGCCGGTTTCGCCCAGGCCATCAAAATGTTCAAACGGCCCGTTGCTGGCCTGCCATTGACCATTCTTAAGGCTCACCAGTCGACTATCGACTTCCGGTTCCATGGCCAGCCCGGCCAGTTCATCCGGGGTAATCGGATCGACGAAATTGGCGAAAGCCTTCTTTAATACCACCGGCTGCTTTTGCCAGTACTTTTCTAAAAACTCGGGCCAGTTAATGTTGAGTTGATAAGCCATAGGTTTATACCAATAAGAAGAAACGGGCCTGATTATAGAAATATGCACCCTCAAGCCGCTTTGTCATGGGTCAAGGCTGATGCTTAATTCATCATCTGAACTAACGGCACCATAAAAGAGGGAAAACCTGAAGTGGGTAACGCCGTTTTTTGCAAAATCTCATTTTTGGCTAAAATGCGCTGCAGGCCTTGTGGTGCCTGGGTTCTTACGGTTTTTCGTAGCAAAGGTTAGTCGTGAAAAGTTTAAATTATGAGCGCTTGATAAGTTTTTTGTATTTTTAGGGTTGCTATATCCCGGCAGCTCCCTATAATGCGCTCCCACTGACACGGCAGATGTGAATCACTTCACACAAACA
>OLSC01000073.1_pt1 | contig 125614 bp, 101 predicted proteins | sample 1672881 | NCBI WGS metagenome assembly OLSC01 (sample SAMEA3136733, study PRJEB25190) | human gut metagenome | biome: human gut; feature: human-associated habitat; material: faeces | place: Austria | collected 2013 | reverse complement strand
TGTGAACGCATCTAAACATCTTGATACTAAGAATAAAGTTCCTACTAATGATGGACTAACTCCCCAAACATTTGTATAAAATACCATTAAGTACATACTTGCAAATATAAACGTAAAATCGTTTCCTAAGTCCCCGCATAAGTATCCTACTTTGTCTTTAATCCCAAAAGGTTTTACTGATTTGTTTTCTTGTCTTACTTGTTCTTTTCGTAATTCCATGTCAATGCCCCCCATCGATTTTTTGAGTGTTTTACTTGTGTGTTATTTTGATTTCGTTTTTGCTAGTCACTAATGATATTTTTTAGTTCATAGTTTTTCATCCATTGTATCTTTTCACCTTTATTATCTCTATATCATTTAGTAACTGTTTTTTATATTTGTTATTATTTTGTATGATTCCGTTTTCTTGAATCAGCTCTCAATCGATTGTGTTATTTTAATAACAAACTTATAGTAACATACTTGTATACAAGTTGTAAATACTATTTTTATGTTTTTTTATGTTTTTTTATAAATATTGGTTTATTTTTTAACAATCATACCTGTGAAAGCATTGTCCCTGTTGGTTTTTCTATTTTTAAAATCTTATAAAATTTTTTTATCATTTTTTATATTTATATAACTTTTAATATAAACTAGTATACAAGACTTTATTTTTGTCCCCTTTTTACATCCCTTTTCTATTCCATAATATGTAAAAACAAATCATTTTCACGCTTACAAAAACATTTTCCTAAACTCGTTATAATTCTCATTTTTATAGGAAAACATAATAAAAAATAGCAAAAACATACCGATAATCTTTTTTATAACAAAGTTTTTTAAAATAATAAGCACTCAATCTTAATAAAATTAACAAATAAATCCTATAAAAATATTTACTATTTTATAGTCATAATTATAGTGTTTTTAATTGGATTGACATTATATCTTGAAATATGCTAGAATCTCGAGAGGGTATTTTTCAATACCTTAAACTAAACAATCGTAAACTAAACAATAAAACAAAATAGGGGTACAGTTAGATGAAATTTAAAAAAAGCAATGCTTCATCAAATATTGTTTATGAAGGTTTAAAAGCAGAAATTTTAAGCCTTAGATTAGCTCCAGGAAGTTCAATAAGCGAAACAGATATAGCTTCAAAGTTCAATGTATCTCGTACACCGGTGCGTGACGCATTTAAAGCTTTATCTAACGAAGGTTTACTCGAAGTAAAACCTCACATAGGTACTTTTGCATCATTAATGGATATAAACCAAATTTCGGATGTTCTTTATGTCCGTAAAGTAGTTGAATTATCCATCTTAAAAGATCTTACTATGACTCTTACAGAGGCAGACGAACTAAAACTAGAGTTTAATCTAAATGAACAAAAATTATTCTTACAAGGTGCTGCTGAAAACGAAAACTCAGTAAATGATTTTATAAAATACGATAATAACTTCCATAGATTAATTTTCCGTATTGCAGGAAAAGAAAACATCTGGAATATGGTTCTTGGAATAAATCATCATTACGAGAGATTTCGTTCTTTAGTAAATTTACAGGGGGAAAACAACATTCAACATCTATACGAAGAACATCGTATGATTTTTGAGGCACTTACTAAGAAAGATATACAAGCATTAGAAACAATCTTTAACAAACATATATACGACGGTTTTAAAAATAGCTCAGCCATGTTAGTAAAATACTCTGACTATTTTGTCAACTGTCAAGATTAATAGGGTCAAACTTATGGAATGAGATAAATTTATATTTATTTCGTTCCTTTTTTCTTTATAACTTTCTTCATTTCTAAGATTTACAACCATTTCAATTGCATAAGTTATTAAAATCTACTACTCTAAAAGTAAATACAGTCATCTAGGATTGTCATTATATAATGATATACAAGGAGAATATTTATATGACTAACCAAAAATCAAATTATGAAATTCAAACACAAAAAGCTTTAATACTCTTTCCTAAATGGAATCATGAAAAAATCGCCAAAAAATTCAATTTAGAGTTAGATGAACACTATCTTTATATCAATTTTATAGGTCAAAAGTATCGCTTAAATAGACAAAATGGAAGTATCCAATATTTATCTAAAAATAATACTTATATAAATGCGACCTATAATGAAGTTATGTCTATTTTAGACTTATTTGATTATTCAAAAGAACATTTGCATTTATCTGGTAATTGGTGCACTCCCAATAGTTTAAAAGGAGTTGTCAATGTAGGTAATGTTGGTGGAAAGAATACTATGTTTAAAAAATACGAAACTCTATTTTCCAACAATATAAATCTTTTATCTAAAGCATGTGAGAAATTAGGTGGTCAAAAAATAAATGAAGCAGACGTTGGATATATAATAAATATATTCGATTTCCTACCAGTCAAATTTCTATTTTTTGAAGAAGATTGTGACTTTCCACCTGAAATTAAGTTTTTATGGGATGAAAATGTTCTAGATTATATACGATTTGAAACAACATTCTTTGCATTTTCTCACCTTCTTCATAGAATTGTTGAAGTTATAGAAGGTGAAATATAATTTCCTATATGTTATAAAAAAAAGAGTATAAAATAATTTTATATATTTTATACTCTTTTTATTTTATATATTAACTTTTATCTTTATAGTTTTATTCCACAACATGGACAGAATGTTGAAGTACTATCTATTTCTGATAAACATCTTTCACATGTCATATATTCTATATTGTCTACTGGTAATTCAACCTTTTTCCCACAAGTTCCACAGAATCTATCCTCTGGATTTAAATTTGCCCCACAACTACATTTAATCCCCTCTAGTTGTTTTCTATGATTATGTATTTTAACTTTAGAATCATATATTACATGATCAAACCCTATTATAGGTTCACAAATTCTATCTATTTCATCATTTTCAAGTAAACCTTCCCTAACTTTTTGATATACTAATATCCCTAAGTTTAAAAGTGCTTCCTCTTTTCTTAAATTAGTATCTTCTATAGTTTTATTTAAATTATCTATTTCTCTCATTATTTCTTGTCTAGTAGCCATAACTCATACTCTCCTCTATTTTAGTTTTCAATTTTCTTTGTTTTATATCCTATATACATAAATATCGTACTGAATATAAACACAGTTATAATAGTCACAAATAAATTAGTTCCTATTACAAGATTAAATTTACCTGCTGAATCAACTAATCCAGCTGCATCTGAACTATCCACACCAGGTATAGATCCATTTATTGTTATTGTTGAGAAATATGATATTAATCCCATTACAGTCGTATAACATATACTATAAACACCTATTATATTGTGGTTATATTCACCATGTCTTTTCTTTATCATTCTACCAATCATTATAAGTGTTGCAATTGGTATTAAAATTAATAATATGTATAGTCCTTCACCTTGGTCAACTAATGAGAATATACTCATAGACATAGTTGCAAATTTTAGACTTATAAGATGAGACATAAGTAGCGTCCATGAACTTGCTATCAATCCAATAATAACTATATATACAAACCATATTGCATTCATTTTATCAGCACTAAATCCAAACATCTCAAGGTAGTCAATTAAAGATCCATATAAATAGTTACTTCCTATCATATCTTCAATAGCATATAATATATCCGTAAATGAACCTAATTTTATATATGTCCATGCTATAATTACTATTGTAGTTACAAGTAATATAGTTCCTAAAGTAAATAGGTTCTTTTTAAATATATTAGATAATGTGCCTATATTTCTAGAGTTTTCTTTTTCTAATGCTAATATATTGGCCATAAATGATATTATAAATCCATTTATAAATACACTAAATACTCCAATATAAACTTTAATATTTACAAATGAACTCATTGATTCAGTTTGTCTTGCAAATAAAGATATCACCATTGAAATTATTGCATATACAAAAGCACATAATACTGCTGTTGGAAGTGATTTAACTTCTCTTTTACCGTATATCATTCTTGTTGCTAAGTATATAATACATCCCGTAATTATCGGTGTAATAATTATTCTAGCAGCTATTCCTATATTTACAGAGTTTAGTAACCCACTCATCACTATTTTAGATCCATTCATAGATGCTAATCCAAATATAAATTGTTTGAAATGAGATATTTCTATTGAACCATCTTTAAATAATCCACTTACTAAAGAGTTCCCAAATTGTAACTGTGCAAATATATAAATAGCCATTATAGCTATTGATATCGCCACCGTCTGTAATGCTGTACTCAGATTATTTGCAATAAATGATGCATAGTCAAAGTTTCTTAATTCATTTATTGCGTTACCTAAGAATCCTGGTAAATCCCCAAACATATTTTTTGCCTCTTGTGCTACAGCACCTGTTGCTGCGTTTATTGAATCTAAATTTAAATTATTAATTCTATCGTTGTTTTGATAATTATCACCAGTTCTTCTACTAGTTTTTGCCTTTATTTCCTTTACTACTTGACTTAATAATTTACCACATCCTGGGCAGTAAGTTTGGTTTGACTTTGTTTCATGCCCACACACATCACAATAGTCATTTTGATTTTCATTAAACATCAACTTCCTTTGGAAAGTAGATAATTCATTACCTTCATTACCGCAATAATTACAGTAATCTTCGTTGTGCTTTCCACACCTTTCACATAATACCATAGATATTCTCCTTTTTAATTTTTTAGCTTATAACTCTCCCTATTTTATTAAATCATATAAATTTATGGTAATTGATTAATAATACATATACTATTTCACATCATTTATATAATCAATTACTCTATAAGCTGTCCCTGTTGTATACCATCTTACGGAATCTTTCCTAATTCCGCCTTTTGGGTATTTGTTTTTGTTTTTAGAATGTATAACCTTTCCGTTTCCTATGTAGATGACAACATGTCTAGTAGTAAATATCAAATCACCCGGTTGAAGTTCTCCCCTAACCTTGTATTTTTTGAGTACTTCTTGTTGCTGACTTGTTGAATAACCTATATTTACTCCTGATGCTTCTTTATAAGTCCAATATGTAAGACCTGAACAATCAAACCCTTGAATACCTATGTAATCCTCTTTGTCCAATGGATAGTAACTCTCTCCATAGCACTTTAAAAATTCGTTGTATCTTTCCTCTGTTATTATCTCTCCCTTTCCTCCCCAGACATATTGTGTCCCGAGTTTTTTCTCTGAAAGTGATATAACTTTTTCTATTATCTTTTTATCTTCATCACTCATATTGTCCCATTCATGTTCATAGTCCACTTTCACATTACCTTTCTGAATCCAGTTAATCCCGATATCCGTTATCTTCTTGAAACTATATACACATAAAATAACAATGCCTACTAAAATTAAAATATTCTTCAATCTTTTTCTTCTATTTCTTTTCATCAAACTTACCTTCTTTCATAAACTAAATTTATATTATGATGTACTGTTTGATACATAAAATAAACTCTCTTAATTTAGCATATATTTTTATCGTATTTATGCAGTTCATTCTCTACACTTACATAAGCTGTAGATACAACTAATGCTAAGTATAGTGAAGCTGTCATCGCACATATAGCTCCACATAATATGTAATGTTTCACTATAAAAATTAAACTTAAAATTTGTATACTTTTAGCTAATACCTAGAAAATTGGTATTGCTATTATATTTCTAAAAAAGCTTTTTAAAGTACTTAACATAGATACTTTCCTATTGTCTTTAATAAAACTAAATATTCTATATCCTAATAAATATATCGATATTGAAAGTATTATGCTTAAAGATAGGTATATTATCCCTGCTCTTACTAATGCAAATTCATTTGTTCTTCCAATTATATTGTAAAATGATAACTTAAAATTTCTAATAACCAATATATCAACTAATTTAGCTATCATAACTATTGCTATAAAAGTTATTATCCATGTTATTAAATCTTTTAAAATATACTTTTTAGCTTTTTCACTTTCTGATTTTGTCAATAAAATCTTTATAGTTAACATTAAGATGATTATAGTTTTTATAATCTCAATCATAGAACAGAAATATGGTATATTCCCGCTTTCTATTTTCATTTCAGACACTGCACATGCTGAAAAAATAAATAAAGAAATTGCGCCTAATAATAATGATAATAAAATAAATCCAACTGTATCCAATTTCTTTTTGTATAGATTTTTGCTCAATCCCCCTATACTTTTAATTATTGTAGTTTGACCAAGAAAATTCACTATTCTTCCTTCCTTTTGATTTATAGATATAAATTCTATAATTTTTAATACTTATATATTTATATCTATATTTAAAAATAATTCCCTTTTTCGCAAAATCCAACCACGATTATATCATATATTTATTAGCGAATTTTGTCGAAATATATACTAAAATACACTTTTTTTAACCTATAAAAAAATTTATTCATAAGTAATTATTAAAAAAATTATCCACCTATAAATTTTATACTTAAAAATATCTAATATAGAGCTTTTAAATAAATATAATTTCCTATATATTATAAAAAAAAGCTATAGTTAAAATTATTATGCCTAATAAGTTATAACTATAGCTTTTATTATCTGTCATATATTTTTTAAACTTATATTAGAAGTTCATACCTTTGAAATATTCAATTCCCATAGCATCTCTAACTTCGCTTAAAGTTTGAGCTGCTACTGCTCTTGCTCTTTCGCTACCTTTTTTAAGAATTTCATATATATAATCTGGATTTTGTTCTAATTCTTTTCTTCTCGCTCTGATTGGATCTAATTCAGCTTGTAATATGTCGTTTAAGTATCTCTTAACTTTAACATCTCCAAGTCCACCACGTCTATAATGAGCTTTCATTTCTTCTAATGCATCTTTATCTTTACAGAAAGCATCTAAGTATGTGAATACTGCGTTATTTTCAACACAACCTGGGTCTTCAACTCTTATATGGTTTGGATCTGTAAACATTGACATTACTTTTTTTCTAACTTCGTCAGCATCATCACTTAAGTATATAGCATTTCCTAATGATTTACTCATTTTTGCTTTTCCATCAAGTCCTGGAAGTCTTCCTGCTATTCCTTCTGGGTACATTCCTTCTGGCTCAACTAATACATCTCCGTATGTAGTGTTGAAACTTCTTACTATTTCTCTAGTTTGTTCTATCATTGGTTTTTGGTCATTTCCAACTGGAACTAAATCAGCTTTAAATGCAGTTATATCAGCAACTTGACTCACTGGGTATATGAAGAACCCTGCTGGTATACTTTCTCCAAATCCTTTTTGTTGTATTTCAGATTTTACAGTTGGGTTTCTATGTAGTCTAGAAACTGTTACTAAGTTTAAGTAGTACATTGTAAGCTCTGCTAATTCTGGAATTTGAGATTGTATAAATAAATTTGTTTTTGTTGGGTCTAATCCAACAGCCATATAATCCATAGCTACTTCTAATAAATTATCTACTATTTTTTTTGGATTTTTAGCATTATCAGTTAATGCTTGTTGGTCAGCTATCATTACGAACATATTGTATTTATCTTCGTTTTGTAGAGCTACCCTATTTTTAAGAGAACCTGTATAATGTCCTAAATGTAGCTTTCCAGTAGGTCTATCCCCTGTTAATATAGTTTTTTTGCTCATTTTTTCATCTCCTTATATTGTTGATACGTCTTAAATATTTTTATAATAAAAAACTCCGTCCTAAAACTATAGGACGGAGTTTTTTATCCGCGTTGCCACCTAAATTATGTATTAAAAAATACATCACTTAATTCTCAGTACTATATAATACCTCAGTTGCTATAACGTGCAACACACGGTAAAGTCTACTCTCATAAAGATTTCAATTTACTCCTAAAAGGCCCATTCATTAAATTCTTTCTTGTTGAGATTCCACCATCCTCAACTCTCTATATCGAACCTAAACTTAATTACTCTTCCTTATCAATGGATTTGTTTTATAATTTATATTTTAATATTATTATTTTTTAATTTAATTGTCAATAAATTTACTTACTATATGTTATTAATAAGTATTGCCATTGTTTACAATAAAAATTCTATTTTTAGCTTAATTTTTAAATTTTTTATATTTGAGTTTTTATGTTTATCTTTAAATAAAATCAATTAGCTAATACTATTTTTCAAAATTTCATATTAAAATTTGGGTATTATATTTATATAATTAAAATATATTAAGGATGTGGTTAAAATAGAAATTTATACATTAGGTCATTCTAATTATCCGTTTGATAAGTTTATAGAAATATTAAAAAAATACGATATAAATTGTGTAGTTGATATAAGATCTACCCCTTACTCAAAATATAACACTCAATATAATAAAGAATTTCTCCACGAAACTCTAAAAAATTTAGGATATACATATATCTATATGGCTGATGAATTTGGTGCAAAAAGAAAAACTAAAGTCAGCTATAATGATGAAGGATATGCAGATTTTGATAAAGTAATTTTAGAAGATGAATTTAAAAGAGGAATAGAAAGATTAAAAGTTGGCTGCTCTAAAAATTATAAAATAGTACTGCTTGGTGCAATGCAAGAGCCTATTAGATGCCATCGTGCGATATTACTAGGTAAAGAATTAATAAAGGCAGGCTTTGATGTAAAACATATAATGCATGAAGGTGATTTAAAAGTACAATCTGAGTTAGAGGAACAGCTTCTTGAAAAATATTTTGAAGATAGAAATCAGCTTACTATAGATTCTTTATTGGGTAATGCTATTAGTCGAGAAGATATGATTAAAGAAGGATATAAACTAGCAAATAAAGAAATCGGATACAGAATAGAAAAATTAAAAGACAATAAAAGCACTAAGATTTAATTATTTATGAAACTTTAATATTAATTTATATAAATAATGGGGTAACAAAATGTTACCCCATTTACTACTATCTATCTTTATCAGTTACAACAAATACATATGGTATATTTCTGTAATGGTCTCCATAGTTTAATCCGTAACCTACTACGAATTTATCTTCTATTGTGAAACCACAATAATCTGGAACTAATTCTACTCTTCTTCTACTTGGTTTATCAAGTAAAACACAAGATTTTATACTTTTTGGATTTTTTTCTTTTAAATGTCTTATAACATAATCCATTGTAAGTGCTGAATCAGTTATATCATCTACAACTAATACATCATATCCTTCTAGGCTTCCTTTTATATCGTTTACAACTTCTACATTTCCACTTGTAGAGAAACCATCTCCGTAACTTTGTGTAGTCATGAAATCAATTTTTGTTTTTAAATCGATAGCTCTAACTAAATCTGCACAAAATACGAAACTACCTCTTAATAAAGATATAACCATTAGATTTTTATCTTTATAATCTTCTGTAATTTGGGCTCCTAATTCTTTTATTCTTTTATTTAAGTCCTCTTCAGAACATAATACTTCCCAAACTTTTTTTTCTATATCCATTATTGTTCCTCCATAATCGTTAATATATCTATTTTATAATGATTAATAAATTCTGTCTATATTAAATAGTCACAAAGAATAGTTATATAATTATTCTATCATCTTTTTGATGTATGATTCAACTTCATCTAATTTTGTTGCTTTTTCTATACTTTTAAATGTATATCTATCAAATATTAATTGACCTTTATTTTCTAAAAATCCATATTTATGAGCATCTATAAATCCATATTCAGCCAAGTCTTCTAAATATAATATAGTGCCCTCTTCTTCGATATAAGAATGTTGATCATACTTTTCCATCATAAAAATTCCATTCATCCCTACTCTTAAATTAGAAATAACTTCATGTTCTAAAGCATCTAATCCAATATGAATTGTGCATGGAATTAATACAGATATTAATTCACCTGATTTACAATTTCCTCTATATGATTGTGTAATTTCAATTTCTGCTACTGCACGATAAATCATTTCATTGTTGAATTTAATTCTTATATTCCTAACATTTTTTACTCTACCCTTAGCAATTATAGTATTTTTTTTCATGAAAAGTTCTTCCTCATTTAACTCTTCTTGCTTATTCTCATACTCTATTATTGGTGCTCTCTCTACATATCTAGCACTGACATTTCCGACTGACTGAGCTAAGAATATTGTATTTTTATTTGATGCTATATATGTAAATATCCAAATACATATAAAAAACATTATTAGTAGTATTGTTTTTAGTCCAGCTTTCTTGTTTTTTTTACTTAAATTATTTAACCCGTTTTTTGTAATTAACCTTTCAGATTGTAAAAATTCTTCGTCTATATCATTCATATAGTCTTGGATTTTTTTCCCCTCCATGTTATTAACCCTCTCTTTAAACTCTAGATAATCTGGCTAATTCCCTAGATTAGTTATTTTAACTAAATAATTCACATAGTAAAGTATACACAAAAAATGATAATTTTAGTAAATTTAGTTATTTTTTACTCAATGCAATTTTTTCCATATTTAAATTTTCTTATAATTTTCACAATAAAAATAGAGGCAGATTGAATAGTATTATCTCGCCTCTATTTTTATTAATAAATACATTTAAAAGATTTACCTATTTTTATATGTATTTTTACTATTTTACCTTATTTATATCATTCATAACATCTATTATTACTTCGTCTGTAACTGTCATACCTTCATCACTTACTTTACCTAAGTTTCTAATAGATTGTTCTACTTTATCTCCAACTATTCCATTTTTTGGTGGAACATGGAATCCTTGTTTTGCTATTATTGCACTTTGAACTGCCGCTGATGCTGCTGATGCTAATTTAAGTGCACAACCAGCTTTAGCTCCATCACAAATCATTCCACTTAAGTTTGCTATCATATTTTCGATTGCACCTTTTATATGAGTTATATCTTCATCCATTAACCAAGAAATCCCTGCTGCCGCTCCAGTTGATGCTGCTACTCCACATCCACAAACTGCCGATAATCTCCCTGTATAATTTTTAATATATCCAGTTACTAAGTGTGATATTGCTAATGCTTTTGCTAGTTTTTCATCATTTTGAGGGAATTTATTGCTATATGCTACTATTGGAAGTATTGCTGTTAAACCGTGATTCCCACTTCCATTTGAACTCATAACAGGCATTTTTATTCCAGCCATTCTAGCATCTGATGCAGCTGCTGTTAACATCATTGCCTCTGTCATTAAATCATCAGCCATGTACCCTTCTTCTTTAGCTTTTTTTATACCGAATCCAACACCTATTCCAGCTTTATTTTCTAAACCATAATCAGCTATTTCAAGATTCATTTTTACACCATCTAATAAGAATTTAATGTCTTCTAAATCCATATTTTCAACATTTTTTACTATTTCTTTTACATTAGTAGTGTCCATGAAAGTTTCTTTTTTAATAACTGTATTTTTATCTGCCGCTTTTGCATCTACTTCTTGATTGTACTCACCTGTATCAAGTAAAATTTCATGATTTCTTTGTAAATATATAAAGTTGTCATGTTTTTCTTTTATAACTACTTTTGCTATATTATTTTTTCCTCTTAAATCTACTTCTATAAATACTTTATCTTTTGTTTGTGCTGGAACAATATCTATAGGAGTTGTATCCATATATTTTTCAGATTCTCTTACTTGAGTTTCATCTAATGTTTCTAATACTGTTAGACCATTTTCAGAATGTCCACCTACAAATCCCATTGCAACAGCTATTTTTAGTCCTAATCTTTCTGTTCCTGGAATACCTACGCACATCCCGTTTTTATAAATACTTGGACTTACTAATATTCTATTTTCTACTATTTCTTCACCTAATAATTCTTTAGCTTTTGCACAAGCCAGGGCTACTGCTACTGGTTCAGTACAACCTAGTGCAGGTTTTACCTCGGCAATTAATATATCTATTAATTCTTTTCTTATATCTCTCACTATCTTACCTCCTAAATAACTTAACTAAAAAATCAAAATCACGTCTTGCATGTCCTATTTTATTTTATATTAATATAATAAAATAGAAATATTGCACTATAAATATATATTTATTTAGTAAATCGTTGTCCTGAGTCTGGATAACTTTTTTAATATATAGCTTTAATATTTTCTAGTTCCTTCATTATAATCATCTTTTATTTTTTTGTTCAAAAGTATATCTCTAATTTCTTTTAAAATCATAAATATTTTATTAAGTGTAAATTGGATGCTTATAAGAATTACAAACAACATTATAATTGACACTAATGTATAATTAATTGACATAAAAAACCTCCTCTTTTGACTTTTTTTAAACAAAAAATCCTCCATTAATACTAGAGGATAAATCATATATATTTCTTATATCTATTTTACATCTTTTGAATAAGTTTTAACACTTAAATATTTATATTTTCGTCTTCTTCTATTTTCTTTATTTTTGAAACTGAAACTTCATAAGCAACTTTCTTAACTACTGTGTCTTCATCTATCTTCTTTTCATATGATCGACTTTGTATTCTCCCCCACATCTGTATTCTGTCGCCTACTTTTAAATTTCGTGCAAATTTGGCATTACGTCCCCATACAATAGAAGGTATATAATCTGATTTATTATATGGTCTATTTATCGCCACTAATAAATCTGTTATTTCTCTACCTAAAGGCGTTTTTCTATATACTGGACGTTTGCATATATATCCATCCAAGAAAATGCTATTAGGATCTTTATTTTCCTCTTCTTTTGGTTTTATTTCTCGTACAAATACTGTTAAAATCAATTTATTTTTTTCACCTACATTTTTATTGTAAGATCTAAGTTGACCGGAGACAGTCACAAGCTTGTTATTATCAAAGTCTAATTCTTGTAATAACCTTTCTGAAATCGTCATAGGCAAAATATCATAAGAATCACTCAATCTATTTATTTTTATCTTTGTATTAAAAAACTTTTCTCCAAATATCTCATGACTAAATTCTAAATTATCTTCAAGTTCCCCAGTTAGATTTACAATATTTGTATCGTCTTTCATAACTACCATACTTTTTATCCCCCCGAATTGTTAATTGTTTCTTTATCTTCTATATGTTATAAATATATTTTGAAAAAATCATATTTATTACATTTTATTTTTATGTATCTGTTATTATTTATGTCTTTGAACTCCAGATGAGTCTATGTAATAATCCTCGTCATATACTAAATCTGATAATTTTAACATCTTATACCCGTTTTTTTGAAAATGCGCAATAATTGAATCTAGATAATCATCGATATTACGGCCTTCTCCATGGAATAATATTATTGAACCTGGTGATGTATTTTGTGCAACTCTATCTACTATATAAATTCCTTTTATATTTTTCCAGTCCATTGAATCTACATCCCAATTTATAACTTTGTACCCTAAAGATTCACAGTACTTAACACCATTTTCATTTATTTCTCCATATGGAGGTCTAAATAATGTGGTCTCTTCTCCTATTATATCTTTAATCTTCTTAGATGTCTTGTCTAATTCAGTTTTCATCTCTGACTCTGATATTTCATTAAAATAAGGATGTGAATAAGAGTGGTTTCCTATTTCATGTCCTCTGTCGTGAATTTTTTTCACAACATCTTGATTGTTATCTACCCAATTGCCCACTACAAAAAAAGTCGCCTTTACATCATATTTATCCAATACATCTAATATTTTATCTACATTTCCTTCGTTATAAGATATATCAAAAGTTAATGCTATTTCTTTTTTGTCTGTCTCCACTCTGTATATTGGTATGTCCTCATTTTGCTCGTTCAAAAATATCCTTATACAATAAACTAAAGAAAAAACCAAAACTAACCCAAGTAAAAATAGAATAATACTGCTTAAAAAAGCCCTCGTTCTAGCAAACATATCATCCTCCTCCAATCCTATATATTAAAAATCTATTTTTATATTTAATAAAAAATAACCAATTTTTTAAATTCTTTAATAAAATCTATATTATTATAAAAATTTTTAGTATAAATTATATCAAATTGTATGGCTAATCATAAAAAATAACTTCTCTTCCATTTTCTTTTAGCATATAATATTTCGCTTTGGATAAATTATAAATAACAACATTAAATAAAATGTTGATTAACTTAAGGAGGAATTTACTATGGCAAATTCTAATAACAGACAAGTTGTCCCTGAAGCTAAAGCTGCATTAAACCAAATGAAACTAGAAATAGCTAACGAATTAGGTATGGCTAACTATGAAGCAGTAGATAAAGGCAATTTAACTGCAAGACAAAATGGCTATGTTGGTGGCTATATGACTAAAAAATTAGTCGAAATGGCTGAAAAACAAATGGCTGGCAAATAGTAAATTTTAATACTTGAGTATTAAACTCCCCTAAAAACTTTTAGGTGGACAAACAAGAAAAAGAGGCTACCTTTTGGTAGCCTTTTTTCATAAAAATTCCCTCTTCTAAAAAAATAAATTCTTTTCAAATTTAATGATTTATACCTTTTATTTTTCTATATTTTAGTTTAATATATTATTATAATAGTTTAGTGGAGGATGATAAATATGTTTGAAAATTCATCTGAAGAAACAGCTTACCACAAACTTTTAATCTTATATATTTTATATAAAATTAAAATGGATTTGACAAATTCTCAAATCACTCAAGTTGTTTTAGAAACTGAAATGATGAATTATTTCTCGCTGCAACAACTTTTATCTCAACTTATGGAATCAAAATTTCTAAAGATATATAAGGACTCTGACAAAGAGTATTATTGTCTAACTCAAAGGGGACTTGAGACATTGGAATCACTTATGCTTAAAATCCCAATGGATTCAGCTAACAAAGTAGACCACTATATAAAACTAAATAAAGAGAGTTTATTAGCTGAAACACAGGTAAAATCTAGTTTTGTTAAGCAAAGCGAAAATGAATTCATCGTTAATCTTAGGGTAATTGAAAATCAGAGTAATTTAATTGACTTAAATTTAAATGTTTCTTCTGAAAAGCAAGCAAACCACATCTGTAATAACTGGAAAAAGAATGCTTCTCATATGTACGCTGAAGTAATAAACTTACTTACTACATATAAAAAGTAGCCTACAAACAAACTATTGTTGTAGGCTCTTTTCCTACGTGAATTGCCTTAATCAACTGGTTTGTTTTTGTATCATATACTTTTATCTCATCATTTTCAGTATCTGATACAAATAGCCTACTATAATCTTTTGAAATTTCTAACCCTTGTGGAATACCATTTACTTTTATCTTTCCTATATATTTTCCTAACCTATAATCTAGTATTTTTATCTGATTATATCCTAAATCACTTATATACACTCTTTCATCAATGTAATTAAATCTTATTTGAACAGGTAACAATAATTCATAAAACGTATTTATAATTTCTAGATCATCTTCTTTTAATATTACTAATTTGCCGTCTAAAGTTGACACGTATATTTCTTTCTTTTTTTCATCTACTTCTAAATGCCAAGCTTTAAAATCAGTATCTATTTTTTTATAGATAATTTTATTTTCTATATCTATACATATTATCGAATTTATACATGGAACATACAGTTTATTATTTTTTTGATCATAGCCTAATCCATGCGGCATATCATCTACACTAATCATAGAGATTGCTTCTAATGTATATTTATTAATTATATAAATGCTGTTTGTATCTTCATTAGATACAAATAACTCATCTCCATGCATAAATATTTGACTTAGACTTCCACCGACCGATATAGAATTTAAAATTTTTCCACTAATAATATCTACCTCATAAAGTGTTCCATTTACCAAACTTGGAATATATATTTTTCCTTCATCTTCATCTACACAAAAATGATGTGGATAGATATTATTATCTAATACAATTTCTCTTTCCATTTCAAGAGTTTCGTAATCAATGATACTTATACTATGTGACAAATAATTAGAAATATATACCTTCAAATCCTCCCTCCTTTCTCAAACTATACTACAATAATATATTAGTTTTTTTTATAAATTATGCACATATGGTTTGTCCCTTTTCTTAAAAAAATCCACCTTCCCGTTATAAAAATATAACGAAAAAGTGGATTATAAATATACATAAATTTATATATTAATTTTCTGTTGATAGTATAATATAATTTTTTTAATTTTATTTACGATTAATTTATCTTTCCCCTTTTTGTATGTTTATGAGCTGTTTTACCATACCTATTTTATATTTCTCTTAAAAGTATAATACGTTCCTGCAAAGTAGCACATATACACACAAATCGTTAAAATAATTCCTGTCGCAATACTAAAAATAAATAAATTAAAACCAATAAAAGTAACGATTCTCTCTTTATACATTAGATAATAGTTATATATGAATATTCCTACACCTATCAGTGCAATAGCTATAGGTACTACAAAATATATTGAGATTTGCTTTAATACTATCTTATTTATATCATTTTCCTCAACACCTAACTTTCTAAGAACATTATATCTATCTTTATGTTCAATAGAATCTGTAAGTTGACCAAGGGCAAGCACTGTAAAACTTATGGTAAGTAAAACTATGCATAAATATACTCCAAGGATTCTCATTGCCAAAGTCATATTTAAAATATTATTTGTTTCAGATGATTTTACTCTTCCGTCTATAATACTAGATGTTATATCAAATTCTTTGCTATATTTTTCAATTAAATACCTATTATTTTCTTTAAACCATTTTTCAATATATTTAGATTCAAAATTCACTGCATCTTTATAGCTCATTTGATTATTTAAATTAGCTAAAAAATTAGTTTCTGCTAAAGTAAGATCCTTACACACCTTATCTGGCAAAATAATAATATTATAAGAATAAAAATCATATATTCTTTCCCCAATTGATTCTTTGTAATGTGAATCTTTACTAATATTTAAAATTTCTCCATTAATATTCAAATGTTTATTCTTTGATAAAAATTTGTTAATATCAGTATTATTAACCACACTATGCCATTGTGTTGTAAACTCATTTTCTTTAAGATTTATTTTTTCATAACCCAACATGGTTCTTAATTTGTTAAAATCACTTAAGCTTATTGCCAACATAGGTGAATTATTCCTATCCCCAGTATAAAACTCATCTTTATCTATAAAATATTTTTCAACTTGGCAATAATCTCTTACACTATAACCTTCATCATTTAAATATTGTACAACCTCACCATAATCTAACTTTGGTATATCTTCTATATCAAAGTTATAACTATAATCATTTCTTATATCAATATCATAAGGAACTCTCATATTTAGATAACCCAATGACCACTGTGCCATTGCAAGTGTCATAATAAAACTTATCATAGCCCCTAAAAAAGTCATTGCTATTGTTGCCATTAATATTGGTGCTGTCTTTATTTTAGATACAATACTACCTATTAAAAATAAATTTGTTCCTTCATATTTAAAATTAATACATTTTCCCTTTAAATATATTAAAATATATGAAATAGAATAAAATAGTGCAAAAGTACCTATAATAAAACTTACTAGTGATATGCCTATATAAGTCAGTGATTTTATACTATAATCAATTTCTGTATTTATTAATTTAAAAGTACAATATACACATACTATATATAATAATATTGATAATCCAAATATTACACCATATACTTTTCCACTTCTTCTAAATTGAAATTCTACTTGTTCACTTGCATTTAACATATCTATTAGTTTTATTTTATTTAATACAGAAACATTATACAAACCTATTATACAGAACATTGCTATAAAGAATATAAATGTAATGACCACTGTATCCATATATAACCTTAAGGTAAATACTACTTCTTGATTTACACTTACTAAAACCAGAGCTGTTATAGCTTGTGAAAATAGGGTTCCCACAAATATTCCGGCTATTATTGCTAATGTACCAATTATAAGTGTTTCAATAAAGAACATAAATGCAATACTTTTTTGTTCTGCTCCAAGTAGTATGTATGTTGCAAACTCTCTTTGACGTCGTCTTATCATATATTTGTTCACATAGGCTATAAGTAAAATTAAAATTGCTGTAATTACATAAGTAGAATATTTTAATATTAGTTGTAAAGTTTTAAAATTATAAGAATCCTCTGTTATAAATTCATAACTAGAGCTGGAAAGTGATGTTATTGCATAAAACAAACTTACACATATTGTTATAGTTATAAAATAAATTAAATAATCTTTTATAGATTTTCTCGCATTACTTTTGGCTAACTTAGCGTACATCTCTAACATCACCACCTAATAATGCTACTACATCCAATATTTTATTAAAAAATTGTCTACGTGTATTTTCACCTCTCACTAACTCTGTGAATATCTTTCCATCCTTGATGAATAATATCCTATTACAATAACTTGCTGTAAAAGAATCATGAGTTACCATGAGAATAGTTGCTCCCAAATCTTTATTTAAATTTGCCATCATCTCTATTAACATTTGTGCTGATTTAGAGTCAAGTGCTCCTGTGGGTTCATCAGCTAATATTAGTTTTGGATTTGTTACCAATGCCCTTGCACAGGCAGTCCTTTGCTTTTGTCCACCTGATACCTCATAAGGATACTTACCTAGTAAATGTTCTATTCCTAGTTCCTTTGCCACTGCTAATACTTTTCCATCTATTTCACTCTTATTAGTCTTGTTAATTGTAAGTGCTAATGCGATATTTTCATGTATAGTTAATGTATCTAATAAGTTGAAGTCTTGGAATATAAATCCTAAATTTTCTCTTCTAAACTTTGCTATATTCTTGCGATTTATCTCTGTTAAATCCTTTCCATCTAAGTAAATATTGCCTGAACTCACATCATCAATAGTTGCTATCATATTTAATAATGTTGTTTTCCCAGAACCTGAAGGACCCATTATGCCCACAAATTCACTTTTTTTGACATCAAAGCTTATATCATCTATGGCTTTAACTATATTTCCTTTATTACCATAATATTTTTCTACTTTATTTATTTTTAATATTTTTTCCATATTTATCACCTCAATGATATTTTAACTTATAAGCAACTTCCTTGATTCGATTTAATCTTACTTTTATGTGACAATCTCGTAACATTACTCGAATTAAAACTTACAAAAGCTTCCTATTGGAAAAGTTATTATTACCTTTGTATAACTATTTATTTTAGATTCTATGTCTATTAATAATCCTAATTTATCACATAGTTTTTTGCATAAATATAGTCCTATGCCTGTAGATCTACTATTTATTCGTCCAATATTTCCTGTAAATCCTTTTTCAAATACTCTATCTATTTCATTACTTGGGATACCTATTCCGTTATCTTCAATAATTAATCTAGTACCATTTTTTATATCAATTGCATATATCTTTACCTTTGGGCACTCATTTTGTCTATATTTTATAGCATTTACTATTATTTGATTTAAAATAAATTCAAGCCATTTACTATCTGAGAATACCAGTTTATCTATATCATTTATTTCAAGATATATATTATTTAAAATAAATCCTTGTTTATTTCTTGTAATAACACTATTTACACAACTTTGCAAACTTATTTCTTTTATCAGGTAATCTTTGTCTACATCTTCACTTCTTGCATAAAACAAAGATTGTTCCACATACCTATCTATTTCTTCTAACTGAATAAGTATTTCTGATGATTTCGCTGTTCTGTTGTTTTCTTCAATTAACTTTATAAGTGATATGGGTGTCTTTACTTCATGAATCCATTGTTCTATATACTCTTTATAATCTTTATGCTTCGACTTTTCTCTGTTAATTTCTTCTCTCATTGATTTACTTGATTTTTTTAATAGATAATAATAAGGTTTAGCTTCAATAAAAGGTGGCTCTTTTAACACTTCGCTTATTAAAAACTTTTTATCAATATTTGCTACGCTTTTTTCTATGATTTTGAAATAATCTCTCCTCTTTCTATACGCAAACATAAAATATACAAATAAAAAGACAATCCATGTAATTGCTATAGTTATTATAATTTTAGATTCATTTCCTACACTCAAAAGAAAAACTGATAATGTCATCAAAGCTATAATATTTAAAAATATTATAGCTACTTTGCTTTTTAAATAATCTTTTAAACTCATATAATATAACCTTGTCCTCTTTTAGTTTTTATAAAATCTTTCAAACCAATCTCTTCAATTTTATTTCTTATTCTAGTTATATTAACTGTAAGTGTGTTATCATTTACAAACATAGAACTATCCCATAAATACTCCATAATATCTACTCTGGATACAATTTTACCTTTATTTATTAATAGGTAATAAAGTATCTTTAATTCATTCTTTGTAAGCTCTATATTCTTTTGATTATACTCAATTGTACTAGATAAAATATTTAGCGTTAATCCATTATACTCGATTACATCCATATTAGAGTTATTTGGATAAGCTCTTTTAAGAAGGGCATTTATTCTAGCCAAAAGTATTTGAGTATTATATGGTTTTGTAATAAAATCATCTCCACCTAATGTAATTGACATCAGTTCATCAATATTTGTATTTCTACTTGTTATAAATATTATTGGTATATTTGAAAAACTTCGTATCTCTGTACATATCTTAAATCCATCATTATTAGGTAAATTTATATCTAATAAAATTAAGTCTGGACTACTGTCTTTTACTGTTTGTGATATTTTATTAAAATCTGTTGGTTTTAAGATTGAGTATCTGTTTGCTATTAGTAAATTTCCTATTTCATTTTGTAATTGTTCATTATCATCTACTATCATTATTGTAAACATGTTGTTCTCTCCATATATAATTTGTTTTTTGTTATTAATTATATTATCTTACTAATTGGATAACTTCAAGTTAAAGAAAGTACAACTTTAATTTATACATTTTTTAGAGTATTAAAATCTCCTTGCAATAAAAAAAGAGAGTAAAATATACAAACGTCTATTTTACCCTCTTTTTTTATTATAATATAAATTTTTATTTAACTAAACTTCTTATATGTCCTATCATATATAATGAACCTGCTGCAATTATTACTTCGTCTTCTTTAGCATTATCAATTACATATTTTACGGCATCTTCTATTTTAGGTATTGCTACTACATCTTTTCCGTATTTTTCGATTTTAGATTTTAATTCTTCACAACTTATTGCTCTATCGCTATCTGGAGTAGTAGTTACAACCTTTTGGAACTTGTCCATTAATAAATCTAAAACAGAATCTATATCTTTGTCTGCTAACATACCTATTAAGAAAGTTAATTTTTTACCTTTGAAGTTCTTTTCTAATGCATTTTTTAGAGATTTTGCACCATCTTCATTATGTGCACCATCTATTATAAATACAGGATTATCTTTTATTTTTTCTATTCTTCCTGGCCATTTAGTATCATGGAATCCTTTTTTAATAGCTTCATTAGTTATTTTAACTCCACGCTTATCTCTTATAGTTTTTAGTACAGTAAGAGCTAAAACAGCATTGTTAACTTGGTGGTCTCCTATTAATTGTATTTCCATGTCTTCAAATTTTTCACCATCTACTACACAATCAAATATTTGAGATGATATATCTGATTTTTTAATGTTTATTGAGTCAAAATCTACTTCTATATATTCAGAATTTTGTTCTTTACAAACATCTTTTATAACTTGTGCTGCCTCATCTTTTTGTTTATAAGATATTGTAATTCCATTAGGTTTTATTATTCCTGCTTTTTCATAAGCTATTTTTGCTAAAGTATCACCTAATATTCCTATATGATCTAAACTTAGGGAAACTATTACACTTGCAAGACAATCTTTTATAACGTTAGTAGCATCATATCTACCACCTAATCCAACTTCTAAAGCAACATAATCTACACCTTGCTCCCAATAGTAGTAAAATGCCATAGCTGTCTCTATTTCAAACTCTGTTGGATAAGCAAAACCTTCTTCTACCATTTGTTCTATTTTTTCTCTCATTAATGTTACAATTCTAGCAACATCTTCTTCTGGGATATTTTCTCCATTTATTCTTATTCTTTCTGTGAATTTTTCTAGATATGGAGATGTATAAAGACCTACTTTATACCCTTGAGCTTGCAATGCATTTGAGATAAAAGAACATACTGAACCTTTTCCATTAGTTCCTGCAACATGTATTATTTTTAATTTCTCTTGAGGATTACCTAATAGCTCAAGTAATTTTAATGAGTTTTCAAGCCCTAATCTAATCCCAAATTTATGAGATTCTTCTATAAATTTTAATGATTCTTGATAATTCAATGTCTATATTGCTACCAAAATTAAATTTTAGATAGCTCTCCTTTCTTATATTAATATTTCTAAATTGTAACTTATGTATTTTATTATACAATAATTGCACATATATTACTCATATTATATATTATAATACATTTCCAGGTATTGGTTATGTTTTCAATATAGAAATTAATATAAAAATATTTTTAGACATTGATATCGTTAGCCTAGACGCTCTAAATATTCTTCTAGCGTTTCTGAATTGTTATATATCTCTTTTGCTACTTTTTTCCCTACATATCTAATATGCCAAGGTTCATAATTATATCCTGTAATATCGGTTTTACCTTCTAAATAACGTAAAATAAATCCGTATTTATATGCATTATCGGCAAGCCACTTTGCCTCTTTACTATTTTTATCAAAGCAGCGAGATGAATTTGTGATATCTATTGCTAAACCAGTTTGATGTTCACTCGAACCTGGTGAAGCGACATATTGTAAAGTGTAACTTTTCCCCTTTTTTTTACAATAGCTATTATAGACTTCAACTTGTGTTTGATATGACCTGTATCCTGACGAGCCAATTAAAGTTATATTTTCATCTTTTGCAGCATTAACTAATCTTTCTAAAGCCTTTGCTGCATGTTTTTGCAGTTGCATTTCTTCTTCAGTACAATCCTCTAAAAAAGGTATATTGGGCCTTACTAAATTCTCTGGTACATAATCGTTTTCCAAAAAATTCTGTTTATTTACGATAATTAAATCGTTGCCTTTTGCCTTTGAGGCTGATGTTAATACACTCGTATCCTCAACTCTTTTTACTAAATTCGATAAAGTACTTCCTTCTGATTTATTTTCTAGTTTCCAACTTATAACCCCTGTAAAACAAATAAATAAAACTATAATTAGTGCTAATAATTTTGAAGCTTTTAATAAATCAACTCTTCTATTCATTATGACCCCTCCTTATACTTTATAGCTTAATGTATAAGTATTAATTAATTTATACTTATTACTTAAAATTGACTTTCATAAATACCAATGATAATTACTATAATTTACAAATAATTTGTACCAATACTATTATTATAGTACTTTGTATTTTTTCTAACAACAAAAAAAGGAGCATCCAAAATAAATATGCTATTTTGGAATACTCCTTTTAATTTAGTTTTTTAATTATTTTATTTTAGCTTCTATGCTTTCTAATCTTTCTAATACTGATTTAAGCATTTCTTCATATTTTTCTTTTTTAGCTTTTTCTTCGTTAACTAATTTTTCTGGAGCCTTAGCTAAGAAGCCTTGGTTAGATAATTTTCCGTTAACTCTTTTTATTTCGCCTTCTATTTTAGCTTTTTCTTTATTTAATCTATCTAATTCTTTGCTGAAGTCTACTAATTCATCAAGTGGTATAAATATTTTAGCACCTTCTATAACAACACTTACAGCATCTTCTGGTATATTTTCTTCAGTCATTTGTATTTGAACTTCTGAAGCAGATGCTAATGTTACGAAGTAATCTTTACCAGCTTCTATAGCAGATAATTTTTCTTCAGTTGGTATTATTATAACTTTAGCTTTCTTTGATGGTGGAACATCCATTTCAGCTCTTGCGTTTCTTATGTTTCTTATACCTTCCATTGCAAGTTCCATCATAGCTTCATCTTCAGCCATATTGTCTTCTTCTTTGTAGTGTGGCCATTCAGAAACCATTATACTGCCTTCTACTGTTGGTAGACAAGTGTAGATTTCTTCTGTTATGAATGGCATATATGGATGTAATAATTTAAGTATTTTTTCTAATACGTAAGTTAATACATATAAAGCAGTTTGTTTAGCTTCTTTGTCTTCACCATATAATCTTGGTTTAACTATTTCTATATACCAGTCACAGAATTCAGACCAAGCAAAGTCTTCAACTTTTGTAGCTGCTATACCTAAATCGAATTTATCCATGTTTTCTGTAACTTCTTTAGCTACTCTATTAGCTCTAGATATTATCCATTTGTCTGCTAATGTGAAGTTAGCTTCTACAGATTCTCTTGTTACTCCGTTCATTATTTCATCATCTATGTTCATGAATATGAATCTTGATGCATTCCATAATTTATTTGCGAAGTTTCTTGATGCTTCAACTCTTTCGAAGTAGAATCTCATATCATTTCCTGGAGAGTTTCCTGTTATTAACATGAATCTTAATGCATCTGCACCGTATTCATCTATAACTTCTAATGGGTTTATACCATTTCCAAGAGATTTACTCATTTTTCTACCTTGAGAGTCTCTAACTAATCCATGTATTAAAACATGTTCGAATGGAGTTTCATTCATGCAGAACATACCTGCAAATGCCATTCTTACAACCCAGAAGAATATTATATCGTATCCTGTAACAAGTACATTTGTTGGATAGTAGTATTCTAATTCTTCAGTATTGTGTGGCCAACCTAATGTTGAGAATGGCCATAAAGCAGATGAGAACCAAGTATCTAATACGTCTTCATCTTGTTTAAATTCACCGCATCCACATTTTTCACAGCTGTGTGGAGCTTCTTTAGCAACTACTACATCGCCACATTCTTGACAGTAGTATGCTGGTATTTGGTGACCCCACCATAACTGTCTAGATATACACCAGTCTCTGATGTTTTCTAACCATTGTAGGTAAGTTCCTGTTCCATATCTTTCTGGAACGAATTTTAAATCTCCGTTTTTTAATATATCTATAGCAGGTTTTGCTAATTCATCCATTTTAACGAACCATTGTTCAGATAATCTTGGTTCAACAACTGTATGACATCTGTAGCAAGTACCAACAGCATGTGGATGAGGAACTATTTTGATTAAGAATCCTTGTTCTTCTAAATCTTTTATAAGTTCTTTTCTACATTCGTATCTGTCCATTCCTGCGTATTTTCCGCAAAGTTCGTTCATAGAACCATCTTCGTTCATTACGTTGATTTGTTCTAAGTTATGTCTTTGACCAACACCGAAGTCATTAGGGTCGTGAGCTGGAGTCATTTTAACAACACCAGTACCGAATTCCATATCAACATAGTCATCAGCAACTATTGGAAGTTCTCTTCCTACTATTGGAAGTATTACAGTTTTACCAACTATGTCTTTGTATCTTTCATCATCTGGGTTAACAGCTATACCAGTATCCCCTAACATTGTTTCAGGTCTAGTAGTAGCTACTTCTAAGAATTGGTCGCTATCTTTTAGATAGTATTTTATGTGATAGAAGTTACCGTCTTTTTCTTCGTGTTCTACTTCTGCATCTGATAAAGTAGTTTTACAATCTGGACACCAGTTTATTATTCTGTTTCCTCTGTATATATGACCTTTTTCATATAATTTTACGAAGAACTCAGTAACAGCTTCATTACAACCTTGATCCATTGTGAATCTTTCTCTGTCCCAGTCACAAGAAGAACCTAATTGTTTCATTTGGTCAACTATAACTCTACCGTACTCATCTTTCCAGTCCATAGCTCTTTTTAAGAATTCTTCTCTTCCTAATTCGTACTTAGATTTTCCTTCTTCTTTTCTTATTTTTTCAACAACTTTAACTTCAGTTGCTATAGAAGCATGGTCAGTTCCTGGTTGCCATAATGCTTCATATCCATCCATACGTTTCCATCTTATAAGAACATCTTGTAAAGTATGGTCAAGTGCATGACCCATGTGAAGTTGTCCTGTTATATTTGGTGGTGGTAAAACTATACAGAATGGTTTTTTGTCTGGATTTGGGCTTGATTTGAAGTAACCTTTATCCATCCACTCTTGATATAATCTTTGTTCAAAGTCTTTTGGATTATAAGTTTTTGATAAATTTGCTTTAGTCATCCTTTTCCTCCTTAAAATTTTATATTAAAGTTCTTTTAACTCTTTTTGCATAATTTGATAATTATTTTCGTTTAAACCAACATTTTTATTAAAATATTAATATAAATGAAATAAATTAAGATGATTTCAATAAAAAAGAGCTTTCCATCCATCTAAGGACGAAAAGCTCGCGTTACCACCTTAATTTTAAGATATAATTATAAAAATAATATCTTAACTCTCAATAGATTTAACGATTCTCACCGTCTAAACTTACTACTATTTCTGTTTAGAGACTCCAAAGCTACATTCTGTAAATCTTATCTAGGAAAATCTTTCAGCAGTTGATTTCCTTCTCTGTTAGCAGTATTTACATACTCCTCTTCTTCTCAGTCTTTATTTATTAATAATTAATTTTTATTATATCTAATATACTTTATTATTGTCAATCCAAATTTTTTTATACAATAATATACTACAAATTTGAATTAAACTAATCCTTGTGCCATCATAGCATCTGCAACTTTTATGAATCCTGCTATATTAGCTCCAACAACATAGTTTCCTTCAAATCCATATTCTTTAGCAGCATCTCTTGAATTTCTGAATATGTTAACCATTATATCATGTAATTTTTCATCAACTTCTTCAAATGTCCAAGATAATCTCATGCTATTTTGGCTCATTTCTAATGCTGAAGTAGCAACCCCACCTGCATTAGCTGCTTTAGCTGGTGCTACTAATACACCTTTTTCTAAGAAATACTCTACAGCTTCGTTAGTACAAGGCATGTTTGCACCTTCACCTACTGCAAATGTTCCATTTTCAACTAATAATTTAGCATCTTCTAAATCTATATCATTTTGAGTTGCACAAGGTAATGCTACATCTGCTTTAACAGTCCATACGCCTCTTCCTTCAAAGTATTTAGCAGATGGTCTTCTTTCTGCATATTCTTTTATTCTCTTTCTTTCAACTTCTTTTATTTGTTGGATTAATGCTACATCTATACCATCTTCATCAACTATATATCCATTAGAGTCACTCATAGCAACTACTTTTGCACCTAATGATTGAGCTTTTTGAACTGCATATATTGCAACGTTTCCTGAACCTGATACAACAACTCTTTTTCCTTCAAGAGTTTTTCCTGATTCTTTTAACATTTCTTCAACAAAATAAATTAAACCATATCCTGTTGCTTCAGTTCTTGCTAGAGAACCTCCGAAAGTTAGACCTTTTCCTGTTAAAACTCCTTGGTCATTTGCATTTCTAAGTCTCTTATATTGACCATATAAATATCCTATTTCTCTACCTCCAACACCTATATCTCCTGCTGGTACATCTGTGTTTGGTCCTATGTGTCTATATAATTCTGTCATAAAGCTTTGGCAGAATCTCATTATTTCTCTGTCTGATTTTCCTTTTGGATCGAAATCAGAACCACCTTTTCCTCCGCCTATTGGAAGACCTGTTAATGAGTTTTTGAATATTTGCTCAAACCCTAAGAATTTTACTATACTTAAGTTTACTGATGGATGGAATCTAAGACCACCTTTGTATGGTCCTATTGCAGAGTTAAATTGTACTCTAAATCCTCTATTTATTTGGATTTCTCCTTTATCATCTATCCAAGGAACTCTAAACATAATTTGTCTTTCTGGTTCTACTAAACGATCTAATATTTTTTCATCTACATATGTTGGATTTTTTTCTAATACAGGAACTAATGAAGTTAATACTTCCTCAACAGTTTGATGGAATTCTCCTTGTCCTGGATTTTTTGCTTTTACATCTTCTATAACTTGTTCAACTATTTGTTTTACGTTCTTTTCCATATTAATATCTCCTTTTGCCCTTTTGATTAGTCTTTTTATTATTTATACATTATACATATTTTGGAATATAAATTACAGTATATTATGAAAATTTATACATATTTTTTTGTTTTTATATCAAAAATGTATTTTCTTTTGGATTTTATATGTTAATTGTTTTATTTTAAGTTCAAAATCATAATAATTGTATTTATATCTTTATTTATTTTTTTACACAAATAAATAAGAGTTATAAAATAGATACATTACTGCACTATCTTATAACTCTCATTTTTATTTATATTAAACTATGCCTTGTGCCATCATAGCATCTGCGACTTTTATAAATCCTGCTATATTAGCACCAACTAAATAATTTCCTTCAAATCCATATTCTTTAGCTGCATCTCTTGTATTTTTAAATATATTTACCATTATACCATGTAGTTTTTCGTCAACTTCTTCAAAACTCCAAGATAATCTCATACTATTTTGACTCATTTCTAATGCTGAAGTTGCAACCCCACCTGCATTAGCTGCTTTAGATGGGGCTAGTAATATCCCTTTTTCCAAGAAATATTGTTCAGCTTCATTAGTACAAGGCATATTCGCACCTTCACCTACTGCAAATGTTCCATTTTCAATAATTATCTTAGCATCATCTAAATCTATTTCATTTTGAGTTGCACAAGGTATAACTACATCAGCTTTCACTGTCCATATACCTTTATTTCCTTCAAAGTATTTTGCTGATGGTTTTCTAATAGCATATTCTTTTATTCTCTTTCTTTCAATTTCTTTAATTTGTTGTATAAGTGGTAAGTCTATTCCATCTTCATCAAATATATATCCAGAAGAATCGCACATAGCAACTACTTTTGCACCTAATTCTTGTGCTTTTTTAACTGCATATATTGCTACATTTCCTGCTCCAGATATAACTACAGTTTGACCTTTTATAGTCTTTCCTGCTTCTTTTAACATTTCTTCAACAAAGTAGATTATACCAAATCCAGTTGCTTGAGTTCTTGCTAAAGAACCACCATAAGTTAGACCTTTTCCTGTTAATACGCCTTGGTCATTTGCATTTCTAAGTCTCTTATATTGACCATATAAATAACCTATTTCTCTACCTCCAACACCTATATCTCCTGCTGGAACATCTACATTTGGACCTATATGTCTATATAATTCTGTCATAAAACTTTGGCAAAATCTCATTATTTCATTATCTGATTTTCCTTTTGGGTCAAAGTCAGAACCACCTTTTCCTCCTCCTATTGGAAGACCTGTCAATGAGTTTTTAAATATTTGTTCAAATCCTAAAAACTTGATAATACTTAAATTAACAGATGGATGGAATCTAAGACCACCTTTATATGGTCCTATTGCAGAATTAAATTGTACTCTAAATCCTCTATTAACTTGTATTTCTCCCTTATCATCTACCCAAGGTACTCTAAACATAATTTGTCTTTCTGGTTCTACTAAACGATCTAAAATTTTTGCATCAATGTAAGCTGGATTTTTTTCTAATACAGGAATTAATGAAGTTAATACTTCCTCGATAGTTTGATGGAATTCGTTTTGTCCTGGGTTTTTAACCTCAACATCTTTAATCACTTTCTCAACAATGTTTTTAACATTACTTTCCATTAAATCTTCACCTCTTGTATTTTTTAACATATTCTTACTTTGATAAATCATTAAAATATTTTTTGTCTAAATACTTTTATATATATTTTTTATATTTACATTGTACACTCTTTGTTAATAATTTTTCAATATATACATGTTATCTTTTACCATTTAGCTGTTTTTACCTTGTTTTTTCAGCTATTTCCGTTGTTTTCTTAATTTTTAAGCCATTTGTATAACTTTTATTGTTAATAAAATACTTAACCATTTTTCTATGTAAGAAAATTACTAAAACTAAATACTTGTCTCATTGAAGTTTATTTATATAAATTATATTTATTCATAGTTTTACAATAAATATAATTTTATATATAAAAAAAGAACTTACATTAAATCACTTAATGTAAGTTCTTTTTTTATAAAGTTGATAAATATTATATACTAGTTGAAATATTTATCCTATTTCAACCATAGTCCCCTTCTTCGCATATATTATTTTTTCACATATATTTGTTATATGATCTCCTATTCGCTCTAAGTATCGACCTATAAATAGAAGTCTTACTCCTTGACTAATATTACTCTCCGGATCCCTATACATAACCTTTAATGAATCTTCTCTTATTTTAGAATATAGTTTATCTAACTCTCTATCTGTTAATGCAATTTGATATGCTAATTCGTCATCTTCATTTAGGAATGCTTCGTTTAAAGCTTCAAGCATTTTTGAACACATTTCAGACATCCTAGGTATATCGATTAACTCTTTTATATATTCATTTTCTCCTATTGCTACAATTTCTTTGCATATATTTACTGCATAATCGCCTATTCTTTCTAGCTCAGTAGATATATCAGATAAAACGTATATATATCTTAAGTCCTTAATCATTGGATGTTTTGAAGCCATTAATTCTACACTTCTATCTCTTATGTACTCTCTAAGTAGGTCAATATCATCATCATTTTCCATTATTCTCTTAGCTTGTTCTAAATTTCTATTAACCATACTTTCAACAGATAATAATACTGCCTCTTGACACTTTTTTATCATTCCTGAAGTATACTCTTTTAGAGTTTCTATACTTAAAACTATATCTTCATTCGTCATAATAATACTAACTCCTTTGCTCTTAGATTAAAATTTAATTAAAAATAGATTTTTAATCTCTGCCAAGTAAATTTTTAGTTTGCCTAATAATTAATCTATTAATATAATTATAACTTATAATTGTTTATTTTTATAGTTTAGTGGGAATTATATTCATTTAACTATGATGAAAAAATATAATCCCCAGAAAAATTTCTTTATAATTCTTTTTCTAATTCATCAACTAAATCTGCAAATACACTTAGTGCTTCGTCTACTGATTCTTTTTTATGCATATCTACACCTGCTGCTTTTAATTGATTTAGAGGATAGTCCGAACCTCCACTTTTTAAGAATTCTTTATATCGATTAACAGCACTTTCACCTTCTTTAAGTATTTGTTTACTTAAAGCACTTGCTGCTGAGAATCCAGTTGCATATTTATAAACATAGAAGTTTGAATAGAAGTGAGGTATTCTCGCCCATTCAAGCCCTATTTGCTTGTCCACAACACAAGAGTTTCCGTAGTATTTTTCATTTAATTTGTAGTATATATCTGTAAATCCTTCTGCTGTTAGTGGCTCTCCACTTTCAACTGTTTCATGTGTTATTTTTTCAAATTCAGCAAACATAGTTTGTCTATAAACTGTTGTTCTAAATTGTTCTAAGTAGTAATTTAATAGATATATTTTTTCTTCTTTTGAAGTTGATTTTTTAAGTAAATAATTTATTAGAAGTAATTCATTTAATGTTGATGCAACTTCTGCAACAAATATTTTATATGATGAATATAAATAATCTTGTGTAGATTTTGAGTAAGTACTGTGCATAGAGTGACCTAATTCATGAATTAATGTAAATAATGAATTTAAGTCATCATGATAATTCATCAGTATGTATGATTTTGAATCATAGCATCCCCATGAATAAGCTCCACCTTGTTTTCCTTCATTTTCATAAACATCTATCCATCCATTTTCAAATGCATCTTTTATGTGAGAAAGATATTCTTCTCCTAATGGTTTTAATGCTTCTAATATGATTTCTTTTGCTTCATCATATGTAATTTTCATATCAAAGTCACCTGTTAAAGGTACATATAAATCATACATATGAATATCATCTAAACCTAAGAATTTCTTTTTAAGGTCTATATATTTATCTAGTGCAGGTATACTTTCACTTACTGATTTTATTAAGTTTTCGTATACATCTACGCTTATATTATCTGCAAATAAAGAACCTTGTAATGCACTTTCATATTTTCTTATTTTTGCATAGAATATTTCTGATTTAACACCACCATAAAGAGTTGATGCAAATGTATTTCTATATTGTTCATAAACTGAATATAAACCTTCAAATGCGTCTTTTCTCACTCTTCTATCTTTGCTCTTTAAGAATAAAGAGAAGTTTGCATGAGTTAATCTTACTTTTTTGCCTTCTTCATCTTCTATTTCTGGGAATTTCATATCAGCATAAGACATCATATCATATACATTTTCAGGTACAGCAGTTAAATCAGATGCCGCTGCTAATATTTCTTCTTCTGTTTCGCTTAAAGTATGAGGTTTTACTCTTAAAATTTCGTCTATATATTTTTTGTAAAACGCCAATTTTTCATCTTGTAGATATTCATTTAACTTTGATTCATCCATGCTTATTATTTCTGGAACCATATATGAAGTTGCCATAGATAATTCTGTAGATAACATATCTATTTTTGTAGCCTTACCTTGATTTTCATTTATTCTAGTGTCTTCATGGCTTTTCATATGAGTATATACATATAATTTTTCAAGTATTCTACCTGCTTCTTCTGAAGTATGTAATGCTTCATATAGGTTTGATTTTGATTCTGATAATTTTCCTTTATAAGTTACAACCTTTTCTACTAATTCTTTTACTTTTTCTATGTCTTTATTTAAGTCTGATTCACTTGGGTACATTTCGTCTATAGTCCATTTGAATTGACTTTCTATCTTTTGTCTTTCCATTTTTCGTCTCCTTTCAAATTCGGCATTATCTATTTATATTTTACCTAATTTACCATATTTTAATCTAATATTTTATTAGTGCTGTTTTAATTATAATAATATAATATTTCCCAAAAATTAATATTTATATTTTATTTGTCATAAAAATATAAATCCAAAACGCCAGCTACATCTCTTATTCTTCTTTCAATCTCTTCTATTCTTATTCTTCTATCATAACTAATATGATATTGTGCTGTCCAAATTTGACTTCCTTTACTGTTAACATCAAAGTTTTTTATACTAATTTTGCATTCTTTTAAAATTGCAAATGTCGCTGTTATAGCTTCTAAACTGGATATTGTAACGTATATATTACAAACTTCCTTTTTAAAAAATAATTTATCAATTCTCTTTAATGATAATAATGTAATCATCTCTAATACCCATGCACTAATTCCTAAAATATATTGACCATATCCTATAGCAATTCCTATACATGCCGTAGCCCAAATTCCAGCAGCAGTAGTCAACCCTGTTATTCCGCTAGAGTTTTTTAATATTGCACCAGCACCTATAAACCCTATCCCAGACAATACTTGTGCAGGAAGCCTGGCAGGGTCCATATTGCTATATGAACTATACGATATAAACAGTTGCACAGCAGTTATAGATGTAATACAAGATCCTATTGCAACAAGTATATGTGTTCTAAATCCTGCAAATTGATTAGACCTCTCCCTTTCTAATCCAGTAAGACCGCCTATAATTAAGCAAATCAACAATCGTATAATAATTTCCTTCTCGTTGATAAGATCCCCTCCCCTATTTAATCAATATTGTATTTATAATTTATGTTAATAAATTTCTTACTACTATTGTATTGACTTATCAATCAAAAATTTACATATACAAATCTTTTTATAAAATAAATAACCCACATCTTGTGGGTTATTTGCTCAAATGTATATATTTATTTATTAAAATATCTATTTGTTTACTTGCTTCAGTTAATTCTTCTTCAAATATCTCAGGATATTGTATATACGTATTTATTTGTTCTCTTACTTCCTCAATTTCTTTTTTTATCATTTCCAATTCATTGTTTTCCATATTATCACCACTAACATTTAAATTTTAATTACTTATTATTGACGCATATTAATAAAAGAATCTTTTATTCTATCCATTTTAGAATAACAAAATTGCGACACTATACCAACAAAAAGTCCGGTAACTAAAGATGTTGCCAACATAAAAGGTAAATATGTTATCATCAAAAAGTTTTCAACTAAAATACTAGCCACTAATAATTGCCCTATATTATGTGCTATTGCCCCTGCAATACTTACACCAATTACTGAAAATCCTTTGATTTTATTTACTAAAAACATCACTATTAAACTTAAATACGCCCCTCCTATGCTAAATAATAAATATGACATTGGACCAGCAAAAATTGATGATAGAATAACTCTAACAGTTACAATTATAAAAGTTTCCTTAAAACCAAAAATTAATAATGAAACTAAAGTTATGATATTAGTCAAACCCAATTTTGCCCCTGGAAAAAATACTATAAATGGGTTTGGAATATATGTTTCTAGTATATATAATATTAAACTATATCCAACCATTAGCCCTAAAAAAACCATCTTCTTTGTTTTCATAAAATTTTATCTCCAAATTTCCATATCATCTAAAAATATATATTCAATCGCCTAATAAATTATGAATTATAGCGAACTTTTAATATTCTTAATAATTATTTCTTTATATATTATATATAATACAATATTTTTCAAAAAATCTCCAGTTTTTGTCTATTTTTAATATAAATTATAGAAAAAACTCATATTTAAATTTACTATATATTTTCATTTTTTACCCCTATAGCATAACTTGACTTTTCACACCATAAAAATTATTATATATATATAGTATTTTTACTATGATAATGAATTTCATTAGGAGGTATTAATGATGACTGTTTACGATTTGGAGGTTGGCCAAAAAGCTACAATTGATAGCATAAGCGGTGATATTAGGCTAGCAAAAAGACTATTCGCCTTAGGATGTATAAGTGGCACTGAAATATCAGTAAAAAAAGTCGCTCCTTTTGGTGATCCTATGGTTATTAACTTTAGAGGACTAGATTTAGCACTTAGAAAAAATGATGCTAAAAACATTACAGTAAAGTAAAGGAGTGAGCTATTTTGATTAACGTTGCCTTATTTGGAAACCCAAATGTAGGGAAAACTACTATTTTTAACTTACTTACTGGTTCTAATCAGTATGTAGGAAACTGGCCAGGAGTTACAATTGAAAAAAAGGAAGGATATTTAAATAAAGATATTAAAATTGTCGACTTACCTGGAATTTATGCAATGGATACTTTCTCAAACGAAGAAAAAGTATCTAAATCTTTTTTAGAAAATGAAGATGTTGATGTTATATTAAATATTGTTGATGCATCTAACTTATCTAGAAACTTATATTTAACTACACAACTTATGAAGTATAATAAACCTATTATATTACTTCTAAACATGCTTGATTTAGCAGATTCAAAAGATATTAAAATTGATTATGATAAATTGGCAGATGAATTAGGAATACAAATTGTTCCTATAATAGCAAAAAAGAAAAGCGGAACAGAAAATATAGAACAAGTTATTAGAAATTCCGTAAACTTAAAAACAAATTATATAGAGGACTTTGGTAATGAAAGTCAAACATATAAAAAAATAGATTCGATATTAGATAGATGTACTATTGATAATTCTAAAAATAAAAAAACAATTACCGATAAAATTGATAATATTGTCTTAAATCCAATTTTAGCTTATCCAATATTTATCGGAATTTTATTTTTACTATTTAGATTTACATTTGATTGGGTTGGTGGACCACTACAGGATTTATCTACTGAATTAATAGAAAATTATATTATTGCACCTGTCGATGGACTTTTAGTTCATTCTAGTGCTTGGTTTAGATCATTGATTGTCGATGGTATTTTAGGTTCTTTAGGTGGTACATTACCATTCTTCCCATTAATCTTTGTTTTATTCTTAGGAATTTCACTATTTGAAGATAGTGGATATATGTCTAGAGCGGCATTTCTTATGGATAAAATAATGAGCAAAGTTGGTTTATCAGGTAAAGCCTTTATACCAATGGTTATGGGTATGGGATGTGCATCTCCAGCTATAATGGCGACAAGAACTTTAGAAAGTGAAAAAGATAGAAAAATAACTGCACTTATTGCTCCACTTATGACATGTGGTGCTAAATTACCTATTTACGCACTATTTATAAGAATATTCTTTAAGAAAAATGCAGCTATCGTAACTACTTCTCTATACTTATTAGGTATAGTAGTTGCAATCTTAGTAGCTTTAATTTTAAATAAAACAGTATATAAAACTGAACTAGAGCCATTTGTATTAGAACTTCCTGAATATAGAGTTCCAACTTTAAATGCTCTTTTAAAAAATGCTTGGAATAAATCAAAAGGATTCTTATACAAAGTTGTAACAGTTATGTTCTTCATGTCTGTTCTTATATGGGCAATGTCTTCATTTAACTTTGGAGGATTCACAGAAGATATAAATACTAGTTTCTTAGCTTACTTAGGTAAACTTATGACACCTATATTTGCACCATTAGGATTTGCTGATTGGAGAATATCAGTAGCATTAATAACTGGTTTAGGTGCTAAAGAAGTTGTTGTAAATACAATTTTAATTTTATTTGGTAATTTAAATTCTGGTATTGCTGTAGTATTTACTGTTGTAACAGCTTATACTTTCTTAGTTTTCTGTGCATTATATACTCCATGTATAGCTACTTTAGCTACTATGAGAAAAGAATACGGAAACAAAATGATGCTTGCTTCTCTACTATACCAATTTGGTGTAGCATGGATTGTAGGTTTCGTAGTTAACTTTGTCGGTTCATTAATAGTATTTGGAACTACTGGAGTAACTATATTACAATTTGCTTCTTTCATAATTGTAGTTATACTTACTGCTATTTTCCTAAATTACTATTCTAAAAATAATAAATTAAAATCAGTACATTGCGATTGTTCTTCATGTCCATCAAAATGTAACAATATATAAAAAAATAAACCCTATATAGGGTTTATTTTTTTGTTTAGTGACTTATAATTAATTTATTAGAATTTTACCTTTAATGTCATTTCTTTTCCATCTCTATTTATTGTAAGTGTTGCTGAATCACCTTTAGTATAGTTATATAGATTTTTTGTTAAATCAGACATAACTGATAAATTTGTACTATCTATTTTTGTTATTATATCTCCTGATTTTATACCAGCTGATTCTGCTGCTGAACCTGATACAACTTCTGCTACATATACTCCTTCATCAGTACTTAATTGTTGTTTTGAATATTGAGCATACTTTGATGCATCTGTCCCTTTTATCCCTAAAGTTACTTTTTCATAACTACCTTTTTGTATTATTGATTCTATTATTGGTTTTGCAGTGTTAATTGGTATCGCAAATCCTAAACCTTCACCTTCTGATGCTTTTGCAGTATTTATACCGATTACTTGACCACTTGAATTTAATAATGGTCCACCACTATTACCAGAGTTTATACTTGCATCTGTTTGGATTAAACCTGTCATAGTTGTTTCTGATGTTGATATTGTTCTATCTAATCCACTTATTATACCTTGTGTAACTGTTCCTGCTAAATCTAATCCATATGGATTACCTATTGCTACTGATATATCCCCTATTTGTACTTTATCACTATCACCTAATTCAGCTGCTGTAAGTCCTGTTTTATTAACTTTAACTATAGCTAAATCAAGTTGAGAATCATACCAATAAACTTCTCCATCTATTGTACTACCATCACTAAATAATACATTTACTGTTTTTGCTTGACCATCAGATATAACATGTGAATTTGTAAGTATATATCCATTTGAATCTACTATTATCCCTGTTCCTACACCTGTTGATTCAGTAGGCATAGAAAACATATTATCACTACTTAAAGTAGTTGTTGTTATACCAACTACTGAAGGTTTTGCTTTTTCACTTACAGCTTGATATACATTTGTACCTTTTTCATTACTTACTACAATTTGTGAGCTAGTTCCCTTAACTGAATTTGTTGTTCCATTTAATATTCCCGTCTTATTTACTACAACTACTGTTAGTAATGAACTTAAAATAGAACAAATTATTGCCACAATTACAACTAAACTAATACTTTTTTTCTTTGACATTGTATATTCCTCCTATATTCATAAGATTTACTTGTTCAATTAATGTTATTTACCTTATAAATAAATTTTTTAATATTTATTATCGTTTCTATGGTTTTATTATATTATCATAAACTTAATTTAAACTTAAATAAAAATAGAAATTTATATTCAAAAAAATCCAAGCAAAATTAAGTAATCATTTTGCTTGGATTTTTCTATCGTCTTAAATACTTCTATTTAAAAGTATGTATTATAATCTTTTTTCTAATTCTTCTTTTTCTTTTTCAAAACCTGGTTTTCCAAGTAATGCAAACATATTTTTCTTATATGCTTCTACACCTGGTTGGTTAAATGGATTAACTCCTAATAAGTATCCACTTACACCACAAGCTTTCATAAAGAAGTATGACATATAACCGAAGTTATATATATCTAATTTTTCTATGTTTATTATCATATTTGGAACTTGTCCATCATTATGTGCTAATACAGTTCCTTGTAAAGCTTTATGATTTACAAAATCTAACCCTTTACCTGCTAAGTAGTTTAATCCATCTAAATTAGCATCATCAAGTTCTATTGTTATATCTTTTCTAGGTTGCTCTACATTTATTACTGTTTCAAATAATATTCTTTTTCCATCTTGAACATATTGTCCCATAGAGTGTAAATCTGTTGAGAAATCTACTGCTGCTGGGAATATACCTTTTTGGTCCTTTCCTTCACTTTCTCCATATAATTGTTTCCACCATTCATTTACATAATGTAATGCTGGTTCATAATTTACTAATAACTCTATATCTTTACCTTTTTTATGTAATATATTTCTTATTACTGCATATTGATATGCATAGTTGTCATCTATAACATCTGTAGAGAAATCCTCTCTAGCATCTGCCATACCTTTCATCATTTCATCTATGTCAAGTCCTGCTGCTGCTATTGGAAGTAGACCAACTGCTGACATTACTGAGAATCTTCCACCAATATCATCTGGGATAACAAAAGTTTCATATCCTTGTTCATCTGCTAATTGTCTAAGTGCTCCTTTTTTAGCATCAGTTGTAGCATATATTCTTTTTGCTGCTTCTTCTTTTCCATATTTCTTTTCTAATAAATCTTTAAATATTCTAAATGCAATTGCAGGTTCTGTTGTAGTTCCTGATTTTGATATTACATTTACTGAAAAATCTTTGTCTTTTACTATTTCTATTAAGTCCACTAAATAAGAAGAACTTATACTATTTCCTGCAAAATAAATTTCTGGAGCTTTTCTGTCTTCTTTTGATAAATTGTTTCTGAAAGAATGAGAACACATTTCTATTGCAGCTCTTGCACCTAAATAAGATCCACCTATACCTATTACTATTAATACTTCTGAGTCAGATTGTATTTTTTGTGCCGCTTTTTTTATTCTGTCAAATTCTTCTTTATCATATTCAACTGGCCAATTTACCCATCCTAAAAAATCATTTCCTAACCCTGTCTTTTCATGAATAGCGTTGTGAGCAACTGTTACATATGGTTGCATTGCATCAATTTCTGATTTATCTAAAAACCCCAATACCTTACTATAATCTAAATTTAATTTAATCATATTAATTAATCCCTCTCTTTTTAAAGTTATTTATTATTTTAAATGCTCCTTTTGCAATCACCTAAATTATACCATATATATTTAATATAAAAAATATCAAATATATATAATTATATCTAACTAAATAAATATTCGCTTGTTAAAAGCCCTATGTTTTTATGAAAACGTTATTTTAGAGTTCAATGTAATTACATATGATAAAATAATTATAGTTTTTTATAAAAATAATAAAAAAATCATTCGTATGATTACATAAAAAAATGCATTAAAATATAGATCGAATCTATACTTTAATGCATTTTATTTTAATAATTAATTATCGCCTGTTTTTTGTTGAATAACTTTTTCAGCTATATTAGCTGCATGATCTGAAATTCTCTCTAAGTTACTTAAAATTTCTAGATATATGATACCATTATCTATACTACAAAGATTATTATTTAATCTTCTCATATGATTTACTCTACATGATTCTTCCATTATATCTACTTGTTCTTCCATTTTTATAACTTTACAAGCTAAATGTACATCAGAAGTAACCATAGCTTCTAATGCATAAGTATATGATGAAATAACTTTATTATACATATCGCTTATTTCATTTTGTCCTTGTTCTGAGAATGAAACTTGACCATCTATTGCTGATTGTGCTATTTCTGCTAAGTTTTCAGCATGGTCACCTATTCTCTCTATATCATTTACTGTATTGAATAATGCATCTACAGTTTCTCTATCTTCTTCACTTAATGGTGCTTTAGATAGTTTTAAAAGATAATTTAATATAGTTTTTTGTAATTGATTTATTATCTTTTCTTGCTTGAAACTTTTTTCGATAGCATCAGTTGATGCTTCTAATATACCTTCCATAGCATGGTCAACACTATATCTAGCTTTTTCACCCATTCTAGATACTTCTTTTATTGTACTAGCTAAAGCTATTGGTGGAGTTTGAATCATTCTGTCATCTATATATTTGATTACTCTTGATTCATCTTCTTCTGTCTCATCATTTTTATCTGGAACAATTTTCATTGCTAATTTAACAATTAGTTTGTTACATGGTAATAATAATAAAGTTGAAACTATATTGAATATAGTATGTACATTGGCTATTTGTCTAGCTACATTATTTGGATCCATTTTAACAACTATATCTACTACGAAACGATTTAAGAATACTAAGAAAATAATTGTTCCTAATATATTAAATATTAAATGTATCATAGCTGCTCTTTTAGCATTTTTGTTTGCTCCGATACTTGATATTAATGAAGTTACACAAGTTCCTATATTTTGTCCATATAATATAGGTAAAGCTGAAGCAAGTGGAACTAATCCTTGAGATGCTAAAACAACTAACATACCCATTGCTGCTGATGAACTTTGTATTATTGCTGTTATACCAAATCCTAAAAGAAGTCCTAAGATTGGATATCTTCCGAATGTAGCTAATAAATCTGTAAATCCTTTATATTCTGCTAATGGATTTACTGCTACTTTCATAGATTCCATACCTGTAAATAGTAAACCGAAACCTATAAATACTTCTCCGACTTGTTTATATTTTTCACTTCCGCCAAATAAATATAGTAAAATACCTATTCCTAATGCAAGTGGAGCTAAACCAGTTAAATCAAATGATACTATTTGAGCTGTTATTGTTGTACCAATATTTGCACCCATAATTACTCCAACTGCTTGTGGAAGTCCCATAAGACCTGCATTAACAAAACCTACTACCATTACAGTTGTGGCACTAGAACTTTGTATAACTGCTGTTACTACAGCACCAAGAATTACACCCATAAAGATGTTTTTAGTTAAAAGTTCAATAATTTTTTTCATTTTAGATCCGGCTACTTTTTCTAATGATTCCCCCATTAGGTTCATACCGTATAAAAATAGACCTAGACCCCCTAAAAGACTTATAACGATTTGCACTTTATTCCTCCTTAAGTAAATACATCATATTCGAATTTTAATTAAATTCATATTTAAGTACATGTTTATTTTATAATGTTGCAACTATAAACTTCAATACTTTTTTTAAGGTTTGTTAATTTCTTAATATAAACTTAACATAAGTATTACATGTATTCACACATAAGCCATTTAATTCCATTTTTTAGTGTTTTCAGAGCTATTTTTTTATATTATTTCATTGAAGAATATCTTTCTATTATCTTTTCAGCACATTTTATACCATCAACAGCAGCAGTTACTATACCTCCTGCATATCCTGCTCCTTCTCCACATGGGTATAATTGTTCTAAATTTACAGATTCTAAAGTTTCTTCATCTCTTACAATTCTTATTGGAGCTGATGATCTAGTTTCTACACCAGTTAAAACTGCATCTCTCATAGCAAATCCGTTTAATTTTTTATCTAGCTTTGGTAGAGCTTCTTTCATAGTTTCACATACGAAATCTGGTAGGCACTTTCTTAAATCTACAAAAGTATATCCAGGTTGGTATGAAGGTTTAACCTTACCTAATTTTGTTGAAACTCTATCTTCTAAGAAGTCTCCTACTAATTGAATTGGAGCATTGTAATTTCCTCCACCTAATTCAAATGCTAATCTTTCATATTTTCTTTGGAACTCAACTCCTGCTAATGGATGGTCACTTCCAAAATCAGAAGGTCTTACATTTACTAAGAATGCACTATTTGCGTTTTCTTTATCTCTCGCATGTTCACTCATTCCGTTAGTAACAACTTCACCCTCTTCTGATGCTGATGCTATTACTGTTCCTCCTGGACACATACAGAATGTATATGCGGTTCTTCCGTTAGATGTATGTTCTATTAATTTATAATCTGCCGCACCTAATCTAGGATGATTATAAAATTCTTTATATTGAGATTCATTTATTAATATTTGTGGATGTTCTATTCTAGCACCTATTGCAAATGGTTTTTGGTTTATTTTTATTCCATTTTCATATAGCATTTCATAAGTATCTCTTGCACTATGTCCAATTGCTAGTATTACTACATTTGTTTCAATAACTTCTTCTTCATTAACTACTACAGATTTTATTTTTGAATCTTCCATATTAATTTGAGTTACTTTTGAATCGAATTTTACTATACCACCAAGTCTTATAATCTCTTCTCTTATATTTTTTACGACATCTTTAAGTATATCTGTTCCAACATGAGGCTTATTAGAGTATAAGATTTCATCTGGTGCACCGAAGTTTACAAATTCAGTTAATACTTTTCTACATCTTATATCTTTAATTCTTGTAGTTAATTTTCCGTCTGAGAAAGTACCCGCTCCACCTTCTCCAAATTGTACATTAGAGTTATTTTTAAATTTTCTTTCTTTCCAGAAGTTTTCTATATCTTTCGTTCTATTGTCTACATCTAATCCTCTTTCAAGCATTATAGGCATATACCCTCTTTGTGCTAAAACTAAAGCTGCAAATAATCCAGCAGGGCCACTTCCGATTACAACTGGTCTATGTTTTAATTCTTGATTTCCAGATTCAACACCGATATATTCTCTTTGTTTTATTTCTACAACATCTTTTAATTTTTTATTTAGAAGTTTACTTTCATTTTTTACAATTACATCAACAGTATATACAAAGTCTATCTTTCCTCTTTTTCTTGCATCTACTGATTCTTTATATATAAAGTATTTTTGTAAATCTGATTCTTTTATTTTTAATTTTTTTAGTACACTACTTTTTATTTTTGATTTGTCGTCATCTATGCTTAATTTGATATTAGATACTCTCAGCATATAAACATCCTCCATTTCTATTTTGCAATCTATCTTTTTATATATTCATTTTCAAAAAGATAGCGAACTCTTAGAGTTCGCTTTTTATTCGTTAAAGTTTTTCACTTATAAGTCCTCTTATTACTTTCATGTTGTTGAATACTTTTTCTAAGAAGTTTTCAACCTCTTCATTGTCTAATAGAGCTATTTCTAATTCATCTTCTTGTGATATATTTTTTGATTCACAATATGATTTAGCTATATTTATTAATTCTTCTTTACTCTCAGAAGATAAATCGTATTCTTTAAAGTCTATGATTATATATTGTTTTATTTTCTCTTGGTTACCTTCGTTATAACCTATTTCTATATGGTATATAACTCCGAATAAATTTTGTGGTTCTTCAGCACCTTTATACACTGGTACTGCTGGGTTTGATTTTATAAAATTAGTTGATACTGCAATAGGATTTCCTAAAGTAAAACTCATAAAAATACCTCTTTCTCTGTAATATACTTCTTTTTATATTTTATCATTTTTTTTATATATTAAAAGACTTTTACATAAATTTTATTATTTTATTTGACTTAAATATGTGAAATTTAACGAAAAAATACCCTATAAAGTAGTATTACCGTATTTTAACTACTTTATAGGGATATTTTTAGCTTATTTTTAATTCTTTATATCTCTTACTTAAAGTTTTAACGCTGATGTTGTATTTTTTCGAGATTTGTCCTTGTGTCACTGTATCATCGCTGTCTTTTCTAACTTCGTATTCAATGGCTGCTGCCCAGCCATTCTCACTTCCTGTATAGGATTCATATGTCTGTTTAAATTTTTTCCATTCTTTTATGCATTGTTCTTTATACTTGTCTTCTACTTTCGATATTAATACGTCATATACTTTACACTGCTCTTTTGGTTGTTTGCTTTTATTAGTTTTTGTCTTTTTTTTATTTTTATCTTGCTTATTTTCTAATTTATCACTTTTGGACTCTTGCTTGAGTTCTTGTTTTGGTTCTTTTTTAATTTTTTTATCATTTGTAACTTCTTTTGTATTTTTATCTAGATTTTTCTTCTCCTCTGTCACCTCTAATAATGGTTTTTCTTTAGGTGGATCTTCCACCATTAATCTTGCAACTATATTATTTTCTATTTTTGATTCAATTTGCTGCTCAATTTTTGACATTGATATATTTTCTATCTTAGATTCAATTTTTTCTGCTTTATATATAGGTATTCTCTCTATCCTAGTCGTCAACTGCTCTTCTGTCTTTTCAACATTGCAATCCTTGTTCTTCACTACCCCTTCCATCTGCTTAGCAATTATAGGTTCTGACTTTTTAGTAGCTGATTGTGAAGTTATTTCGGAAAGTTGTTTTTCAAGTTGTAATTCTTTTTCTTTTAATCTCAATTCTCTTTCTTTGAGTAATTTTTCTTTTCTAATAAGTTCTAATCTAGCTTTTATTTCTTCTTGTCTCTTTGTCGTTTCTATTCTTTGTTTTAATTTATCTTCTAATCTCTTATTTCTTCTATTTCTATCTTTAAATCCTTCTGGATTTCTTGATTTTCTTGCCATTACTTGTCTTCGTGGTTTTTCTTTTAAAGTAACTTTATTATCTTCGTCGGATTTGGATGTTGTATCTACCAGAGCTGAATTTGATTTTATTGCAACTACCCCTTCATAATCAACATCTGCCACAATTTCATGTTGGGCTTGTCCCATCACCAGTTTTCCTTGTTTATCCTTATCCTCAATTTTTTTCATAGCTACTTCTTTTTCTTTATGTGTATATTGTGGTTCTTTCATCACCATGTTTTCTGGATTTTTGTTATCTTGATGTTGTGATTTATTTATTGTTAGTTCTTTTGCTTTTTCTATTTCCTCTGCTACTTTATCTACCACCAGTTCGCGTGGTTTCTCAATTTCTTTTTGTGTTTTATTTACCACCAGTTCTTGTGCTTTGTTTACTTCTTGTTTTAACTCTTTATCTGGCACCAGTTCTGATGTTTTTTGATTGTAATTTGGTTTTTCTTTATGTCTTATTATTTCTTTTGATTTATTATTTTCTTGTGGTTTTTCTTGTCGTTTGTCTTTTATTGCCACCAGTTTTTCTGGTGTATTACTTTCTTCTTTGACTTTATCTATCACCAGTTTATCTACTTTTGTTGTAGGTTTATTCACCAGTTCTGGTAATTTGTCTTTTTGATTAATTACATTTTGTTCTTTCACCAGTTTTTCATTAATTTCTTTGCTATCTTTATTAATAAGATTTGAGTTTTGTTTTCTTCTCTGTTCTTTAGTCAATTTCGATTTTGTTTTATTTGATATGTTGTTAATTTCTTGAGTTGTATTTAAATCTAAGTCTGTTTTAAGTTCTTGTGTTTTAATATCTGTTGGTTGTTCTTGAATTTCAAAAATAGCTTCTTTTTCTGCCTGTTGAATTATTGTCGGTTCTTCTTTTGTGTATTCTTCTTTAATAAATTCAACTAATGGCATTGCTATTTGTCTCTTAATCTTTTCTTTTGTTTTTTGTGCTGTTTGTTCTTCAACTTCAAAAATAATTTCTTTTTCACCATGTTGAACTATTGGTTGTTCAAATTTTTCTTCTTTCATATTTTGTTTTTGAGCAATTTCTTTTTCTCTCTGTCTAACCATTAGTAGCTTTAATTCACGTTCTTTTTCTTTTTCACTCTTTGGTGCGATTGATTTTATATTGTTATGCACCACAGCATTGTTTAATATGCCTTCTGTATTATTACTTTCTTCATTGCATGGGGTTTGTACTATATATTCTCTTCGTGATTTAATTAAATTTTGATACATAAATTTAATATTATTTATTAAGCACTGTTTCTTTGTTTTGCATTTCTTTTTAGTCTGTTTATATCTATTGTCTATGTCATTTTTAATCTGGGTCTTTCTACTTTCGCTTATTTTAATTGTTTTGTCTAAGAAAATTCTAGTTCCACCTACATTGACGACCCTCGCGAGTAAGAACTCACCTTCCTTATACAAACTAAATAAGTCAATGTCCTCTACATATAAGTCTTCATTTAATAGAATATCTCTCAGTAACACCTTATTAATATCTTTCTCTTTAACTTGATATACACTCATGTATGAGTTTAATGTATTTTCAATTATTTCTTCATCAGTTTTATTGATATTTGCTTTATTTTTATTAAGATAATCTAGCATTATACTACTTTGTTTGTTGTATTTAAAATTTACTAGATAGTATACGTTCATTACATTTTCTAATTCATAATTTGTAATTCCAAAGTCTACTTCGCATTTGTTTTTATATGGCTTTTCATATTCACTAGAGAATTCTATTACCTTTTTCATTATAGTGTCAAATTGTCCTTCCGCTAATTTAACCCTATTTCTCGCGATGTCTTTTGCTTTGTCTTTTTCTAGGCAGCATTTTTTATACTTTCTTCCGCTGCCACATGGGCAAGGTTCATTTCTCCCAATCACTTTAAATCCCCCATTCTTCTTTAGATTTTCTTTATGTCATAGCTTTTAGTCAATTAAATTAGTTTTCTATAAGAAGATGTTTTTTTCCTCTTAAAATTAAGTATATTCATACTACATTTTCCTTTATATAACTCCATTGATTTACATTTATCACTTTGTTTTTTGATTATAGCCTTTTAAACGACTCTAAACGTCATAGTACAATTTATTTTTCTGTCTTGATCAGTTTCTGTTTGGGAATTTTCTATTTTTATCATTTCAATTGAGTCATATAAATCTAATTCTTTTAATTTTTTATCTATTTTAAATAGATTTTTTGAATTTGAGGAAAAATTCAATTCTAGTATTACTACTTCGGATTGCTCACCTTGTTCATATTGTTTATTTATAAAATTTATATCTACTAAATTTCCTATGCTCTTTTCTATTGATAAAATTATATCCTCTGCAACCTTTTCTTTTTCTGAAAATACTTGTATAGAATCGTCTTCTTGTCTTAAAGTTAAAATTTCATTCCTTTTTTCTTCTAGTTTAGTATTTTTCGCTCTAAGAGGATTTATATATAATAATGTAACTAGAACATAAATTGTTGCTATTATCAATAAAAAACATAGTGATTTATTCTTTTTTAATAGTTTCAATTTATTCCTCCTAATGTATATTCAATCTTAAAAAAGTATTTGTTGTCTTTCTTTTGTAATTCTTGAATATCAAACTTATTTATACTTTCTAAATCAGATACTTTTTGTAATACTTCTGTATCTTCACAATACCCCTGAATTTCTACTTTATTAGAGTCAGAATATATACTTTGGATTTTTTCTATGCCTATGATTGAACTTATTTCTTTTATCTTAGATAAATTTATTTTAGATTTTTCTTTATTTAAATTGTTAGATGATGAAGTATTAATCTCACTAGTTTTTAAATCTTTTTCATATTCATAATCTGAAATAAATTCATTAAGTTGGTTATTTTTAAATGAGTTTATCCCAATTTGTAATATTGTCATAAATACTATAATCAAAATACTTATTTGATATAAATTTAAATCTTTTTTATCTTTTTCAAAAATATTAATACATTTACTATTTTTACTCATTTTAAATTACAACTCCTATATTTACTAAATATTTGTTATTTTGAATATCTATTGTTTTGTCTGAACATAAATAACTTATATTTAATTTAGAATTAAGTTTATATACCTTAAATTCATTTTCTTTGAGTGTATTTATAAAATTATCTTCTTTTCCATAATAAAAAATATCAATATCTTTATCTAATAAGTTAGTTATATATTCTGAACTACTTTCTTTACTAAATACATTTGATGTATAAATTTTTTTCATTTTAATATAATTTAAAATTATTACATCCTCCATATTTTCAATAACCATACAATCATTATTTTTTAAATTAATCTTTTCTCGATCTATCAATTTTTGTAATATATCAAAATTCATATTTAGATATTTATGTTTCAGATTTAAGCATGTCGCTATATCTAAGCAAATTTTTTCTATTTCTTTTGGAAACAAAATTATCTGCAAATCCATTTTATTTTTTCTGTAGTCTAAAATTTTGTATTTTACTATGTAGTCATCTAAAGTTAAGAGACTCTCTTGTAATATTTCAAAATTTATATATCCATCTAAATCTCTTTTTCTTATTTTGGGTAAATCCTTATATTCTCTGATTATAATTTGTGAATTTTGAACAACGAAAAATACTTCTTTTATATTGTACTTTTTTATAATTTCTTTAATATTTTTTATAAATTCCCTTTTTATATTTAATCTTTTGAGTTCTTTTATTCCTTTATCTATATTGATACAATCTATTACATCTAGCTTTAAGGGGGATTTATCTATTATTAATATTTCACTATCGTAATTATTTAGTTTAATTGTTATACAAGTTCTAATAAGATCACCTCACAATCCAAATACTATTCCTCATAATTTCCTTATTCATTTTATTTATGGAATTATTTATTTTAAATATTTTTATTCTCTTGGATAATATGTCTCTTTACCTAAAGTTACGGTTACTTTTCCGTTATCATCTATTGTAACCTCAAAATCACCAGCATCTTTTTGTTGTGATTTAGGAGTTGATTGAAGGTAGTTTTCTTTAACTAAGTTTTCAATACTAACTGCCTTTCCATCTGCATCAGCTAGTTGTGCTGCTGTAGCAATATTTGCCGCAGTCGTATAGTCCATATTCTTCTTTGCATCTTGTTGTACTTTTGTATAACTTGTCATTGCAATTCCTGAAAGGATTGCCATTAATGTTATTGCGATTACTACTTCAATTAAGCTGAACCCATCTTTTTTATATTTCAGTATCCCTCTTTTAGATTTTGCCTTTAATATATTCACCAAATTTTCACCTATGTTTTTCATAAAATTCCTCCTTTGAAATTAGTTATTTTTAAAATGCAGAAACCATATTAAACATTGGAATTACCATCGCTATTACAATTATTCCTACTATAATTCCCATCACTAAAGTGATTCCTGTCTCAAAATACTTCATTGTGATTTCAATATTTTGCTCAATTTCACTTTCATAAAATTTATTAACAACTGCTAAAGTTTCTTCTAATCTACCTGATGCCTCTCCTACTGATATCATTCTTATAAAAAATGGCGAAAATAAATTTATATCATCAAGAGATTCACCTATTTTATTTCCTTCTTTTATAGAGTTATTAGCAATTGATATTTTTTTATATAGGTAATCTTTATCTATCACCTTCGCTGATATATCTATTGCACAAACTATTTCCACACCACTTCTAATTAGTATGTATAGTGATTTTGAAAACCTGTTTGTAATATCCATCAATCTATAATCACCTATCTTAGGCAATTTAAAACTCAATCTATATACATCATCTTTTAATTCATCGTTATTTTTAATTAAATATATACTTGAGATTATTAATATAAACCCTATAAAAAATATAAGTATAAAATTATGTCTAAGAAAACTTGATACAGATATCATTATCTGTGTTATCGCTGGCATTGTTGCATTGCTTTGCGAATAAATTTCTTCATATTTTGGGACAACAATAAACAGCATAGCAAAAACAGCCAATATTGTTGCAACAGCTAAGATGATAGGATATATACTAGAGCTTTTAATTTTGCCTTTTACTTTAGACTCTTTATCATAATAGTCACTTAATGTATACATAACTTGGTCCAGATTACTGCTTAATTCTCCTGTATGCACCATACTTATAAAGAAATTTGAAAATGCATTTGTATGTTTAAATGATTCGGTTATTGAATTTCCTTCTTTTATACTATTTAATATACTTTTTATTATCGGTTTTAGTTTTTTACTAGATTGTTGTTCCAACATTTCTAATAATGATATGATGTCACTTCCTGATTCAAGTAAAATCCCTATCTCCTTGCAAAAAATCTTTAAATCTTTTTCGTTAAGTTTTTTTCTAAAATTAAATAACGACTTTTTCTTTTTCATAGATGATATACTAAGCTTATTTTCTTTAGCATATTTTAATACTTCACATTCCGAATTAAAATCTAGATGTATTACCTTTCTTTTATTTTGTTCATCATATACAACACATTTGTAGTATTCCATAAATCACCTCTATCATTTTATTTTTATAATTTATAGATATAAACCATATCTATTACATTTTTATATGTTTTCTGCTAAGGTCATTGATGCAATATTTCTATAGCTATCATCAAATGTAATCATTTTTCCACTTTTTATAGCCATATCTTTTATTTCTTTATGTTTATTTATATCGCTAATACATTGTCTAATCTCATCGTCTATTTGTAGAATTTCATAAACTACAGTCCTACCTAAATATCCACTTCCATGACAGTATTCACATGAATTATTTTCTCCATTACAGTATGGACATACCTTTTTAACTAATCTCTGCGCTATAACTCCAACTAATGATGCACTTATTAGATACAAGTCTACTCCCATATCCTTGAGTCTAGTTATTGATGAAACTGTATCATTGGTGTGTAATGTACTGAGTACTAAATGCCCAGTTATGGACGCTCTTATCGCTATTTTTGCAGTTTCTGAATCCCTTATCTCTCCAACCATTATTACATCTGGATCTTGTCTCAACATTGCTCTTAATCCTTTTTCAAAAGTTAATCCTACCTTTGAATTTACTTGTATTTGATTTATTCCATCCATCTTGTACTCTATAGGGTCTTCTATTGTTAGAATATTTCTCGAAATTTTATTTAAATCGTTTAATAGAGAGTACATTGTTGTGCTTTTTCCGCATCCAGTTTCACCTACAATCAATACTATCCCAGAATTATTTGATATCATTTGATTTATGATTTGTACGGCTTTTTGTGAAAAACCTATTTCTTCTTTCGTCTTAAAAAAATTATCTCTGTTTAAAATTCTGAGAACTGTCTTTTCTCCATAAGTTGTTGGAATTGTCGATGTTCTAATATCAATTAATTTATCTTTTATATTTATATCTGCTCGTCCGTCTTGGGGAAGTCTTTTTTCTGTAATATCAATTCCCGATTTTAGCTTTATAACTGATGTCAGTGGTATATGTAAATCAAGTGTATATCTGAATGCTTCATATAATTCTCCATCTACACGAAATCTGATTATGAGGTAATTATCAAAAGGTTCTATATGTATATCACTTACATTTTTAGACACAGCATTTTCTAATATTGTTTCAAAAATCTTATATGCATAATCTTCGTCTACTTCAATATTGTTTCCGTATGCTGCCTCGATTTCTTTAATTATTTGTTCTTCTGGATATTGTTTAAATTCAATATTTTTCCTTGTTATAATATTTAAATCTTGTATAGTGTTAAAATCAGCTCTACTTCCACCTACTACTAAGGTATCTCCATTTAATTCTATCGGTATTACTTTATATTTTCTTGATATTTTTTCTGGAATAATAGATAATAAATTACTTGATATCAATAGCTTCACTCCTCATTTCTAAATTTATTAATTGGATTATGTACTAGAAAAATACATTGTATTCATTATTTTGGAAATTTATTACTTTAATTTATACTGAATTGAAAATATCTTATAAAATACAGCTTTCTCGCAAGTATATACTTATAATTTATTAATAATACAAAACAAAAAGGAACCCAAAGGTCCCTTTTTGCAAATCTGTCCGTTTCTATTTTTTATATTTTAATATTCGATTTATAATTTCATCTTTTAATAATTCCACCTTATTAAAATCCATAGCAGGTACATAATAATCTTCAACTATATCATGGTTAAATTTAGCTCGTTTCAAGTTCGAAATAGCGTTATTCATTAAATAATCAACTAAATCTTTATCAATTTTCACATCATCTATATATTTCTTTAATTTATCTTCATCTATACATGTATTTAAGTCAATTTCCTTTTTATCCTTAAATCTAGCACTAGTCGTAACAGCTAAATCTAAAGCTGGAATATATACAGCTTGCAATTTATCTATTATCAATGGAAAATGATAAACTTCAACATCTAATCCTTTTTGTTGTGCTCTAGTATAAACAGCCTCTAGTAATGTAGTTTTTCCGCTTCCTATTTCTCCTTCTAGATAATATATATTTTCAACTCCATCAAAAAGACTATCTGAATAATCTAAATATCCTATTGGCGTTATTGCTGAACCAAATAAATGTCTTACATATGCTTTCTTTCCGCTAAATTCTACATCAGCAAATATTTTTTCAAGAAATTCATCTGTTACTTTACTTAATTTTGATAAGTCTATGCACTTTGAAATTTTTGATTCTACATCTATATAAATAGGTTCTGCTGATTTTAAAAATCTAAATGCTCTTTGGAAACATTCACTTATATCTTCATTACAAGCTTTTATTTTATCTCTATTTTGTTCTATTTTTTCTCCATCCCAAAACTCACCAAAATTTAATATTTCATCAATAGCACCAGGTGTTTTAGGATCTACAGTATGAGGTGCAGTTGCATCTATCATAACAACATTGAGTTCTTTTATTACTATTCCATCTAATGAGCTAGGGTCAGATGAACAATAATGTAGCTCTACATCATATCCCATCTTATTAAATTCCTTAGATATTTTTTTCATAAAAGATGATTTTCCAACGCCTGGACCACCTTTTAAGCAAAAAATTCTATTTACATCTTGTGGTATTATATAATCAAAAAATGAATAAAATCCATTCGCTGTATTTCCCCCTGGAAACATCTTTCTTATTTTGCCTGTCATAAACAGCCCCCCTAAAAAAAATTCTATATTAAGATATTTATTTAGTTTGATTTTTGTTACAAAAAAATAAACCTATGACGAAAATTTTTTAAATAATTTCATCATAGGTTTAAAATACATTAAGATTCTATTGTTGTAATCAACTAATAAATATAAGTAGTAGTTAAAATTAGTCTACTGTTACTTCATATCCATGTTTATTATATTGATTAACTATTTCGTTCCAAACATCTTCTACACCAGTTTTCTTGCTTGAAGATATAGGAATTATTTTTTCTTCTTTTTCTAATTGTAATTTCTTTCTTATTACGCTCATGTGTTTTTGGTATTGACCTCTAGATATTTTATCTGCTTTTGTAGCTATTACAACACATTCATATCCAAAGTGTTTTATCCATTCATACATCATAACGTCATCATTTGTTGGTTCATGTCTAATATCAACTAATAAGAAAATAGCACATAATTCTTCTCTATCTCCTAGATAAGTTTCCATTATATTTCCCCATTTGTCTTTTTCTGATTTTGCAACCTTTGCATATCCGTATCCTGGAAGGTCAACAAAATAGAATTCATTGTTTATTAAATAGAAGTTTATAGTTCTAGTTTTCCCTGGAGTCTGACTAGTTCTTGCAAAGTTTCTTCTATTTAATAGTGCATTTACACAAGAAGATTTCCCAACGTTAGATCTACCAACTAATGCTATTTCTGGTAGTTCCTCTGCTGGATATTGATGTCTTTTTGTTGCACTCATTTTTATTTCTGTACTTCTAATTTTCATTTCTGTCACCATCTTTTACTAGAGCATGCTCTAATACCTCGTCTAAATGTTTAACTAATACAAATTCCATTTGATCTTTTACGTTTTGTGGTATTTCATCTAATTGAGCTTCACAATCTTTTGGAAGTAATACCTTTTTGATTCCTGCTCTATGTGCTGCAAGTAATTTTTCTTTTATTCCACCAACAGGTAATACTCTACCTCTTAAAGTTATCTCACCAGTCATAGCAACATCACATCTTACAGGTATATTAGTTAATGCTGAAATTACAGCAGTAGCCATTGTTACACCAGCAGATGGTCCATCTTTTGGTGTTGCTCCTTCTGGAATGTGTATATGGATATCTTTAGTTTGGTAGAAGTCTTCAGGTATGTTGAATTTATCTGAAATTGATCTGATGTAAGAAATTGCTGTTTTAGCAGATTCTTTCATTACATCTCCTAATTGACCAGTTAATACAACTTGTCCCTTACCTTTTAGTACATTAACTTCTACGTTTAAAGTTACTCCACCAACAGCAGTCCATGCAAGCCCTGTAACCATACCAATTTCTGGTTTAACACCAGCTAAATCAAATGTATATTTGTCTTTTCCTAGATATTCTTCTAGGTCTTCTTTTGTAACCACAACTTCAGTTAAAGTTGGGTCTTCTACATATTTTTTAGCTATCTTTCTGCATATTTTGCCGATAGTTCTTTCTAGAGTTCTGACACCAGCTTCTCTAGTGTAGTAATTTATAATATCTCTCATAGTCTCGTCATCTATTTTTACAAATCCTTCTTCAAGACCATTTTCTTCGATTTGTTTTTTAAGTAGATATTTTTGAGCTATGTTTAATTTTTCTTCTTCTATATAACCAGATAATTCGATTATTTCCATTCTATCAAGTAATGGACCTGGTATTGTACTTAAACTATTTGCTGTAGTTATAAATAAGATTTTAGATAAATCAAATGGTATTTCTAAGTAATGGTCTACAAAGTTTTTATTTTGTTCTGGGTCTAAGACTTCTAACATTGCAGATGCAACATCACCTTTATAATCAGATGCCATTTTATCTATTTCATCTAATAAGAATACAGGGTTCTTAGTTTGAGCTTCTTTTACGCCATTTATGATTCTACCTGGTATAGCAGCAACATAAGTTCTTCTATGACCTCTTATTTCTGCTTCATCTCTAACACCACCAAGAGAAATTCTCACGAATTTTCTATTCATAGATGCGGCAATAGATCTAGCTATAGATGTTTTACCTACCCCTGGAGGTCCAACTAAACAGATTATTGGTCCTTTTAATGATTTAGATAAAGTTCTAACTGCTAAGAATTCTAGTATTCTCTCTTTAACTTTTTCCATACCATAGTGTTCATTATCTAAAACTTCTTTGGCTTTATTAATATCTAATTTGTCTTTAGTTTCTTTGTTCCATGGTAATGAGAATATCGTTTCTAAGTAGTTTCTGCTTACAGAAACATCTGGTGAAGCAGGTGATATTCTAGAGAACTTATCTATTTCTTTACTTATTTTTTCTTTTGTATCTTTAGGTGCTTTGATTTTTTTAAGTTTAATTCTGTATTCTTCTGCTTCAGAATTAATATCTTCTTCATCACCTAATTCTTTTTGTATAGCTCTAAGTTGTTCTCTTAAATAATATTCTTTTTGAACCTTATTCATTTGTTTCTTAACTCTTAGAGTTATTTTCTTTTCTATTTTTAATATATCTATTTCTTCTAAAAGGATTGAATATAAAAGCTCTAGTCTTTTTGCTATGTCAAACTCTTCTAGTATTTCTTGTTTTTGTTCTGGTTTTAAGTATATATTAGAAGCAATAGTATCAACAAATCTATCTGCATTTTCTATTTCTTCTAAAGATACTAGTATTTCTGGAGAAACTCTATTTCCTATGTTTATATATTCTTCAAAAGAGTCTAAAACATTTCTTACTAAAGCTTCTATTTCTATATCATTTTGAGTTGTAGTTTCATTATATATTATTTCATCTACAACAGCTTCAAAATATCCTGCATCTTGGTTAACTTCTTTTATTTTACCTCTTGATATACCTTCTACTAAAACTCGTACAGTATCCCCAGGTAATTTTATCATTTGTTTTACCTTACAAATTGTTCCGACATGATAGAAATCTTCTTCTGTAGGTTCATCTATTTCTGCCTCTTTTTGAGAAGTTAAAAATATTAACTCATCAGCAAGCATAGCTTCATCTAAAGCTTTTAATGAAACTTCTCTACCTATATCAAAATTTAATATCATATATGGAAAAATTGCTAATCCTCTTAGAGGAATTAATGGTAATTTACGTTCTATTTTAGTGTATTTATTTTCCATAATTTCACTCCTTAAATTATTTATACAATTCTGCTGTCTTACTAAAAATCTTATAGACAATACACTAATTTCCCTAAATATATGTTTATATAATAATATATCTTAATGAAATTTTTATATTGCTTTTTATATTATATATTTACATAGTTTAATTTTCAACATAAATACAAATATACTACTATTTTTTACTTTTATTATCCAACCCTATTCATCAATAATTTAATGTTCAAAAAAAGGAGCTAAACAAGCTCCTTTTTAAATCCAATTTATATGCATATATATATTTAAAATATATATTTATTATGCACTTTCTTCTTGATTTTTAAGTACCATTACTGGTTCACTATCGCCTTCTACAGCTTTTTTAGTTACTATTACCTTTTTGATATCGTCTCTTGATGGAACTTCATACATGCTTTCCATCATAACACTTTCAACGATACTTCTAAGACCTCTAGCACCTGTATTTCTATCGATAGCTTTTTTAGCAATAGCTCTCAACGCTTCGTCTTCAAACTCTAACTCTACATTATCTAGCTCTAATAATTTTTTATATTGTTTTACTAAAGCATTTTTTGGCTCTTGTAATATTCTCATTAGTGCATCTTCATCTAGTAGTTCTAATGTTGCAACAACAGGTATTCTACCTATAAATTCTGGTATTATACCGAATTTAAGTAAATCTTCTGGTAGAACTTTTGAATATATTTTTCCTAAATCTATATTCTTTTTACTTTCTATTTTTGCTCCAAATCCAAGAGTTTTAGTTTCCCCACGTCTTTGAATTATTTTTTCTATTCCATCGAAGGCTCCACCTAGAATAAATAATACGTTTGTTGTATCTATTTTAAGAAATTCTTGATGAGGATGCTTTCTTCCACCTTGTGGTGGAACATTTGCAACTGTTCCTTCAAGTATTTTTAATAATGCTTGTTGAACACCTTCACCACTAACATCTCTAGTGATAGATGGATTTTCTGATTTTCTTGCTATTTTATCAATTTCATCTATATAGATTATGCCTCTTTCTGCTTTTTCTATATCGAAATCAGCAGCTTGGATAAGTTTTAATAAAATATTTTCAACATCTTCTCCAACGTAACCAGCTTCTGTTAAAGATGTAGCATCTGCCATAGCAAAAGGAACATTTAATGTTTTTGCTAATGTTTGAGCTAATAAAGTTTTACCAGAACCTGTAGGTCCTAATAAAAGTATATTACTCTTTTGAATTTCTATATCTTTAGAAGTTGCTTTTTTGCTGTAAATTCTCTTGTAGTGATTATATACAGCTACTGATAATATTTTTTTAGCTCTTTCCTGACCTATGACATAATCATTTAAGATTTCCATCATTTCTTTAGGTTTTGGCAGAGATAGAGTATCTTCTTCTAAAGTTTCTTCCATCTCTTCTTGTATTATTTCATCACAAAGCTCAACACATTCATCACATATATAAACGTTTGGCCCTGCAATTAATCTTCTAACTTGATCTTGAGTCTTTCCACAGAATGAACATTTTAATTGTCTTTTATCTTCATATTTTGACATATTAAGCACCTCTTCCTAAAACTACGCTCTTTCTTCAATTACTTCTTTTCTATTACTTCATCGATTAGACCGTATTCTTTTGCTTCTTGAGCACTCATAAAGTTGTCACGTTCTGTATCTTCTTGTATTTTTTCTATTGGTTGCCCAGTTCTCTCAGAAAGAATTTGATTTAGTCTTTCTCTTATTTTTAGAATCCATTTAGCATGGATTTCTATGTCTGTAGCTTGACCTTTTGCTCCACCTAAAGGTTGGTGTATCATTATTTCGCTGTTTGGTAATGCAAATCTTTTTCCTTTTGCCCCTGCATTTAATAAGAATGCACCCATTGAAGCAGCCAAACCTATGCATATAGTGCTAACGTCTGGTTTTATATATTGCATAGTATCATATATAGCCATACCAGCTGTTACACTACCACCTGGAGAATTTATATATAGATGTATATCTTTATCTGGATCTTCAGCCTCTAAAAATAATAACTGTGCTACTACTAAACTAGCTGTAGTGTCATTTACTTCATCACTTAAGAATATAATTCTATCTTTTAAAAGTCTAGAATATATATCATAGGCTCTTTCTCCCCTACCTGTTTGTTCTACTACTGTAGGTACTAATGCCATAATTCATACCCCCTCTATTCTTTGTGGATAAATTTGTAGTAGTTTATTAAAACTACTACAAATCAGATTTTATTTTATTATTATGCTATAACAGCATTTTCAACTAAGAAGTCTATAGTTTTTCTTATTCTTAATTGACCTTTTATATCTTCTAAATCAGATGGTTTTAAAGCTTCTTTTATTTGAGCTAATGTCATGTTGTAAGCTTCTGCCATTTTAGCAGCTTCTGCTTCAACTTCTTCTTCAGTTACTTCTACGTTTTCTGCTTTAGCTATTGCATCTATAACTAATGAAGCTTTAACTGATTTTTCAGCATCTTCTTTCTTTTCATCTCTTAATTCTTGCATAGATTTACCAGTCATTTCTAATAATTGTTCTACGCTGAATCCTTGGTATTGTAAAGAGTAGTTAAGTTCCATTATAGAGTTATCTATTTGAGCATTTACCATAGTTTCTGGAACTTCTATTTCTGTGTTAGCAACAACTGCATCTACAACAGCGTTTCTTTCTTCACCTTTAGCTTTTGCAGCAGCTTCTTCTTCAGCTTTAGCTTTAACGTCAGCTCTTAATTCTGCTAAAGTATCGAATTCAGTAGTATCTTGAGCGAACTCATCGTTTAATTCTGGTAATTCTTTAACTTTTACTCCATTTACTTTAACTTTGAATACAACTGGAGCTCCAGCTAAATCTTCTGCATGGTAGTCAGCTGGGAAAGTAACGTTAACGTCAACTTCTTCTCCTGCTTTTTTACCTACTAATTGATCTTCGAATCCTGGTATGAATGAACCTGAACCTATAACTAAGTTGTGTCCTTCAGCTTTTCCACCTTCGAAAGCTACACCATCTTTGAATCCTTCGAAGTCTATGTTAGCAGTATCTCCATTTTCTATTTCTTTATCTGAATCTACTAATCTAGAAGCTCTTTCTTGTAATTCGTTTAATTTAGCATCTACTTCTTCTTCAGTTACATTATAGTCAACTTTAGCTACTTCTATACCTTTGTATTGACCTAATTCGAATTCTGGTTGAACTTCAACTTCAACAACTAATACTAATCCGTTGTCTTTGCTTATTTCTTCAACATCTATGCTTGGTCTGTCTATTGGAGCTAATTGTAACTCATCTAATGCACTTGGGTATACTTCTGGGAATACTATATCTATAGCTTCTTCGTAGAATACTCCTTTTCCGTAGTTGTTTTCTATTATTCTTCTAGGTGCTTTACCTTTTCTGAATCCTGCTATGTTAAATCTTCCTTTATTTTTATTGTAAGCTTTGTTTATAGCAGCTTCAAATTTGTCGTTGTCTATAGTTAATTTGAAATTTACAACGTTACCTTCTTTTTTAATTAATTCTGCTTTCATCTAACTTTATCCTCCTAAATATATATGTAATCATTTTAGAATAATTTTAAATTTAATTCTAATAAATATCTAACTCTTTAATTATATCACAACCATTTTTTTATTTACAAGTGTTCCATAGAATTAGAGGGTTTATATTTTTAGCCTTTCATAGGTAATTTCTCCATTTTCTACATCTAATATACCAATACCTTTGCTTGAACCGCCTCTAGGTAAAGATGTACTTCCTGGATTAATAAATATAATACCGTCTTTTTCTTTATAATATGGTACATGTGAATGGCCAAATATTACTATATCAGCTTCTTTATCTTCTGCTCTTTTTTGCAGCTCATCTAAAGAATACTTTATTCCATAATTGTGTCCATGGCAAACAAGAACTTTTTTGTCCTCAGCCATAAACGTCTCCTCATCCTTCCCTGGATCAGAATAAAAATCACAGTTGCCTTTTACAGCAACAACTGGTACATCAGTCACAGCCTCTAGATAGTAAGAATCATCTATATTATCTCCTGCATGAACAATCAAGTCGCAATATTTTAAGTACGGAATCGCTTTGTCCATTGCCGCTGTGAATCTATGAGTATCACTAACTATTCCTATTCTCATTATTATCCACTACCTTTATATTATTTATCTTCCTACTCTTCTTGATAATTCTTCTTTCATTAATTGTAGTGCGTTTGCTCTGTGGCTTATAGCATTTTTTATAGTTGCTGGCAATTCAGCAAATGTTTTATTGTATTTGTTTACTATAAATAAGTTATCGTATCCAAATCCATTGCTTCCCTTTTCTTCAAATCCTATAGTTCCTTCGCAAGTTCCTCTAACAACGAATTCTTTTCCATCTGGGAATACTACCGCTATACAACAAACAAATCTAGCATTTCTTTGGCTCATAGGTGTATTTCCTAATGATTTTAATAGTTTTGCTCTATTTTCTTCATCAGTAGCATTTTCTCCTGCATATCTAGCAGAATATATGCCTGGTTTTTTACCTATTGCATCAACTTCAAGGCCAGAATCATCAGCTATAGTTATCATTTTTGTTCTTTTTGCAACTTCTCTAGCTTTTATTAAGGCATTGTGTTCAAATGTTTTACCATTTTCTTCGATTTCTAGTCCACCAAGGTCGACATCTTTCAATGAATATATATTATAATCTAAGTCCTTTAATATGTCACCTATTTCTTCTAATTTGTGTGTATTTCCTGTAGCTATAACTACGTCATTACCATAATCCACACCTAGAATCTCATCAGCTATTTCACCTAAAGCTTCCCTTTGAGCTTTTAGTAACATTTTATTACCTTTTTCTCCTAGCTCTAGAAGTTTTTCTAAATCTTTTCTTGAGAAAGGACATTCTTCCCCTGTTCCTTGTAACTCAACAAATTCACCTTTATCAGTCATTATTATGTTCATATCTACTTGTGCTTTTGAATCTTCTTCATAACATAAGTCAAGTAAATATTCTCCATCTACTATACCAACACTTATTGCTGATACAAAGTTTCTAACTGGCATATGTTTTATTACTTTATCTTTATGTAATTTATTTATAGCGTCTAATACAGCTACAAATGCCCCTGTGATTGATGCTGTTCTAGTACCACCATCTGCTTGTATTACATCACAATCTATCCAGATAGTTCTCTCTCCCAATTTTTCTAAATCAATTACTGACCTAATAGCCCTACCTATTAATCTTTGTATTTCTTGACTTCTACCATCTATTTTACCTCTAGATGCATCTCTTATTTTTCTTTGTTGAGTCGATCTAGGTAACATAGAATACTCTGCATTTATCCATCCAGTTCCTGTGTTTCTTAGAAAGGGAGGAACCTTATCCTCTATAGATGCATTACATAATATTTTTGTATCACCCATTTCTATAAATACAGACCCCTCTGCATATTTTGTATAATTTCTAGTTATTTTTAAATCCCTAATTTGATCAAACTCTCTACCATCAATTCTAGTCATGTTTTTTCCTTTCTAAAATCAAATACTTCTCTTGAATATTAAATTCGTAAATTCCGTTAAATAACTTCATTCTCTAAATAATTCTATCACTACTTTGACTAATTTACTACATTTATAAGGTAAAATCAACTTTTATATAAGGATGATGAAGTTATTAACGGACGTTTTTGATTAATTTTATAAATTACTTAAAACCTCTTCGTTAGTTTTTAAATTTATTAATTGTAAAAATTTATCTTCGTCTATAACTTTTATGCCTAAATCATTAGCTTTTGTCAGTTTAGAGCCGGCTTCTTCACCTGCTAAAACGAAAGATGTAGATTTACTTACACTTGAAGTAGCCTTTCCACCTCTTTGTTCTATCATTTCTTTAGCATCATTTCGTTTTAATGTTGGAAGAGTTCCAGTTAAAACTATCTTCATTTTTTCAAATATTTTCGGTATATCTTCATTTCCTGATTCAATTAATTTAGTATTTACCCCTGCAGCTTTTAGTTTGTCTATAACTGATATATTTTTTTCTTCTTTAAAGAACTCTACTACACTATCTGCCATAGTTTGACCAAACTCTTCTAGGTTTATTAATTCTGATTCTGTTGCATTCATTAATTTATCTAAATCTTTAAATTCACTTGCTAATATTTTTGCAGCTTTTGTTCCTATTAGTTTTATACCTAGTCCATTTATAAATCTCCATAAATCATTTTCTTTTGATTTTTCTATGGCATTGATTAAATTAGTCGCTGATTTATCACCCATTCTCTCAAGAACTGATATTTGTTCTTTTTTAAGGTAATATAAGTCCGCTATATCTTTTATTAATCCTTCTTTTAATAATAAAGTGATTATAGATTCTCCTAATCCGTCTATGTCCATAGCTTCTCTAGATGCAAAATGGATAATTCCTCTTCTAATTTGTGCAGGACAAGATATATTTATACACTTAACTGCTGCTTCTCCTTCTAGTCTAACTGTAGGCTCACCACATACTGGACATTCTTCTGGCATGTTAAATGTTATTTCATCACCTGTTCTTTTCTCTTTTATAACTTCAACTACTTGTGGTATTATGTCCCCTGCTTTTTGAACTAATACTGTATCGTTTATTTTTATATCTTTTTCATTTATATAATCTTCATTGTGAAGTGTTGCTCTACTTACTGTTGTTCCGGCAAGTCTTATCGGTTCTAAAACTGCTGTTGGCGTTATTGTTCCAGTTCTACCAACTTCCACAACTATATCTAATAATTTTGTTTGTTTTCTTTCTGCTGGGAATTTATATGCAATTGCCCATCTTGGACTTTTCGCAGTATAACCCATTTGCTCTCTTTGAGCTAGGTTATTTACTTTTATAACCATTCCATCTATTCCAAATTCTAAATCTTCTCTATGATCAGTCCAATATTTTATATGTTCTATTACTTCATCCATAGTCTTGAATACTTTAAAATCTGGGCTTACTGAGAAACCTAATGTTTTTAAGTATTCTAATGATTCGCTATGTGTTTTAAATTGTTTAGAATTCATATCCTCTAAGTTAAATATAAATATATCTAGAGGTCTTTTAGCTGTTAATTTAGAATCTAGTTGACGTAAAGACCCCGCAGCTAAATTTCTTGGATTGGCATATAAAGGTTGGTCTTGTTCTTCTTGGATTTTATTTATTGCTTCAAAATCCTTTTTAGATATATAAACCTCTCCTCTTACTGTAAGTTCGTCTTTTTCATCTATATTAAGAGGTATATTTTTTATAGTCATTAAGTTTTTAGTAATATCTTCTCCAACAGTACCATTTCCTCTTGTAGCACCATTTTCAAATATTCCATTATTGTAATTAAGTCCTACTGATAGACCATCTATTTTAAATTCAACTACATATTCAACATCTTGCCCTACTGCATCTCTAACTCTTGAGTCAAAATCTTTTAAATCTTCCCATGAATATCCATTAGAAAGACTAAGCATCGGTATTTTATGTACAACTTGTTCAAACTTGTCTAATGGTTTCCCACCAACTCTATTTGATGGTGAATCATTTCTTTTTAATTCTGGATTTTCTTCTTCTAACTTGATTAATTCTTTCATTAAATTATCATATTCAAAATCTTCTATCTCTGGTGAATCTTGATTATAATATTTGTCATTGTGATAATTTATTAAATTTATCAATTCTTCAATTCTCTTTTGAGCACTCATACATTAAACTCCTTAACTTTTTATATAATCATAGTATTATCTAAATTCTACTTTTTTAATGCTAATATTAAATTAATAATATAAGATTATTTTTTAACTAAATATAAATTAGTCTTATTTATATTATCATAAATTTGTAGATTATTTTATAACCCAAGAAAAATTATCTTTATTTAAAAACTCTATTTTTTAATATCCTCTTTCTATATTTACTATATTATCTACTTGTTTGCCTTCTTTATATTTTTTTAAATTAGAATACATTAATTTCTCTACTCTTATATCATTTTTATCAGATACCCAACAATTATGAGGTGTAACAATTACATTGTCAGCATCCCATAGTGGGCTTTCTTTTGGAAGTGGCTCTTGTTCAAATACGTCTAATGCAACACCCTCAAATTTATCTAGATATTTTATTAAATCTTCTTCGTTGACGATTTTTCCTCTTCCAACATTTATAAAGCTAGAACCTTGTTTCATTAATTCAAATTTATCCTTATCAATCATTCCTATTGTATTTTCTGTGCAAGGCATTGTACTAACTACTACATCGCAGTTTTTAAATATTTCATTTATTTGATTTTTTCCAAAGCATCTATCAAAATATTCTACTTCACGTCCATTAGTATTGTACCCCCATATTTCCACTCCAAATCCATTAAGTCTTTTTGCAGCTTCTACAGCAATTGTTCCTGTTCCCAAAAAGCCAATTCTACTTCCATAAAGTTCACTTATTCCAAAATCCATATGCCAAACTTTATCTTGCTGTTGTTTATAAAGCATTTTAGATTTTTTATATATTTCTAATATGCACATAACTATCCACTCTGACATAGGTATGCTATATCCACCTCTGTTGTTAGTTACTTGTATATTTTGTTTTATGACTTTTTCTTTTGGTAATTGATCAAATCCTACACTTGTAAGCATTATATATTTTAAATTTTTCATTTTTGATATATCTAATCTTTTAAAAGGATTATAAGTGACTAATATATCTGCATCATCTACTTCTTCACAATTTTTGATTTTCGATTCAGATATTCTTATAATCTCATATCCTAGACTTTTTATTTTTTCTAATTGTTCGTCACTAATTTTTACAGTAATTAAAACTTTCATAATTATTATCCCCTTTCTATAGTTAATTTAATTATAATCAAAAAAAAATTGAGATACATATATCTCAAAACATTAAATATAATATTATTTTATTTTAAATTTATAGTTATTATTCATTTTTTATTATTTAATATCTTCAAATATAACTTCTCCTGATTCTATATCGTACATAGCTGAAATGATTTTTAACTTATCTTGCTTTTCTAATTCACTTAAAACTTCACTTTTTTTCAAACATTCTACACCATATTTTGCATTTAATACTTCTGCCTTTCGTTGGTCTTTTTCAGTTCCAATAGCTTCTGAAACTTTTTCAGTTATAGACTTTATATAACTGTGTCCTTGATTTCTTACTGTTGCATCAACTGCTCCACAATGAGTATGTCCTAATACAACAATTAACTCAACTCCTAAATGTTCTGATGCATATTCTGCTGAACCTATTTCAAAATCTCCAATTATATTTCCTGCATTTCTTATAATGAATAATTCTCCCATACTTGCAGAAAAAATATGTTGTACTGGAACTCTAGAATCAGAACAAGTTATTATTGTTACATAAGGCTTTTGTCCCTTATTTTTTAATTCTTCACGCAGTTCCTGATGAAAAATTGATGGATTACTCTGACATTCTAAATAAAGTTTGCTACCTTTTTTTAATTTTTCTAGCGCTTCTAAATAATGCATACCATCTCTCCTTTTAATTATAATGTATGAAGTTTTTAAGTTTTTGCATTAATAAATTTAATTCCACAGCAAATTACAAATTCCTTTAAAATCTTATAATTTCTGCTTTTTAAAATTAATTTTTACCTATTAAAAAATCACATAAAAAATAGACCCTATATAAAAATAAGGTCTATTTCAAAGTTTATTATTTATGTTCTGCAAATTGTCCTTTAGATATTGCTTTTCTCTCTTCTTTTAAGTTGTATATTAATGTATTTAGTTTCCAGTCTATTGATACTTCTGTAACCATAGCAGTTAATGGTCTTCTTATTTTCATCTTTTTTAATCCATCTAAAAATCCAGAAACTCTAGTAGTCGGTATATTATTAAATATAATAGCTTTTTCACTCCATACTTCTTCATTATCATCAAGCATATTTCCGTCTAATATATCGTTTATTTTTGTATTTCCATTTTTGCTAGTTACAGCTATTCTATCTCTTATCCCAGCAAAATTGCTTACTGTTTTTATTGCTGCAAGTTCCTTAGCATTAAAATTAACTAATATCATGCAACTTCTATCATGTAAGTTTTGTTGTTCGTTTTCATTTATTTTTTTAAATGTCATAATTTATCTCCTTAAAATAAAAATTTATATTTTACTAACGTTGCTATTATCTGCAATTGTCGGTTTCTCTTTAATTTGAGCATGTGTCAATAATGTCAATATAGCACTTGTAATCAAAATAAAATAATATACTAATGCGCCATATAAAAGTACTGCATATCCCAATATTGATTTTGGAAATACGCCATTAAATATACTAAAAAATGTTATCTCATTAGCACCTATATTACCCGGAGTTGGTATAGGTGAAACAGCCATATATAAAAGTGTTTGTAAAGTTATTAAATAAACAAGATGATTTTGATTTAAATTAAATGATCTATATATCCAATAAGATATGCTAAAATACGCAGTAAGTTGGATTACTGTTAATACTGTTGTTTTAAATAATAACTTTTTATTTGTCATAAAAAATTTAACTGATATGCTGTATTCATCTATAAACTTATTTATTTTCTCTTCTTTATTTTTTAAAAACCCTAGAATTTTAAATTTTGAAATATGTTGTATTAAAAAACTACTTACAGCCTTTAGTTTTACAGGATTTAAAATTGCTAAAACTGCTATTAAAATGGTAAACGCATTTATTCCTAAACCAAGTATAACTAAAGATATTACCCCTAGTATTTGACTTTTTAATATTCCCATATTTAATACAAATAATACTGCACAGTATATAGTTACTACAGATTGATACAATAACGTTTTGTTTGTTATTATTCCTGTAGCTTCACCTAATGGAACTTTATATTTAGATAAAACATATATAAGCATAGGTTGGCTTCCAGATGCAAATGGTGTTACTAGGTTATAATAAAATCCCATACTAGCCAACTTAACGCCTAATAACTTTTCGTTTACTTTATATTGAGCATCAAGTATTTGTTTTAAAATTATTCCTTCTAAAATCATATATACTAAAATTGCACAGACTCCCATTACTATGTATTTTTTATTTATTATATCTTTTATTTTTTCTATAGAATTTATATCTAAATTTTGAAAAACTAAATAAACAGTAAAAATCATTAGAAATAATAGAAAACTATATTTTAATATTATATTCCTGTACTTCTTAAAAAACTCCATAATATTCTCCTCTTCACCCAATAAATATATTATATTGCTAATAAATAAAAATTTATTATATTTATGTATAAATATACTTTAAAGATTAATTATACCAAATATTTGTTTTACGGTTTATGATTAAAAATTATTTTTATTTTTTAAATTATATTATTTAATTTATTTCACTTATTTATATTTAGTATACACTATAAAGTTAAGTTTTTTATGAATTTTACCTCAAAATAATGTTCAATCTATTTATACTAAAAATTAATTTTAAAATATATATAAAAATATTTTTACTTATAATGAAATTTATTTTTTTCTTCTTGCACTTTCAACTTAATAGTGCTTTAATTCATAGTATATAGAGTTTTTTTTCAAAGGGGGAATTTTAAAATGATAGATTGGAATCCAGATTTATACTTAAAATTCGGTAAAGAAAGAACTTTACCTGCAAAAGACTTAATCTCAAGAATAGGAATAGATAATCCTAATCGTATCCTAGATATAGGTTGTGGTTCTGGTAATAGTACTAACGAGTTAAAGAGAAGATGGCCTAATGCTGAAATTATCGGTATAGACAACTCACCTACTATGATTGAAAAAGCTAGATTACTTTATCCAGATATGGACTTCAGATTAATGGATGCTACATGGGATTTAAGTGCATTGGGGAAATTCGATATAGTATTTTCAAATGCTGCTATTCAACGTATGACAAATCATGAAGAATTGATAAAAAAATGGTATGCTTTATTGAATATAGGTGGAACTATAGCAATACAATTGCCATTAGTAGATAATATTAAAGGTCAACAAGCGCTATATGAATTAGAATATGTAAAAAAATATAGACCTTATTTTGAAGGAAAAAAATTGAGATTTAATCATCATCAACCTGACTTTTATTATGATGTATTATCTCACTTATCAAGCGCAAAAGATATACAAATATGGACTACAACTTATATGCATGTAATGCAAGGGCTTGAAGGTATATTACAATGGTATGAAAGTACTAGTATGAAAGATTATTTAAACGCACTTCCTAGTGATGATTTTAGAGAAAACTTTAAAAATAACTACTTAATAAAATTAAAAAATGTTTATTCTTTAAGAGCTGATGGCAGTGTTTTATTTAATTATAAGAGATTATTTGTAGTTGCTACAAAATCAAAATAATATAAACTTAGAATTTAATTATATAAATTAAAATAAAAAGGCTATGATAAAATATTTAAGTTTCATTTTACCATAGCTTTTTATTTTGTTTAGATATATTTTTATTATTAAAATATCCTATACTTCGAGTTCAAAACAATATGAAAGATAAATTTTCTATCCTTCATTTTTATTATTTAATTTCTCTATCCATAAGAACCTTTTTGTGTATTTTTCTATATATTCCAATTAAATATGGTTCATTTGAATAATTCTCTAGTTCATCTATTTTTATCCACTTAACACCACTATTTTCGTCTAGCTTAGCTTCAGTATGACTACTTTCATCTGCTACTAAAGCATATGATATACAGAAGTGGAGATGTCCACTTACAAATTTTCCTCTTTTTATATGTGGAACAACAGGTAAAATATCTATAGCTATTATATTTTCATCCAAAACACCTATATCTTTTACTCCTGTTTCTTCTTTTGCTTCTTTAATCGCTACTTTTAATAAATCATCTTCCCCATCAGCATGTCCACCAGTCCATGACCATGTATTGTAGATATTATGGTGAACCATAAGTATTTTGTCTAAGTTTTTATTAAAAATAAGCCCCGAACTAGTCATATGTGCATATTCATTTTCTCTATAAAGTACATCATTATTTTTTTCTATAAAATTTAAAATTAGTTTCTTATCGTTTTGCTCTTGTTCGTTTATCGGTTCAAAATTTTTTATCGCTTGTATATAATTCAAAGTAAAGCCTCCTACATAATATGATTATATATTAATTATATTATGTAGGAGACTTTACTAATAAAAAAATAAGTGCAGATTATCAAATAAATTTTATTTAATCATCTGCACTTATAATATTACAAACTTCAGTTATATTATATATATCTTATTTGTATAATATAGAATTTACGTACTTTACTATATTATTTAGTTTGATTATCTTATAATAAAATAATTTTTAACTTAAACCTAGTCTAACATTAATTTTAAATGCTCTTGTAATATGTGTATTCCTATTTTGTTTTCGCCACCTCTAGGAATTATTATATCAGCATATTTTTTAGAAGGTTCTACAAATTGCTCATGCATTGGTTTTACAGTAGTTACATATTGATTTAAAACTGATTCTACTGTTCTTCCTCTTTCTTGTGTATCTCTTAATATACGTCTCATTAATCTTTCATCAGCATCAGTATCAACGAATACTTTTATATCCATTAAATCTCTAAGTCTTGGATCTTCTAGTATTAATATACCTTCTAGTATTATAACTTTTTTAGGATGAACTTCTACAACTTCTTTCGCTCTTGTATGTTGAGTGTAGTCGTAAACAGGTCTGTATATCATTTCACCTGATTTTAATTTTTTAACGTCTTCTATCATTTTATCTGTGTCGAATGATGATGGATGGTCATAGTTTAATTTAACTCTTTCTTCCATAGTTTTATCATCATTTGATAGATAATAATTGTCATGACTTATTAGTTCAATGTCATTTTGAAATAACTCTTTTATGTTATTTACAATAGTAGTTTTCCCTGAAGCAGAACCACCTGCTATACCTACTATACATATATCTTTTTTCATTCTGCACACCTACTCGTTCTTATTTATTTTTAACTTATAATTTATATTATATTTTAAAACATATTATTTCTATAATATCTTATATAAAATTACTTTTCAATAGCCTTTAAAGAATTTACAATTTTTATTTTAAATAAGTTAAAAAAATATATATTTATCAATAAAAAAAGTAGCTGGCATCCATATTAATACCAACTACTTTTTTATTAGAAGTATTTATTTAAGATTAAAATATTCTTCTAAAGTTATATCTCTATCTTTTAATGCATAACTTATTTCTGTTCCTACATATCTATAATGCCAAGGCTCAAATTTATATCCTGTTATATCAATTTTATCCTTTGGATATCTCAATATAAATCCATATTTATATGCATTTTCATTAAGCCATTTATATTGTTCTGTATCTTCAAATTTTTCATTTGAAGATGTTTCTTGATCTTCTCCATTCAAATCAAAAGCAAGACCAGTTTGATGTTCGCTATATCCTGGTTTTGCAGAAAATGTATCTACATTTTTCCTTTCTTTTTTATATGATTCATATACCCAATTTTGAACAGCATAACTTCTATATCTGCTTACTATATGAAACCATGCTCCATCTTTTTCAGCATCTTTTTGCATTTTTTCAAATGCCTCTGTAGCCTCATCATACAATTCTTGATTGTCCTTATATGTATAATTTTCATCTAAACCATATTTTTTATTAACAATTATAGTTCCATTTACATTATACGCCCCATTTTTATCTTTAGATGGTTTTATTTTCTTAGCTTCTTTTTTTACCTTTGTCTTCTCTGATTTTTCTTGATTTGCTTCTTTTACTTTTTCATTTATATCACTATAAACAACTTTATCATTAAATAAATTATTTATATTGATATTTGTCATAAAAACCCCAGCTCCTAAAACAATAGAAAAACCTGTTATCATTCCTATTTTCTTTATACTATTCATATTAATATCTCCTACCCCTCATTTACTAATAATCTTTTTATATTGTATTTTGATTATTTATAAATAATTTTTATATGGAGTATCTATATCTGCTTCTTATAATTCATCATTTATAATGAAATTTTATATTGTATACTATGTGCATCTGTATTTACTTAGATACTTCATTATTCTAATTAATTACTCACTTTCTAGTATACCATTTTATTCCATATTTTTCTCTTGTTTTTTTAATTATCGACTTATTTTTGTTATTATTGAGTTTTTACTTATCTTTAAATGTCTTATAATAACTTATTTTGATATTTTTGTATAATGAAAATCATTATCATAACAAAGGCAAAAAATATGCAGCTACCTTTTATATTATATATATAAGATTAGTTTATATAAATATAAACTAATCTACAATACCATAAATAATGTACCTGCTGTAATTAAAATTGAGCCTATTATTGATTTCATTGTGAATTGCTCGTGTAAAAATGTAAATGCCAAAATTAAAGTAATTACCACACTTAATTTATCAATTGGAACAACTTTTGATGCATCTCCTATCTGTAATGCTTTGTAGTAACATAGCCAAGATGCTCCTGTAGCAAGACCTGATAAAATTAAAAACGTCCAACTCTTTTTACTAATCTCCACAATACCACTTTGCGTATTGGTTAAAAATACCATTGCCCATGCCATAACAAGAACTACTACTGTTCTTATTGCAGTTGCTAAGTTTGAATTTACACCATCAATCCCAACCTTTGCAAGAATAGAAGTTAATGCTGCAAATACAGATGATAAAATCGCAAATACTAACCACATATTTTCCACCCCCTTATTCATATAATTCTAATTCAATTATACCAAAATAATCAATATGATCCAAATATTATTATACCTAACTTTACTTGAAAATAAATTAGGAGATAAGCTATAATTCTATCTCCTAATTTATCTTTATTAAACTGTATTTTAGATAATTAAAATCAATTTATTTCTTATACTTTAAGAAGGAATTTATTCTAATATTTTTATATAACTACTTCAGACTCGTCTTCTTGAGCATATTCATCATCAAATTCAGCATCTTTTACTCCTAAAATCCCAATTATTAAGAATACTGCTGATGCAATAGCCATTCCAACAAATGATGCAGACATCCCTTCTAGTTGTGCTAAATTAGAATCTATAGCTGTAGAGTTAGAAGCAACAGAAGTCATTATCCCTACAAATACTACACTTCCAATTGCACCTGCAATTGTTCTAAGTGTGTTTATAAGTGCTGTCCCATGTGATGTTAAACTATTTTCAATATTATTAACTCCCCATGTCATAATAGGTGTAAGTATACATCCTATTGCTGCATAACGGAATATATTTAAAATACATGCCCACCATATAGATGTTTCTATTGTAATTCGACTCATTCCTGCGCTTCCTATGAATAATAATATAGCACTTGATATATATAATTTTCTTATACCTAATTTATCATATATCTTTCCTGCTATAGGACTTAATACTGCCATTACAATAGCTCCTGGCAATGTTACAAATCCTGAAATTGTTGCAGAATAACCTTTTATAGTTTGTACATACAATGGCAACATCACAGAAGATCCAAGAACAATAAAGTAAAGTAATATACTTCCGATTAAAGACATTGTAAAAATTTTATTTTTAACTAATCTAATTTCTAAAAATGGCTCTTCTAGTTTTAACTGTTTTCGTAAAAATAATATCATTCCTAATATTCCAATACTTGATAAAATAATAAAATTCATACTCTTCCAATTCCCACCTGAAATACTACCAACCATCAAGGTTATACCACCAAAACCACAAATACTATAAATAAATGAAGCAATATCTAGTTTTTGATTCTTCGTTTCTAAAACGTTTTCGAACACAAAAACAGATACTATAAATGATATAATCGCTATAACTAGAACTAATACAAAGAACATTCTCCAACCAACACTATCTGAAATAATTCCTGCTAATGTTGGTGCAATCACTGGAGCTACTCCTACTGATAATCCATACCACCCCATAGCTGTTCCTCTTTTTTCAGCAGGGAAAATTGTCAACGCAATAACTTGAGTCATTGCTGTTAATATACCTGCTCCACATGCCTGTATAAGACGACCTAATAACATAATTTCAAATTTTGTCGCAAATATACAGAAGATTAAACCTACTATAAACAATCCAATAGAAACGATATATAATTTCTTTGTCGAAATAGTATTAATCAAATATGCCGTTAAAGGCATCATAATCCCCATTACTAGTGAATATGAACTCGTAAGCCATTGTCCCATTGCAGCATCAATATTAAACGAATCCATTACTGATGATAAAATAGTTGTTAACGCAGTTGAAAGCATAGTCGAAACAATACACCCTATGAGAACGTTAACAAATATGATGTTTCTCTTCCTTTCACTTAATTCCAATCCCATAATTCCTTTTTCCTCCCAACAATTGTAAATAACATAAATTATTATATTATACAAATAATACCACTGTCAATTTAGGTTACCTTTCTTGTAAGTAATCAAAACAAAAAAACTCCCGTAAATGGGAGTTTTTATTTTAATTAATATAAACATATATATTAACTTTAATTTATTTATAATTGGATATTTGCTTTTAGTTATCAGCTTTTGATAACCATGCCACATTTTCAACATGAACACTATGTGGGAACATGTCCACAGGTTGAATCTCATGACATTTATATCCTCTTTCATTTAAGTAAGCTAAATCTCTTGCAAGAGTAGATGGATTACATGAAACATAAACCACTCTATCTGGTTGCATCGAAATTATCGTATCTAGTACTTTTTCATCGCACCCTTTTCTTGGCGGGTCGACAACTACTACATTAGCTCTTTTTCCTTCTTTATACATCTTTGGAACGACTTCTTCAGCCTTTCCAACATAGAACTCGACATTATCCATGTTATTTATCTTAGCGTTTCTCTTAGCGTCTTTTATTGCGTCTTCTACTATTTCTATTCCGTATACCTTCTTAGCCTTTTGTGCTAAGAATAATGATATAGTACCTATTCCACAATAAATATCAAATACTGTGTCATTTTCGCCTAAATTTGCATATTCTAAAGCTTTATTGTATAAAACTTCAGTTTGAAGTGGATTAACTTGGAAGAACGATAATGGTGATATTTCAAATACTAATTCACCTATATAGTCTCTAATCATTCCATCTCCATAAGCAACTATATTTTCTTTTCCTAAAATAACATTAGTTTTTTGTGTATTAACATTTACAACAAGAGTTTTAAATCCAGGTATATTTTCTTTTAAAACTGATGCTAATTCTTTTAAATATGGTAGTTTCTTACCGTTAGCAACTAAAACGATCATCACTTCACCTGTAGTAAATCCAACTTTAGTTACTACATGTCTTAATAAACCTTTATGTGTTTTTTCATCATAAATACTTACATTATAGGCTCTAATATAAGTTTTTATTATTTTTATTATTTTATCATTTACTTCATGTTGTATTATACATTCATCAGTCGATATCAAGTCATGACTTTTCTTTTTATAAAATCCTATAACAGGCATATTGTCTTTCTTTTGAATTGGAAATTGAGCTTTATTTCTATATCTAAAAGGATGTTCCATTCCTAGAGTGTCGTGAATCACAACGTCATCTAGTTTACCAATCCTACTTATAACTTGTTTTACTTCGTTTGTTTTTATATCAAGCTGTTTTTGATAGTCTAATTCTTGAATTTGGCATCCACCACACTGTCTAAGATTTTCGCTACATTTTCTAGCTACTCTAAATGGTGATTTTTCAATTATTTCTATCATATCTCCAACAGCATAATTTTTTTTAGATTTTGTAATTTTAACTTTTATTTTATCCTGTACAAGTCCACCATCGACAAATACAGTAAAACCTTCGTATTTTCCAATTCCTACGCCACCTTGACCTATATCTACTATATCTACTATATATTCTTTATTTTTTGATAACATAGGTTCCCTTTTCCTCCGAACAATTTTTTTTGACTTCAAAAATTTATTTTACCAAAAAAATAAGGACTTATAAAGTCCTTAAATAAATAAATCTTTATTTTTAAATCCAAAATATAATTGTAAACATGCTACTACAAGTAATAATATACCTCCGACAAAACCGACATATATTAATTTTTCAGACATTGATTGACTTAATCCCGAATCAACAATAGCCTTTACATATGTATCAAAATCTCCCATTGCTTGTATTCCGTATCTAATCCATGTAGCTGCCGTCATAATCGCAACCGGTATTACACTCATACTCATATAAAATCCATTTATTGATCTCTTTTTACATCCTCTTACACCTAGGAATATTGGTACTAAAAATATAAGTGGTAATATATAACCGTAAAACTGAGGTGTAAATGCCATAAATAATGCTGATGTTAAATAGAAACTAAGAAGATAATATTTTAGTTTATTTGTTTTACCTTCAAAGTCCATTAAAGATGCTTTTAAATATCTTATATAAATAGGAATATCATTTGCTACATTGTCTACATGTTTTCCGCCTCTGATATCTTTAAGAAGTTCATTCCCCTTTTTATTTAATTGGTTATACTGTGTCGTAAAATAATCTGGTAATTCTAAGTCTTTATATTGTGCATTTAATTTGTCTAAATCAGATAAATACTTACCTTTTTGTCTATCTTTAAGGCCTTTTAATTTTTTAATTTCTTTGCTTAGATTATTAATTGTTAATGCTACTGTATTTGAACCCAATTAATACACCCCCTCTGTTTAAATATATAACCTTTTTATGAATACAATTTAAATATATCCGTAATATAAGTATAATTCCTTCTAATTAAAATTTAAATAAAACTTTTAAAAATATGTGTTATAAAAAAACCCCACAAAGTTTTTGTAGGGTTTTCTTTTTTAATTAATTATGTCACTTTAAAGTGTCATTATTATGCTCTATTGCCAACTATTTTCTTTAAAGCTATTCCAGCTGTTCCTAATATAGCAACCCAAACAATACCTAAAAATGTATATGCTGCACCTGTCATGATAATTCACCATCCTTTATTTATTAAACACGACTAAGTAATTATTTTAATGCAACTAAGCATTTGCTTTGTTAGATTCTATTTCATCTTTATATTTACGTTTGATAGCTCTATATGTTTGTGCAAATCCAATTATTAATACTACTACAACAACTAATCTTGCTGCATTTACCCAAGGAGCCATATATTCAATTCCTTCGATATATGATGGAGTGATTTTAAAGTTACCAGCTGTCCAGTAGTCTTTTGTGAATATTGCTAAGAATACTATTATACAAATTGGTGTTAAGAATTGATGGAATACTCTATAGAACCATTTTGGTACATGCCATAATCCACCTCTGTTCATTTCTTCTAGACCTTCATCTTTAACTAACCAAGCAAGTGTTATAACTTCTAATAATCCAAGAACTATTAGTAAGTAGTTACCTATCCAGTTATCTACTTCTGTGAAGTAAACTAAGTTAGCTTCTCCAGTTATTATACCTTCAGCAGCTATTGGAGCACCAACGATTAAGTATAATATGAATATTACTATAGCACCTTTCTTTCTTTCTACGCCTAATTCTTCTTCTAGTAATGCAACTAAGTAGTTGTACATTGCTATTGCAGATGTAAATCCTGCAAAGAATAATAAGAAGAACCAAACTGCACCAAATATTCTACCACCAGCCATTGTAGTAAATACATTTGGTAATGCCATAAATGCTAAACCTATACTACCTTTGATACCTTCTGGTCCAAGGAATGCATAAGAAATAGGTATAACAGATGTACCAGCTAATATAACTTCTGCAAATTCATTTAATGCTACTGTTGCTACAGAAGCTGTTACTATATCTTCATCTGGTTGTAGGTATGATGCGTAGTTACAAATTATACCCATTCCTAAAGATAACGTAAAGAATATTTGACCTGTAGCAGTAACTATTGAAGCTGATGTTAACTGACTTAAGTCTGGATTCCAAACGAAATTTAAACCTTTCATAGATGACCAATCTGGATTTACAGGAGCGCCTAATGTTACGGCTCTTACTGCTAATATGATACCAAATACATATATAGCTGGCATCATTACTTTAGCCCAAGCTTCTATACCTTCAGATACACCTTTCATAACTGCCCATCCTAAAGATGCTAAACCTATAATCCAGAATATTAAGTTTTTAGGATCAGTGACATAGTTTACAAAGAATGCTCCAGAATCTACACCTACATATCCACCAGTTAATGAATTAACTGCATATCCTAATGACCAACCTATGATATGAGTGTAATATGAGTTAACTAATACAGTTACCCCAAAACCTATTGCTCCGCATACAGAACCTAATATAATTGCTTTTTTCGGAGATATAGCTTTTCTAGCTTGTATATATACCATTGGACCTACTGTACCATGTCCATGAGCACCACCATAACGTCCTATTGCCCATTCGACTAACATTGTAGGTAAACCTATAACGATTAGTGCGAAGAAATATGGAATCATGAATGCTCCACCACCATTAGTGGCTGCTATATATGGGAAACGCCAGAAGTTACCAAGTCCAACTGCATTCCCTGCCATCGCAAGAATCAGACCTATCTTCGAACCCCATTGATCTCTGTTTTGATTATCTGCCATCTTTTACCCCTCCTTTGTTAAATATTATGACCTAAACAAAACAAATATAACTTAAATAAATCAGAAATATAATTTCAATTTAATAAAACATTAATGCTATATTTATATCCAAATTTAGTCTATTATCGTATTATAAGTTTTAATATTTTATTAAATTTTCTGACTATTTATTTTATAAAGAGGGCCACTAAATTTAAAGCATCTGCTACATTAGTGGCCCTCTTTATAAAATAATAGTATCATCATTTTTTATAAATTTCAATAATTATTTGAATTTTTTACCATTTTAGTAAATTTTTATAAAATAATTATTCAAAATAAAAAGAGAATTATATCTATTTAATTTACAAATAAATATAATTCTCTTTGTTTATTTTGCTAAAGTATATTTAACACAATTTAGGATAACAATTTCTTATAAAACTCTACTTGAGCCTCTATAAACTACTCCTCTAGTAGCATCTACAGTTACTATTTCCCCATTTTCAACTTTATTCATTATATCAGAAGCTGACATTACAACTGGTTTCCCTAAGTTTATACCAACTATAGCAGCATGAGAAGTCATTCCACCTTCTTCTGTTACTATAGCAGCAGCTTTTTCAATATATTGATTCATATCTGAATTTGTCATAGATGTAACTAATATATCACCTTCGTTGAAGTCTACACAAGTTTCTCCATCTTTTACGATTTTAACTCTTCCTTCAACAGTGTCTCTACCTACACCCATACCCATTGCTATTTCTTCACTCATTACGTGAACTTTTATTAAGTTAGTAGTTCCACTTTCACCAACTGGTACACCAGCAGTTACTACAACTAATTCACCTTGTTTTACATAATCTGCCTCTTTAGCAGCATTTATAGAATATTCTATAACATCATCTGTATTTTTTGCTTGATCAGCTTGTACTGAATAAACTCCCCAGCTTAAAGCTAATTGTCTTCTAGTTCTTTCGCTATCAGTAGCAGCTATGATAGGTGTTTTAGGTCTAAATTTAGATACCATTCTAGCTGTATATCCAGAAGAAGTTGAAGATACTATTGCAGAAGCATTTAATTCTATTGCAGTTGTGCAAGTAGCATAACTTATAGCATCTGTTACTGTAGAACCTTTTAAGTTTCTTTCTCTTAGTATTTCTTCATATTTTAAAGTTTCTTCTATTCTTTTTGATATAGATGCCATAACTTTAACAGCTTCAACAGGGTATTTACCTGCAGCAGTTTCTCCTGAAAGCATTATTGCATCAGTTCCATCATATATAGCGTTTGCAACGTCTGTTACTTCTGCTCTTGTTGGTCTAGGATTTCTTATCATAGAGTCTAACATTTGAGTAGCAGTTATAACTGGTTTCCCTAATTCATTACATTTTCTTATCATGTCTTTTTGTATTATTGGCATTTCTTCTGTTGGAACTTCAACTCCTAAGTCCCCTCTTGCTACCATTAAACCATCAGAAACTTGTAATATTTCATCTAAGTTTTCTACACCTTCTTGGTTTTCTATTTTAGATATTATTTGTATATGAGTAGCATTGTTGTTTTCTAATATTTCTCTTATAGCTAATACGTCAGAAGCTTTTCTAACGAAAGATGCTGCTATAAAATCGATATCTTGTTCTATACCAAATTCTATATCACTTATATCTTTTGGTGTTAATGCTGGTAAGTTTATTTTTACACCTGGTAAGTTAACACCTTTGTGGTTTTTAACTATTCCTGAGTTTTCAACAGTACATATTATGTCATTACCTTTTATTTCGTTTATTTTTAATCCAACAAGACCGTCATCGATAAGTATAGTATCCCCAACTTTAACATCGTTAACTAATTCTTTATAACTTACTGTACATTTTTCTTTTGTTCCTAAAACATCATCCATAGTTACTATGAATTGTTGACCTTGCTCTAAAAGAACTTCTGGGTCTGCAAATTTTCCTGTTCTTATTTCTGGACCTTTAGTGTCTAATAATAATGCTACTGGAACATTTAATTTTTCCCTTACCCTTTTCGCAGTATCCATTCTTACCTTTTGTTCTGCATGATCCCCATGAGAGAAGTTAAATCTACACACATTAAGACCATTTTCTACTAATTGTGTTAATACCTCTTCGCTATCAGAAGCTGGTCCTAGTGTACAAACTATTTTAGTTTTTTTTGCGTTTTTTAACATAAATGTTATCCTCCTAAATCTTGTTACATAAATTATTATATAATTAAAACTATAAAAAATAGTATTTTTGACTTTTATAGCACTATATAGATAGAATTTGTGTCATTTTATAAGTATACTTATCAAAATCTTTTTTCATAGCTAAAGCTTCATGTATGTCCATGTCGATAACTTTATCATCTCTTAATCCAACTACTCTAGCAGACTTACCATCTAGTAATAATTCTACTGCTCTTACCCCTAATCTACTTGCTAGGATACGGTCAAATGCAGTCGGACTACCACCTCTTTGTACATGTCCAAGAATTGTTACTCTCAAATCTGAACCTGTTCTTTCTGCTATTTGTTTTCCTATTTCATGTGCATTCCCTACACCTTCAGCTAAAACGATTATGCTGTGTTTTTTACCTCTTTTTTTAGTTGTTTCTAATCTGTCACATACAGTTTCTATATTTTCTGGATGTTCTGGTAGTATTATTGTTTCTGCACCACCAGCAAGACCAGCATATAAAGCTAAATCCCCGCAGTGTCTTCCCATAACTTCAACAATGTTAACCCTTTCATGAGAAGATGATGTATCCCTTATTTTACCGATAGCATCAATTACTGTTTCTATAGCTGTGAAATATCCAATTGTATAGTCTGTATATGCTAAATCATTATCTATTGTTCCTGGTATCCCTATTGCTGGGAACCCTAATTCACTTAATTTACTTGCCCCATTAAATGAACCATCTCCTCCAATTACAACTAGACAATCTATCCCATATTTTTTAAGAACCTTAACTGCTATTTTTCTTCCTTCTTCAGTTTTAAACTCTTCACATCTTGAAGATTTTAAAATAGTTCCTCCCCTATGTATAATGTCACCTACTGATGATAAGTTCATTTCTTGTACGTCATCTTCTATTAATCCCTTATATCCCCTATTAATTCCATACACTTTGCAACCATAATAGATTGCTGATCTTACGACTGCTCTTATAGCGGCGTTCATTCCTGGAGCATCTCCACCACTTGTTAATATTCCTATTGTTTTCATAAGCTACCTCCTAAAACCATTTTCCCAAGGGACATTTTTAGTCCCTATACGTATTATTTATCCCATGTCAATTAAAAAAACTTACCCAATTCATATACTACGATATTATACCATATTTTTGGAAAAAATTTAGCTATATCGTATTATATTTTTGGGTATTTTATATTATTTTATTACTGTGATACAATTTTAATACAAGTTTCATTTAATATTTGCTTTAAATTTTCAATTAAAACATTGGAAATTGTAACATTTCCATTCCATTTGTATTTTTTCTTTGGCACAGTAGTACATAAGAATACTTCATCTCTACCGGGATAAAGTTTTAAAATATTTTCTATTTTTTGTAGGTTTTCTTTATCATTTATATCTTCTATCTTTAGAAATAAACTTTCCTCTATATTATTTACTTGTTTATTATATACCTTTTTTTGATTTTCTACAAAAGGAGTTTTATCATTTATATCTTTTATTTCTTGAGCTATTATTTTAGCATTCTCCTCTTCTTGTATACTTAATCTACCTTTAATATAAACTATATTCTCTTCATTTACAATAGTATTATATTGTTGTAAGGTTCTAGGAAAGACAATTACCTCCATAGTTCCATATAAATCTTCAATTTCTAAGAAAGCCATTATTTCATTTCTTTTAGTAGTTTGTATTCTTTTATTAGAAATCATTCCACCAATTATTGCATTTTGTTGGTCCATAGATAAATATTTATCCAGGTCTTCTTTTAATTCGTTTAATTTTTTAGTATTAATTGATGTTCTTGTTTCTAGTTCTTTTTCATATTCTGAAAGTGGATGCCCACTAACATACATTCCTAAAACTTCTTTTTCTAAAGCTAATTTTTCTCTTTCTTCAAATTCTTGTATATTTGGAATAGAAGTAATTTCATTTTCAAATTTATCTATTTCTTCAGTTTGTCCAAATCCGTCGAATCCATCAAATAAAGAAATTTGCCCTTTAACATTTTTCTTTCTTTCTAAAGATACACTTTCCAATACTTTTTCATATCCCATCATTAAACTGGCTCTATTGTATCCCATTCCATCAAATCCGCCACATTTAATTAGACTTTCAATTACTCTTTTATTTATATCTTTACTATCTAATCTTTTTATTAAGTTCATAAAATCAGTAAATGTTCCATTTGTTTCTCTTTCAATAACAATATTGTTTATTATATTTACACCTACGTTTTTTACTGCTGCAAGTCCAAATCTTATATTGTTATCTTCAACTGAGAATTTTGCGAAACTTTTATTTATGTCTGGTTTTAAAACTTTTATATTTAATGCATTACATTCTCTAATATACTCAACAACTTTATCTGTATTACCCATTACACTTGTGATTAATGCTGCCATAAATTCTACTGGATAATATGCTTTTAAATAAGCTGTTTCATACGCTATAACACCATATGCCGCAGCATGTGATTTATTAAATGCGTATTTGGCGAAGTCAATCATATCGTCGAAAATTTTATTTGCAGTTTGTTCGTCTACACCATTTCTAACGCATCCTGCTATCTCTACATTTCCATTTTCATCTGTTTTTCCATGGATAAAATATTGTCTTTCTTCTTCCATTACATCCATTTTCTTTTTACCCATAGCTCTTCTAACTAAGTCGCTTCGTCCATAGCTATATCCACCAAGCTCCCTAACAACTTCCATAACCTGTTCTTGGTATATTAAACAACCATATGTTACTTCCATTATTGGTTTTAACTTCTCGTGCATATATGTTATTTTTTCTGGATTATGCTTATATTCTAAGTAAGTTGGAATAGAATCCATTGGACCTGGTCTGTATAATGATATACCGGCTACTATATCCTCAAAATTACTTGGTTTTAATTGTTTCATAAATGATCTCATACCGGCACTTTCCATTTGGAACACACCTAAAGTATTTCCTGTTGAAAGAAGTTCAAATACTTTTGGATCATCATAATCCATCTTAGAAAAATCTATTTTTACACCGTGATTTTTTTCAATTAAGTCTAACGCATCTCTTATAACTGTTAATGTTCTAAGTCCTAAGAAGTCCATTTTTAGAAGTCCTAATTCTTCTAAAGTTGTCATTGTAAACTGGGTACTTATTGCGTCTTGATGTTTGTATAATGGTACATATTCATCAATCGGATTTTTAGATATAACGACACCTGCCGCATGTGTAGAAGCATGTCTAAGCATTCCCTCTAACTCTTTAGAAATATTTATTATAGTTTTTGTCTCTTGGTCTTGTTCATACATTGCCTTTAAGTTAGGGTTTGTTTCAAGAGCTTTATCTATAGTCATTCCTAATGCATTTGGTATTTCTTTTGCTATTTTATCGACTTTATTATATGGTATATCTAACACCCTACCGACGTCTCTTATAGCTAATTTTGCACCCATTGTACCAAATGTAATTATTTGTGCAACATGGTCTGCCCCATATTTTCGCTTAACATAATCTATAACTTCTTCTCTTCTTTCATAGCAGAAATCTATATCTATATCGGGCATTGATATACGCTCTGGATTTAAGAATCTTTCAAACAGTAAGTTATATTTTATTGGGTCTATATCTGTTATTTTAAGTGTATATGCAACTATTGAACCTGCAGCACTACCACGTCCAGGCCCTACCATTATTCCGTTTTCTTTTGCAAAATTTATAAAATCCCATGTTATTAAGAAATACTCTACGTATCCCATTTTATTAATAACACCTAATTCATATTCTAATCTATCTATAATTTCTTGACTTGGATTTTCATATCTTTCATGTAACCCTTTGTAACATAATTCTTCAAGATAACTTGAAGTTGTATATCCTTCTGGAACTTCATAATTTGGTAAGTGTATTGTATTAAAATCAAACTCTACATTACATCTTTGTGCAATTTTTTCAGTATTATCTAAAGCTTCTAGTGCATATGGGAATAATTCTTCCATTTCTTCTCTTGATTTTAGATAAAACTCTTGAGTTCCAAATCTCATTCTTGCTGGGTCATTTAATGTTTTACCCATTTGTATACATAGTAAAACATCATGTGCCTTTGAATCCTCTTTATCGACATAATGAACATCATTTGTGGCTACTAATGGTATATTTAACTCTTTAGATAATTTTACTAATGATGCATTTACTTCTTTTTGTTCTGGAAGATTGTGATCTTGTAATTCTAAGAAGAAGTTCCCTTGTCCAAAAATTTCGTTATATGTTAAAGCAATTTCTTTTGCCTTTTCATAATTTCTGTTCATTAATGCATTTGAAACATCTCCTGCTAAACAAGCCGATAAACATATAATTCCTTCACTGTGCTCTCTTAAAGCTTCTATGTCTACCCTTGGCTTATAGTAAAACCCGTCTACATATGATATAGAAACTAGTTTTATTAAGTTTTGGTATCCAGTCATATTTTCAGCTAATAAAATTAAATGTCCGTACCTTTTATCAAAATTGGGGTCCTTGTCTTTTAAACTACGTTGTGCAGTGTATAGCTCACATCCTATTACTGGTTTTATACCAGCTTTTTTTGCCTCTTTGTAGAAATCTATAACACCAAACATATTTCCATGGTCAGTTATAGCGACAGATTTCATACCTAATTCTTTAGTTCTTTTTATAAGTTTCTTAACTCTTGAAAAACCATCTAGCAAACTATATTCTGTATGCACATGTAGGTGCGCAAATTCGCCTGACATATCTCCACCTCCTAATATAAACTTTGTATATAAATATCTAATATAATCGTATTTTTTATTAATTTATACCCATTTCCTATCTGTATAAATTAATATATTTTTTAAAAACAAACAAGGGGAATTTATGTAAAATTCCCCTTGTTCTCTATTTTAAATCATTAGCAATTTGCTCTATTTTCTTTAATCGATGATTAACACCTGATTTACTTATAGGCGGATTTAACATCTCCCCTAGTTCCTTCAGTGACATATCTTCATTTTCTACTCTTAAGAGCGCTATCTCTTGTAAATTTTCTGGTAAACTACTAATTCCTATTTTACTTTGGATTAATTTTATATTTTCTACTTGTCGAACTGCTGCATTTACAGTTTTTGATAAGTTTGCAGTTTCACAATTTACAATACGATTTACGTTATTTCTCATTTCTTTTACTATTTTAGTACTTTGTAGACTAAGTAGTGCTTGATACGCCCCTATCATACTTAATAAATCAGAAATTTGTTCACTTTCTTTTAAATAAACAACAAAACTATTTTTTCTAGCAACTATTTTTGCGTTTAATCCTTCAGAGTTTATTAAATCCCTAAGAGAATTTGCGTAATCCTCGTTATTAGTTACAAATTCCATATGATAATTTTTTTCGGGGTCACTTATAGAACCTCCACCTAAAAAGGCACCTCTAAGATAAGCCCTTTTTAGAACTTCATCATCAAATACTTCTTGTGGTATGTTGTTTGTCGGAAAGAAACCATCTCTATCTTCTAGTATTGCCAACTTTTTAAGAAGTCTTTCCGCCCCATTTTCACTTTTAACCATCAAAACATAACTGTTATTTCTTTTTAGCATTTGATTTTTATTTACAGAAATTGTAGTTTCTATATTAAATTCTTTTTTAAGTAGTTTAAATACTCTTCTTGCAATTGAATTTAACTCTGTTGTTATCTTTACATTTATTTTTCTTAATCCCGCAAATTGTATAGTCCCAGCCATTCTAACTATAGCTGATAGTTCTGATAATTTATCATTTACATCGATATCTTTAACTCTAGCTAATTCATTCTTTGTCTCACTTGAAAAAGACATTTCTATCACCTAATTCTAGCTTTTTTTATTCCTTTTTTTTATTTCTTCTAGTGCAACCTTTATTATTTCTCTTTCATCATTATACCTTGCTAAATCAACCACTCTATCTAAATGTATGAATTTAGCATCCACAAAACCTTCTTCTTTTAAAGGAATTGTCTCCATATCCTTCGATTTCATTAGATACCAAAAAACGGTTTTATGGACAGCCTTGTTTTCATCCCAATTCTCTTTATATGTGTAATGGATTTCTCCTAAATATTTTAAAATTTCGGCTTTTACTCCTGTCTCTTCTAGTACCTCTCTTAGAGCCGCGTCTTTTCTTTGTTCACCTTCCTCTACCCTTCCTTTAGGTAACACCCAATCTCCGTTAAATTTTCTAAGTAGAAGAATTGCATTCCCAAATAAGACTACACCCCCGGCGCTAATCTCTTCTCTCATAGATTTTCACTCCTTAATTCAACATAATAATAAGAATTTCTTCATAAAGATATAAAATCCTTTTTTATTCACTGTTACATATCATGACCTAGAGCCAGTTTAATAATTATACTAGAAATTTCATCAGCATTATGCCTAATATAGTTATCTTTTACTTCTATTAAATTCGATTCCACAGCCTTAATTCCCATACATTTCAATTTTAATCTTTGCTCATTGTCTAATAAAACTTGTGTTGAACCGTCATCGTTGTATCTTCTAGCTACAGATTCTGATATCTTTTCATTATTAGTTACAATGCAATCAATTAATCCTGGTTCAGTATGTTTAATTATCGCTTGGACATGATCTAATACATTATATCCCTCTGTTTCTCCTGGTTGTGTCATAACATTAGGTATATATACTTTCTTAGCATTTGATTTTTTGATAGCTTCAATTACTCCTGGAACTAGTAAGTTTGGTATTACACTTGTGTATAAACTTCCTGGTCCCATTACAATTATATCTGCTCCATGTATAGAGCTTATTACTTCATCTAGCGGTCTGCAATTTTCTGGTATTAAAGAAATTTTATCTATTTTACATTTTTGTTTTCTAACTTCTTTTGGTATTGTTGATTCTCCCTTTACAATTTGACCATTTTCCAATTTTGCACTTAAATCTACATTTTCAAGTGTAACTGGTAAAACTCTTCCTGTTATTGCAAAAACTTGGCCTATTTTGTAAACTGCTGTCTCAAAATTACCATATAGACCATTCATAGCAGCTAAAAATAGGTTTCCAAAACTTTGACCTTTTAATGCTCCATCTTCAAACCTATATTGCATAACTTCATTCATAGTTGGTTCTATATTTGCAAGTGCCATAATACAATTTCGGATATCTCCCGGTGGTAACATTCCTAAATCAGATCTAAGAACGCCTGATCCTCCTCCATCATCAGCAACAGTAACTATCGCTGTTATATTTTCTGTATGATGTTTTAATCCTCTTAGAAAAATTGATTGGCCAGTTCCCCCACCGATAACTACTACATTAGGGCCTTTTTGTTCTTTATTTTTTAACTCTAAGTATCTTATCCTTTCATTTTTCATTTGGATAAATAAATATATAGCTATGCCAAAACATACTATACCCATTATCCCAAAAACTATACCAAATATTTCCATAATAACCTCCGCACTATTTTAACATAAAATCTCTATGTTTTTTAACAACCCTATAGCCATTGCTTTGTATTTCATCAGCAATAAGATTAGCTATAGTTACAGATCTATGTCTTCCTCCAGTGCAGCCAATACTAATAACTAAATGGTGTTTTCCTTCTTCTACATATTGTGGTATTAAAAAGTCTATCATATCTGTAAGCTTTGCATAAAATTCTCTACTAATATCAGAATTCATAACATAATCCCTAACTTCTTGGTCTTCCCCTGTCTTATCTCTAAGACTGTCTAAGTAGTATGGATTTGGTAAAAACCTAACGTCAAATACTAAATCTGAATCTTTAGGGATACCATGTTTAAATCCAAATGAAAGTACAGATATTGTAAGATTTGTTTGCTTCTCTCCAGTTGAATATATTTTTAATATTTCTTCTTTTAAATCTTTAGGCTTCATATTAGTAGTATCTACTATATAATTTGCAATTTCTTTTAATGGATTTAAAATCTTTCTTTCAATTTTTATGCCTTCTGGTATTTGTCTATTTAATGCTAATGGATGATTTCTTCTAGTCATCTTATATCTCTTTAGAAGAGTATCATCATCACAGTCTAAGAATAGGATTTCAAAAGGATAATTTTCTTTTTTTAATGTTCTTAAACTTTCGTGTAAGTCTTCAAAAAATTTCATTCCTCTTATATCTATACCTAGTGCAACCTTATCTACCATTGACCCTGCTTGATAACATATTTCAGCAAAATTTACTATTAATGTTGGAGGTAGATTATCTACACAATAATAATCCATATCTTCAAAGACTTTCATTACTTCACTCTTGCCTGATCCTGATAATCCAGTTACTATTACAAATTTCATTAAAGACCCCTCCTTAAACTATAATGTTTTCGATTAACGATTTATCTAATCCTGATTTATTTACAGTTTCTAATGCTAATTTAAAGTTACCTACATTTTGTGGTATATGCGCATCAGAACCTATAACAAATTTAAGATTATAATCCTTTATTTTTTGTAATTGTTCTACATTTAAAAACTCATGGCTACTATTTATTTCTAGTCTAGTATTAGTATTTTCTGCCACTTTAGCCACTTCTTCTATATAAATTCCCCCTTTATCTCCAGGGTGAGTAATTGCAAATATATCGTTATTTTTTATAGTATTTACAATTGCCTCAGTATTATATTCTTTGGCTTTTTCACTTTTACTTTTAAAGAAGTAATTTTGACACATATTGACCATCCCCTTAAAAGATGTTGGAACAGATCCAAAATGATATCCTGCCATTACATAATCGAAATATTGAGCAATATTTTCTGTTAAATCTATATTTCCCTTATTATCTAATATATTGCATTCAACACCTAAAAGTATTTTTATTTGGTCTTTATACTTTTCATTCAAAATATCTACTTCTTCTCTCATTTTTTTAAAATCATCGATTTTCACACCATAGGCAATATTTTTATACCCATGGTCTGAAATACCGATTGTCTTTATCCCCTTAGATATTGCTACTTTCACATTGTCTTCTATAGTTCCTTTTCCATGACTATATACAGTGTGAGTATGATAATCAGCTAATATTTCCATATTAATCCTCTCCAAGTATTTTGACTTCTTCTTCTAACATTACACCAAATTTATTTAAAACGGTACTTTTTACAATGTACATTAAATCTAATATATCTTTTGCTGTTGCTTCACCTTTGTTAACAACAAATCCACAATGTTTTTCAGAAACTTGTGCTCCTCTTAATGTTAAGCCTCTTAGCCCACAATCATCTATTAATTTTGCTGCAAAGTACCCTTCTGGTCTTTTAAAAGTACTTCCCGCACTTGGTAAATTTAATGGTTGTTTAGTTACTCTTCTATTTGTTAAATCAGCCATATACGCTTTTATTTCGTCATAGTCACCTTTTTTAAGCTCAAGTTCTGCTGATAAAACTATATAATCAGAGTTAGTAAGTCTACTTCTTCTATAAGCAAACTCCATTTCTTCATTTGTGAATTCAGATATTTCACCTTGTGGATTCATTACTCTAACAGATTTTACAACTGATTTTATTTCTCCGTCATAAGCACCTGCATTCATTGCTAACCCACCACCAAGTGTACCTGGAATTCCTGATATACATTCAAATCCAGTTAAACTTTCTCTAAGTGCTGCTTTTCCTAATACAGATAATAAAGCTCCTGCTTGTGCTTTTATTGTATTTCCTTCTATTTCATAGTTGTTGAAGTTATCTCCAAATTCTATTACTATACCTCTTATTCCACCATCTTTTATTAATAGGTTTGATCCATTTCCTATTATTAAGTATGGAAGTTCATTTTCATTTATATATTTTAATACCTCAGCTAATTGTTCTTCTGTTGTCGGCCTAACTAATATATCAGCTGGTCCACCTACTCTAAAAGAGATGTGTTTTTTCATAGGCTCATCCATTTTTACATTTTCCGCATCAACTATTTTTACTAAGTCATTATAAACTAATTCTTTATTCATATTTAAATATTTATTGCCAAACCTCACTTTAATATAAATAAGTATTTGACAGACTCCTTCCTTCTTTATTCTTATATTTACGTTCTTATCTAAATTGTTTTTTTATTTCTATATTCATTTTTGTATTTTTAAGTCTGTTTAATTATTTTATTATGGTTTAATATATGTTTCTATAAATAAAAGTGTATCTCAAAAAAACATAATTCTAGTTATAAAAAGATTTTACCACATATTCAATTTTTATTTAAGGTGAATTTAATTTATTTAATAATTACTTACCATTTTTAACTTTTTTTGTATTTTGACGTAAAAATATCGCCAAAGATTAAATCCTTGACGATATCTTTTAATTTCCCTTATATATTTAAATCTTATACATTAGAAGCTTTCTTTTTATCTGCAGCTAAATATGTAAAGTAGTATATAACCGGTATAATTAAAGCTCCACCGATTAAGTTTCCTATTGTTACACAAATTAAATTAGTTGCACATGCTCCTATTGAAATATCAGCGCCCAATAACATACCTATTGGTATAAAGTACATATTTGCCACGCTATGTTCAAATCCACATAATACGAATAACATGATTGGGAACCAGCATGAAAATATCTTAGATATAATATCTTGTGCACTTGTTGCCATCCATACAGCTAAAACAACAAGGATATTACATAGTATACCTCTAAGTATCATTGTCATTATATCTAGACCTGCTTTCCCTTCAGCTATTGCAATAGCTTTTGTTGCAGCGTCTCCAGTTAGAACATCACCATAAAATACTATAAGTGCTAATGCTATAGAACCAACTAAGTTTCCTACCCAAACAACACACCAGTTCTTAACCATTTGACCGCCTGTAATTTTATTATTCATTAGAGCTAATGTCATTAAGTTGTTTCCTGTGAATAATTCTGCTCCACATATAACAACTAACATAAGTCCAACAGGGAAGACTGCTGCCCCAATAAGTTTTGCAACACCTGGGTCAATATTAGCAAATGTTTGACTTGCTACAGTATTTCCTAATCCACCAAATCCTATAAATGCTCCTGCCAAGATTCCTAGTAAAAACATTGAACCAACTGGTAGGTTTGCTTTTCCTACACCAACGTTAACCATTGCATTGGCTATTTCTTTTGGTGCTAAAAATCTCTTTTCCATACAGATACACCCCTTTTGTTAAGTATTAAGAAAATATCTTCGTATTACAAGTTAATTATAGCACCATTTTTTTTAGAAAAAGCTGTTTTGGCGAATGTATACATTATATTTATTAAATTATTGATAATATTTTTTCTAATCAAATTCTATATTTAATTCAACTTTATACAAAACTATTATGGTCTTATTATTTTGTCGGCTTGTGACATTTTTTCTAGTATAAAGTACATATTTGTCACTTCACCTACTTCTAGTTTTTCTGTTAATTCATAGTAGTTTAAGCAAGTTCCACAGCTTAATATTTCTACACCTTGTGCTTGCAATGTTTTTAAATCATTTATAGAGTTAGAGCCTTCTGTCGATAATTTAACTCCTGAATTATAAAGTAATATTGTACTTGGAAGCTCATCTAATTCAGTTAAAGCATATATAAATCCTTTCATCAAAATTTGACCTAATTCTTCGCTTCCTTCTCCCATCTTATTGCTACTCAATACTACAACTGTATTAGTCTTTTTATCTGGATAGCAAACTTCTTTTGTTTCTTCTTCAACCTTTGTTTGTTCAGTTTCGCTATTTTGTAGCTCTGCTTTTATTTTAATTATGTAATGTTGGTCCTCTATTTTTTCGCATGTATATTCTAGATTTTTTTGTTTTGCCATCTTACTTAAATTTTGAACTGCTATTTCATTATCTACATGCACTTCTACTAAAGTAGTCTCTTTTATTTCACCTAATGCCTTTTTTGTTTTTATAACTGGAATTGGGCATTGATCACCCATTGCATCAACTTTTATTTCTTTCATTGTTATTCCTCCTAAAATTACATTGTATATATTTTAATTTATTATCTACTCTACTATTATTTTATGTTGTTTTTGATTTACAACTTCTCCAATAACACCACATGGTAAGCTTAAAGTTTCTAATTCTTTCATTATTTCCTCTACATCTTCAGGATTTACAGCTATTAATAACCCTCCTGATGTTTGTGGGTCAAATAATATCTCTTCCATTGCAAAATCATATATATTAAATAAAACTTTATCTTGAAGGAAGTTTCGATTTCTTTGTGCTGCTGCAGTTAGTAAAAACTCATCTGCATACTGTCTAGCTTCTTTGATATATGGTACTTTTGTGCTATCTATAATTGCTGAACAATCTCCTGCAACCATTTCGTTTAAATGTCCTAAAAGACTAAATCCTGTAACATCTGTGCATGCATGCACATCATATTTTTTAATAATCTCTGCTGCATATTTATTTAATGTGCACATAGATTCTATAGCCTTATCCATAGCTTCCTTGCTAGCTTCACCAACTCTGTTTGCTGTTGAAATTATTCCAACACCTAAAGGTTTAGTTAGAATTAATTTATCTCCTACTTTGCACCCATTATTTTGATATATTTTATTTGGATTTATAATTCCTGTTACAGATAAGCCGTATTTTACATCTTGGTCCATTATAGAATGTCCGCCAGATAAAACTCCTCCAGCTTCTTCTACTTTTTCACTACCACCTTGAATTATATCACCCAATATATTTAAATCCATCTGTTCTGGAAAACAAACTATATTTAAAGCCGTTTTAACTTCACCACCCATAGCATATATATCACTTAATGCATTTGCTGCGGCTATTTTCCCAAACGTATATGGGTCGTCTACCATAGGCGGAAAGAAATCTAAAGTTTGAACCATTGCAATATCATCCGTTAATTTATATACAGATGCATCATCACTACTTTCAAATCCTATCAGTAAATTTTCATCATATTTTTTCGGTATTCTTTCTAAAACACGACTTAAAATTCCTGGCCCTAATTTAGCAGTACACCCTCCACCTTTACAAAAAACTATATCTTTTTTACTCATAAGCACAACCTCTTTTCATGATAAAGTTTATTAATATAAAACTCTTTTATCGTCTATTCTTTTTGTTATTCTATTTCTATCGAAATGTTCTAGTATAGCTATTGATGTTTTTCTATTTGAATTTGTAATATCCCTAAATTGAGCTACTGTTATTTGATTATTTTGTTTCAGATAGTTTATCAACTCATTTTTCATATTTTCATATATATCTTTATCAACATAGTATGTATCGTCTAGTTTCTGAATTGTATCGCCTATTAATGCTTCCAAAACTTCTTCATAAAACTTATTTTTATTACATATTTCATCTTTTGTAACTAAACAGCTTAGTTTATTTTTTCTAGTTATATTTTCAATTTCTTTCTTTATGGATAATTGTTTTTGATTAAATACAACTTCAAATTCATAATTTGAAACTAAGTTGTCCCTTACTTTTATCTGTTTATCTTCAGCCATTTTATTTAAGATGATGTCCATATCTTTTACTTTAAGTTTACTATCAACCCTAGACCTAAGTTCTTCCTTCAAAATTCCCTTTCTAAGTCTATACTGTTTATGATACTTATTTAAAATATCCATCGTCTTATCTTTAAGTTTATTATAATGACTTATATGTAGATAATATTTATTTACGGGTATTACTTTATTTTCTTTTATTAAAACATCAAGCCCCTCTTTAACATATTCTTCTTTATCTCCAGTATAGCTAATTAAATCTTTTAATGTAATATAGTTTGATAAATTTAATTTTAGATATTCTTCTATTATGTCTTTTAGCTCGCCTTTTTCTTTTATTTTTAATGTTTCAATAACACTTTCGTCATATATCTTATGTTTTTTGGGTGCTGTATCAATAATTATACCTCCACCAATCGTATCCATCGGTGAATAAGATCTAATTATAAATCTATCAACTTTCTTAGCTACTATTTTTTCTTCTAATCTTAGCTGGGCATATCCACTTTCTCCATAAGGTATTTCATCTTCATTTAATGGAACAATTCTGCATAATATTTGTTTTGTACCATGGAATACTCTTATTCTATCCCAATGTTTTAAACTCTTTTTGCAATGTTCAACTAATGATATATTTACATCTATCATCATAGATTCTTCAACAGAACCAGTCTCAGCAATTACATCTCCTCTTTGAATTTCACTAACTTTTATATTAGATAAATTTATTGCTGTTCTTTGTCCTGCATATGCAGTTTTAACATCACAACCATGTACTTGTAAATTTCTTACCTTTACCTTTTTTTCACTAGGATATATCGTCATCTCATCATCAATAGATATTTTTCCTTCGATTAAAGTTCCTGTTACAATTGTTCCGAAACCTTTTAATGAAAATACCCTATCTATACTCATTCTTGCTGGTGCATCAATTTTCTTTTCTTCTATATCTTCACTAATTTCATCAATTTTTTTGACTAATTCTTCTAATCCTCTTCCTGATACTGAATCAACTTCTACAATCGGTGCATTTTCTATAAATAAACCCTTTGTCTTTTCTTTGACTTCATCTTTTACTAAAGAGATAAAATCTTCATCTACTAAATCGCATTTAGTCAAAACTATTATTCCTTTTTTTACACCTAAGTAGTTTAAGATATCTAGATGTTCAACAGTTTGAGGCATTACTCCTTCGTCAGCAGCCACTACAAGCAAAACTATATCTATTCCACATGCACCTGCCAACATATTTTTTATAAATTTTTCATGACCAGGCACATCTACTATTCCGACTCTTTTTTTGCTCGGCAAATCAAAGTATGTAAATCCTAAATTGATAGATATTCCCCTTTGCTTTTCTTCTTTTAAATTATCTGTCTCTCTACCTGTTAAAGCTTTTATTAATGTTGTTTTTCCGTGATCTATATGTCCTGCTGTTCCCAAAATTACATTCTTCATATCAAGAATATCCCCCTAAGCTATTAGTTAAAAATATCTTTTAATTCTTTTATTATAAAATCAAATTCATCTTTTTCTATCGTTCTAACATCTAAGATATATTTATCTTCGTTTATTCTTCCAATTATATGAGACTCACTATTTCTAAGTCTCTTTTCAAGATAAGATACACTAAATTTATTCGGCTTTATTGTTATGACATATGTATCTAATCTTTCTAGTGGCATGGAACCACCTCCAACTTGAGATATCCCTTTTTCTTTTTCAACTTCTGCATCTATATTCAAATCTATTATTTTACTTAAAAGTATCGTCGCTTTTATTTCTAGTTCTTCTATGCTATAAGTTATCATCCTCAATGTCGGTATACTTTTTATTGCATCTTCTTCATCTAAATATATTCTCAATGTAGCTTCTAAAGCTGCTATTGTCATTTTATCTACTCGAAGCGCTCTTGTTAATTGATTCTTTTTCATTTTTTCTATATATTTTTTCTTCCCAACTATAATTCCAGCCTGTGGTCCGCCTAGCATTTTGTCTCCACTAAATGTAACTACATCTGCACCCTTTTTTATAGAATCTATTACAGTAGGTTCATATGATAACCCATATTTAGATAAATCGATAAATACTCCACTTCCTAAATCTTCAATAATCGGTATATCTTTAAACTCTTCTTGTCTTTTTAATTCATCTATCTCAACAGATTCAGTAAATCCTAAAATACGATAATTGCTAGTATGTACCTTCATTATCGCCTTCGTATTTTCACTTATGGCATCTTTATAATCTTGTATATGAGTTTTATTAGTTGAGCCGACCTCAACTAATCTCCCACTACCAATTTCCATTATGCTTGAAATTCTAAAACTGCCTCCAACTTCAACAAGTTCACCTCGTGAAACAACTACTTCGCCGTCCTTTGCCATTGTATTTAAAACTAATAATACTGCCGCTGCATTATTATTTACAATTAATACGTCTTCTGCCCCAGTTAATTGTTTTATTATATCGACTAGATGGTCATACCTAGAGCCTCTTTTCCCTTTTGACAAGTTGTATTCTAAATTTGAATATCCAAAACCAATTTGAATTAACTCTTCTTTTACTTTTGGGCTTAATTTAGAACGACCTAGGTTAGTATGTATAACTATACCCGTTCCATTTATAACCCTCTTAATAGATAATTGGAATTTATTTTTTGTAGAATTGATTATATCATCAACTAAAGTTTCTTCCTTTATATCAAATAAACTTAAACTATCTTCATCTAAATTTATAATTTCTTTTCTCTTTAATTCAATTATTTCTCTTATCGATTCTAATACTAATTGTCTCGGATAATTATTTAATAAATCTTCTATTTTATAATTTGACAGCACTTTGTCAACTGAAGGCAATTTTGATAAAATCTTCCCCTTATTCAAGCCAATCCCCCCTGTAGTTATATTCTTTTTTCATATAATAATTATAGCTTATTTTACATAATAATACTTAATTCCACACATTTTATTACATTTTATGGAAATAAAGTTGAAATTTAAATTATAACTTGTTATTATTAAATAGTGATATAACTATCACAATAAAATATATCTTGGGGGAGGATGAGTTCTGGTGTTCTCTCTAGTCTTCAAAACTAGTACGAGGGGTTAGGAGCCTCTTAGGTGGGTTCGATTCCCACCCTTTCCCGCCATTATAAAGCAAAAAAGTATGCCATCTATACATATAAATGGCATACTTTTTTGTTTTATATATCTAAAATTTAATAACTATAAATTATCATATTTTAAATATAATTCAATTTTTTAGTTGTTATAACAACCGCAATTTTCAATGTAAAATAATATCATACAGTTATGGGATTATATTTAGGAAAGTATTTAATACAAGCCTGTATATTTTATCATCAACATAAATAACTCTATATTCGTCAAACCCTTTATTTTTATAAAGATTTGAAACCCATAATTAGGTCCAATATAACCCTGTATTTATATTGGACCCCTGTTCAAATAATTACATCTATTTTCTAGCACATTCGCTAGCCTCACCAGTTAATATATCTAATCCATGTTCAAGAGCTGGCATTAAACATTCCATACATTCTTTTACGGCTTTAGGACTTCCCGGCATATTTATAATTAATGTAGATTTTCTTATTACTGAAACTGCTCTACTAAGCATTGCTTTTTTAGTAAATTGCATGCTATAAGCTCTTATAGCTTCTGATATTCCTGGCACCAATTTTTCAGCTATTAATAGTGTAGCTTCTGGAGTGTTATCTCTTTTTGAAAATCCTGTTCCCCCTGTCGTAAGAATTAAGTCTACTTCGTTGTTATCGCATAAATTTTTCATCTCTTCTGCTAAAACTTCTTTGTCATCTGGAAGTACTCTGTAGAATTTAACTTCATATCCGAATTCTCCAACGATTTCTTTTATTTTAGCTCCACTTTCGTCTACTCTTTCCCCACGCGAACCTTTATCACTTGCAGTTATAATTCCAACTCTATACATATTATCCACCTTCTATTCTACTATTTCTATTTGATCTCCTGGCTTAATTTTTCCACCTTCTAATACTCTTGCAAATATCCCATTTCTAGGCATGATACAGTCGCCCATCTTTTGGAATATTTCACATCCATGGTGACATTCTTTTCCGATTTGAGTTATTTCTAATAAAACATCATTACATCTAAACTTAGTTCCTACTGGTATTGTTTTTAAGTCCCAACCTTCAACCAATAAATTTTCTCCGAAAGCACCTGGTTTGACACCTGCTCCTCTAGCATTAAATTCTTCTACTTTTTCAAATGAAAGTAAACTAACTTGTCTATGCCATTTTCCAGCATGTGCATCACCTTTTAGTCCAAATTCAACTATAAATTCCCCTTCGTCTATTGGATGTTTTTGAGTTCCTTTTTTTTCACTTATACATACATTTACGATTCTTCCCATTGCCAATCTCTCCTTAATTTTTATCCAAATTTTTAATTATTTAAATATCTATCCGCCTATTTGAACCATATTTTTAACTTCGATATCTTTTTCTCCGTTAGTATGTCCAAACTTATGGCTTAATGGTTTATTCCATATAGTATCATGAATTAATACTTTTAAATCTTCATCACTTATTCCACTTCTTATAGGCGCTTTTAAATCAATTCCTTTATTGTAATGAAGACATAATTTTAAAAATCCATTAGATGTAAGTCTTATTCTATTGCATGATTCACAAAACTCATGACTTATAGCACTGATAAAACCTATACATCCTTTCATATCTTTATTTTTATAATATTTAGCTGGACCATTTCCTCTCTTTTCAGTTACTGGTTCAAATGTTCCAAAATTACTTTCTAAAATTGAAAGTATTTCATCATTGTCTATTTGAGTATATTTTTTCCCAAATCCAATCGGCATCAATTCTATGAATCTAACATCGATTTCTCTATCTTTTGCAAAATTTGCGATATCAGCAAGTTCATTTATATTAAAATCTCTAATTGCTAGACAATTTATCTTAACTCGAATACCTAAATTATATGCTTTATCTATAGCCATGAGTACTTTTTCAAGCCCATCTCTTCTAGTAATTTGTTTAAAGTTATCTTCTTTCAAAGTATCTAAACTTATATTAATTGCATCAATTCCAGCATCATATAAATCATCCAACATATCGTAAAGCAGTATTCCATTAGTAGTCAAAGTTACTTGCTCTATTTTATCTAGATTTTTTATATCTCTAATTAAATTTACAATATCTTTTCTGACTAAAGGTTCTCCACCTGTTATTTTAATTTTTTTAATTCCTAATTGTGATACAGTTTCACAAATTCTTAAAATTTCTTCATAAGTAAGAATTTCTTCATGTGGGATGCTCTCTAAACCTTCTTCTGGCATACAGTAAACGCATCTTAAATTACATCTATCTATTACAGATATTCTAAGATAATCAATCTTTCTATTTAATTTATCTAACATATTTCATTCCCACTTTCAGGTATATTATTATGTAAATTTTTCTCTTGGTTTATGTAACTATTTTTATTCATTAAAGTAAAAATCTCCGCTCTTTCCACCAGATTTTTTTACTAAATGCACATCTGAAATAACCATTCCTTTATCAATAGCTTTACACATATCATAAATAGTTAAAAGTGCAACATTTACACCTGTAAGAGCTTCCATTTCTACCCCTGTTTTCCCACTTAATTTCACAAGACATGTAGCACTTATACTTTTTTCTTCTTCATTAAATTCAAAGTCTACTTTTGCCTTTGTTAACATTAATGGATGACACATTGGTATTAGTTCTGATGTTTTTTTAGTCGCCATAATTCCAGCCACTCTAGCAACTGCAAGGACATCTCCTTTTGCCATATTTCCATTTATAATTCTTTCATATGTTTCATCACATACAAATATTTTTCCTGTTGCTATAGCTTCTCTTTCTGTTACATTTTTATCTGTAACATCTACCATAACTGCATTTCCATGTTGATCAAAGTGATTTAATTTTTCTGCCATCTTATACTCCCTTTCCAAATCCACAGTTAGGGAATGTGCATATATCACAACTTAAGCATAATCCACCTAATCCTAATCCAGCTAAATCGTCGCTTGTAACCATATCATCAGCCATAAGTCTTGGTAAAACTAAGTCAAATACTGTTCTTTTAGAATACATTACACATCCTGGTAATCCTACGATTGGAATTTCTTTTTCATCTTTTTTATAATAAGCAAGTAACATCATTGCTCCTGGAAGTACTGGAGCTCCATAAGAAACTATTCTCGCTCCTGTGCTTTTTATTGCTCCTGGTGTCTTATCATCAGGATCTACACTCATACCTCCTGTGCATAATACCATATCTGCACCTTGCTCTATGAATGATTCTGTTGCTTTCGCTATTTTTTCCATGTCATCATTTACGATTGTTTGACCGATTACCTCTGCCTCAAATTCTTTAACTTTTTCAGCTACTACTGGTCCAAAAGTATCTTTTATTCTTCCATAAAAAACTTCATTTCCTGTTGTAACTATACCTACTTTTTTCTTTTTAAACGGCATTAATGATAATATTGGTGAGTTTCCTGCAACTTCTTTCGCTTTTTCCATCTTCTCTTGTTCTATTAGAAGTGGTATTATTCTTGTTCCTGCAAGTTTATCACCTTTTTTAACAGTAGTATTTGTGTGTCGAGTTGCTATCATCATCTCTCCCAAACTATTTACTGCCCTTAAACTTTCTACATTGATTTTTAAAAGTCCATCTATTTCTGCTATTATTTCTATTTTTCCTTCTTTTACTTCTGATTGGCTCATATTTTCATTTATACATATATCTCTTAAATATTCAGCCGCCTCATTTTCGTGAAGTATACCTTCTTTCTTTTCCCATATATATAGATTATCTTTTCCTAATGATAGTAAAACAGGAATGTCCTCTTCTGTTACTATATGTCCTTTTCTAAAAGCTGTACCTTTTTTTACATCCTTTATAATTTGAGTTATATCGTGGCAAAGAACATGCCCTACCGCGTCTTGAGTCTTAACACATTTCATAAAATCATCTCCTATTTCACTTCAATATACTGAATTATTTTTTCAACAATCTCTTCTATATTATTTAAATTAATTATTGGTTTATCTATATCTAAATTTTTTATATTATTTTCAACGTTTATATCTGATGCAATTGCAATTAAATTCTCTTTATTACAGACAGATTCATATGAATTATTATTTCTTATTATCTCTATCTTTGGATAAGTAGATTTTTTAAATCCTTCTAAAAATATTATATCTGCCTCTGGAAATAAATCTATCAATTCTTGTTCGTTAGTTTCTTTTTGTTCCTTAACTACTAAAAACTTATTTCTTGAAAAGACAGCTGTTCCATATGCACCAGCTTGTTTATGTTTGTAAGAATCAGTCCCTTCTATATCCGCATTAAAATCATGACCATCATGTTTTATTGTAGCTACATTATATCCCAAACTATTAAACTTTTGTATTAATTTTGTTATTAATGTAGTTTTTCCCGAATTCTTAACCCCACATATTGCAATAATCACTTGCTGTTTTAACTTATTTCTTTTTGTCATATACTTAAAAAATTCTCCTATTGGATTTATAAAAGTACAACTTGTACCTTTTCTCCTTTATCTAATTTAGGTGTGCCTGGTTTTATATCTATCAAGCAATTACATCCTATCATTGAACCAAGCATTCCTGATGAATGTCCTCCTTTTGGAAGATATACCTTTCCTTCATCATAAGTCGCCCTTATTAATCTTCTTCCTCTGCTTTCTTTTAAAAACTCATCTTGTAATACAGCTTCTTTTCTTACTTCTTTTAAATCTGGGTCTTGTCCCAACTTATATAATAGTTGTTTGCCCATAAGTTCAAATGTGGCTATTGCAGCAAATGGATTTCCAGATAAACATAGTAATGGCTTATTTTCATAAAGTACATATATAGCTGGTGTTCCTGGTTTCATGTTTACTCTCCAAAATACTCTTTTTGCATCTAATATTTTTATTACTTGATGCATAATATCTTTTTTTCCAACTGAAACTCCACCCGTAGTGAAAACTACATCTACATTTTTGATAATTTCTTTAATTTCATTTGCAATTAAATTTTCATCATCTCCCATTACTTCTGCAACAACAACTTCACATCCTAGTTCCTCTAATCTAGATGCTATCATTCTTCTATTACTATCATATATTTTCCCTTCTGTAAGAGGTTTTCCACCGCAAATAACTTCATCCCCAGTACTTATTAAAGCTACTTTTGGTCGTCTGATGACTTTAACTTTTTCATATCCCATAGATGCTATTATTCCTATATGTATATAACTTAATTTTTCTCCTAAGTTTATTAATTTACTGCCCTTTGTAATATCTTCACCTTCAAAACAATAATTTTGATGATGCTTTACTTCTTGATAAATTTCTACTATTTCCATTCCATAATCAGTAGATTCCTGCCTTATGACACAATCACATCCCTTTGGAATTTTTGCACCTGTCATTATTCTAATTGTTTCATTTTTACCTACTTCTTTATGAGTATATCCCCCGGCACAAATCTCATCTATAACTTTTAATTTTATAGGATTTTTTTTACTTGCACCTGTAATATCTTCTGAATTCAAGGCATAACCATCTAATGGAGAACGATCAAATGGAGGTTGATTAATTGGAGCAATTATATCTTCACCTATAATTCTCCCCCTAGCTTTCTCTATACTAACTTCTTCTATATCGTTTATACTTTTAACGGAATCACAAATTAACTCTATCGCTAATTCAAGTTCTATCCCTACCATATCATGTTTCCTCCCTAAAAAAAATTGCTATATAATCTATTAATTTGAAAATAGAAAATATAGCTAATAAAGGTATTACGCTACCTTTGATAGTTTCCCCTTCTCAAATAACGGATGGCTACAACGTTTCCATCATAACCTGAAGTAATTTTTAAATTACTTGGCTCAGTATCATAGTTTTCCCTTAGATACTTTTGCTCGGAGAATATTAAATTTTATTTTTTAATGAATCATATTCCTGTGGTGTATTTATATTACTTAATGTCTCTAATTCTATATCAGTATCTTCTATATTTATTTTGACAAAGTTACTCTTATCTATTAAATAGCTCAACTTATAATTTTTCTGCTTTATCATTTCTTCTATAATTGGAATTACTTTCTTAGAGTATATAGCACATAGTGGATATAGTCTTTCATCTTTATCACAAAAAACTGCTATATCTATATCTTTATTGATATTGTCACATAACTCTTTTATATTTTTCTTTGTAATAAAAGGCATATCACATGCTGTTATAAAGAGATATTCCTCTTTACAATTTAATAAAGATGAATATATACCTCCCAATGGTCCAATTTCTTTATAAATATCTTCTATTAATTTGAATCCCATTTTTTCGAATTCTTGTTTTTGATTCTTTGAAAATTTGTCATTTATAGATAAATATATGCTAGAAAAGTCATCTAAAGTTTCTTTGATTTTTTCTAGAAATGTCATATTGTTTAGTTTTAGAAGGCCTTTTACATTACCGTTCATTCTACTATTCTTTCCACCCATAAGAATTAGCGCCCCTATATCCAAAACTATCACCCCTATCTATTTGATACTTTAAATTAATTCTAGCATAACTAATGTATTTTTTCAGTATTAGAAAATCCTTATTTTGAAATTTATAATACTTATAAATACATATATATTGAAATAGCCAGAACCTATATTTAATCATATAGGTTCTGGCACCTATTTATATATATTCTGTTCTAATATTTATAAATTTTTCTAAAATCAACTATATTCTAGCTTTATGCTTTTTCAACTTTAACAGCACAAACTTTATATTCTGGTATTCTTGCATATTTATCAAGTGCTGCATTTGTTAACCAGTTTGCATTTCCATCTGGGAAGTGGAATGGCATCCAAGTTTCACCTGGAGATACTTTTGTTCCTACACGAGCAGTTGTTTCTATTTCCCCACGTCTTGAAGAAACTTTTACTCTATCTCCATCTTTAACTCCTATTTTTTCTGCATCTTCAATATTCATTTCTATAAATGACTTGCCTGCTATCTCCATTAATCCAGGAGTTCTACCAGTCATCGCTCTTGTAGTGTAATGATATAATATACGTCCTGTCATTAATATAGTTGGGTATTCATCATCTGGTAATTCTGCAGATGGAACATATTCAGCTGGATAGAACCAACCTAATCCTCTTGTAAATTTACCAACGTGCATTATTGGAGTTCCTGGATGATCTTTAGAAGTACATGGCCATTGAATTCCACCTTCTTTATCAAGTCTTTCGTGGCTTATACCAGCAAAACTTGGAGTTACTGATGCTATTTCATCCATTATTTCTGCTGAAGTTAAGCGTGGTTGAGGATATCCCATTCTATTCATTATATCTGTGAATATATCAGTATCTAATCTCATTTCACCGTCTAATTCTACAGCTTTACGTACTCTTTGAACACGTCTTTCTGTATTAGAGAATGTACCTTCTTTTTCAGCATAACTTACACCTGGTAATATAACATCTGCATATTGTGCAGTTTCTGTCATAAATAATTCGTTCATTACAAAGAAGTCTAAGCTTTCTAATGCTTTTATAACGTGATGAGTATCTGGGTCAGTTACGACAGGGTCTTCACCAAATATATAAAGACCTTTTACTTCTCCTCTTATAGCAGCAGGGAATATGTCTGTTGCATGAGTTCCTGGGTTAGGATTTAATTTAGTTCCCCAAGCTTTTTCAAATTTAGCTAATACTTCAGGATTGGCAACTTTTTGGTATCCTGGGAAGTCTCCTGGTAAAGCTCCCATATCACAAGCACCTTGTACGTTGTTTTGTCCACGAAGAGGGTTAACTCCACAACCAGGTCTACCAAGTTTACCAACTAATAATGCCATATTTGACATTGACATAACACCTTCTGTACCAGTTGAATGTTCTGTTACACCTAGGCAATAGATTATTGGAGCCATGTCTGCTTTAGCATACATTATTGCTGCTTTTCTTAAATCGTCAGGATCTATATGACATATTTTTGCAACTTTTTCTGGAGTATAGTCTTTTACTATTTCTTTTATTTTTTCATAACCTTCAGTACGTTCATTTATGAAGTCCATATCTTGAAGGCCTTCTTCTATAATTACGTGCATTATACCATTAGCAAATGCTACGTTTGTACCTGGTCTTAATTTTAAATGTATATCAGCTTTTTTAGCTAAGTCTATATCACGAGGGTCAACTACTATAAGTTTGCATCCTCTTTGAACAGCTTGACGTATTTGCATACCTACAACTGGATGTGCTTCTTCTGGATTTGATCCAACTAACATTATAAGGTCTGGATTTTTAGTTATGTCTTCGATTGGGTTAGTCATAGCTCCTGAACCTAAAGTCATAGCTAAACCAGCAACTGATGCAGAGTGACAAACACGAGCACAGTTATCTACGTTATTTGTTCCGAATGCACAACGTACTAATTTTTGCATCATGTAGCAGTCTTCATTTGGTGAACGTGAGCAAGCAAATCCTGCTAATGCGTCAGAACCGTATTTTCTTTTTATTTCTAAGAATTTTGATGCTACTAAGTCTAATGCTTCATCCCAAGTAGCTCTTTCAAATTCTCCTGTTTCATGGTTTTTAATTAAAGGATATTTTATTCTATCTGGAGAATGAACAAAGTCAAAACATCCTGAACGTCCTTTTACACATAATAAACCTTTGTTTGATGCTCCATTTGCCGCTTCAACATCTACTACTTTATTATCTCTAACAACTAAGTAGTATTGGCATCCTGTTGCACAGTGTGGACAAGTTGTTAATACTTTTTTGTCTACTTGATATGGACGATATTCTGTTCTTCTCTTCATTGTAAGGGCACCTGTTGGACAAGCTTGAACACAGTTACCGCATGATTCACAGATAGTTTCTTTCCAATGTATATTGAAAGGAGTTCCTATTACTGAATCAAAACCTCTTTCCATAGTGTCTATTGCCCCACGTCCTACTATTTTGTGACAAGTATTTACACATCTATGACATAAAATGCAAAGATTTGGATTATATGTGAAGAATGGATTACTATCATCTATAGGTAATTCAGTTTGCTCCCCTTTATAAGTTGTTGTTGATACACCATATTCATAACATAAATCTTGGAATTTACAATCCCCATTAGCTCTACAAGAGAAACAATCTGTTTTATGGTTAGATAAAAGCATATCTAAAATATTTTTTCTTGCATTTCTTACTTTTTCACTGTTTGTAGTTACAACAAGTCCTTCGCCAACTTGTGCAGTACAAGCAGTCTCCATTTTTGTTCTTCCTCTGTTTTCGATTTCTACCATACACATTCTACAAGAACCGTCTGGTAGTAAATCCTCTATATAGCATAAAGTAGGTATTTTAATGCCAACAGATTCTGCGGCATGTAAAATAGATGTTCCCTTTTTAGCTTCTACGACTTTTCCATCTATAGTTAAACGTACCATCTTATTTCCCCCTTATTCATATAAAAACTCAAATTATATCTTTAGGAAAGTATCACAGTATCTTCTGTGATACTTTCTGCAATAATTTAATTTATATAAATCTCTAATCGAGTGCCTTCTATTTACATCAACTTTCTAATGTAATAAACTAATGTTTAAGGATACGTTATTTTATATCTATAACATACTTTATACTGAGTCAGCCTTTATGCTTTTGCAATTTTTATAGCACATACTTTATATTCTGGTGCTTTTGCAAATTTATCAAGAGCTGCATTTGTTAACCAGTTAGCATTTCCATCTGGGAAGTGGAATGGCATCCAAGTTTCGCCTGGAGATACTTTAGTTCCAACGACAGCTGTAGTTTGTATTTCACCACGTCTTGATGCTACTTTTACTTTGTCACCATCTTTAATTCCTAGAGCATCGGCATCTTTTATATTCATTTCTATAAATGATTTACCCGCTATTTCCATTAATTCTGGAGTTCTACCAGTCATCGCTCTAGTAGTATAGTGATATAATATACGACCAGTCATAAGAATATATGGGTACTCATCATCTGGCAATTCAGCAGATGGAACATATTCAGCTGGGTAGAAATATCCTAATCCTCTTGCAAATTTACCTACATGTAGTATAGGTGTTCCTGGATGATCTTTGCTTGGACATGGCCATTGTAAACTTCCAACTTCATCAAGTCTCTTATGGCTTATACCAGCAAAACTTGGAGTTAATGAAGCTACTTCATCCATTATTTCTGCAGAAGTTAAATGAGGTTGAGGATATCCCATTCTATTTAATAAATCTATAAATATGTCTGTATCTAATCTCATTTCGCCTTCTAATTGTACAGCTTTACGTACTCTTTGGACACGTCTTTCTGTATTTGAGAATGTTCCCTCTTTTTCAGCATAACTTACACCTGGTAATATAACATCAGCATATTGTGCTGTTTCAGTCATAAACAATTCGCTCATTACTAAGAAATCTAAACTTTCTAACGCTTTAATAATATGATTTGTATCTGCATCAGTTACGACTGGATCTTCACCAAAGATATATAAACCTTTTATATCACCTTTTATAGCAGCTGGAAATACTTCTGTTGCTTTTATTCCTGGGTTTGGATTTAATTTAACGCCCCATGCTTTTTCAAATTTAGCTAGTACTTCTGGATTATTAACTTTTTGGTATCCAGGGAAATCAGTAGGCATAGCACCCATATCACAAGCACCTTGTACGTTGTTTTGACCACGTATTGGGTTAACACCACAACCTTTTCTACCTAATTTTCCAACTAACATAGCCATATTTGACATTGACATAACACCCTCTGTACCAGTTGAATGTTCTGTAACACCTAAACAGTACATAATTGGTGCTTTGTCAGCTTTAGCATACATTATTGCTGCTTTTCTTAAATCATCAGGATCTATATTGCATATTTCAGCTACTCTCTCTGGAGTATAATCCTTAACTATTTCTTTTAGCTCTTCGTAACCTTCAGTACGAGAATTTATAAAATCTGAATCTTGAAGTCCTTCTTCTATGATTACATGCATTATACCATTAGCAAATGCAACGTTTGTTCCAGGTTTTAATTTTATATGCACATCAGCTTTTTTAGCCAAATCTATATCACGAGGGTCAACTACTATAAGTTTACATCCTCTTTGAACAGCTTGACGTATTTGCATACCTATAACTGGATGTGCTTCTTCTGGATTTGATCCAACTAACATAATTAAATCTGATTCTCCTGTTGTATCTGCTATTGTATTAGTCATGGCTCCTGAGCCTAGTGTCATCGCAAGACCTGCGACAGATGGAGAATGTCAGACACGAGCACAGTTGTCTACGTTGTTGTTACCAAATCCACAACGAACTAGCTTTTGCATCATATAAATATCTTCATTTGTTGAACGAGAACATGCAAAACCAGCCAACGCATCTGTTCCATAATTTTTCTTTATATCTAAGAATTTTGTTGCTACTAAGTCTAATGCTTCATCCCAAGTAGCTCTTTCAAATTCTCCTGTTTCTTTATTTTTAATTAAAGGATATTTTATTCTATCTCCTGAGTGAACAAAATCAAAACTTGCTGAACGACCTTTTACACATAATAAACCTTTATTTGATGCACCATTTGCACCTTCAACATCTACTATTCTATTATCTTTAACTAATAGATAATATTGACATCCTGTTGCACAGTGTGGACAAGTTGTTAATACTTTTTTATCTATTTGATATTTACGATAATTTTTTCTTCTCTTCATAGTAAGAGCGCCTGTTGGGCAAGCTTGAACGCAGTTACCACATGATTCACAATTAGTATCTGCCCAATCTATATGGAATGGAGTTCCGATTGCTGAATCAAATCCTCTTTCCATAGTATCGATTGCCCCACGTCCTACTACTTTATGACAAGTGTTTACACATCTATGACATAAAATACAAAGGTTTGGATTATATGTGAAAAATTTATTAGAGTCGTCTATTGGTAATTCAGTTTGTTCACCACTATAAGTAGTTCTTTCTATTCCATATTCAAAACATAATTCTTGAAGTTTACAATCTCCATTTGATGGACAAGAGAAACAGTCAGTTTTATGATTTGAAAGTAACATATCAAGAATATTCCTTCTTGCATTTCTTACTTTTTCACTGTTTGTAGTTACAACAAGTCCCTCAGAAACTTGTGCAGTACAAGCAGTTTCCATTTTTGTTCTACCCCTGCTTTCTATTTCTACCATACACATTCTACAAGAACCATCTGGTAATAAATCTTTTATATAGCAAAGCGTAGGTATTTTAATTCCAACGCTTTCAGCTGCATGTAATACACTTGTACCTTTCTCAGCTTCAACTTGGATTCCATCTATAGTTAACTTAACCATATTATTTCCTCCTTTAATTTTAAATTTATGTCTAATTCTTAATTGATAAATTTCGATTAAATTGATTCATCATATTATTCTCTATTAAATTAATGTTTTTTCATATTATTTTTATTTAGCGATTTTTAATTTTTATATTTTTTAATGTTATTTTTAATTTTTATATCTAATTTTTTTGTATCTTATTTTTATGCAATTTTATATTCAATCTTTTTATTCAGTATATATAGCGTCGAATTTACAACCTTCCATACAAGCTCCACATTTAATACATTTAGTTGTATCGATAACATGAGGTGCTTTCTTTTCACCAGTGATTGCACCAACTGGACAGTTTCTAGCACATTTAGTACAACCTTTACATTTATCTGGATCAATTTTGAAAGTTTTTAATGCAGAACATACATGAGCTCTACATTTACCATCAACTATATGTTCTTCATATTCGTGTCTAAATAATTCTAATGTACTTATAACTGGAAGTGGAGCACTCTTACCAAGACCACATAATGACATAGTTCTTACTGTTTTTGCAGTTTCTTCTAGTTTATCTAGATCTTCTAATGTACCTTTACCTTCAGTTATTTTATCTAACATTTCAAGCATTCTCTTAGTTCCTATACGACATGGAGTACATTTACCACATGATTCTCTTTGTGTGAAACTCATGAAGAAACGAGCAACGTCAACCATACAACTGTTTTCGTCCATTACTACAAGTCCACCAGAACCCATTATGGCATTCAGTTTTTTAACTGAGTCAAAGTCTAATGGTAAGTCTAAGTGTTTTTCAACTAAACATCCACCTGATGGTCCACCTATTTGGACAGCTTTGAATGGAACATTATCTTTAACACCGCCACCAATATCGTAAACTATTTCTCTTAGTGTAGTTCCCATTGGAACTTCTATTAATCCTGTATTATTAACACTACCTGTTAATGCAAACGCTTTCGTACCAGGACTGCCTTCTGTACCAAAACCTCTGTACCAATCAGAACCGTTTGTTATTATCATTGGAACGTTTGCATATGTTTCAACGTTGTTTAATACTGTTGGTCTTTCAAATAGACCTTTTTCAGCAGAACGAGGTGGTTTAACCCTTGGCATACCACGATTACCTTCTATAGAAGCTGTTAATGCACTACCTTCACCACAAACGAAAGCCCCTGCACCTCTATTTATGTGTAATCTGAAACTAAAATCAGTTCCTAATATATTATCTCCAAGTAGTCCACGTTCCTCAGCTTGAGCTATAGCTATTCTTAAACGTTCAACTGCTAATGGATATTCAGCACGGACATATATATATCCATTTTGAGCACCTACTAAGTAAGCACCTATCATCATACCTTCTATCATTTTGTGAGGGTCACCTTCCATGATACTTCTGTCCATGAATGCTCCTGGGTCACCTTCATCACCATTACATACTACATATCTCTCGGTTACTGGTTGTTTTGCAACCTCTGCCCATTTCTTACCTGTTGGGAAACCAGCACCCCCACGACCTCTAAGTCCAGATTTTAGTATTTCTTCTAATCCTTCTTCTTTAGTCATGTCGAATAATACTTTTTCTAAACCTTTGTAACCGCCAATTGCTATATATTCTTCTATGTGCTCTGCATCTATATGACCGCAGTTTTTAAGAACTATACGAGTTTGTTTTTCATAGAAAGGTATAGATTCTTGGCTTACATAAGATTTGCCGTTTTGTTTATATACTAATCTATCGATTACATTTCTCTTTAGAATTGTTTCATTATAAATTTCTTCACAATCTTCAAGTTGGACTTTTACATAAAGTATATTTAAAGGTTCTATTCTCATTAATGGCCCCATTTCACAGAAACCATGACATCCACTTTTTTTAACTTCTGGATGTGAAACATGACCTTCAAATTTTACTTCTACATTTTCATTATCTCCAACAAGTTCTTTCATTTTTTCATATATAAATTGTGAACCACCTGATATGCAACCAGTCCCTGCACAAATTAATATACGTATAGGAGTTGCGTCAATTTTTGCTTTCGCTTCTTTACGAATAGCTTGTAATTGTTCTCTTGTTTCTATCCTCATTATTCGCACTCTCCTTCCTTCAATTCATCTATTATTTCTACAGCTTTATCTGGATTCATTTTTGGATGGACTTTATCATTGATAGTCATAACTGGTGCAAGACCACAAGCTCCTAAACATGATACTATTTCTATAGTAAATAACATGTCATCAGTAGTTTGTTTGCCTTTTCCTAAACCTAAATGTTTTTCCAATGCTTCTCTTACTGGCACTGATTTACGTACGTGACATGCTGTACCATCACATACTTTGATAACATATTTTCCTTTTGGATCAAAAGAAAAGTTTTCGTAAAAAGTTGCAACACTATATGCCTTTGCTAGTGGTATGCCTAATTTGTCTGCAATATAAGAAAGTAATTCTCCTGGCAAATAACGATACTCAGCTTGCACATCTTGCATAACTGGAATTAAAGAACTGGCTGTTGCACCATGAAGTTCGATAATCTCATCTGTCTTTTCATAATAAGACTGCTCTAGCATATTTTTCCCCTCCCTATTTGTTAGAATATAAAATGTCCCCTATCTATAAATGTCTATTTATGTACCTTATCATAATTACTCCTTTATATTAGGTAACTACTATTTGTACATACTCCTGTTTATATCTTAGTTTAAAAATCTAATAGTTTTCTACAACAAAAAAGAACTTTATATAAAAATTATTTATTATATAAAGTTCTTTTTTGTTTTGTTATTTACTTTTAATATCTATTTTAATTTCGAGTTTTTTTTATGTTTTTTTGCACAATAATACAAATTTCTCTATCCTAAAGAAATTTTGTGGGTTAACTATATTTTTATGTATGGTTTACCTATTTTTATCGATTGTTTAATATATTTTGTATTTAATATACTAAAATCAACCCTTAGTAAACCATATTAAATTTGTTTATTTGAGCCATTTCTTTTGACGCATTTATATCAATATATTTAGTTATTTTTTTATCAATCTCTCGTGTATTTTTACTATATTTATATATTATAAACTTTTTCATATAATATCTGTTTGTATAACAACAAAACTATATTTTTTATATACATAAATATTTGTATTGTTTATTTTATATTGATATAATGTTAAATCTTTATAAATATAGATTTTGGAGTATGTATAAATTATCTATATTTTTTTCTAACTTATATATAATTTAATTATTAAATAAAAAAAGCTGCATCTTCTATTTGAAAACTAGAAAATACAGCTTTTTGTATAAATTCAAAATCTTAATCCTTATAAAATGACATAGTACGTCAATTTTATAAGTATAAAATTTTTATCTCTTATACAATCTTTTTATCTGTAATCACCTTTTCAAATACGGAAGGCTAGTCAGTTTCCCTTCTAACCCAGAAGTGTCTTTACACTTGGCTCAATATCATAGATTTTAGATCCTTAGATATTTTTGCTCGGAGAAAACATACTATTTATTTTTCTAATATTATAGTTAATTGTATCACACTTTAGTTTTCTTATCATTATTTTTTTGGAATTTTTTGTTATTGCCATTAATGAATTTCATAGAATTAATTTTATATAGTCAAGATCAATTATCATTATAAAATAATTATTAAAATATTATAATATTTCATTTGTAAAATTTTTAACTAATACAAGATATTGTATCCAATATCTACAAAAATACTTTATTTTTTAACAAAAAAAAGCCGTATTTTTAGCAATTTTATCCAATTATATATTATAATTATTATAGATTACAAATATATGTTATAAATACCATCCAGATTTAGTTATAACATTTATATCCTATATATCTTACTTTTATTTTCTTTTCAGAAAATTTTGTATATTATATTCTGATATAAATTCATTAATTGATCGGATTGTTTTATAAAACTATTTTTTGATTTTATATTTTTTAAATACATAATGAAGTTATTACTATCACCATTATATAAATTTTATAAGTATAATTTCTATTAATGTATTTTGCACTCTATATAAAAATAAATAGTGCTACTTTTTAAGAAAATCTGCCTTATTTAAGTCTAAGGTTTCTTAATAAGATTTTCTTTTTTTATCGTTAGTTAATTATTCTAATTTAAGAAGTAACTTAAAACGAAAAGGGGGATTTGTATGTGCGATTTTGTTTCACAAAACCAAAAATTATTTGATGAATTAGATAACCTTATTGATTCATTAGAAGTAGCGGATGAAAGTGCTTTAATATTTGTACTTAAAGAAGCTCAAGGAATCTTCGGTTATCTACCAAAAGAAGTTCAACTTCATATAGCTGATAAGTTAGGCGTTGCTCCTTCTAAAGTATATGGTGTTGTAAGTTTCTATTCTTACTTCTCTACTAATCCAATCGGAGAATACAAAATTAGTGTCTGTCTTGGTACAGTTTGCTTCGTTAAAGGCTCAGACAAGGTAATGGCTGAATTCGAAAAACAATTAGGAATCAAAGCTGGAGAAACAACAGAGGACCTTAAATTTACACTTGAAGGTTTAAGATGTGTTGGTGCTTGCGGACTAGCTCCTGTTGTAGTTGTAAATGGAAAAGTTTATGGTCAATCAACTCCAGATGATGTTTCCAAAATATTAGACAACTATAGAAATTTAGAATTAAGCTGTTAGGGGGTAAATATTGATGAAAAAATTAAATTCAATAGCTGAGTTAAAAGCTGCTGTTAAAGAATTCAAACCTGTTCTTGATTTAAGAGAAAATCATACAGATGCTATACCTGATAAAAGAGATATCTTAGTCTGTGGAGGTACTGGATGTACATCTTCAGACAGTTTACAAATAATCGAAAATTTAAAAGAAGAAATTGAAAAAGCTGGTTTATCAGACCATGCTATGGTTCATTTAACAGGATGCTTTGGATTCTGTGCTATGGGACCAATCGTTAAGGTTTATCCTGATAACGTATTCTACGTTCATGTTAAACCAGAAGATGCTAATGAAATAGTTCAAAGTCATATCGCCAATAACCAAGTTGTAGAAAGATTATTATTCGAAGAACCTGCTCTAAATCACCAAAAAGTTCAAAAACATGAAGATATGGCATTCTATAAAAAACAATTACGTATTGCCTTAAGAAACTGTGGTCATATAAATCCAGAAGATATAACTGAATATATCGCAAATGATGGATACTTAGCTCTTGCTAAATGTCTAGAAGAAATGACTCCACAAGAAGTTATCGAAGAAATGAAAAAATCTGGCTTAAGAGGTCGTGGTGGTGCTGGTTTCCCAACAGGTGTTAAATGGGAATCTGCTTCTAAAAACCCTGCTGTAAACGGTAAAAAATTCATTGTATGTAATGCTGATGAAGGTGACCCAGGTGCATTCATGGATAGATCACTTCTAGAAGGTGACCCAAATAGTGTTCTTGAAGCTATGGCAATAGCTGGTTATGCTGTTGGTGCTTCTCAAGGATATATCTACATAAGAGCTGAATACCCTCTTGCAATAGATAGATTAAAAATAGCTATAGCACAAGCTGAAGAAGCTGGTGTTTTAGGTGACAATATATTAGGAACTGGATTTAACTTCAAAATAGAATTAAAATATGGTGCTGGTGCATTCGTTTGTGGTGAAGGTACTGCATTAATTAACTCTATCGAAGGTAAACGTGGCGAACCAAGAATGAAGACTTTCTCTTCTTCTAAACATGGTTTATGGCAAGCTCCTACTTCAGTTAATAACGTTGAAACATTTGGTAATGTTCCAGCTATAATCAATAATGGTGCTGATTGGTTTGCTTCTTATGGTACTGAAGATTCTAAAGGTACTAAAGTTTTCGCCCTAGGTGGAAAAGTAAACAATGTAGGACTTGTTGAAGTACCTATGGGAACAACTTTAAGAGAAATAGTTTATGAAATAGGCGGAGGTATACCTAACGGAAAAGAATTCAAAGCTGTTCAAACTGGTGGTCCATCTGGTGGATGTATATCATCTAGAGACTTAGATACTCCAATAGATTTTAAATCTTTAGCATCTATAGGCTCTATGATGGGTTCTGGTGGTATGCTTGTTCTTGATGAAACTGACTGTATGGTTGATATCTCTAAATTCTTCCTTGAATTCACAGTTGATGAATCTTGTGGTAAATGTACTCCATGTCGTATAGGTAATAAGAGATTACTTGAAATGTTAACTAAGATATGTGATGGTAAAGGTACAGAAGAAGACTTAGTTGATTTAAAAGATTTAGCTTTAACTATAAAGAATACTTCTTTATGTGGTCTTGGTAAATGTGCCCCTAACCCTGTTCTTAGTACATTAGATTGCTTCTATGATGAATATTTAGCTCATGTCAAAGACAAAAAATGTCCTGCTGCTAAATGTCAATCTATGTTAAATTACTTCATCAATGATAATTGTATCGGTTGTGGATTATGTAAGAAAAACTGTCCTGCTGATGCTATCACTGGTGAAAAGAAAGAAAAACATGTTATCGATACAACTAAGTGCTTAAAATGTGGTGCTTGTATGGAAAAATGTAAGAAACATGCAATCGAAAAAAGATAGTACATTTATAATCAATTGTTAGACAATAATTTTTTAATTATTATTGAGGAGGGATTTACTAATGAGTTTAGTTAATTTAACTATAAATGGCAAAGCTGTTGCCGTACCATCTGGTACTAAAATACTTGAAGCTGCAAAGCAAGTAGGTATTAAAATACCTAGCTTATGCCAAATGAAAATAGATGAAATAGGTTTTACTAATGAATGTGCATCTTGCCGTGTATGTATGGTAAGTGCAGGAAGAAAACTAGTACCTGCTTGTGGTACTATGGTTAAAGAAGGAATGGTAGTTAACACTAACACTCCTGAAGCTTTAAAATATAGAAAAAATGTTGTTGAATTATTATTATCAGACCATCCACAAGATTGTTATACTTGTGCTAAAAGTGGTCAATGTGAATTACAAAATTTAGCTTCTGATATGGGTATAAGAAATATAAGATTTAAAGGTGAACAATCAACTTCACCTATAGATACTTCTTCTTATTCTATAGTAAAAGATAATGACAAATGTATATTATGTAGAAGATGTGAAACTATGTGTACAGAAGTTCAAACTGTTGGTGTTCTTTCTGGTGTAAATCGTGGTTTCAATACTGTAGTTGGTACTTTCTTCAATACTGACATGATGAATACAGAATGTACTTTCTGTGGACAATGTGTTAGTGTATGTCCAACTGGTGCTTTAATGGAAAAAGATAATACTAAAGAAGCTTGGGATGCATTAGCTCAAAAAGAAAAACCAGTTATGGTTCAAATTGCTCCAGCTGTTAGGGTTGGTATAAGTGAAGAATTTGGATTTGAACCTGGAGCTATATCTACTGGTAAAGTTGTTGCAGCTTTAAAAGCATTAGGATTTGATTATGTATTCGATACTAACTTTGCTGCTGACTTAACTATAATGGAAGAAGCTAATGAGTTTGTACAAAGATTAACTAAAGGTGGAGATTTACCAATAATGACTTCATGTTGTCCAGCTTGGGTTAACTTCTGTGAAACTCAATACCCAGATTTATTAAAATACTTATCAACTTGTAGATCACCACAAAGTATGTTCTCTCCAGTAGCTAGATATTATTTCGCTGACAAAATATTAGGTAAAAAACCTGATGAAGTTATAGTAATGTCTATAATGCCTTGTATAGCTAAAAAATATGAAGTTGCTAGAGAAGAATTAGGTAAAGATGGTATAATCGATACTGATTTATCATTAACAGTAAGAGAACTTGCAAGAATGATAAGAGAAGCTGGTATAGATTTAGCAACTATAGAAGATGCTGAATTTGATAGTCCTTTAGGATATTCAACTGGTGCTGCTGATATATTCGGTGTTACTGGTGGTGTTCTTGAAGCTGCTTTAAGAACTGCTTACACTGATGTAACTAAAGTTGAATTACCTGATGATGCTATAGAATTTAAATCTGTAAGAGGATTTGAAGGAATCAAAGAAGCAACAGTTAACGTTGGTGGAACTGACGTAAATGTAGTTGCAGCTTCATCTCTAGGATGCGCTAGAAAATTAATGGATGAATTAAGAGCTGATATAGCTGCTGGTAGAGCTCCTAAATACCACATCATAGAAATCATGGCTTGTCCTGGTGGATGTGTTGCCGGTGGAGGTCAACCATTCCATGGTGGAGATTACGAAAAAGTTAAAGCAAGAGGTGCTGGATTATATGCAATCGATGCTAATAAGCCTAAACGTAAATCTCATCAAAACCAAGATATTAAAAAATTATATGCTGAGTTCTTGGGAGAAAGAGGCGGACACAACGCTCATACTTATCTACATACGCATTATTTTGATAGAAGTAATCCATATGCAAAAGAAGATCCAAAAGAAGCTGCCTTAACTACTGAATAAATTAGTTAATAATAGCCTTAAAAGCCTATAATATATAGATTAGATTGGCCTGTCGTGTTTTTACTCGACAGGTCTTTCTTTTTTTTCATAAATATTTTATATACTTAATTTACTATAATTAGATTTACTATTATGAGCATAAATTTTTTAAATAAAATAGCCTTTCACATTATTTAATCAAAACATGCAAAAGGCTATTTTATTTATTTTATACTATTTTATTTTTGTATTGTTTGAGATAATTTCTTAGTAAATTCTATAGCTGCATCATATCCCATTATTTTTTGTCTATAGTTCATAGCTGCAACTTCTACTATCATAGCTGTATTTCTACCTGGTTTTACTGGAACAACTAATTTTTCTACTTCTTTTCCTAATATTGTTTCATATTCTTTATCAAGACCTAGTCTATCATAGTATTTTTCTTGGTCCCAACTTTCCAGTTCAAGAATTAAACTTATTTCTTTCATGTTTTTTATTGCACCAACGCCATATAAACTTCTTACATCGATTATTCCTATACCTCTTATCTCCATGTAATGTCTTAGTAATTCTGGCGCTTGTCCAATCAATCTATCATCATCTAATTTTATTATTTCTACTGCATCATCTGCAACTAATCTATGTCCTTTTTGTATAAGCTCAAGAGCAGTTTCAGACTTACCTATACTACTCTCTCCTTTTATAAGAACACCTATCCCATATACGTCTACAAGTACTCCATGTATTGTTATATGTGGTGCTAATCTATTATCAAGATAGTTAGATATTTTGTTTATAAATCTAGTAGTATTTCTTTCACTACTTATTAGTACACGTTCGTGTCTTTTGGCAGCTTCTAATATATCTTCATCAATTTCCAATCCTCTTGTAACGATTAATGCAGGTATATCATAAGAGAATAATTTATCTAGTATTTCTCTTCTCTTTTCTTTATCGATATTTTTAAAATAAGTATATTCCCCTTTACCTATTATCTGTATTCTATCAAATGCAAAATATTCAAAGTATCCTGCTAGTGCTAATCCTGTTCTATTTACATCTTGTGATTGAACGAAGAATTCTTTACCTTCTGGTCTATAAACAACATTTAGTTCTAAGTCCCTAACAAGATCTGATATTGCTATTTTGTCTTTTGATTCCATTCTTATTCCTCCGATTTAAAATAATTATAAATATTTTCTGCTGCTGTTTTATTTATACTCTCAACTTCTAATAATTCCTCAAATGTAGCAGCCTTTATACTATCAATACTTTTAAAATGGCTTAAAAGATTTTTCTTTCTTGTCTCCCCTATACCAGGTATATCATCTAGTACGGATTTTGTAAGTGATTTCTTTCTCAAACTTCTATGATAAGTTATAGCATAGTTATGAACTTCTTCTTGTATGCTAGCAACAAATCTGTATAAGTTTGTTGTTTTATCTAATACAATTTCTTGTGATTTATTTACTAATCCTTTTGTTCTATGTTTGTCATCTTTAAACATACCCCACAGAGGAATTTGTATATTATTTTCGTCTAGTACGTTTTGTACAGCGCTTACTTGACCTTTTCCTCCGTCTAGTAAAATTAAATTTGGTAAATTTCCATGTTTTATTCTTCTGCTTAAAATTTCTGCCATTGAGCCATAATCATCTGGACCTACTATGGTCTTTATTTTAAATCTTCTATATTCTTTTCTATCTTTTTTACCATTTGTAAAAACAACCATAGTACCAATTGAATCTACACCTTGAATATTAGATATATCGTATGCTTCAATTCTTTCTGGAACTGTTTCAAGGTTAAGTAACTCTGTTAATTGAGTTAGTGCACCAATACTTTTTTCATATTTTTGTTTATTTAAATGAGAAAATTTATTTAAATATTCCATAGCATTTTTTCTGACCATCATAGCCAATGCTTTCTTCTCACCTTTTTGAGGTAATGTAATACTTACTTTGTTTCCTTTTTTCTCACTTAACCACTGTTCTAATATCTCTCTATCTTCTATATCTTCATCTATAATTATTTCTTTTGGTATATACTCCTGTTCCATATAGAATTGTTTTACAAATGAGCCAAGCACAGAATTAGATTTACTTCCTTCTACACCTTCTAATATAAAGTGTTCTCTTCCTATTATTTTTCCATTTCTCATAAAGAATACTTGAACACATGCTTCTTCTTCTGTTCTTGCTAAAGCAATTACATCTTGATTTGCATCCATACTTGATGAATCTATTTTTTGTTTTTCTTTTATCTCTTCCAAATTCTTTATTTTATCTCTATAAGTGGCTGCCTCTTCAAAGTTAAAATTCATTGCACACTCATTCATTTTTTCTTTTAAGAGATTTATTAAAGTTTCTTCTTTTCCTGATAAAAATAATAATATTTCATCAATCATCTTGTTATATTCTTTTTGAGATACATGTCCTGTACAAGGTCCTATACATTTTTTAATATGATAATTCAAACATGGCCTTGCATTATTTTTAATAGCTTTTGGTATATCTATATTGCAATTTCTAATTGGATATATATTATGAATTATCTCTAGGGTATCGTTTACCGCACCCACATTTGTATATGGTCCAAAATATTTTGCATTATCTTTTAGTACTCTTCTAACCTTCATTACTCTTGGATAATCTTCATTAACAGTGACTTTTATATATGGATATGTTTTGTCATCTCTAAGCAAAACATTATATTTTGGTCTGTACTGTTTAATTAAGTTACATTCAAGTATTAACGCCTCTAACTCAGAATCAGTAATTATATACTCAAATGATGCAATATTTTCTACCATAGATCTCACTTTTGATGAGTGATTTTTAGATGATTGAAAATATTGTCTAACTCTATTCTTCAAAGAAATAGCTTTCCCGACATAAATTATTTTGTCGTTCTTGTTTTTCATTAAATAAACGCCAGGTTCGTCTGGTAGTAATTTTAATTGTTCTTGAATATCAAACATTAAAAATCTCCTTTTTCCTCATAAACTTCTATTATTCTTTATTTTTTGTCTTTAATTACATATTAATTCCTATATAATCTTTTATTTTCTGACATTTATAATTTTTTAATGTATAAGAGCATTATAAATCATATTAATTTATAATGCTCTTATTTACTATTAAATCATACCATATTTTTTTGATGTTTTTCTATCATATTACAAAATTATTTATATTAATACATATTTATTCAAAGTATTTTTTTAAAAATTGTCCCGTATATGATTTTTCTACTTTTGATACTTCTTTTGGAGTTCCTGTTGCAACTATAGTTCCCCCATTATCTCCACCTTCTGGTCCTAAATCAATTATATAATCACAACACTTAATTACATCTAAGTTATGCTCTATTACTACTATAGAGTTACCTGTATCAGCTAATCTTTGTAGAACATCTATTAATTTGTCTACATCAGCCATATGTAACCCTGTTGTCGGTTCGTCTAAAATATATAATGTTTTACCAGTAGGTCTTTTGCTTAATTCAGTTGCTAATTTAATTCTTTGTGCTTCACCACCTGATAATTGAGTAGATGGTTGACCTAATTTTATATATGAAAGACCTACATCCATTAATGTCTCTAATTTTCTTTTTATTGTAGGTATATTTTCAAAGAATTCTAGTGCCTCTTCAACATTCATATCTAATACATCAGCAATCGTCTTATCTTTATATTTAACTTGTAGAGTCTCTCTATTATATCTTTCACCCTTACATACTTCACAAGGAACATATACGTCTGGTAGGAAGTGCATTTCTATTTTTATTATTCCATCACCTTTACATGCCTCACATCTTCCACCTTTTACATTAAAACTAAATCTTCCTTTTTTATATCCTCTTGCTTTAGCTTCGTTTGTCATTGCGAATAAATCTCTTATGTGGTCAAATATTCCTGTATAAGTTGCAGGATTTGACCTAGGAGTTCTTCCTATTGGACTTTGGTCAATATTTATTATCTTATCTATATTTTCTATACCTTTTATTTCTTTATGTTTTCCTGGTTTCATTCTAGATCTGTTTACTTTGTTGGCAACACTTTTATATAGTATTTCATTTATAAGTGTACTTTTTCCTGAGCCTGAAACACCAGTTATACATACAAATTTACCTAATGGTATTTTTACATTTAGGTTTTTAAGGTTATTTTCACTTGCTTTTATTATTTCTATAAACTCTCCGTTTCCTTCTCTAACTGTTTCCGGTACATCTATAGTTCTCATTCCACTTAAGTACATACCTGTTATAGAATTCGGGTTATTTATAATTTCATCAAATGTACCTTGAGCAACTATCTCACCACCATGAACTCCTGCCCCAGGCCCTATATCTACTATATAGTCCGCAGCTCTCATAGTATCCTCGTCGTGCTCAACAACAATCAACGTATTTCCTATTCTAGTTAAGTTCTGAAGTGAGGCTATTAATTTATCATTGTCTCTTTGATGAAGACCTATACTAGGTTCGTCTAATACATAAAGAACACCTACTAAAGCAGAACCTATTTGTGTTGCAAGTCTTATACGTTGTGCTTCACCACCTGATAGTGTTCCCGCCTTTCTAGATAGATTTAAATATTCTAAACCTACATTGATTAAGAATGATGCCCTCTCGTGTATTTCTTTTAATATTTCCTGAGCAATAAATTGATTCTTTTCACTTAATTTTAAACTATCTATAAAATCTATTAATTCATTTATTGAAAGCTCTGTTACTTCAATTATATTTTTTTCTCCTACTTTAACTGATAGGACTTCCTTTTTTAGTCTATTACCTTTACATTTTGGACAAGGAGTCTCTGCCATAAATTCATCAATTTTATCCTTAGCATATTCAGAAGAAGTTTCATTATATCTTCGCTCTAAGTTTACTAAAACACCTTCAAAAGGAGCTTTATAGTGTTTTCTTCCTCCAAATTTAGAATCAAATTCAAATTCTACAATTGTGTTGTCTCTTCCGTAAAGTAACTCTTGTACAAAATCATCTGGTAATTCTTTAAATGGTGTATCTAAAGATACTCCATATATATCAGCTAAACTTCTTACCATTTTGCTATAGTAAGTATCATTACTCTTACTTACAGAACCCCATGCTGCTATTGCGCCTTGGTTTATCGATAAATCTTTATTTGGTACAACTAAATCCTCATCAACGTTTCTACGTTCACCTAAACCATTACATTCATCACAAGCACCAAATGGAGCATTAAATGAGAACATTCTTGGAGATAATTCTTCAATTCCAACTCCATGGTCAGGACATGCGAATTTAGTTGAATACAGTATTTCTTCTCCATCTATAATTTGTGCAATAACTAATCCATCTGATAATTTTATTGCTGTTTCGATTGAGTCAGAAAGTCTTCCTTCAATTCCTGGTTTTACAACTATTCTATCTACAACTACTTCTATATTGTGTTTTTTATTTTTACTTAGTTCAATCTCATCTGTAAATTCGTAATTTTCTCCATTTACTCTAACTCTTACAAATCCTTCTTTTTTTAGTCCTTCTAGTGTCTTTTTATGCGTTCCTTTTTGACCCCTAACGATAGGAGACAGTATTTGTAATTTTGTTCTTTCTGGAAATTCTAATATTTTATCCACGATTTCTTGTACTGTCATCTGGCTTATTTTATTTCCACATACAGGACAATGTACATCTCCAACTCTAGCAAATAAAAGTCTTAGGTAATCATATATTTCTGTAACTGTACCTACTGTTGATCTAGGGTTTCTTGATGTTGTCTTTTGGTCTATCGAAATTGCTGGTGAAAGACCTTCTATGTACTCTACATTTGGTTTTTCCATTTGCCCTAAAAATTGTCTAGCATATGATGAAAGACTTTCTACATATCGTCTTTGTCCTTCTGCATAAATTGTATCAAACGCTAATGATGATTTTCCTGAGCCAGATAATCCTGTAAATACAACAAATTTATTTCTAGGGATTACTAAATTCACATCTTTTAAATTGTTTTCTTTAGCACCTCTTATTATTATTTTATCTTCCATTCTATGTTCCTTTCTTTTTATTTTGAATCTATCTCTTATAATTCTTTCTAATATAAAAATTTCTAATCGATTATTTGTAAAAATATGTTTTGTATTAGTAATCTTATTTATATTTTTTATACTTTTTGCTCTAATTCTTTTATTTTATCTCTTAACTGAGCCGCTCTTTCAAATTGTAAATTAGTTGCTGCTTCCATCATTTCAGCTTGTAATTTATCTATATTAGCCTTAATTTCTTCTTTATTATCAGTTTCACTTATTCCGTAAATTTCTTCTTCCTCAGCTAATTTAAGAGTTTCTATGCTGTCTCTGATGTCTTTTTTAATTGTTTTAGGAATTATACCGTGTTCTTTATTATATTGTGACTGTATTTCTCTTCTTCTAGCTGTCTCTTCAATTGTAGCTGCCATTGAACGAGTAATCTTGTCTGCGTACATAATAACTCTACCTTCTGCATTTCTGGCAGCACGTCCAACTGTTTGTATTAACGATGTTTCTGAACGTAAGAAACCTTCTTTATCTGCATCTAAAATAGCTATTAATGATACTTCTGGTATATCTAATCCCTCTCTAAGTAAGTTTATACCTACTAATACATCAAACTTACCTAATCTTAAATCTCTTATTATTTCCGTTCTTTCTAAAGTAACGATATCTGAATGTAGGTATTTTACCTTAATTCCAATTTCTTCAAGATAATTTGTTAAATCCTCACTCATTTTTTTAGTTAAGGTAGTGATTAATACTCTCTCTCCATTTTCTATAACCTTGTTTATTTCTCCAACTAAATCGTCTATTTGATTTTCAATCGGTCTTACTTCTATAATTGGGTCAAGTAATCCTGTAGGTCTTATTATTTGTTGTGCAACTGTAGTTGAATGTTCAATTTCATAAGGACCTGGTGTCGCTGAAACAAATAATACTTGGTTTATATTTTCTTCAAACTCTTCAAAGTTTAAAGGTCTATTGTCGTATGCAGAAGGAAGTCTAAATCCATTGTCTATTAATGATTTTTTTCTAGAATGGTCTCCTGCATACATACCTCTAACTTGTGGTAGCGTAACGTGTGATTCATCTATTATCAACAAGAAATCATCTGGAAAGAAGTTCATAAGTGTATATGGCTTTTCTCCTGCTTTTCTGCCTGTAATATGTCTTGAATAGTTTTCTATACCTTGGCAGAATCCTATTTCTTTAAGCATTTCTATATCATATTTTGTTCTTTGTTCTATCCTTTGTGCTTCAAGCAACTGGTCATTATCTTTAAATTCTTGAACAACATCTGATAATTCTTTTTCTATTGCTTTTACTGCCTCTTCAATTCTTTCTGGAGTAGTAACGTAATGTGATGCTGGGAATATAGCAGTGTATTTTCTTGTTCCTACGATTTTTCCAGTAACATAATCAATTTCTGTTATTCTATCTATTTCATCGCCGAAGAATTCTACTCTAATAGCTCTTTCATCATTACTTACAGGGAAAATCTCGACAACATCTCCCCTTACTCTAAATGTTCCTCTTACAAAATTTATATCGTTTCTTTCGTATTGTATATCTATTAATTTTTTAATTATTTCATCTCTTTCAACTTCCATACCTACCCTTAGAGATAACATCAAATCTTTATAATCCTTTGGATCCCCTATACCATATATGCATGATACAGAAGATACGATTATAGTGTCTTTTCTCTCTAAAATTGATGCTGTAGCAGAGTGGCGCAATTTGTCTATTTCATCATTTATGCTAGCATCTTTTTCTATGTATGTATCGCTGTGGGCAACGTATGCCTCTGGTTGATAATAATCATAATAACTTACAAAATACTCAACTGCATTATCAGGGAAGAATTCTTTAAATTCACTATAAAGCTGTGCAGCCAATGTTTTATTGTGTGCTAATATAAGAGTAGGCTTTTTAACCTCTTGTATTATATTTGCCATTGTAAATGTCTTACCTGAACCTGTAACCCCTAATAAAGTCGAAAATTTTTCATCATGATTTATGGCATTTACTATTTCTCTAATAGCCTCAGGTTGGTCACCTGTAGGTTTAAAGTCAGATTTTATTTTAAAATCCATAATATCACCTAACCTTTCCCGAACATTAGTTCTATTTCCATTATACCATAATATATATTAGTATATCCGTACTTTTGAATATTAACTAAAAATATTTTACCCATAATTATATTCTTTAAATACATATGGAGTAAATTTTCTATATAACTATCTATAAATCTATATTAGCTATCTATAAATATGTAATAATTTATAAATATCTAATCTAATAAAAATTTAAATTTCTATTTTTTATTATACAAAAAAATCCACCTAAATTTTTAACTATGTAAAAACTTAGGTGGATTTAATGTTGTTATGTTTACTTTTTAAAATTAAAAAGATTACGTGGCTACGTCTTACTCTCCCAGGCGGTTGCCCACCAAGTACCATCAGCGCT
>OLSC01000072.1_pt1 | contig 126603 bp, 116 predicted proteins | sample 1672881 | NCBI WGS metagenome assembly OLSC01 (sample SAMEA3136733, study PRJEB25190) | human gut metagenome | biome: human gut; feature: human-associated habitat; material: faeces | place: Austria | collected 2013 | reverse complement strand
CAAAAGTTCCAGCAGCAGAAAAAATCGATGTTGATGAAAATGGAGTAATATCTGGATTATTCTAGGTAGTAATTTAATATATATATCAGTGTGTAAATGTATTATAATATTTATACATAGTGACAAAAGGATTTAATCAAGAGAATAGTGTGCTAATGCACACTATTCTCGGTAAAACCTAAAATTAGAAGGAGATATATAAATGGAAAAAATAGCTGAAAAAAGTTGTATAGGTTTTGTAGATGTGCTAGCATCTAAAGCCCCAGTTCCAGGCGGTGGTGGAGCTGCTGCATTAGTTGGAGCTATAGGTATGGCTTTAGGTAGCATGGTTTGCAATTTAACAACAGGAAAGAAAAAATATGCACAATATGAAGAAGATATACAAGCTATATTAGGAAAAGCTAAAATATTACAAGATCAATTATTAGATATGATTGATAAAGATGCTGAAGGATTTTTCCCACTTTCTCAAGCTTACGGTTTACCAGCTAATACTGATGAAGAAAAAGCTGCTAAAGAAGTAGAATTAGAAAGATGCTTAAAACTTGCATGCGAGGTTCCTTTCAAAATAGTTGAGCTTTGCAATGAAAGTATAAAATTACATGAAGAATTAGTAGATAAAGGTTCAAGACTTGCTATAAGTGATGTAGGTTGTGGTGTTCAAGCTCTAAGAGGAGCTATATTATCTGCTCAACTTAATGTAATAATAAATGTAGGTTTAATGAAAGATAAAGAATACGCTAAAGCTTTAGATGAAAAATGTGAAGCATTAGTTAAAGAAGGCGTAGAAATATGCGACGCAGTATATGATAAAGTAATTGCTGCAATGAGATAATAAATCAAATATTAATACTCAATTTAAAATAACTTTAAAAAATTAAAAGTTAAGAAAAGAAATATAGAACAAATAAAAAGATAAAAATAAGTTATAAAACCCAAAAATAATGTAAATTAAATAAAAATAAAAAATTATCTATAATGAATAATTAATATATTCATTTGAATAATTTTTTAACAAAAAACTATGATTATACACAAAACTTTATACAATATTTGCCACAGAAGTATATAATTATAGTATATAAATATACATAAACCAAATAAAATTTAGAAATTAGGGGGCGTTAAACAATGGGACAAATAATAAAAGGTAAACCAGTTGGAGATGCGTTAAGTGACCAATTAAAAGTAGAATGCGAAGCATTAGTTAAAGAAGGAATTCAACCAAAATTAGCAATATTAAGAGTAGGTGCAAAACCTAACGACCTTTCTTATGAAAAAGGTGCTTTAAAGAAATGTGAAACTATAGGTATTCAAACAGAAGTTACGGAACTTCCAGAAGGAACAACTCAAGATGAATATATAGCAGCACTAGAAAAATTAAATAAAGATACATCAGTTAATGGTATATTAACATTTAGACCATTACCAGAAGGTATAGATGAAAATGTTATAAAAAATATTATAGCAGCAGAAAAAGACGTAGACTGTTTCAGTCCTTTAAATACAGCTAAACTTATGGAAGGTGACAAAACAGGATTTCCACCATGCACACCAACAGCAGTTGTAGAAATATTAAAACATTACAATGTGCCACTAAGTGGAGCTAATGTAGTTGTATTAGGTAGATCTATGGTAGTAGGTAAACCAGCTGCAATGTTATTATTAGCAGAAAATGCAACGGTTACAATTTGTCATTCAAGAACTAAAGATTTACCAGCTGTTTGCGCTGAAGCAGATGTTTTAGTAGCAGGTGTTGGTAGAGCTAGAATGGTTAAAGCTGACTACGTTAAAGAAGGTGCAGTAGTTATAGACGTTGGTATAAATGCTAAACCAGAAGGTGGCGGAATTTGTGGTGACGTTGATACAGATGATGTAGTAGAAAAAGCATCTATGGTAACTCCAGTTCCAGCAGGTGTTGGTTCTGTTACTACTTCAATTCTTGCTAAACATGTTATAAAAGCTTGTAAACAACAAAATAACAAATAATTTTCTATAGATTTTTAGAATTCAAATTGGGGGGAAAATCGTATGGTAATTTCTGAAAGAAAACCAATGGAAGAAATATTAGGATTTTTAAAAGGATGCGAAAAAGTAATCCTTGTTGGCTGTGGTCAATGTGCTTCAGCATGTAAAGTTGGTGGAGCTCCTGAAATAGAAGAAATGACAGCTTTATTAGAAGCTGAGGGGAAAACTGTTTTAGGTAGCGTACTGCCAGACTCTACGTGTAACTTACTTTTAAATAAAAAAGAATTAAAATCTGTTAAAGAAGAATTAAAACAAGCAGATGCTGTATTATCTCTTGCATGTGGAGATGGTACTCAAACTATAATGAAAAACACTAAAAAACAAAATATACCTGTTTATCCAGCAAACAACACTATGTTTATAGGTGAAGTTGAAAGAGTTGGTAAATTTGAAGAAGCTTGTAAGGCTTGTGGAGAATGTGAACTTGGATGGACTGGAGGTATATGCCCAGTAACTATGTGTGCTAAAGGCTTAGTAAATGGTGCTTGTGGTGGAGCTAAAAATGGTAAATGTGAAGTTAGCCCTGACAATGACTGTGCATGGGTATTAATTTACGAAAGACTTAAAGATTTAGGTCAATTAGACAACTTAAAAGAAGTTAGACCACCTAAAGATTATTCTAAACAACTTAATCCAAGACGTTTAGATGCTAATAAGAAAGCAAGCGCAGAAGCTTAAAACAAAGGTTATTATTAAAGGGGGATTTTTTAGATGAGTAAGTTAAGAGAAGCATTCGAAAAAGGTGAATTTGCAATAACAGCTGAAATGGCACCTCCAAAAGGAACTGATTTATCACATTTAGCAGAATGTGCAAAATTAGTTATTGGGAGAGTACATGCAGCTAATGTTACAGACAATCAATCTGCTGTAATGAGAACTTCATCTCTTGCTACATGTAAAATGTTAAAAGATTTAGGATTAGAGCCAGTTATACAAATGACAGGTAGAGACAGAAATAGAATTGCTATAGAAAGTGAAATGCTTTCTGCAGGATTCTTTGGAATAGATAATTTATTAGCTTTAACAGGGGACCATGTCTGTGTAGGTGACCACAAACAAGCTAAACCAGTATTTGACTTAGACGCTGTTAGTATATTATCAACAGCAACTATGATGAATAATGGTACAGATAGTACAGGATTAGAATTAAAGGGTAAAACAGACTTCTTCTTAGGAGCTTGTGTTACTCCAGAATATGATCCAATAGAAGTACAATTATTAAAAATGGAAAAGAAAATAAAAGCTGGAGCTAGATTTTTCCAAACTCAAGCCGTTTATGATATAGAACATATGAGAAAATTTAGAGAATTAACTAAAGATATGGACTGTAAAGTAATGGCTGGTATAGTTCCGCTTAAGTCACCAGGAATGGCAAGATTTATGACTGCTAATGTTCCAGGTATATTCGTTCCAGATGATCAAATCGAAAGATTAAAAGCTGCTGGTAAAGGTAATTATGTTGCAGAAGGTATAAAAATGGCAGGTGAATTCATCAGACAATTAAAAGAAGAAAATCTTTGTGATGGTGTTCACATAATGGCTATAGGTGCAGAAGAAAATGTACCACTAATATTAGACGCTGCAGGTTTATAGGATATATCTGTTTAAACAGAATAATTTTAAGGGGTATTCTCTAAAAATATTACATAGAATGTTAAAATTCTAGATAATAGGAGAAAAATCTAAAAATATTTGTAAAAATTTAACAGAAAAACAAGCTAAATGGGTCTATATTAGCTATAATATAAATAGATATATATTATATCTATATAGACCTTAATAATAAATAATAAAACTATAAAACATACAAGGTAAATGGGGGAAATAACAAATGAAAGTAGCAGTAATAGGAGGAGGCCCAGGTGGATATGTAGCCGCTCTAAAAGCAGCTATGCTTGGTGCTGAAGTAACTGTAATTGAAAAAAACAAATTAGGCGGTACTTGTTTAAATGTAGGTTGTATACCAACAAAAGCTTTATTAGCTTCTGCTGATGTTTTTAGAACTGTGAAAGAAGCTAAGAACTTCGGAATCGAAGTTGAAGGCGATGTTAAACCTAATTTTGATGCTATAATAGCAAGAAAACAAAAAGTAACAGATGAGTTAGTAGCTGGAATCCAATTTTTATTTGACAAAAGAGGAGTTAAAAAAATAGATGGATTCGGTAAATTAGTAGACAAAAATACTATAGAAGTTACTAAAGCAGATGGTACTGTAGAAACAGTTGTAGCTGATAAGATTATATTAGCTAATGGTTCTATCCCAACTGTATTCCCAGGCATGCCTTACAATGGTAAAAATGTAATAACTTCTGATGAAGTTTTAAGCTTACCAAAACAACCAGAATCATTAATCATAGTAGGTGGAGGAGTTATAGGTAGTGAAATAGGACAATTCTTCGCTACAATAGGAACAAAAGTAACTATAGTTGAAATGGCTCCACAAATACTAGGAAGAATGGACTCAGAAGCAGCAAAAAGCTTAACTAGACAATTCAAAAAAGATAAAATCAAAGTTATGACAGGTGTAGGAGCAGACAACTACATTGTAAATGACGATTCAGTTAAAATAGAATTAAATAATGGAAAATCAGTAGAAGCTGAAATGGTATTACTTTGCGTAGGTAGAAGACCTAACTTAGCTAACTCAGGTGTTGAAGAAGTTGGTATAGAAATGGCACCAAGAGGATTTATAAAAGTTAATGAATACCTAGAAACAAGTGTTGAAGGTGTATACGCAATAGGGGATATAATACCAGGAGCAATGCTTGCTCACGTTGCATCTGCTGAAGGTATGGTAGCAGCTGAAAATGCTGTTAAAGGTAACAGCGAAACAGTTAACTATAAAGCTATACCAAGCTGTGTATATACTGAACCAGAAGTATCTGGTGTTGGTGTAACAGAAGACGAATTAAAAGCTAACGGTACACCATATAATGTTGGTAGATTCGAATTTAGAAGCTTAGGTAAAGCAAAAGCAATAGGTAAATTACAAGGATTTATAAAAGTAATGGCCGACGAAAATGACACTATAATAGGTGCTTCTTTAGTTGGACCTCATGTAACTGACCTATTAACAGAATTATCTTTAGCTGTAGGTTTAGGATTAAAAGCTAAAGATGTAGGTAAAGTAATACATGCTCATCCAAGTTTATCAGAAGGCTTAATGGAAGCTATACATGATATACATGGAGAATGTGTACATGCTATACCAAAAAAATAATTTGAAAACACAGAGTTTGACATAATTTGATAAAAAGCTCTGTTGTGATAACACTTAGCTTAAGGGGGATATCATAAGATGACTTATAACATTGCTGTAGCCGGCAAAGGCGGAGTTGGTAAAACTAGTCTAACAGGGCTTTTAATTGACACATTAGTAAAACAAAAAAAGGATCCAATTCTAGTAGTTGATGCAGATGCAAACTGCAATCTGTATGAAGTATTAGGAACAGAGGAGCCAGAAACAATTGGACATATTAGAGAAGTAGCTAATATGACTGAAAAAAATGGGGATTCATTTCCAGGGGGAATGACTAAAGCTCAATTCCTACAATGGCAATTAAGCATGATCTTAGAAGAAGGCGATGGATACGACATGCTAGTTATGGGTAGATCAGAAGGGGAAGGTTGCTATTGTTTCGTAAATGGAATATTAAAACAACAAGTTCAAAAAATTTCAGATCACTATAAATATGTAATCACTGATAATGAAGCAGGTATGGAACATATAAGTAGAAAACTTACAAAACATGTTGATACTCTTATATTAGTTAGTGATTGTGCAAAACGTAGTATTCAAGCTGTTGCAAGAATTAGAGATTTAGCAGAAGAAATGAATTTAAGCGTTGGAAAAATCGGCTTAATCGTTAACAAAGCTCCAAATGGAGAATTAAGTAATGGTGTTAAAGAAGAGATTGAAAAATATGGCTTAGATTTATTTGGAGTAGTTCCTTCAGATGAATTAATATATGAATATGATTCAGAAGGTATACCACTAGTAAAATTACCTGATGATTCAAAGTCTAGGGTAGCACTAGAAAAAATAATAGAAACCCTAGATTTACCTTAATTTTTAAGGGGCACACATTATAAATTAAAATAGGCTTAAGGGGGAAAAAGATATGGCATTTAAAATGTCTACTCAAAAAGTTACTGGAACAGTTAATGTAGTAGAAATAGGTACAGGAGATAAAGCTATAAAATTAGGAGGAGAACAAGTTCTACCTTTCTATAGCTTTGATGGAGAAACAGGAAATGCGCCAGTTGTTGGTGCAGAAATATCAGATATCCAACCTGAAGAATGGATAGAATGTTATTCTAAAATATATGGAGACGTTTGGGCAGATCCTGCTAAATGGGCTAAATATGTTGAAGATAACACAGAAGCAGATTTCATATGCTTAAGATTAAATGGAGCTTCTCCAGATGGAGCTGATAAATCTCCAGAAGAATGTGCAGAAGTAGCAAAAGCTGTTGCTGATGCTATAACTTTACCATTAGTAGTTGCTGGATGTGGTAACGCAGAAAAAGACGGTAAAGTCTTTGATAAAGTTTCTGCTGCATTAGAAGGAAAAAATATATTAGTAATGTCAGCTGTAGAAGAAAACTACAAAGCAGTTGGTGCTGCGGCTGGTATGGCCTATGGTCAAAAAGTTGCTGCAGAATCTGCAGTTGATATAAACTTAGCTAAACAAATGAATGTATTACTTACTCAATTAGGCGTTAAACAAGAAAATATAGTTATGAATGTTGGTTGTTCAGCAGTTGGTTATGGTTATGAATATGTTGCATCTACTATGGATAGAGTTAGATTAGCAGCTTTCAACCAAAATGATAAAGCATTACAAATACCAATAATAACTCCAGTTTCATTTGAAGTTGGTCATGTTAAAGAAGCAATAGCTACTGAAGCTGACGTACCAGAATGGGGAGATAATGAAGCTAGAACAATAGGTATGGAAGTATCTACAGCTGCAAGTGTACTTGTTGGTGGATCAAATGCAGTAATACTTCGTCATCCAGAATCAATGAAAACTATAAAAGGTTTAATAAGCGCTTTAGCGTAATAGAATTATTTGTAAGGTTAGGGGGAAATAATAATGGCATTAAAAGCATTAGATATATTTAAATTAACACCAAAGAAAAACTGTAAGGAATGTGGATTCCCAACTTGTATGGCTTTCTCTATGAAAGTTGCAAGTGGGGCTGTAGAAGTTTCTGCTTGTCCTAAAATGGCTCCAGAAGCATTAGCTAAATTAGCTGCAGCTACTGCACCTCCAATGAAAACTTTAAAAGTTGGTGCTGGAGAAAGTGAATATGAGCTAGGTGGAGAAACAGTTTTATTCAGACATGAAAAAACTTTAGTAAACAGAAATAGATTTGCTGTTAAATTCTGTGATTGCATGGATGAAGCTACAGTAGATGCTAAAATAGAAGGAATGAAAGTTGTTCATTATGAAAGAATAGGCGAAATAATGAAACCTGAATTCGCTTATGTTAAATACAATGACAATAAAGATAACTTCTTAGCTATAATCAACAAAATAAAAGATAGCGGTATCGAATGTGCATATGTATTAGAAGTTGCAGATGCTGATGTCGCTAAAGAAGCTGTTGCTGCATTAGCTGGATTAAAACCAGTAGTAATAGGAGCAAACAAAGATAACTTTGCTGCTATGGTAGATGTAGTTAAAGCTGACAGTTTAGCTTTAGGTGTACAAGGAGCTAACTTAGAAGAATTATATACTACAGTACAAGCTATAGAAGCTGCTGATTACAAAGAATTAATAATAGATGTAACAGGAGAAACTATAAAAGATACTTATATAAATGCTGTACAAGTTAGAAGAATAGCATTAAAAGAAGGAGATAGAAGTTTTGGTTATCCATCATTCGTAAACGTAGCTAAATTAGCTAACGGAGATGCTAACTTAGAAATAGCTTTATCTTCAATATTTACTATTAAATACGGAACTATATTAGCTGTAGAAGATATGACTTATGCTAAAGCATTACCACTATATGCATTAAGACAAAATATCTTCACTGACCCTCAAAAACCAATGAGAGTAGAAGCTAAAGTTTATCCATTAAATAACCCAGACAAAAATTCTCCAGTATTATGTTCAGTTGACTTCGCGTTAACATACTTCACAATTACTGGTGATATAGAAGCATCTAAAGTACCTTGCTGGTTAATGATACCAGATGCTGGTGGATATTCAGTTCTTACAGCTTGGTCTGCAGGTAAATTCGGTGGATCTGTTATAGGTGCATTTGCTAAAGAATGTAATATAGAACAATATACTGATTGCAGAGATATAGTTATACCAGGTAAATTAGCAGTTATAAAACCTGACGTAGCTGATAATATGCCAGGATGGAATGTAATCATAGGGCCATTAGAATCTATGGAACTTCCAAAATTCTTAAAAGAATATGCTGCTAATCACTAATATATATTAGTAATGAGTTGAATAATTAATATAAAAAAGCTTATTAAATTTAAACATTAATAATTATAGATAGAGACTTGAGGTTTTCCTTAAGCCTCTAAGATAATATAAAAATTCTAAGGGGGATATTAAGTATGGAAAAATTTATGATCATAGGGGAAAGAATACACTGTATAGCACCACCAATAAGAAAAGCTATAGCAGAAAGAGATCCTGAACCAATATTAAAAAGAGCAATAGAACAATTAGATGCAGGAGCTCATGTTATAGACTTCAACATAGGGCCAGCTGAAAGAGATGGAGCTGAAATAATGACTTGGGGTGTTCAATTATTACAATCTGAATTAAATAATGTACCTCTTGCATTAGATACAGCAAATGTCGCTGCATTAGAAGCTGGACTTAAAGTTTATGATAGAACTCATGGTAAACCAATTATAAACTCTGCAGATGCAGGTGGAAGAAAACACTTAATGGAATTAGCAGGTGAATATGATGCAGCTATAATAGCATTATGTGCTAAAGAAGGTATTCCAGCTGATAATGATCAACGTATGGGATATTGTACTGAATTAATTGAAGCTGCTGCTATGGCCGGTATAGACCCAGAAACAGATGTTTATTTTGACCCACTTTGCTTAGTTATAAAAGGTATGCAAGATAAACAAATGGATGTTTTAGATGCTATCAGACAAATGACTGAAATGGGATTAAAAACTACTGGTGGTTTATCAAATGTATCTAATGGTTGTCCAAAACATATAAGACCAATATTAGATAGTAACTGGTTAGCAATGGCAATGGCTAACGGATTTTCTTCAGCAATAGTTAACCCATTAGATGAGTTATTAATGCAAACTATGAAATCTTGCGATATTATAAGAAATGCTTCTTTATACGCTGATTCATACTTAGAAGTTAAAGAATTAGGATTTGAATACAAATAAAAACTATAAATAAATAAGAACTCTCGGTCAAGCTTTTTAAAAGCTTGACTTGTGAATATATTTAAAGGGGGAAGTAGAGTGAATTTATATAACATAATTTATACAGGTGCTAATCAAGCATATGATGCTGCAAGCCAAGCTTTAACAGCTGTAGTAGCAGAAAAAGGTAAAGACCATCCAGTAGCATTCCCAGATACTGCATATGCAATCCCATGTATATATGCTGCAACTGGATTAAAAGCTACAACTTTAGCAGATTTAGAAACAGCTTTAGGTGTCGCTAAATCATTAATAGTAGAAAAACCATTATTAGAAACTGCTTTAAATGCAGGTTTAGCTACTGCAGTTTGTGCAGAAATAATAGAAGCTATAAAATACGTAAATAGTGATGCTCCATACGAAGCTCCTTGTGCAGGACATATAGTTGACCCTATAATAAGATCTCTAGGTGTTCCACTTGTTACAGGAGATATACCTGGTGTTGCAGTTGTTCTTGGTGAATGCCCAGATTCTGAAACATTAGGAAAAATAGTTAAAAAATATCAAGCTGCTGGTATCATGACTTTCTTAGTTGGTAAAGTTATAGACCAAGCTATAGAAGCAGACGTTAAAATGGGTGTAGACCTACGTGTTATCGCTTTAGGATATGATGTAACTTCAGTTATCCACGTTGTTTCTGTTGCTATAAGAACTGCTTTAATATTCGGTGCTGTTAAACCAGGTGACTTAAATGCATTATTAGCATATACAGCAGAAAGAGTTCCTGCATTTGTTAATGCATTCGGACCACTTAGTGAATTAATAGTTGCTTGCGGTGCTGGTGCAATCGCCCTTGGATTCCCAGTAATAACTGACCAAGTTGTTACAGAAGTTCCATGTAACTTATTAACTCAAAGAGATTATGATAAATTTGTTGATACTTCATTAGAAGCTAGACATATAAAAATAAAAATAACTGAAATACCAATTCCAGTTGGATTTGCAGCTTCATTCGAAGGTGAAAGAATCAGAAAAGCTGAAATGGCTTACGAATTTGGTGGAAACAAAACTACTGCTTGGGAATTAGTTAAATCATATGATTTAGGTGAAGTAGAAGACCATAAGATAGAAGTAATAGGACCTGAAATAGATCCAGAAGCTGCTAAAGATGGTGTTGTAAGATTACCACTTGCAATAATCGTTCAAGTTGCTGGTAGAGCAATGCAAGATGACTTCGAACCAGTTCTAGAAAGAAGATTCCACTACTTTATGAACTATACTGAAGGTTTAATGCACGTTGGACAAAGAGACCAAGCTTGGGTAAGAATATCTAAAGACGACGTTGCAAAAGGATTCCAATTAAAACACATAGGTGAAGTTATGTACGCTATGATGAAAGACGAATTCGATGCAGTTGTAGATAAATGTGCTATAACAATAATAACTGATGAAAAAGTAGTTGAAGAAAGAAAACATGAAGCTATAGAAAGATATAATGCTAGAGATGACAGATTAGAACAATTAACTGACGAAGCAGTTGATGATTTCTATTCTTGCAACATGTGCCAAGCATTCGCTCCAGCACACGTTTGTATAGTAACTCCAGAAAGACTTGGATTATGTGGTGCAGTTTCTTGGTTAGATGCTAAAGCTACTAAAGAACTTAACCCAACAGGACCATGTCAACCAATAGAAAAAGGTCCATGTCTAGATGAAAAGAAAGGTATCTGGCAATCAATGTCTGATGCAGTTTGTGAAATATCTCAAGGTGCAGTAGAAAATGTAACATTATACTCTATAATGGAAGACCCTATGACTTCTTGTGGATGTTTCGAATGTATATGCGGTATAATGCCTGAAGCTAATGGATTAGTAATAGTAAACAGAGAATATGCTGGTACTACTCCAGTTGGTATGACATTTGGTGAATTAGCATCTATGACAGGTGGTGGAGTTCAAACTCCAGGATTCATGGGTCATGGTAGACATTTCATATCTTCTAAAAAATTCGCATATACTGAAGGTGGACCAGAAAGAATAGTATGGATGCCTAAAGAATTAAAAGATGCTGTTGGAGAAAAATTAAATAAAACAGTTAAAGAAATGGCTGGTATAGATAACTTTACTGACTATATCTGTGACGAAACAATAGCAGTTGATTCTGAAGAAGTTTGTGCTTTCTTAGCAGAAAAAGGACACCCAGCATTAGAAATGGATTTCATAATGGGAGAATAATTTTCCAGAAATTAAGAAAATACGATTAGGGGGAAAATAAAAATGGAAATACTAAACGATAGAAAATACAGTCCAAAACATACTTGGGCAAAATTAGATGGAGAATATGCTTATATAGGAGTAACTGACTTTGCTCAAGATCAACTTGGTGAAGTTCTATACGTAGACGTACCAGAAGTTGAAGATGAATTAACTAAAGACTCTGATTTTGGAGTAATAGAATCTTCAAAAGTTGCTTCTGAATTAATAGCACCTATATCTGGTGAAGTTGTAGAAGTAAATGATGAAAAATTAGAAGACGAACCAGAATTCGTTAATGAAGCTCCATATGATGCTTGGATTTGTAAAATAAAAGTAGCTGATATGGCTGAATATGAAGCATTATTAACAGCTGAACAATACGAAGCTACTTTAGCTGAATAGTATTTGAACCCGCTTATTTCAGATTAAAATAAAAGTATAGTGAAGGTGAGTAAATTCACTTTTACTATACTTTTTTAAAAAAGATAGGGGATAATTATATCTGATAAAATTTAATATAAATTTAGGTTTTCTTAATCGAAATTAATAGGGAAAAAGGTGAGAATCCTTTACAGTTCCCGCTACTGTAATATAGACGAAACCAAAAGGCCACTGTATTTTACGGGAAGGCCGGAAGTAGGATGAAATTAAGTCAGGAGACCTGCCTAAATTAAACGTGATTTACCTCGGGAGATAGGATAACTTCACAACATTATTTAGGCTAGGTTCAAATTAAAAAATACTATAAATAAGATAAATTTAAGTATTTTTAGAACTTAATATAAATATGTTTGAATTAAAAAGTCTTCATGGAGAAGGCTTTTTTTAATTTCCAACATATTAACTTAAGCAACGGACGAAGTCGTTGGCGCCATGAACGTAGTGAATTTTAACTTAAGCAACGGACGAAGTCGTTGGCGCCATGAGCGAAGCGAATTTTTAATTCTAGGAATGACTAATTTTGGTAAAATAATAACGATGTTTTTAACTTATTATATGTCGAATATGATAAAATAATAGTAAGAGTTTATTTATAATTTTGGGGGAGGATAAATTATGGCGAAAGTTGTTTTTAGACCATCAGGCAAAACAATAGAATGTGAGATAGGGGATAACTTATTAGAAGTTGCAAGAAGAGCAGATGTTTATATAGAAGCTCCATGTAATGGTAGTAAAAGTTGTGGAAAATGTAAGGTAAAATTATTAACAGGGGAAGTTAATCAAGAAGTATCATCTCACTTAAGTGATGAAGATAGAGAAAATGGATTTATCTTAGCATGCTGCACAACAATAATATCAGATATAGAAGTTCTTACAAACTCTTCTTTAGATATGGCTATGAGAGGAATGAAAGTTGAAGGCGGAGATAAAGCTAGGGACAAAGTATTATTTGATAAAGCTGTAGAAATAGCAGAAAAACACAACATAACTTTAGAAAATAATATAAAGAAAACTTGTATAACTCTTGATGAACCAACATTAGACGACAATATAAGTGATGTTGATAGATTAGAAAGGCATATAAGTATGAACTTCGGTGGAAAACAAATGACATACGACATAGAAGTTCTAAAGAAAATGCCAAAAGCATTTAGAAAAAATAACTTTGAAATAACTATTACATATAGAGATTTTGACGATAGATTAGAAATAATAGATGTTGAACCAGGAAATACAGAAGGTGAATTATATGGTTTAGCAATAGATATAGGTACTACTTCTGTTGTTGTATGTTTAGTAAACTTAATCACAAATGAAGTAGTAGAAAAAGGTGCATCAGGAAATGGACAACTTCAATTTGGTGCAGACGTTATAAACAGAATAGTTTATGCAATAAAGAAAAACAACATAGAAAAAGCTAAAGCAGCTGTAGTTGATGATACTTTAAATATGTTGATAAACGAATTAGTAAAATCATCAGGTGTTAAAAGAAATAATATAGTAAGCGTTGTTGCATCAGGAAATACAACAATGTCTACTTTATTCTTAGGAATATTCCCTGATTATTTAAGATTAGAACCATTCATCCCACCATTTTTTAAATCACCAAAATTAAATGCAAAAGAAGTTGGGTTAGATATAAACCCAAGTGCAAGTGTTTATTTATCACCAAATGTAGCTAGTTATGTTGGTGGAGATATCACATCAGGTGTACTTGCGTCTGGTATTTGGGCAAATGAAGAAAATGTTCTATTTATAGACTTAGGGACTAATGGTGAAATAGTATTTGGTAACCAAGATTTTATGATGAGTTGTGCATGCTCAGCAGGTCCAGCATTTGAAGGTGGAGGAATTAGCTGTGGTATGAGAGCATCTGCAGGAGCAGTAGATGGTGTAGATATAGACCCAGAAACTCTAGTTCCAAAATTAAATACTATAGATAATGAACCAGCTATTGGTATATGCGGTTCTGGTATAATCGATTTAATTTGTGAAATGCTTAAGAAAAAATTAATCGACAGAAGAGGAAAAATACACAGAGATTTAAATAATGAAAGAATAAGATTTGATGAAAATGATATTGGTGAATATGTACTAGCATTTGCTAAAGATAATGACCATCTACAAGACGATTTATTTATAACAGAAGTAGATATAGATAACTTTATAAGAACTAAAGGTGCTATATATTCTGGAGCAGCAACATTAGTAGAAAGTTTAGGTATGGATTTTGATTGTGTAGATAAAGTTTATATAGCAGGTGGTATAGGAAACCACTTAAATATTGAAAATTCAGTATTTATAGGATTACTTCCAGATATCGATAGAGATAAGTTCCAATACATAGGAAACAGTTCACTTATAGGATCTTACTTAACATTATTAAGTGATGAAGCTAAAGCTAAATTGGAAGAAATATCAGATGTAATGACATATGTTGAACTAAGCGTATACCCAACATATATGGATGAATTTATATCTTGTTGTTTCTTACCTCATACAAATATAGATGCTTTCCCAAGTGTAAAAGCTATATTAGAAGGGTAATTTAGTGATAACAAAATAGAATTGAAATAAAATACAATATTTGGATATTGTGTTTGACTTTGGATAAATAACAGTGCTATACTTAAGGTATATGAATATTGTGTAACGAAATCATGAAGGTTTCTATAAGTATAGCAGTACTATAGAAATCTTTTTTGATTTTTTTTAGAAATCGCTTTAAAGTATTTATAGGAGGGTGATTTAAAATGTGTGAATCTTCAGCATTTGTATTAGGGAAAAATAATGAATTAACAAGAGTTATGGAAAACGTAGTTAACGTAAATCCTGTTAATGGAAAGGTATATCTAACTGATTTATTGGGAGAAGAAAAAATATTAGATGGATATATAAAAGAAATAAAATTAATGGATCATAAAATCATATTAGCTCAAGATTAATAATATAATATTATCTTAGCTTAAAAAAGATTAGATGAGGTATAGCACATGGTAATAGCAGTAATAGATGGAATGGGTGGGGGAATAGGAGCCCAAATAATATTATCTTTAAGAGAAGAATTACCAACATATATTGATATATATGCTTTAGGCACAAATTCAATTGCAACTAGTGCAATGATGAAATCCCATGCCAATAAAGGAGCAACAGGGGAAAATGCTATAGTAGTATCATCCAAAAAGGCAAGCGTAATAGTTGCACCAATCGCAGTAACAATGCCTAACACAATGATGGGTGAAGTTACTAGCAAAATTAGTGAAGCTATATGTGATAGTGAAGCTCTAAAAATATTACTACCTATAATGCCAGAGAATTTTTCTTTAGTAGGGGTAGAAAATAAACCACTATCTTTATTAATAAAAGATACAATAAAAGTCATAAAGAAAGAATTTAATATAAAGTAATTGGAGGACAAAGAAATGATATTTAACAGAGACATAATAAGACAACATCATGGAGATAACTGTGGATGTGGAGGACATGACCACGGGCATTCACATGGACATGAAGCAGCTCACACTCACAGTCATGGGGATGACTGCGGATGCGGGCATGACCACGGACATAGCCACGAAGAAGAACATGCACATGCACACGGAGACGATTGTGGATGCGGACATGACCATGATGATCACGGACATGATCATGGACATAGCCATGGAGATGACTGCGGGTGTGGTGGACATGACCACGCAACAGTAGTAGAAAATAAAGACGAAAAAACTTTAAATATACTATTAGTTCATTGGGTAAACCACAACCAATCTCACGAAGAATCATTCCAAGAATGGGTAGAAAAAGCTAAAGCTATGGGTAAAACAGAAACAGCTACTTGCATAGAAAAAGCTATAGAATATATGAATAAAGCTAACGAAATGTTAATGGAAGCTAAGAAAAGTATGTAATTGAGCATAAGAAGTAATACAATGTATTTGTATTACTTCTTTTTTGTGTTCAAAATGTAGGGGGGAGAAAATGAAGCAATCACCACATAAATATCTGAAAGATGGGCATATACATACACCATACTGTCCTCATGGGACAGATGATTCATTTGAAGAATACGTGCAAAAAGCTATACAAGTTGGGCTGGATGAAATATCATTCACAGAACACTTTCCACTACCAGAAGGATTTGAAGACCCAGCCCCAGCCAAAGATAGCTCTATAGAATTAGATAAAATGGAAAGCTATATAAACGATGTAAAAAAAATAAAAGAAAAATATAAAGACCAAATAAAAATCAACATCGGCGCAGAAGTGGATTATATAGAAGGTTTTGAAGAAGAAATAAAAAACAACTTAAATAAATACGGTGAGTATTTGGAAGACGGCATTTTATCAGTTCATATGATAAAAATAGAGGACAAGTATTATTGTATGGACTTTAGTTGTGAAGAATTTGAAAAAATAGTAAACTTGCTCGGTTCAGTAGAATCAGTATATAATCTTTACTATGAAACACTTATAAAAGCTATTAATTCGGACTTAGGAAAATATAAACCTAAAAGAATAGGACATCTAAACTTAGTAAGAAAATACAATAAGAAGTTTCCATATGATTATTCAAATAATAAAAAATTAAAAGAATTAGTAAAACTAATATCAGATAGAGGATATGAACTCGATTATAACATAGCAGGATTATTTAAAGAAGATTGTGGCGAAACTTATATAAGTGGATATCTCGCAGAATTGATTAAACAATATAATATAAAATTAGTTTTAGGTTCAGACTCACATAGTGCAAAGTATATAGATAAATATGAAAAACTTAATGAACAAATCTAATAGATTTTGCATATCTTAAATATGAATTAGTTTTGATTCAAATGCTTCTCTGGATGCTGCTTAGGGGAGAGGGCCGTTCAGAGAGGCAAGATTTATTTTTTGAAAGAATTAAAATAATAAATAAAATAAAAATAAATTATTGACTACTGTAAAAAAATAGTATATACTGTGTATATAGAAATGGAGAAGTACTCAAGTGGCTCAAGAGGATCCCCTGCTAAGGGATTAGGCTGGGTTAACCGGTGCGAGGGTTCGAATCCCTCCTTCTCCGCCAGTAAGCTCTGATGATTTCATCAGAGCTTTTTTTGTATTTTATTTATAAAGTATTAAAATTCAGAATTTATCCACTAAATCTTAATATTAAAAAAACAAATAAAAAAATAAAAGATAATGAAATTTATTCTATACAATTCTGATAAAAAATATTATAATATTCTTTGTCGGAAAAAATTAGAATAATATGCATTATTTATAAATAATGTGTAAATATAAAATCGGGGAGGGAAAAAATTGGAGGAAGAAGTAATAGACTTAAGGGAGTATCTTTCTATTATTAAGAAAAAATGGTTTATAATGGCGATATTATGCGCTGTATGTGTAGCAGCAAGCGCAGTATACAGTTTCTTTATCGCAAAACCAGTATACCAAGCAGAGACAACATTAATTGTAAAGACTGAGAAAACAGAGGGTACAAATACAGTAACAAGTGATCAAATTAAAACCACTCAACAATTAGCTGTAACATATGGGGAAATAATAAAATCAAGAAAAGTTTTAGACGATGTTATAAAAAACTTAGATTTAGATGAATCATATGGTCAATTATCTGGGAAAATATCTGTTTCAACAGTTTCAGACACACAGATAATAAAAGTATCAGTTCAAGATACAAATAAGTCTAATGCAGCAAAAATAGCAAATGAAATACCAAAAGTATTTGCTAAGGAAGCTATCAGAATAGCTGATGCAAACGGTGTAGAAGTTATAGACAAAGCTCAAACACCAGTAAATCCAGTTTCACCAAATAAAAAGATGAACATCTTAATAGCAGGTGTGCTAGGTGTAATGATAGGATTATTTATTATATTTATAATAGAATTCCTAAATACAAAAATAAAAACACCGCAAGATATAGAAAAGGAATTGGGACTTCCTTTACTAGGTGTAATACCAGAAGAATTATAAAAATAAATACATAGGGAGATAATATGGGAAAAATAACGAGTTTAGAAAAACCACAATCAAACATATCAGAAGCATATCGAACTATAAGAACGGGGATAGAATTCTCTAATTTAGATAAAAATTTAAAAGTAATTTGTGTAACAAGCTCTAAAAAAGACGAGGGAAAAACAACTGTTTTATGCAATTTAGGAGTAAACTTTGCAAAAATAGACAAAAAAGTTCTTTTAATAGATGGGGATTTAAGAAATCCAACAGTTAACAAATTATTTGATACAAAAAATGCACAAGGCCTAATGGATATATTATTAGGACGAAAAAATATTGAAGAATGTATAAAGAAAACTACACAGGAAAACCTATATGTTTTAACAGGAGGAACAATACCTCCAAATCCTGCAGAAGTTTTATCTTCAAAAAAAATGAGCCAGTTTATAGAATCTATAAAAGATGACTATGATTATATATTTATAGACACTCCACCAGTTGGGATAGTGAGTGATGCATCTATAATATCTTCATATTCAGATGGAGTTATATTTGTAGTAGGCTCTGAAGAAGTAGATTCAAATTTAGCAAAAGTGGCAAAAGAAAGACTAGATAGTGTAAATTCAAATATATTAGGCGTTATTCTTAATAAATATAAAACTGAGACAAATAGCGAATATTATAATTATTACTATCATAGCCAAGAAGAAAAGAAAAAGAAGAGAAAAAGAAAATAATTTTTGTTTATAGAGAGGGGGAGTATTAATGGAAAAAACAATCTCTAAAAACAAAAATACAGATTTAAATGAGGATATTAACTTAAATGAGATTTTAGAGAGGGAATCAAATTTATATCTTTTTATAAAAAGGAGCATAGATATCATATGCTCTTTAGCAGGGATAATAGTATTATCACCAATATTTTTAATAGTAGCTATTCTTATAAAAATAGAAGATCCAAAGGGATGTATATTTTTCTGTCAGGAGAGAAATGGCCAACATCCAAAAACTTTTAAAATGTATAAGTTTAGAAGTATGGTTCACAATGCCGAAGAATTACTAAAACATTTACAAGAACAAAATGAACAAACAGGTCCAGCATTTAAGATGACTGATGACCCTAGGATAACAAAGGTGGGCAAATTTATAAGAAAGACTAGCTTAGATGAATTACCGCAATTATTTAATGTTTTAAAAGGAGATATGAGCTTAGTCGGACCGAGACCACCAATTCCTAGAGAAGTTGAGCAATATAATTCATACCAAAAACAAAGACTTCTTGTAAAACCAGGTCTTACTTGTATATGGCAAGTCAGCGGAAGAAATAATATCGGTTTTGATGAATGGGTAGAGATGGATTTAGAATATATAAAAAATAGAAATTTATTATTAGATATAAAATTGATTTTAAAGACAGTAAAAGTACTGTTTGGAGACAGTAATGCATCTTAGGGAGTGTAAGTAAATGAGGGAATATATAAAAAATTATAATGAATGGATGAATAATCCATATTTTGATGATGAAACAAAACAAGAACTAAAAGCAATTCAGAACGACGAAAAAGAAATAGAAGATAGATTTTACAAAGAATTAGAATTTGGAACTGGAGGACTTAGAGGAGTTATTGGTTATGGAACTAATAGAATCAACAAGTACACAGTGAGAAAGGCTACTTTTGGACTTTGTAATTATATCTTAAAAAAATGTAAAGAAGACGGTCAGAAAAGAGGCGTAGTAATAGCCTATGACAGCAGACACAAATCGAAAGAATTTTGCATAGAAGCAGCAAAGACATTAGCAGCTTGTGGAATAAAAGCTTATATATATGACAGCTTGAGAAGCACACCGCAATTATCATTTTCCGTAAGATACTTAAATTGTGTAGCAGGTATAGTAATAACTGCGAGTCACAATCCACCAGAATATAATGGATACAAAGTTTATTGGTCAGATGGAGGACAAGTTTGTCCAGATATCGCAAACGAAATAATACAAGAAGTAAACAAAATAGAAGATTACAGCAAGATACCAACTACTAGATTTGGAGATAATTTAATTCAAATACTAAACAACAGAGTAGATGAAGAATTTATAAATGCAGTAAAAGAACAAATAATAAACCAAGATATAATCGACAGAGTTGGAGACAAAATAAAAATAATCTACACACCGATACATGGAACAGGAAATATTCCAGTAAGACAAGTTTTAAAACAAGCTGGATTTAAAAATGTAGAAGTTGTAAAAGAACAAGAATTACCAGATAGTAATTTCTCAACAGTTGAATATCCAAACCCAGAAGAAAAAGCAGTATTCGAAATAGCTATAAATATGGCAAAAGAATCTGGTGCCGACATAATACTAGGAACAGATCCAGATTGTGACAGGGTTGGAGTTGTAGTAAAAAACAACGAAGGAGAATATGTAGTACTTAACGGTAACCAAGTTGGTTCATTATTAGTAGACTATGTAATCAGTAATAATAAAGAAAAATTATCAAATGTAGTAAATCCAACAATAGTAAAAACAATAGTTACATCAGAACTAGGAGCTAAAATAGCAAAAGAAAATGGTGTTGATTGTATAGACACATTAACAGGGTTCAAATTTATCGGAGAAAAGATAAATCAATTTGAACAAAATAAAGATAGAACATTTGTAATGGGTTATGAAGAAAGTTACGGATACTTAGTAGGAACTCATGCAAGAGATAAAGACGGAGTAGTATCATCACTTTTAATATGCGAGATGGCAGCTTATTACTACGATAAAGGAATGACTTTATACGAAGGGCTTCAAGAAGTATATAAAAAGTATGGATATTATAAAGAAGAATTAAAATCTATAACTTTAAAAGGAATTGATGGCATGAAACAAATTCAAAATATTATGAATAGTTTCAGAATTTCAGATATAGCTTCAATAGCCGATATAAAAGTTAGTGAGATTAGAGATTATAAAAAAGGAATAAATGACCTTCCAAAATCAGATGTTCTTAAGTTTATATTAGACGATGGAAGCTGGATAGCTGTTAGACCATCAGGAACAGAGCCAAAGATAAAGTTTTACTTTGGGTGTAACGGTGAAGAGCCGGGACTAATAGATCATAAGTTGAAATTAATAATAGAATATATAGACATGCAAATAATCAGAAAGTATATAGGGATATAATTTTATGAAATATAAACAAAATAAAAATGAACAATTAAAAATAGCTATGATTGGTCATAAGCGAATACCTTCAAGAGAAGGTGGTGTTGAAATAGTTGTTGAAGAACTTGCAACACGTATGGTAAAAAAAGGCCACAATATTACAGTATATAATCGAAAAGGCCACCATGTGAGTGGTAGAGAGTTTGATTATATTAATGAAACTCCAAATTATAAAGGAATCAGTGTTAGAAGTGTCCCAACGATAGACTATAAAGGTTTATCAGCTGTATCATCATCATTTTTTGCGACAATAAAAGCTGTTCAAAAAAGGTATGATTGTATACATTATCATGCAGAGGGTTCGTGCACTATGTTATGGATACCATATATTTTAGGTATTAGAACAGTTGTAACTATACATGGATTGGATTGGCAAAGGAGTAAATGGGGAGGATTTGCAAGTTGGTATATAAAGTTGGGTGAAAAAATAGCAGCTAAATATGCAGATGAAATAATTGTATTAAGTCAGGAAATAAAGCGATATTTTAAAGAAACTTATGAAAGAGAAACTAAAGTTATACCAAATGGAGTAAATATACCTATTAAGAGGAATGTAAATCTTATTGAAAAAAAATATGGACTTCATAATTCACAATATTTATTATTTTTAGGGAGATTAGTTCCAGAAAAAGGAATTACTTATTTGATTGATGCATTTAAAAAAGTAAAAACAGATAAAAAATTAGTTATTGCCGGAGGAGCATCAGATACAGATATGTTTGTTAGAGAGTTAAAAAACAAAGCAAATGATGATGATAGAATAATTTTTACAGGTTTTGTGCAAGACAAGATATTAGAAGAATTATATAGTAATGCATATGTATATATATTACCATCAGATTTAGAGGGAATGCCATTAAGTCTTTTAGAAGCTATGAGTTATGAAAATTGTTGCCTAGTATCTGACATATCAGAATGTACAGAGGTAGTAGAAGATAAAGCTGTTATATTTAAAAAAGGTGATATACAAGATTTACAACAAAACTTACAGGTATTATGTGATGATATTAATAAAGTAAAACAATATGAAAAAGGAACCGCAGATTTTATATTCAAAAAGTATAATTGGGATGACATAGTAAGCGAGACGATTGAACTTTATAGACCTTAATTAATAAAAATACTATAAAGGCTTATTGACAAAATTTTGATTTAGAAGGAGATAGGTATAATGTCAAAAATAGATTTAAATAATAAAACAATTTTGGTAACAGGAGTGGCGGGATTTATTGGAGCGAGTTTAACTAAGCGATTACTTGAATCTAGTAAAAATATAAAAATAATTGGAATTGATAACATGAATGAATATTATGATGTTAAATTAAAGGAGCATAGATTAGAAGCGCTATTATCTAAGTCAAATTTTAGTTTTATAAAAGGATCAATTTCAGATAAAAAGTTAATACAAAATATTTTTGAAGAATATAAACCTATAATAGTAGTAAATTTAGCAGCACAAGCAGGGGTGCGTTATTCAATTACTAACCCAGATGCATATATAGAATCTAATATAATTGGATTTTATAATATTTTAGAGGCATGTCGTAATTCATATAAAAATGGAAGTTATGGAGTACAACATTTGGTTTATGCATCAAGTTCATCAGTATATGGCTCTAATAAAAAAATTCCATACAGTATACAAGACAATGTAGATAATCCAGTATCATTATATGCTGCAACTAAGAAATCAAATGAATTAATGGCGCATTCATATTCTAAATTGTATAATATACCATCAACTGGTTTACGATTTTTTACAGTTTATGGACCAGCTGGAAGACCAGATATGGCATATTTTAAATTTACAGATAAGTTAAGGAATGGTGAAAAAATTGAAATTTTCAATTACGGAAATTGTAAAAGAGACTTTACTTATATAGATGATATTGTAGAGGGAATTATTCGCGTAATGCAAAAATCACCAGATAAAGTTGATGGACAAGATGGGTTACCATTACCCCCTCATAAAGTATATAACATTGGAAATAATCATCCAGAGAATTTAATTGATTTCGTAAGTATTTTACAACAAGAGTTAATTAATGAAAATATATTACCTAAAAACTATAATTTTGAAAAGTATACTGAATTAGTTGCTATGCAACCTGGAGATATAGCAATAACTTATGCGGATACAAGTGAATTAGAGGCTGATTTTGATTTTAAACCAAATACAAGTTTAAGAGATGGTTTAAATAGATTTATAAAATGGTATAGAGAATTTTACTTATAGAAAGGAATATAAAAATGAAAAAAGTAAAAATAGCAGTAGCTGGAACAGGTTATGTTGGACTTTCTATTGCAACTTTATTAGCACAAAAGAACTCAGTAATTGCAGTTGATATTATCCCTGAAAAAGTTAAAATGATAAATGAAAAAAAGTCTCCTATTAAGGACGAATATATTGAAAAATATTTAGAAGAGAAGGAGTTAGATTTAATTGCAACTACAGACGCGAAGTATGCTTATAAAAATGCGGATTTTGTTGTAATTGCGGCACCTACTAATTATGATAGTAGAAAAAACTTTTTTGATACATCTGCAGTAGAATCGGTTATTGATTTAGTGATAAAATACAATCCGAATGCAATAATAGTTATAAAATCGACTATACCTGTTGGATATACAGAATATATCCGAAAAAAGACAGGAAGCAAAAATATTTTATTTAGTCCAGAATTTCTAAGAGAATCAAAAGCATTATATGATAACCTTTATCCAAGTAGAATAATTGTCGGTACTGATATGGATGATGATTATTTGGTAAAAGCAGCACAAACATTCGCAAAACTACTCAAGGAAGGGGCAATTAAGAAAGACATTGAAACATTATTTATGGGATTTACAGAATCAGAAGCAGTTAAGTTATTTGCAAATACATATTTAGCGCTTAGGGTTTCATATTTTAATGAATTAGATACATATGCTGAATTAAAAAATTTAGATACAAAACAAATTATTAAGGGGGTTTGCCTTGACCCACGAATTGGGTCACATTATAATAATCCATCCTTTGGTTATGGTGGATATTGTTTGCCAAAAGATACGAAGCAGCTTTTAGCCAATTATGAAAATGTCCCCGAAAATCTTATTGGCGCTATTGTAGAGAGTAATCGTACTCGTAAGGATTTTGTTTCAGATAGAATATTAGAAATGTCAGGTGGATACAGTTCTAATAGTAGTTGGAATAAAAATAAAGAAAAGAAAATAGTAGTTGGTGTTTATCGTTTAACTATGAAAAGTAATTCTGATAATTTTAGACAAAGCTCTATACAAGGAGTTATGAAACGTATCAAGGCAAAAGGTTCAACTGTAGTCATTTACGAACCAAATTTAAAAGAGGGTGATACATTTTTTGGGAGCTATATTGTGAATGATTTAGAAAAATTCAAAATGATGTGTGATTCAGTTATTGCAAATCGTTATGATAGTTGTTTAGATGATATTAAACATAAAGTATATACAAGGGATATTTTTCAAAGGGATTAATGGATGGAAACTTATATAGAATCTTTAAGATAAATTATGAAAAATATAAAATTTATAGTATAAGAAAAATTTTGAGGTGAATACAAGTGAAAAAAATTGATTTTTATATTAGTAGTTTGTCAGGTGGTGGTGCAGAAAAAGTATTAATTTGTATTGCAAAGAGATTAGCAGAGTTAGGAAATGAAGTTTCTATTATTTCACTGGAGAAAAGAAAACAATTTTATAATGTACCTAATTATATAAACATTTATAGATATGATAATACTAAACTAGGGAAAAGAGAAGTATTAAATGATTATAAATGTATAAAAAAACATTTATTGAACAGTAACGCGGATATATCCATTTCTTTTTTAAGTAGATGTAATTTATTACTTTTAGTGGCAGCTTTATTTAGAAAAAATAAGATTATTGTTTGTGATCGAAATAATCCGTTAAAAGAACATTCAAAATTTACATTTACACTAAGTAATTTACTATATAGAAGAGCTAATAAGATTATTGTTCAGACGAATCAAATAAAAAATTTTTATTGGAGAATAAATAAATCGAATATATCAGTTATAGAAAATCCAATTGATACAGTATCATTAAATAAACAGATATATCAAATTCCAAAAAGGGAGAAAGTGATTATTTCTGTTGGACGACTAGAAAAGCAAAAAGATTTTAAAACATTAATAAAAGCATTTGCTTTAATTAAAAATAAATACCCAGATTGGTCTATTAAAATATTTGGACAAGGTAATATGGAAGAAGAATTACAAAGATTAATTATAGATAAAAATTTAGAAGAACATATTTTTTTATGTGGAAGAACGGACAAACCATATTATGAAATGCGAAAGGCTAGTATATTTGTATTATCTTCATTTTATGAGGGATTTCCAAATGTTTTATGTGAGGCTATGTATGCAGGAAATTTATGTATAGCGAGTAATTGTATAAGTGGTCCGAAAGAACTTATTGAAGATGGGCAAAATGGAAAGTTGTTTTCTATTGGAAATGAAAAAGAATTAGCAGAAGTATTAGAAGAATTTATTGTACATGAAAAAGATTTTGAATATATAAGAGAAAATGCACAAAAAACTGTAGAAAGATTATATTTAGATAAAAATATTAATATTTGGTTACAAATTATAGAAGAAACTATACAGGGAGAGTAAAAGTGAACATTTTACATTTACAATATGCAGGGAAAACTGGAGGAATTGAAAAATTAAATAAAGATATTGGCTTAGCCTCTAAGAATGATACAAATATTTTTATGTTTGTGCATGAAGGAGGAATTATATGCGAAGAGATGAAGGAAGTAGGATTAGAAGTTAAAGAATATAGTTTTAAGAATAAAGATATATTAAAATTATATAGAGCTATAAATAATCTAGTAAATGAGTATAAAATTGATATTATTATAATACATCATCCAGCTCCACTAATTTGGCTTACATCTTTAATTTATGCACATAAACATAATAGGGCAAAAATTATTGTTTATGCCCATAATAATTATAATGAAATTACAAAATTCAATTATATTAGAAGAAAAATCTATAATTTCCTATTAAAAAAATGTGATCATATTATTGCGATTTCTAAATTTGTAAAAAAAACATTTTTAGAAAATACGCAAATTGGAAATGAAAAAATAACAGTTGTATATAATGGAGTTAATACTAATTCATATAGTATGGCAAAAAATCGAGATGGTAATTTACCTATAAAACTAATATATGTGGGAAGATTAATACAAGAAAAGGGAGTGCAAGTATTACTTCAAGCATTATCTATACTAGAAGATAAAGAAAACTATGTATTAGATATTGTAGGAGATGGAGATTATAAAGGAGAAATTGAAAGGTTAATTAAAAAATTGGGATTAACTTCAAATGTTAATTTATTAGGTAATAAAAGAGATATTCCTATAAGGTTAAAAAATGCCGATTGTTTTATTCATCCTGCAATATGGGAAGAAGGATTTGGAATTACAATAGTGGAAGCTATGAGTTCAGGTCTAGTATGTATAGCTTTTAGAAAAGGTGCTATTCCTGAGATAATAGATACAGGTATTAATGGATTTTTAGTAGAAGAAGATACAGCAGAGGCTTTGGCTATGAAAATTAAGGAATTGAGATATTTACTAAATTCAACTAAGCATGCTTTTATACAGCAACAAGCAATAATAAAATCACAAAAATTTACAATAGAAAATTTAGTTAATGAATTACATAAAATTTATAAAAAATTATAGAAATCTATGAAAAAAATATTAATCGGAATATACGTATGAATACAAAAAATTAAAAATATATTATTATTCAAATAATACTATATAAAATATTTTTATTATATATGTCAATAAAAATTTTATAAAATACTTTAAGTATTACTTATATAGTAATGTTAGTAGTGAGTTAATATAAAATTTTATATTTATGAAAATTAAAGAAGTCATGTAGTGTATATAATTGAAGCTAATATAAAAATTATAAAGAAAGGATATTAAGAGGTATGAATAATATTATTAAAGATGATTTATATAGATTATATGGAAATAAAGAGAATATTTTCAGAGCATTAGGGGATTTTAGATTTTTATATATGTTATGTTGGAGAAAAATTGTATCAAAAAGTAAATTAACAATTATCTATAAACTAATACTTAAGAGCTTGCGTAAACATTATCATATAGAGATTCCATATACAGTATCTTTGGGTAGAGGATTTTCAATGGATCATGCATATAATATAACAATAAATTCAAAAGCTATTATAGGTAATAATGTAACTATGTATAAGGGCTCTACGATTGGTATGGATAAATCGGGTGTGCCAACTATAGGAAATAATGTATACATAGGACTTAATTCAACTATAGTAGGTGGAGTGGTTATAGGGAATGATGTGCTAATAGCACCTAATACATATATAAACTTTAATGTACCAAATAATTGTGTGGTTATTGGAAACCCAGGGAAAATACATAAAAAAAATCATGCTACAAATGGTTATTTGATTAATGTAATAGATAATATGGAGAATAAAAATGAAAAAAAATTCAATTAAAGTTTATGATTTAGCTGTAATTTTAATGTCAATGAAGGTTATGTTAGACAGGGTAGTATATTTAAATTCAATTAAATTTTTAGATACAATTTTAATGATTATCAGTCTATTTTTATTTATAGTAGTAATTCTTATGGAACAAAAATATTCAGGTAAACAATGGGTAGTAATAGTAGGAACAGGAATACTATGTTTATATTCAAGTATTCAGATGAAAGAATATTTTCTAATTATATCATATTTTTTAATTATAGCTAGTGTAAATAAAAATATTAATTATACTGTAAGAATAATGAGACGAGTTAAGATAATATTTATAGTAGTATCTATAATATGGTATGTTTTTTCATATTTTGTTGTAAAAGATACTTTATTTACGGTTATAAAAAATGGTAGGATAGCACATCATTTTGGGTTTACACATCCAAATGGATTTGCATTAGTTATATGTTGGATAATGTTAGAGACATTATATTTAAATATTAATAACTTTAAAATGATATATATGTATATATATGTAATACTTGGAATAGCTCTATATAAGATAACTAGTTGTGATACAGCAATGTATATCTTAATATTAGCATCAGTATTAAAATTTTCAAGTTATTATACTATACTAAATAAATTGCAAGTTATAGTCGCTAAATATATTTTCCCTGTATGTGGAATTTTGAATTTCCTTTGTGTATATATTTATACTAAACAAAGAGGTATTTTATATAAATTTATTTTACTTTTAGATGAATTTTTAACGGCAAGAATTCGTCAAGTTGCACTAATTGCAAGTAGATATGATTTTACATTATTAGGACATAATGTTCCAATTGGACAAACTGTACCTTATGATTCATATTATAAAATTAATTTATTAGTATGTGATGGATTATTTTCTTATTTTCTTGTATGCATGGGTATAATTTATACAATAATAATTTCATTGCTTATTTGGAAATATATAAAATATAATCCAGAGCATAGTATTATAGTAATTTTATTTTCATGTTATAGTATTTTAGAATTACATGGATTAAATGTATACATAGCATATCCATTATTATTATTTGCAAGTGATTTTTTAAAACGTATTAGACATAAAGGAGTTAAGGTATATTATGATTAGAGTTTTACAAGTAGGATTAACATCTAATATTGGAGGTACAGAAACATTCATCATGAATTTGTATCGTAATATAGATAGGAAAAAAATACAATTTGATTTTTTAGTAGAACATACAAAAAAACTCCACTTTGAAGAAGAAATTATATCTATGGGAGGTAGAGTATATTATGATTATTACCTTTTGAGAGATAAGAAAAAAGTAGGATATATTAGTCCAGAAGAATTTTTAAAAAAACATCCAGAAATAGATGCTATTCATATTAATGCTCAGGAGCCGAATACTTTAGTAAGGCTTTTAATAGCGGCAAAAAAACAAAATATACAATGTAGGATTTTTCATAGTCATAATGTCGGATATATAAATGGACAGAATATTAAGCAAAAAATATATGAAATATATGCAAGATATATTATTAAAAATTTTTCAGTAAAAAAATTAGCTTGTTCAATGGAAGCTGGGAATTTTATGTTTGGAAATGAAAACAATGTTAAAGTAATACCTAATTCAATAGATACACAAAAGTTTCGTTTTAATGAATGTTCAAGGACAAGAATAAGAAAAAGGTTATCTATTAATAAAGATGATATATTAATTGGATTTGTTGGGAGTTTTAATTATCAAAAAAATGTTTTATTTATCTTATATATTTTTAAAGAATTACTACAGATAAATAAAAATTATAAATTATTGATGATAGGTAATGGTAAGTTTGAGAAAGAATTTGAATTAGAATCAAAAAAATTAGGTATATCAGAAAATATTATTTGTATAGGGAATAGAAAAAATATTAATGAATATATGAGTGCTATGGACTTATTTTTATTCCCATCACGTTGGGAAGGATTTGGAACGGTATTGTTAGAGGCTCAAGCTTGTGGATTAACTTGTTTTACATCTAAAGATGTAGTTCCATTAGAAACAAATGTTAGTGGTAATGTCAACTTTATTTCATTAAAACAAACACCAAAGCAATGGGCAAATATAATTATAAATACTAATATAGAAAGATATGAAGGGCATAAGATTATAGAAAATTCGAAATATAATATTAATAATCTAGTTGACTTAATGCAGAAAATATATATATAGAAGATGTTGGATTAGGAGATAGAGATGCAAACTTTTGATAGTAGAGAAATTTTAGTTTCAGTAATAGTTCCTATATATAATGTGGAATTATATTTAGTAGAATGTATAGAGAGTATATTAGAACAAACATATACAAATTATGAAATAATTCTAGTTAATGATGGATCCACAGATTCATCTGGTAGTATTTGTGATAAATATGAAAAACAAAATAATAATATTAAGGTAATTCATAAAAAAAATGGTGGATTATCTTCAGCTAGGAATATGGGAATTGAAAAAGCAAAAGGTAATTATTATGTTTTTATAGATAGTGATGATGTAGTACATAAGGATTATTTAAATAATATGATGAAAATTGCTATTAAATATAACGCAGACATTGTAGCATGTGATTTTACAACAGGAGAAGAATGTTTTTGGGAGGATGTACCTAAAAATATTGAAGTTAGAAAAGGAAAACAAGTATTGGAACAAATGAATAATCGAGATGTACTTGTAACAGTTGCTTGGAATAAGTTATATAAAAGATATTTTTTTGATGATCTTAATTTAAGATATAAAAATGGGAAAATACATGAAGATATGTTTTTAGCACCTAAGCTATTAGATAATTGCAATATTATGGCTATCACCAATGAAAAGTTATATTTTTATCGTAATAGATCAAATAGTATAATGAATAGTAGTTTTAAAACTAAACATTTAGATATTTTAGAAGCATTAGAATATAGAATGGAATATTTTAAAAATAGAAATTATATGGATTTATATTTTTATGAAATTGAAAGTTATTCAAGAAAACTTATTTTTTTATATGATAGGATAAAAAGAGAAAATAATAAGTTTCCTAGAGAAAAAAAAGAGATTTTATCTAGGGCAAAGAAATTAATAGAGGATAAGAGTATATTTAAAAGATTTACATTAAAAAATAGAATAAAGCTAATATTATTAGTATATTTTTCAATTACTATTTAAGTTAGGAGAAAAAATGAACCTTTTAGAGTTAAAGAAAAAAATAGGACGTAGTAAGAGTTATTTGATTTTAAAAAAAATAATAATTAAATCATTTTATTATCTACCGATTAATGGGAAAAAAATTGTGTTTGATAATTTTGGAGGTAGGGGATATGGTGATGACCCTAAGTATATTGCAGAAGAAATACGAAAAAAATACAATAATGATTTTAAATTAATTTGGCTTACTTCTGATATGAAATCAGAATTTCCAGTAGAAATCAAACCTGTAAAATATGGAACAATTAGAGCTGCATATCACCTTTCTACCTCTAAAATTTGGATTGATAATATAAAATCATCAATTAAGGTAGAAAAGAAAAGTAATCAGTATTATATTCAAACATGGCATTCTACTTTAGGATTTAAAATGAATGAACAAGATGCAGAACTTTTACCTCAAAAGTATATTAGAGAAGCAAAGAAGGATGCTGCGATAACAGATTTAATGTATTCTAATAATGACTTTAGGATCGAAAAATATAGGAATCGATATTGGTATAATGGTGAAGTTATAAAGTGTGATGTTCCTAGAATGTCGATATTATTTGACTGTCCTAAAACTTTAAAACATCAAATATGTAGAAAGTATTCAATTAATGAATATAAAAAAATAGTATTATATGCACCTACATTTAGAAAAGATTCAAATATTGAATTATTTAAAATGAATTATGAAGAAGTATTACTTGCAATGAAAAAAAAATTTGGCGGAGATTTTGTGTTACTTATTCGGCTACATCCTAATGAAGCGATTTATAGTAAAGATTTGATATCACAAAATAGTAAAAATATATTTGATTTATCAATGTATCCAGATATGCAAGAAATATTGGCTATATCAGATATTTTAATCACAGATTATTCAGGATGTATGTTTGATTTTGGATTTGTTGAAAAGCCAGTATTTTTATTTGCTAAGGATTTAGAAAAATATAAATTAAATGAGAGGAAAATGTATTTTTCTATCGAAGAGGTTCCATTTACTATAGCTGAAAGTGAAATAGATTTAATAACAAATATTAATAATTTTAATTATGATGAATATAGGTATAATTGTAATGCATTTAAAAATAAAATTGGATTTAATGATTCTGGAAAAGGGGCTGAAATTATAACAAATATAATAATAAATAAAATTAGAGAATAAAAATTTATAATAAAATTAATATAGTAGCTTTATAATAATGAGAAAGGAATAATTATGCGTAATACAGAGAGTATAAAAAATCAAGTGTTTTCTGGAGTTTTTTGGAAACTTACTGAGAGGATGTTTGCCCAAAGTATTTCCTTTATTGTATCAGTTATTTTGGCAAGGATATTATTACCAGAAGCCTATGGGATGGTGGCCATGGTAATGGTATTTATAAATATTGCTGATGTTTTTGTTTCAGGAGGAGTTAGTAATGCTTTAATACAAAAGCATGATGCAGATGAAATTGATTTTTCGACTATATTTTATTGTTCATTTGTAATTGCATGTATAATTTATAGTTTAATATTCTTAACAGCACCATGGATTGCAAAATTTTATAATATGCCAGAATTAATTGATGTAATAAGGATATTTGGAATTAGAATTATAATCACATCCTATAATTCTATTCAACATGCATATGTATCGAGAAATATGCTATTTAAAAAGTTTTTCTATTCAACATTCTGGGGAACTGTAATTTCAGGTGTTATAGGTATTTTTATGGCATATCATGATTTTGGAGTATGGGCTTTAGTTGCACAGTATATGTCAAATACTATAATTGATACAATTGTTTTAATGTTTACAATTAAGTGGAAACCTAAACTGGTTTTTTCATTTAAAGCAGCTAAAAATTTAATGTCTTTTGGATGGAAGATACTGCTAGCAAATTTAATAGGCACACTTTATAATAATATACGATCACTTATAATAGGAAGATCATATACAGCATCAGATTTAGCTTATTACAATAGGGGTAAGAATTTTCCAGACTTGATTATGAATAATGTTGCAAGTTCAATAACATCAGTGTTATTTCCTGCTATGTCTAATGCAGCTGGTGATATACATATAGTAAAGAAAATGACAAGACAGGCAATGAGAATAACTTCATATATTGTATTTCCTATGATGCTAGGTATGGCAATAGTTGCACGTCCATTTATTTTAACTATTTTAACGGAAAAATGGATTGAATGTACTAGCTATATGCAAATGGTATGTTTATACAGTGCATGTCATACGATAACGCAAACTAATTTACAAGCAATAAATGCCATTGGAAGAAGTGATATAGTTTTAAAATTAGAATTTATTAAGAAGCCAGTGAGTATTTTATTGGTTGTATTTGGTATGCGTTTTGGAGTTTTTGGTGTGGCATTATCATTACCGATATCTGGAATATACACGATGATAGTAAATATGCAACCTAATAGAAAACTTTTAAATTATAGTATGAAAGAGCAAGGAAAGGACTTATTACCAGCTATAATTATGTCAATAATTATGGGGATTTGTATTTATCCTATTAAATATTTAAATTCACCTAATATTATAATATTAGCTTTACAAGTATTTTTTGGAATAATAATATATATTGCTATATCAATATTTACAAAAAATGAATCATTTTTATATCTTATTAGACTTTTAAAAGAAAGAAAAAATAAAGATATAGATTATAAACAAATTTCATAAAGTATTTATATTTTTACTGTGTATAGATATTAAAGTTAAGTTTGTAATACATATAGAAAAAATATTTAATATAGAAAGATAATTAAACTTTAATTATAAATATATAGCATATTTATACTGATGATTAATATCATAGATATAGAAAAGTATGTATTTATAAAAATTCAGGGAGTATAAAATGAGTAAAAGAGTAAAAAAAGCAATAATACCAGCAGCTGGTCTTGGTACAAGATTTTTACCAGCGACTAAAGCACAAGCAAAGGAAATGTTACCAATAGTAGACAAACCAACACTTCAATATATAATAGAAGAAGCGATTGAATCGGGGATTGAAGAAATACTAATAGTAACAGGAAGAAGTAAAAAATCTATAGAAGATCACTTCGACCGTTCTGTTGAATTAGAACTTGAACTTGAGCAAAAAGGTAAAACTGAGATGCTAGAAATGGTTCAAGATATATCAAATATGGTAAACATTCACTACATAAGACAAAAGGAACCAAAAGGGTTAGGACATGCTGTGCATTGTGCTAAGAGTTTTATAGGAAATGAGCCTTTTGCAGTTTTACTTGGGGATGATATAGTAGATGCGGAAACTCCATGTTTAAAACAAATGATAGATGCTTATGATGAATATAAGACCTCAATATTAGGTGTACAAGAAGTTGCAAAAGAAAATGTGGACAAGTACGGAATATTAGATGTTAAATATATTGAAGACAGAGTATATAAAGTAAAAGATATGGTTGAAAAGCCATCTGTGGAAGATGCACCTTCTAATATAGCGATACTTGGAAGATATATAATAACTCCTGAGATATTTAATATATTAGAAAATCAAGAGGCAGGCAAAGGTGGAGAGATTCAATTAACTGATGCTCTTCAAACTTTAGCAACTAAGGAAGCTATATATGCATATAATTTTGAGGGAAGAAGATATGATGTTGGTGATAAGTTAGGATTCTTAGAGGCAACTGTGGATTTTGCATTAAAAAGACCTGAGCTTAGAGATGAATTTGAAGCATTTATAAAAGAAAAGGCTGCTTGTATAGAAAGATAGATATTGAGATTATGCTTATTAATAAGGCATAAATTTATTAAATTAATTAGCCTCTGGAAAGTTTTTATTATAACGACCAGAGGCTTTTATTTAGAGGGAGAATTTTATTATGAGTATATTAATTATAGGGGGAGCAGGGTATATTGGCTCTCATACAGTGAAATATTTTATTGAACAAAATGAGGATGTAATAATTGTAGATAATTTATTAACAGGACATAAAGAAGCTATTTTAAGTGATAAGTTTTATGAATGTGATATAAGAGATAAGGAAAATTTAGATAAAATATTTAAAGAAAATAATATAGAAGCTGTTATTCATTTTGCAGCAAATTCACTAGTCGGAGAAAGTATGATAAAACCATATGAATATTATCATAACAACGTATATGGTATGATGTGTTTATTAGATGTAATGAAAGAAAATAATGTAGATAAAATAGTATTTTCATCTACTGCAGCTACATATGGTGAACCTAAAAATATACCTATATTAGAATCTGATGATACAAATCCAACTAATACATATGGTGAGACAAAGTTAGCCATGGAAAAAATGATGAAGTGGTTTGATAATGCCTATGGAACGAAATATGTTTCATTAAGATATTTTAATGCTGCTGGTGCATATTTTGATGGAAGTATTGGGGAAGCACATACTACTGAAACTCATCTTATACCATTAATACTTCAAGTTCCTCTTGGAAAAAGGGAGCATATAAGTATATTTGGAAATGATTATGATACAAATGACGGAACTTGTATCAGAGATTATATCCATGTTATGGATTTGGCATCTGCTCATTACAAAGCACTAGAGTATTTAAGAAAAGGTAATGAAAGTAATATATTCAACCTAGGTAATGGAAATGGATATTCAGTTAAAGAAGTTATAGATGTTGCGAGAAGAGTTACAAGTCATGAAATACCAGCTAAGTTAGAAGAAAGAAGAAGTGGTGATCCTGCTGTTCTTATTGCATCTAGTGATAAGGCTAAAGAGATTCTTGGGTGGAAACCAGAGTATGATTCACTTGAAAGAATTATCGAAGATGCGTGGAGATGGCATAAGAATAATGTAAATGGATATAAAAAACTAGCAATAAATAAAATTTAGATAAACATTAATTATATAGATATACTACTTGAGGGGGTGGATAAAATATATATATTAAATTTTATTAGAGGATTTTGTATGGCATTAGCTGATAGTATCCCAGGTGTATCAGGAGGTACTATTGCGTTCATACTAGGATTTTATGATGAGTTTGTAAGTTCATTACACAACTTAATATCGGGGAGTAAAGTAGAAAGAATTAATGCATTAAGGTTTTTATCTAAGATTGGTATAGGATGGGTTACTGGATTTATATTATCTGTAATCTTTATAACAGCTATATTTGAAAAGAATATTTATGAAATCAGTTCTTTATTTTTAGGGTTTATAATAGCCTCTATACCTTTGATAATTAAATCAGAAAAAAGAACATTGTCAGAAGGGAAAAATATCATATTTTTATTAATCGGAATTGTTGTAGTATTTACAATGACATATTTTAACCCAATAAGTAGTAGTGGAAGAAGTTTTTCGATTAAAGCTGAAAATTTAGGATTGATATTTGGAATATATATTTTCTTGTCTGGTATGATTGCTATATCAGCAATGGTTTTACCGGGAATATCAGGCTCTACTATTTTATTAATCTTTGGACTTTATACTCCTATTCTTAATGCTATAAAGGGTATACTAAAATTAAATTTTGAATACTTACCAGGGGTTGTTATCTTCGGAAGTGGTATCTTAATTGGTGTTTTACTAACTATAAGAAGTGTTAGATATTTGTTGAGAAAGTTTAGATCACAAACAATATACTGTATTATTGGTCTTATGATTGGGTCTATATATGCAGTTATTATGGGGCCATTATCACTAGAAGTTCCACAATCGCCAATGAATTTAGAAAGTTTTAATATAATATTTTTTGTTATAGGATGTATATTAGTTCCAGCGTTAGAAATGCTTAAAGTATTATTAAAAAGTAAAAGTGATGATTTAGAGCAAGATACTCATATAGAAGATATGATTTAAAAATATAATATAAATTAGCAAACAATAAATATAGAATATTATTTATACTTCTTAAAAACATAAAAAACATTCTATATTTGACTCTAAAAAAACAATGTGCTAAAATTTAATTAACAATGAATAATTAATTAACGGTGTCATGAAGATACTTGCACTCTACAAGTGCGTGTATTTTTATGGCATTTTTTGTTTTATAAAAGAAATAAGGGGTGGGAATTATGAGTATGAAAGAATTTTTAAAGGAAAATGAGAGATATTGGGCTGATAGGGCAGAGGGATATTGCCAAGTTAATATAGGAGAGTTAAAAAGCGATAAAAAATTAGAATGGATTGACATTATAAAATCTAATGCACCAGTTTTCGCTGGTGATAGAAGATTAAAGGTATTGGATATAGGATGTGGACCAGGATTTTTCTCAATAATATTAGCATCTGCTGGGTACGATGTGACTGCTGTTGATTATACTGAAGAGATGTTAAACAAAGCGAGAGAAAACGCAGGTGATTTGAAGGATAAGATTAAGTTTAGAAGAATGGACGCACATAATCTGGAGTTTGGAGAGGGAGAGTTTGATTTAATTGTAACTAGAAATCTTACTTGGAACCTTAAAGATCCAGAAAAAGCTTATAAAAGTTGGTATAAGGTATTGAGAAATGGCGGAAAGATGATAAATTTTGACGCTAATTGGTATTTACATTTATTTGATGATGAAAAAAGAAGAGAATATGAATCTGATAGAAAGAATGTGGAGCTTTCTGGAATGGAGGACCACTACACATGCACAGATATAGATTCTATGGAAGATATAGCTAGACAACTTCCACTTAGCAAGATTCAAAGACCTGTTTGGGACAAGATTGTTTTAGATAAAATAGGTTTTAAAAATATACAAATAGACCAAAATATTTGGACAAAAACTTGGAATGAAGAAGAAAAATTAAATTATGGTTCTACACCGATGTTTATGATAATTGGGGAGAAATAAACAAATAAAAAATACATCAACTTAAAAGGGATATATGGAGGCGATTTAAATGAATTTAGTAGATAGAATAGAAAGTTATTGGTCAAAGAGAAGTGATGATTTTTCTGACTTAAGAATAGAAGAGTTAAACAGCGATAAGAGACAATTATGGCAAGATGAAATAATATCAAACTTACCAGATAAAGAACATTTAAAAGTATTAGATGTTGGGTGTGGACCAGGATTTTTCTCTGTTATATTAGCATCTTTGGGGCATGATGTTGTTGGTATTGATTTGACAGAATCAATGATAGAAAAAGCTGGGGAAATAGCTGATATGCTAAATTATGATATAGATTTTCAGGTTATGAATGCACAAGAGTTGAGTTTTGATGATGAGGAATTTGATGTAGTTATTTCTAGAAATTTGACATGGACATTACCTGATATAGAAAAGGCTTATAAGGAATGGTACAGAGTTTTGAAAAAAGATGGAGTGCTTTTAAACTTTGATGCCGATTATGGACATGTTTCATTAAAAGAAGAGATGAAATCGCTAGGAAAAGAACATGCTCATAATATGATGGATTCTAAGTTAGTAAAGGAATGTGATGATATTAAGCAAGAACTAGAAATAAGCAAAAAACATAGACCTCTATGGGATGAAAAATACCTACAAGAAATAGGTTTTGAATCATGTAAAACCGACTGTGAAGTAAGCGGAAGGATTTATAAAATAAAAGATGATTTTTATAATCCAACGCCTATGTTTAAAGTCTGTGCAGTTAAAAATATATAAAAGTTAGTTAAAAATAAATTAGTTAAAATAAACATAAAATATATGCAAATAAATATATAAATATAAGGTAAATAATAAAATATTTTACATATTAAAAAAAGCAGTGCGAAAATTTTACACTGCTTTTTTTGATGCAATTTTATATAATAGAAGTTGTGGAAATTATAAATTTTTAATAAAATTAAATTAAATAGGAGGATATTGGAAATATTTATGAAAGCTAATCATTTAAGAACGAAAAAAATGCTGATTTATGGCGAGCTAGAAAAGTACAGGATACTAGCAGAATCATTATTAGTAGGATTATTAGTAGGACTAGTGATAGTAATGCACAGGCTTATTTTATCAAATGTGTTTTCTCTGTTCAAAAAGTTCTATAACATGGGTAGAGAAAACTTTATCTATATACCACTTATATTTGCAGTACTGATATTTCTGGGATATATCGTAGGAAAATCTGTAAAGTTAGACCCTATGATAACTGGTAGTGGTATACCACAAGTTGAGGGAATATTACTTAGAAAGCTAAAGCAAAAGTGGTATAGTGTTTTAGTTTTAAAATTTGTAAGCGGTCTTGTCTGTTTGGGGACAGGTTTATCACTAGGGAGAGAAGGCCCATCTGTTCAAATTGGGGCATGTGTTGGAGAGGGATTTGCTGAAACGACGAAAAAAATGGACAATGAAAAGAAATATTTTATAACATGTGGGTCGAGTGCAGGGCTTGCGGCGGCGTTTAATGCACCTATGGCAGGTGTTATGTTTTCGCTAGAAGAGGCGCATAAAAACTTTTCACCAATCGTTCTTCTTTCGGCTATATCAGCATCACTTGCGGCTGATTTTGCATCTAAAAACTTCTTTGGATTAAAACCATCATTGAACTTCCAACAATTGTCAGCAATGCCGTTAAAGTATTATTGGGCATTATTAATTTTGGGAGTTGTTGTAGGAATTAGTGGAACGATTTTTAATAAGGGGCTATTAATATCTCAAATATTATATAAAAAAACAAACTTATCTATAGAAATGAAGTGCATTATACCGTTTATAATAACTGGTATAGTTGGACTTACACTACCATCATTATTAGGTGGTGGACATGATTTAATAATGAGTTTACAAAATTTAAATATATCGACAAAATTATTAGTATTTTACATAATAATTAAATTTATATTTACTTTTATATGCTTTGGTTCTGGAGCGCCAGGAGGGATATTCTTCCCATTATTAACTTTAGGCTCTTTAGTTGGAGATTTAGTAGGTATTATAATGGTTACTTACTTCAATATCCCATCACATTATTTATTAAACTTTATAGTAATAGCAATGGCTGGGCATTTTGCAGCTATAGTAAAATCGCCAATAACAGCGATTATATTAATATCTGAGATGACGGGCTCACTTAATCACTTACTTTCTCTAGCAGTTGTGTCATTAGTTGCTCTTTTAGTTTCTGACTTATTAAATACAAAACCGATTTATGAGGCATTATTAGATAGAATTTTACAAAGTAATCATCTTTCTTTGGAAGGGAGTTACAACAAAAAGACATTAGTTGAGGTTTCTGTAGAGTTGGGAAGTGTAATGGATAACAATTATATAAAAGATATTGCATGGCCAGAGGGGTGTCTAGTTGTATCAATACTTAGAGGTGAAAAGGAAATAATCCCTTGTGGATCGACGCTACTTCTCGCAGGTGATTTGGTGACTGTTATGACAAACGAAAAAACAGCTCCAAATGTGCTAGATGATATAAGCAAGAAGGCTAGTTGTTATTAATTTTTTCTAAAATAAAATTATATTTATGAAAGTACTTATTTTGATGTATTTTTATATCAAAATAAGAGAACAATTAAATAAGGATATTTTTGGTCGTATATTTGATATAATATGATGATGTAGATAATTTGATAAAATCACGACAGTATATTTTTATATTGTCGTGATAATTTTTAATACATTAAGGTGGAAAATATGATAGATATAGATAATTTAAATAAAAATCAGCAAATAGCAGTAAATCATGTCGATGGACCATGTATGGTATTGGCTGGGCCAGGGTCAGGAAAGACAAGGGTAATAACTTATAGAATTGTGAATATGGTCATGAACGAAGGTATACCACCAACTAGAATCCTTGCGATAAGTTTTACAAAGGCATCTTCAATCGAGATGAAAAACAGAGCCTTAAGTATATGCAATGATTTTAGAATGAATAAGGTAACTTTCGGTACGTTTCATGCGGTATTTTTCAGGATTCTTAGAAAATTTGAAAAGATGAATTTAGATAGTATTTTGGACGAAAAGACAAAACGTTTCGCACTTAAAGGGATTTTAAAAAGTCTAAATGTAGAAAATGGAGAAGATGATGAGCTTATAGGCCAAGTTATAAATGAAATCTCATATGTAAAAAATGAGCTTATGGATAAAGCTGATTTTCACTCTGAAGTACTTACAAAAGACGAATTTATAAATACATACAATATGTATGAAAATTATAAAGATGAAATCAAAAAAATAGACTTTGACGATATGTTAATCAGAACATACTACTTATTACAAAACAATCCGCAAGTGCTTGAAATTGTGAGAAATGTATACAAATATATTTTAGTAGATGAGTTCCAAGATGTTAACAAAGTTCAGTTTGAAGTTTTAAAATTAATTGCGGGTGAAGATAAAAATATATTTGTAGTGGGAGATGAGGACCAAAGTATATACGGATTTAGAGGTTCAAGACCAGATTTCTTACTTAAATTTAAAGACTACTTTAAAGATGCAAAAGAAGTAAGACTAGATATAAATTATAGGTCAAAATCAGAAATAATAAGCACTGCAAATAGATTAATTGACAAAAATCAAAACAGATACAATAAAGTCATCAAATGTGCCCAAGATGAAAAGGGAAATGTGGAATATTTAACTCCAAAAGATTCGGAAGATGAAGCTATACAAATAGCCAAGGATATACTAGAAAAGGTAAAAGAAGATTATGTTGAGTATGACGATTTTGCTGTAATATACAGAACAAATATCCAGTCGAGAGCATTAGTAGATGTATTTATGGATATGAGGATTCCGTTTGTAATTAGAGATTCTGTCGTTACGATATACGACCATTGGGCAGCAAAAGATATATTATCATACTTAAGATTATCAATTGACCCAGATTCAAACCAAGACTGGATAAGAATAATCAACAAACCATTTAGATATATATCTAGAGAAAGCATAAACTCAGTAAAAGATGAAAAATTTTTCTTAAATGCTTTAATAACGAAGTGTAACTTACACCAAAAACAAGTAAAAACAATAACTGATTTAGAAATAGATTTAAGTTATTTAAAAGCATTATCACCAAAGAATGCAATTTCTTATATAAGAAGTACGCTAGACTATGATAAGTATATATTAGATTATTGTATGAATAGAAAAATAAAACCAAATGGCTTAATCGAAATACTTAACGAGGTTGAAAGTTCTTCATCAAACTTCCAAACTATAGAAGAATATCTAAACCATATAGAAAAGGTAAAAGAAGAATTACAAGAAAATCAAAAGCACAAAGAAGTAAATGGAGTAATATTTACAACTATGCACAGTGCAAAAGGTTTAGAGTTTGACAATGTGTATATAATCGGAGTAAATGACGGGACTATACCTCATGAAAAGTCATACGATATAGAAGATGATGAAAAACGAGATGAACAAATAGAAGAAGAAAGAAGACTTATGTATGTTGCAATCACAAGGGCTAAAGATAGATTATGCATAAGTTGCCCACAAAATAAATACGGCAAGAAAGTCTCTATTTCTAGATTCATAAATGAAATAGAAGAACCATTAAATTCAGAATTAAAGCAAGTTAGCGTTGGAGATAAAGTATATCACAAGACATTTAAAGAAGGAAAAGTAATAGAAAAGAAAAACAATATGATAACTGTAAAATTTAAAAATTCTACAAAGACTTTAGACTATAAAATATGCTTAAGAAAGAAAATTATAAGAATAATATAAGAATATTAAGAATAATATAAAATAAATAAATTAAAATTATTTAAAATAATTGACAAAAATGTAAAATATATCTTATAATTAGTATTAATTTAATACAAATAATTCTGTGAAAAAGAAAGTAGCATAAATATAAATTAAAGCGAGCTGAGTATGGTGTGAGTCAGCAATGGAGTTTATTGTGAAGAGAGCTTTGGAGAAGACTATCTGAGATAACAGTAGGATAGGAGGTATGCCTGCCTTAAAGGCTTGAGTGGATAATTAAAATTTTATTTTTGATTATCAAAAAGAGTGGTAACGCGGTAATTCGTCTCTTAGTTTTTTAACTAAGGGACTTTTTTTATACAAATTTTTATATAGGAACAAGGGGGAATTAATAATGAAATTAAAAAAATTATTAGCAACAGGATTAGCAGCAATGATGGTTATGGGATTAGTTGGATGCAGTAGTTCATCAGGAAGTTCAAGTGCCCAAACAGACAAATTACAACAAATAAAAGATGCAGGAGTATTGAAAGTAGGTACAAGTGCTGAATATTCTCCATATGAATTCCACAAAGTTGTAGATGGAGAAGACAAAATCGTTGGATTTGATGATTTCGTAGTTCAAGAGATTGCAAAAGATATGGGAGTAAAAGTTGAATACGAAGATATGGGCTTTGACGGTTTATTAGGAGCATTACAAGCTGATAAAGTTGATATAGTTTTAGCTGGTATGACACCAGATGAAAAAAGAAAGAAAAGTGTGGACTTCTCTGAAATATACTACACAAATAGCAATGTTTGTATAGTTGCAAAAGGTAAAGAAGATTCTATAAAAAGTTCAGATGATTTGAAAAAATTAAAAGTAGGGGTACAAAAAGGATCAACTCAAGCAGATTATGTTACTAATACATTAGGAATAACTGATGCAACTCAATTAAAAAGAATACCAGATTTAATGTTAGAACTTCAAAACGGTAAAATAGATGTTATAGTTACTGGTAAAGCAGTTGCTCAAATAAACGTTAAAAAATACGACCATATAGCAATATGTAAAACAACAGTAGGTGATGATGTTGCAGAAACTGCTGCTGCAGCAGTCAAAAAATCTAGTAAAAATGCTGATAATACTTCATTCTTAAAATCTATAAATGACACTATAAAAAGATTAGAAGATAGTGGAGATATGGATAAATACATGGAAGAAGCTTTAAAATTAGCAGAATAATAGGCAATTAAATTAGGAGATGTGATTATGGATTTTAGTATATTAAATGGATACTATGGGGTACTTATGGAGGGTACTAAATATACAATTTTAGTATCATTAGTATCTTTAGTAGTAGGATTTGTACTTGGCTTATTGATTTGTCTAATGAAAATGTCAAATTTTAAAGTTCTAAAGCTTTTATCTAGTGCTTATGTACAAATATTAAGAGGTACACCTTTATTTGTTCAAGTTTTTATTATTTATTTTGGTTTACCACAAGTAGGTATAGATTTCCCAGATGTAGGGCCTATATCATCTAAATTTATCGCTGGTGCATTTGCATTATCTATAAATTCAAGTGCGTATATAGCAGAGATATTTAGATCAGGAATACAATCAGTTGATAAAGGTCAAATGGAAGCTAGTAGATCATTAGGTTTAGGATATACAGATACTATGAGATTTGTAATAGTACCACAAGCTGTTAAAAACGTATTACCAGCATTAGCAAATGAATTTATAACATTAGTAAAAGAATCATCAGTTCTTTCAGTTATAGGAACTCAAGAAATCATGTTTAAAGCTGGTATAGTCGTTACAGCAGTTTATAGTCCAATGGAACCATATGTAGCTGCAGCAGTTATATATCTTGTATTAACAACAATATTATCAAAATTAGTTGGTATATTAGAAAAGAAACTAGCTAAATCAAATTAATAAGGGAAAGTGATAAAATGATAAATATAAAGAATTTGCATAAATCATTTGGAGATTTAGAAGTAATAAAAGGTATTGATTTAGAAATCAAAAAAGGTGAAATAGTAACTATAGTTGGACCAAGTGGCTCTGGAAAAAGTACAGTACTTAGATGTATGAACTTATTAGAAGTTCCAACAAAGGGGCAAATAATATTTGAAGGAACAGATATTACAGATAAAAAAGTGAATATTGATGAAATTAGACAAAGAATAGGTATGGTATTCCAAAACTTTAATCTATTTCCTAACATGACTGTTTTAGACAATATTACTTTGGCACCAATGAGATTAAAAAAATTAAGCAGAGAAGATGCCAACAAAAAGGCAGAGATATTACTTGAAAGAGTAGGATTATTAGATAAAAAAGACTCTTATCCATCACAATTATCAGGTGGTCAAAAACAAAGGATAGCAATAGCTAGAGCATTAGCAATGGAACCTGATATGATGTTATTTGATGAGCCTACATCAGCTCTTGACCCAGAAATGGTAAAAGAAGTTTTAGATGTTATAAAGGAATTAGCAGAAGATGGTATGACGATGGCAATAGTAACACATGAGATGGGATTTGCAAAAGAAGTATCAGATAGACTGCTATTTGTAGATGGAGGAAAGATAATTGAAGACGACAAACCAGAAGTTGTTTTCGAGCATCCAACACACGAAAGAGCAAGAGAATTCTTCTCAAAAATACTATAAAATTCGCTGCGCTCATAGCGCCAACGACTTCGTCCGTTGCTTAAAATTCGCTGCGCTCATAGCGCCAACGAATCAAAGATTCCGTTGCTTTAGATAAACAGAAGGAGGTTATTAAAATACTAATCGATTAATATTTTAATAACCTCCTTTTCTTTTTGGTTATAGATTTTATTAAAAATCTAAGTCAGTTATATATTAACAATATACTCCTTTTTCGAAGTAATCTTTTATTTCTTGTGAATTATTAGTTTTACCTAAAGCTAACATAAGTTTTATTCTGGCTTTTTGACCTGGTAAATCTCCGCCGAATATACAGCCTATATTTTTTAAGTCACGTCCAGAACCTAAGTAACCGTAAGAGTCATAAACTCTACCAGTTAAACATCTTGAAACAAGTACTACTTCTACACCTTTTTCTCTAGCGTATTCAATACCTCTAAACATTTCTGGTGGTATATTTCCTCTACCCATACCTTCGATTACGATACCTTTATATCCGCTATCAGCAGCGAATTTTATTAAATCATCGCCCATATCAAGACCTGACTTGAATAAAGCAACTTTTGATTCAAATTTATCAGTATCTATAAACGTCTTTTTAGATGCATCTTTTAATAATAAAAGTTGGTTACAGTCTATTATACCTAAAGGACCGTGAGCTGGTGATTGGAAAGTATTTAATGAAAGTGTATCTGTTTTTGTAACTTCAGATGCAAGAAGGATCTCGTTGTTCATAGCAACAAGAACACCTTTACCAACAGCAGAGTCTGATATTGCCGTACAAACTGCTGCAGATAAGTTGCTAGATCCGTCGTATCCAAGTTCAGAACTACTTCTCATAGCTCCAGTAACGACTATAGGTTTTTCAGTATTTATAACTAAATCTAAGAAATATGCAGTTTCCTCTAAACTATCCGTACCGTGAGTAACAACAACACCGCATATATCTTCTCTTTCTAATAGATTATTTATATAATGTTTTAATTCCATTAATTTTTCAAAGCTCATGTGAGGGCTTGGTATTTCATCAAAATTGTGACCTTCTATTGTAGCAACTTTGTTTATGTTAGTTGCTAAAGATAATATTTCTTCTCCAGATAAACTAGGTATAGCCGCTCCAAGTTCTGGATCTATTGTCATAGATATTGTTCCACCAGTGAAAACAACAGCTACTTTTTTCTTAATTGGCATAATGCACCTCCGAATGTCAAATATAATTACATTTAATATTTTATAATATGTTTTCAATTATGTACATCTTTTATATTTGGGATTAATGCTTGATTTTATACCGATAGATGATAATTTAATTATTTTTTTGTTTTTACATAATAAAATTAGAAAATATGACACTTATTAATTAAAAAATTAAACAAATAGGCGAAAATTCCGTAAAAAATAAAGTTTACACGTAGGAAAATGATTGCAAAGGCTTTAAAATTAAAGCATTATTAAATAACAACATAACAATTAAAGTTATTTATCCTTTATACAATCAAGACGAAATAAATAAAGACTACAAAGACACGATAATAATAAATACCTTAAATAATAAAAAAATAAAAATAAATTTAGTTGGAATAGATTTGAATGAATGTATAGACTATATTTCTAATCATAATATTACATAAAAAAATAGAGAAGTGATAAACACTTCTCTATTTTTAATAGCAAAAAAAGAGCCAGGGGAAGCTCTTTTTTTAAGGGGTCAAACTGATTCCGTTTCAATTTAACAATAATAAATAATATAAAGTCTATTCTCAAAAGGGGTATTCGAATAGAAATATTAGTATGGCTATCTGGGGGATAACCTTAAATTTATAATAGCAAAATTCGACATAAAAATCAAATGGTATTTTTTGGTAATTAGAAAAATCGTAATTTTATATAGTATTACCAATACTTTGATAATTATTTATTATTAAAATATAAAATATTAAGAAAAAAATAAAATCATAACACAGAAATTAATTGATTGGAAAAAACTATACAGAAATGCTAGGGAATAAATTTAAGTGAATTTATTTACAGTCAAAAGATAATATTTTTAATCCTAAAACCTTAAAAATTAAAGGCTTTAATGGTATAATATATAAGTCATTCAGATAGATTAGATTTTTTATCTAAAAGCTCGAATATAAACGAATTATTGTATAAATTTATATAAATATTTGATAAAAAGGACGGTGTAGTAATATGGAAATTTATTTAGATAATAGTGCAACAACAAAACCATATCAAGAAGTTGTCGATAAAATGGTTCTAGCTCTTACTACTCAATATGGAAATCCTTCATCTATACACAAAAAAGGTATAGAAGTTGAAAGAGAAATAAAAGAAATAAGAAGAAACATAGCGAGAAGTTTAGGTGCTAAAGAAAATGAAATATATTTCACATCAGGTGGTACTGAATGTAACAATACCATCATAAGAAGTGTGGCAAGATTAAATAAAAAGACTAAAAACCACATAATATCAACAGTAATAGAGCATCCTTCAGTTTTAGATACTCTTAAAGATTTAGAATCAGAAGGATTTGAAGTAACATATTTACCAGTTGATAAAGATGGAAAAATATCTATAGAAGATTTAAAAAATGCAATTAAAAAAGAAACTATATTAGTATCTATAATGCATGTTAATAATGAAATCGGAACTATACAACCTATAGAAGAAATCGGAAAATACTTAAAATCTTTAGACGAAAAAATATATTTACATGTAGATGCGGTACAATCTTATGCAAAAATTAAGTTTAGACCATCAAGATATAATATAGATTTTATGAGTGTCAGTGGTCATAAATTACATGGTCCTAAGGGAATTGGATTTATGTATGTAAAAGAAAACAACAGAATAAAACCACTTCTTACTGGTGGAGGACAAGAAATCGGAATAAGATCAGGAACTGAAAATGTACCAGGAATATACGGAATTGGTGAAGCTGTTAAAGTTATAAACAAAGATTTAGAAGGGACTATAGACAAAATAAGAGAACTTAGAGATCTTTTAAAAGAAGAAATATTAGCTAATATAGATGATGTTAAAATAAATACACCTGAAGATGGTGTCTGTCATGTTTTAAATGTTTCATTTAGAGGAGTTAGAGGAGAAGTTCTTCTTCATTATTTAGAACAAAAAGAAATCTATGTATCTACAGGGTCTGCATGTTCTTCTAAGAAAAAGGGAAGTCATGTACTAAATGCTATAGGTTTAACTCCAGAAGAAATTGAAGGAGCTATAAGATTTAGTTTAAGCGATTTAAATACAAAAGAAGAAATACTAGAAACTATTAAAGTTTTAAAAGAATCTGTATCAGATTTAAGAATGATAATAGGAAGAAGAAGATAGTATATAAATAAAATCTAGAAATAGAGTAAAAATAAAGAGGAAGATAATTAAAAGAAAGGAGTATGCCAGGATAATAATTTTGGCAACGTGAGAAAGTGTATAACGCGTTAATTGTAAAATACGGAGAAATAGGAATCAAAGGAAAAAACAGATATATATTCGAAAATAAATTAATAAAAAACATAAAAAATATGTTAAAACCATTAGGTAAATTCGATGTATACAAAGAATACGGAAGAGTTTATGTTGAACTTGGTGACTACGACTATGAAGAAGTAATGGAAGAAGTTAAAAAAGTATTCGGTATAGTTGGAGTATGTCCAGTTATAAAATTAGACAGAAAATCAGACGATATCGAAGAAGCTTATCAATTATTACAAGAGACTGCATTAAAAGTTTTAGAAGAAAAAATAGAACAAGGATGCAAAAACTTCAAAGTTGAAAGTAGAAGAGGAGATAAGTCATTCAGAATGACATCTCAAGAAATGAGTATAGATATAGGTGGATACTTATTAAGCAAAACTGAAGGAAAAATACCAGTTGAATTAAGAAATCCAGAAACAAAAATAAAATGTGAACTTAGAGAGCACAATGTAGTAGCTTATAGTGATACTGTGCCTGGTTATGGTGGTCTTCCAATAGGAACTAATGGTAAAGCTATGTCTTTATTATCTGGTGGTATAGACTCTCCTGTTGCATCATGGATGGTTGCAAAAAGAGGGGTAGAAGTTGAATGTATACACTTCCACACATATCCTTTCACAAGTGAAAAATCAATGGAAAAAGTAAGAGATTTAGCAAGAATATTAGCTAAATACTGTGGAAAAGTTAGACTTCATAAAGTTAACTTACTAGAAATACAAAAAGCTGTTGGTGCAAACTGTAAAGAAGAAGCTATGACTATAATATCTAGACGTTTTATGATGAGAATAGCTGAAGAAGTAGGTAAATTAAGAAGATGTGACGCATTAGTTACTGGTGAAAGTATAGGACAAGTTGCATCACAAACAATACAAGGTCTTACTTGTACAAATGCATCTGTAAGTATGCCAGTTTTCAGACCATTAATCGCAATGGATAAAACTGAAATAATCGATGTAGCTAAAACTATAGGAACATTTGAAACATCAATAATACCAGAAGAAGATTGTTGTTCAGTATTTGCTCCAAAAAGACCAGTTACAAAACCTAAATTAGACAGAATAGAAGCTGACGAAGCATCTTTAGATGTAGAAGGTTTAATAGCTGATGCTATAGAAAAAATGGAAGTTGAAATTATAGAATTCTAGGGAGAGTATTTAGCAATTATGGAGATTTTGTGTGTTGGTTTGGGTGGATTTATAGGTGCTATATCAAGATATCTTATATCAATGCAGGCATCTAAGTTTTTTACTGGACGAATACCTATAGGAACATTATTTGTAAATATTTTAGGCGGATTACTTATAGGATTTATTTTAGAATTAAATTCAAAAACTAATGTGATTTCGCCACAAATGAAATTATTCTTAACTACAGGACTTATGGGAGGGCTTACTACTTTTTCTACATTTAGTTATGAGACAGTAGGTCTTTTCTCTGATGGAAGTTATATAAGTGCAATGGTAAATATAATTTTAAATGTTATACTTAGTTTAATTGGAGTAGTTATAGGTAAAAGTATTCTTATAAATTTAATATAATAAAAGATAGCAATATATAAAGATATACAGATCTTTATATATTGCTTTTTTTAATTTCAAGCGTATTATCTTAAGAAGCGGACGAAGTCATTGGCTCTATGAATGAGGTGAATTTGTCTTTATTAAATAAAGTATTTTAAAAAGTATAATAAAAATATTGACATATATTGGTAAAGTATACTACTATTTAAAACATATTAATCATACTAATATAGTAGGAAATAGGGGAGAATAAAAATAATTAATTAAATATGGGGGGATAAATATTCTCTGATATAAGTTATTTTAAAAGTCCAACTGTAATAGTAGTACCAAAAGGCGATAAAAGTATAAAATCGCTTGAAGATTTACAAGGGAAGGAAATCCAAGCCATATCAGGAACAGCAGTTGCTATGTATTTAGAAGATTATAACGAAAAACACAGCGACAATCCAATAAAATTAGCATATGCAGAAGCAGATACTGCAACATTTATACACAATGTAACAGCAGGGAGATATCCAGCTTATATCTGTAATGAGTCATATGTAGAACAAGTCGAAAAACAATTAGGTATAGATGCGGATGTAGTACCTATAGAAAATTCAGATGAAATCCAAGATTCAAGAGCATATTTTTTATTTAGAAAAGATGATACAAAATTAAAAGAAAGATTTGATACTGTATTAAAAGAAATGAGAGACGATGGAACATTATCAAAACTTTGCTTAAAATATACAAAAAAAGATTATACTCAAGGAATATAAAAATAAAAGAGGGATGAAGTTATGAAGAGTGTATTTGATCCAAAATATATATTAGAATTTATTCCTAAATTAGTTGAGGCCTTGCCAGTTACATTATTGATGACAGCTGTGGCAATGGTTGGAGGTCTTTTATTAGGATTTGTATTAGCTATTATAAAGATAAAAAAAGTTCCTGTATTAAGACAAATCTGTGCATTATATGTTTCATTTATGAGAGGGACACCACTTTTAGTGCAATTATTTTTATCTTATTATGGATTACCGATATTTTTATCAGTTATAAATGAAGAGAAGTATTACTTTTACAAGTGCAGGAAAGACATACAATATAGCAGCAATACCTTTTGCATTTTCAATAATTCCAAATGATGAAATAAGAGAGAAATACAGAAAATTAGCAAATGGATTGTTCGCAACACCAAATGCACTGACAATAAAGGCGATAAAAGCGGCATATACTGAATGTGATGATTGGAGAGAGGAACTACTAGACTATCTAAAAGACAATAGAGATTATTTAGAATATAGAATATCTAATATAGATGGTTTATCTATTAATCATAACCAAGGGACTTATCTTGCGTGGATAGACCCGACTGAGCTTAATTTAGAAAATCCATGGGAATTTTTCAGAGAGAGAGCAGGTGTTAATTTTTCAAATGGAAAAGACTTCGGTAAAGATGGATATTTAAGAGCCAATTTTGCCTGCACAAGAAGAACTTTGACAGAAGCGTTAGATAGAGTGGAGAGGGCAGTAAATGAAATAAATAATAAATAAGAAAGGGGATATAAAATTAAATTTTACTTATTGAATTTTATTTATTATAATCAAGGTTTAATTTTATATTTGTTAATTAATATGGATAAAACTACTGTAGTAAGTATAAAAAATTTACACAAATCGTTTGAAGATGTTGAGGTATTAAAGGGAATAAATATGGAGATAAAAAAAGGTGAAGTTGTTGCAATTTTAGGGCCTAGTGGTTCTGGCAAAACAACATTTTTAAGATGTTTAAACTTTTTAGAGACTGCAGACAAAGGAATTATTGATATCGGTGGTCATATAGTAGATTGCCAAGATATCGGAAAAAATCAAAAAAAGAAGATAATAGATTTAAGAAGAAATACAGCAATGTTATTTCAAAATTATAACTTATTCAGCCATAAAACCCTTATAGAAAATGTGATGGAAGGTCTTGTTATCGTCCATAAAATGAACAAGATAGAAGCATATGAAAAAAGTAAAAAGATGCTAGAGAGAATAGGTTTAGGAGAGCGAATAAATTACTACCCACATATGATTTCTGGAGGACAAAAACAAAGAGCAAGCATGGCTAGAGCATTAGTTCTTAATCCAGATGTAATATTATTTGATGAACCTACATCTGCATTAGATCCAGAGCTTGTTGGAGAAGTATTAGATACCATGAAACAAATCGCTGATGAATGCATTACAATGATAGTAGTAACGCATGAAATGGCATTTGCTAGAGATGTAGCAGATAGAGTTGTATTTATGGATAAGGGAGTTATAGTAGAGCAGGGGACTCCAAAAGAAATATTTACAAGACCAAAAGAATATAGAACAAAACAATTTTTATCACGATTTATGCTTTTAGAGACTTCAGAAAACTACATTATATAATTTAAATAGGGTATTAATAATAAAAAAGTGCATCTGAGATACAGATAGTATCTAAAGATGCACTTTTTAATGTCTTATTTTTTGTAAAATAAAAAGAAGTCTTATTCAGACTTCCAAAGTATAAAAAAATTATAAAGTTTAATAACTTTAAAAATATATAAGGGCATTTTAATTACATATAAAAATTATATTAATTTGATAAATCATAGAATCTTTATATGCTTTTAAAGTATACATTAATAAAATAATGCATTGACTTATCTATAATAATATCCAAGATGGATACTATTTAGCAACTTTATTATTATGAACTTCTACACCGAATGATTCAACAATATCACTAGCACGTTTAACTTCTTCAGCAGTAGGTTCTTGTACGTCTTTAAGTTCGTATTCAAATCCCATGTTCTCCCATTTGTGAATTCCCATACCGTGATATGGTAAAAATTCAACACGGTCAACATTATTTAGAGTAGAGATGAATTGTCCTAATTTTTCTAAATCGGCTTGATCATCTGTTATACCTGGGATAAGAACTTGTCTAATCCAAACAGGGATATTTCTTTCATCTAAATGTTTTGCTAATTTAAGTGCTTTTTCATTACCAACACCTGTTAGTTTTTTGCATTTTTCATTGTCTATATGTTTTATATCTAATAAAACAAGGTCAGTGTAGTCTAATAATTTATCAACTTTTTCGATATCGACAAATCCTGCTGTATCAAGACATGTATGTATGCCTAATTCTTTACATTTTGCGAATAGTTCTGCAACGAAATCAGCTTGTAGAGTAGCTTCTCCACCTGATGCTGTTACACCACCACCAGAGAACTGCATGTATGATTGATATTTTACTATATCTTGTACTAGTTCATCAGAAGTGTATTCCTTTCCGCAATTTGGTTTCCAAGTGTCTCTGTTATGACAGTATTTACATCTTAGTGGACAACCTTGGAAAAATATTATATATCTTATACCTGGACCATCAACTGTTCCAAATGTTTCAATTGAGTGAACCCTTCCTTTTAACATATTCAAGCCTCCATATAGAATTAGATTATTATATCTGTAAATATAATTTTCTAAAGTGATATTTATTATTCTGTGTAAGAAATAATAATTAAGTAGAATTTCTAAAATCTATTGGAATATTGTATACATTAAGTAGTATTATGAGATTATTATAAATCAATAATTTAGAAATGTCTACTAAAAAAATAATTTATATAAGACAAAGCCCCAGAGAACTTTACAGTTCTTTGGGGCTTTGTTGTTATTGTAATTTAATTTTAATTATATTTTAATTAAATATTAAGCCATTTTACCATGGAAAGTTCTGTTTATAACATCTAATTGTTGTTCTTTAGTTAATTTTATGAAGTTAACTGCATATCCTGAAACTCTTATAGTTAATTGAGGATATTTTTCTGGATGTTCCATTGCATCTTCTAAAGTTGATCTATCGAACACGTTTACGTTTAAGTGATGAGCGTTTTGTCCGAAGTATCCGTCCATCATTGATGATAAGTTTGTAATTCTTTCTTCTTTAGTTTTTCCAAGAGCACCTGGTACTATAGAGAAAGTATTTGATATACCATCTTGTGAATGTTCGTATGGTAATTTAGCTACTGATGATAATGAAGCTAATGCACCACTGTTATCTCTTCCGTGCATTGGGTTAGCACCTGGAGCAAATGGTTGTCCAGCTCTTCTTCCGTCTGGAGTGTTACCAGTTTTCTTACCGTAAACAACGTTTGAAGTTATAGTAAGAACTGATTGAGTATGATAAGAATTTCTATAAGTTTTATTTTTTCTTATTTTGTTCATCATAGACTCAACTAAGTAGCAAGCTATTTCATCAGCTCTATCATCGTTGTTTCCGTATTTTGGATAGTCTCCTTCTATTTCGAAGTCAACTGCTACGCCTTCTTCATTTCTTATAGCTTTAACTTTAGCGTATTTTATAGCTGATAAAGAGTCAGCACAAACTGAAAGACCAGCTATACCACAAGCCATAGTTCTAAATACATCTCTATCATGTAAAGCCATTTCTAAAGCTTCATATGAATATTTATCATGCATGTAGTGGATTATGTTTAATGTATTTACATATAAGTTAGCTAACCAATCAGTGAATGGTTCGAATCTAGCCATTACTTCATCGTAATCTAAGTATTCAGAAGTTATTGGTTCGAATCTTGGTCCTACTTGAGCACCTGATTTTTCATCAACCCCACCGTTTATAGCGTATAATAATGTTTTAGCTAAGTTAACTCTAGCTCCGAAGAATTGCATTTGTTTACCTATTTTCATTGCAGATACACAACAAGCTATTCCGTAGTCATCTCCCCAGTATGGTCTCATTAAGTCGTCGTTTTCATATTGAACTGAACTTGTATCTATTGATACTTGAGAACAGAAATCTTTGAATCCTTGTGGGAAGTGGTTAGACCAAAGTACTGTTAAGTTTGGTTCTGGTGATGGTCCAAGAGTGTAAAGAGTATTTAAAACCCTGAATGAGTTTTTAGTTACTAATGTTCTACCATCTATACCTTGTCCACCTATTGATTCTGTTACCCAAGTTGGGTCACCTGAGAATAAATCATTGTAATCTGGAGTTCTTAAGAATTTAACCATTCTTAATTTCATAACGAAGTGGTCCATTAATTCTTGAACTTCTTCTTCAGTTATTAATCCAGCTTTTAAATCTCTTTCGAAGTATATATCTAAGAAAGTAGAAGTTCTACCGATACTCATTGCAGCACCATTTTGATCTTTTATAGCTGCTAAGTAAGCGAAGTATAACCATTGTACAGCTTCTCTTGAGTTAGTAGCTGGTTTTGATATATCAAATCCGTAGCTTTCACCCATTCTTTTTAAAGCTTCTAAAGCTTTTATTTGATCAGATAATTCTTCTCTTAATCTTATTACATCTTCGTCCATGCAAGAAACTTCTAAAGAAAGCTTTTGTTGCATTTTATCTTCTATTAATCTATCAACACCGTATAAAGCAACTCTTCTGTAGTCACCTATTATTCTACCTCTACCGTAAGCATCTGGTAAACCAGTTATTATACCAGATTTTCTAGCAGCTCTCATTTCTGTTGTATAAGCATCGAAAACACCTTGGTTGTGAGTTTTTCTGTATTTAGTGAATATTTCACTTACTTGTGGATCACATTCGAATCCGTAAGCTTTACAAGAAGTTTCAACCATTCTTATACCACCTTCAGGCATTATAGCTCTTTTTAAAGGTGCATCAGTTTGTAAACCTACTATTGTTTCTAAATCTTTATCTATATAACCAGGAGCATAAGCGTCTATAGCAGATACAGTTTTTGTATCAACGTCTAATGTTCCACCATTTTCTCTTTCTTTTTTGAATAATTCTAAAACTTCATCCCAAAGTTTTGTAGTATTTTCAGTTGCTCCAGCTAAGAAAGAACTATCTCCTTCATATGGAGTGTAGTTAGCTTGGATAAATCCTCTAACATCTATTTCTTTTGTCCATCTACCTTGTTTGAATCCTTGCCATGCGTTATTCATGTAAGCTTCCTCCTAAATGTCTTATATAGTTTGGATACTATTTTAATTATTATTTATTTTGTAACTTGTAGGAATTTATATTCCTATAAAAAATATTAAAAAATCTAGCTAGATATATTTCGTTTTTATACGTTTATAATATCATATATCAAGTATATTGTATACAAGATTTTTAAAATAAAATTATTAAAAATCTGTTGTCCTTTGTTATATTTTTATATTTACCCGCCTAAATAGAGTTTAAACAAAAATCTGAAAATAAATTTAGAAAATTTAAAAATATACCCCTTTGGCCTTGCAAATACTAGCTTTTAAATTTTGATAAAAAGTTATAATACATGATTACTTATACATTTTTTTCACAAAAGTGAATATTTATTATATATAGGAGGGATGACAATGGTAATAGTAGTTATTTTATTTTTAATAGGTTTTGTGTTGATATCTAAGGGTGCTGACTTTTTTATAAATGCTACTGTAGAAATTGGTAGGAAGACTAATATATCAGAATTAATTTTGGGAGCTACCATAGTAAGTTTTGCGACTACATTGCCAGAACTTACAGTATCTTTGTTTGCATCTATAGACAACCATACAACAATGAGTTTAGGAAATGCAGTCGGTTCTATAATATGCAATACTGGGCTAATTTTAGGTATGGTTGTGTTTGTAAGTCCATTTAAAGCAGATAGAAAGATGTTTGCATCCAAATCTACTATATTATTAATATCTATTATAACTTTAATTGTTTTAGGATTAGATGGATCTATTACTAAAGGCGATGGTTGTATATTATTAATGCTTTTAGCATTGTATATGTATACAAATTATAAGGGAATATTAAATGATACAAGTAAAAATTATCTTTATTATTGTATGACACAGCAAAGTGATATGTCTGGTGGAAAGATTGCATTATCATTTTTTTCTGGGCTAATTATGATGATAGTTGGTTCCAGATTATTAGTTGATAATGGAGTAGAGATAGCGAGTTTTATCGGAATACCTCAAGGAATAATAAGCTTAACTGTTATTGCCTTAGGGACTTCATTACCAGAATTAGTCTCATCTATTACAGCGGTTAGAAAGAAACATCATGAGATATGTGTTGGGAATATCCTAGGGGCTAATATTTTAAATATTGTGTCCGTAATTGCTATTTCATCTATACCAAATTCAATACCTATACTTTCACAAAATATCAGAGTGGATTATCCTTTTATGATAATTTTAGTTTTAATTTTAATAATTCCTACTATTATAAAGCATAAATTATATAGACTTCAGGGATTATTAATGTTGGCAACGTACATAACTTATTTAGCTGTTCTTTATTATACATATATGATTTAATACTTATTTTAAAATATAACTAGATTTTAACTAGTTATATTTTTATTTTTATAAAAACATAACAATACTTATATAAATAGTAATAAAAAATTTAGAATAAGGGGGATTATTATGGATTTATTTTTTTACATAGCGATAATTGGTGCAAGTATGATTTTATTTAGCAAAATTCAATATAAAATGATTTGGGATAGGAGTATGTATAATGGCAATGAACTTGCTCTAAACAAAACTAAAAAAAATAATTTTTTTATAAAAATAAAAAATAGCTTTTTATATGAGTTATTTTATTCACAAGAATTTGCAAAAATGAATAGTAGATACGGTAGCTTGATGGTCATTATAGGCATAATTGGGATGTTAGTTTTTAAGACGATAGCGATTATTTTAAGGGGTTTACTTTTAATTATTTTGATTTTTTATCTATTCAAATTTGTTAAAAGATTGATAAAGTCTTTGAGAAGTTATTAATCTATACAAGCGTTGATTTCACATCAGTATAAATTGTTTTGCTTTCGGAAAAAATAAGTTTGCATAATAAATGATTTAAATATATAATGGGATAGGTTAGGAATTATGAAAACGGAAAGGAAATAAACAATTAATATGAATATAACAAAATTTGAAGATTTACCAATTAGTGATGAGATAAAAAGATCAATTGCGGAAATAGGATTTGAAGAGCCATCACCAATACAAGCTCAGTCAATACCTGTTATTTTATCAGGAAAAGACGTTATAGGGCAAGCTCAAACAGGTACAGGAAAAACTGCAGCATTCAGTATACCTATACTTGAAAAAGTAGACCCAAATAACAAACATTTACAAGCAATCGTATTATGTCCTACAAGAGAATTAGCGATACAAGTTTCTAAGGAAATAAGAAAGCTTGGTAAGTTTAAGAGCGGAATTAAAACATTACCAGTTTACGGTGGTCAACCAATAGATAGACAAATAAAAGCATTAAAGAGTGGAGTACAAGTTGTAATAGGAACTCCAGGACGTGTAATAGATCATATAAACAGAAAAACTTTAAAATTAGATGATGTAAAAATGGTAGTGCTTGATGAAGCTGATGAAATGTTAGACATGGGATTCAGAGAAGATATAGAGTTAATATTAAACCAAACTCCAATAGAAAGACAAACTACTTTCTTCTCAGCTACTATGCCAAAAGAAATTTTAGAGTTAACTAAATTATATCAACATGAACCGGAAATGATAAAAGTAGTTAGAAAAGAACTTACAGTTCCAAACATAAAACAATTCTACATTGAAACAAGAAGAGCGAACAAATTAGAAGTATTATGTAGATTAATAGATGTATATAATCCAAAATTATCAGTTGTATTCTGTAATACTAAGAGAGGTTCTGACGAATTAGTTAGTGAACTTCAAGCTAGAGGATACTTTGCAGATGCACTACATGGAGACCTTAAACAAACTCAAAGAGATATCGTAATGGACAAGTTTAGACAAGGTACTATAGACATACTAGTTGCTACAGATGTTGCTGCTAGAGGTATAGATGTAGATGACGTAGATATGGTATTTAACTACGATTTACCACAAGACGAAGAATACTATGTTCACAGAATAGGTAGAACTGGTCGTGCTGGTAGAGAAGGTGTATCTTTCAGTTTCGTATATGGAAAAGAAATGAGAAAAATGAGAGATATAGAAAGATATACTAAATGTAAATTAGTTAAACATGGTATACCTACTATAGCAGACGTTGAAGAAAAGAAAGTTGCTGCATTCTTCAAACAAGTTAAAGAAACTGTTAAAGATAGTAGCTTAGCAAAACAAATAAGCTGGGTAGAATCTTTATGTGCAGAAGAAGAATTATCAACTTTAGAAGTAGCTGCTGCATTAGTTAAGTTATCTATGGGAGAAGAATTAAAAGAAGAAATAATCGAAGAACCATCTAGAAAAGAAGCTAGAAAATCTAAAAAATCTAAAAAAGGTTCAACTGGTGCTGAGCACGGAATGGTTAGATTATTCATAAACGTAGGTAGAAAACAAAGAGTTCAAGCTAAAGATATAGTTGGAGCTATAGCTGGAGAAGCTGGAATACCTGGAAAATTAGTTGGAACAATAGATATATATGACAAATATACATTTGTTGAAGTTCCAAAAGCAAATGCTAAAAAAGTTTTAGAAAAATTAAAAAATGTTAAAATCAAAGGTAACAAAATTAATATAGAAAAAGCTAATAAAAAAAATAAATAGATTTTAAATAAAATTAAATATAAGACCACTTAATATAAAGATTGTTATTTTGTAATCAATTAGAAATTAAGTGGTTTTTATATTTTGTATACATCTATTTGATAAAAAAAGGTGATACTGGATTTTCATTTGAAAAATTATGAATTTAAACTTTATAAGTTGAAAATGATGTTTTAACTGTAAAATATTGTTAATTTTCTGCTATACTTAAATTGAGATAAAGATTTAGTTTCAAGTTAAGAAGCTAGTTATTTAACATATTATCATAATTATATTAAAACAATCGATGTGACTAAAATGGCACTTCAGATTTAACATACAAAGTGAATCAAAAAAATCAAATCCTTACAAAGGCACTTATATTTAAAAATGCAATTCTATTACAGCATGAGTTTGGTGATATGTTGCAAAAATATATTTATCTTATTGTAAGGTTGTTTTTTATGCAATTTTACACGACAGAAATAGGTTATTTAGACATAATGGATTAAATAAATATATAAATTAAAAAATATATTATAGAAATATATATAATTTTTATATTTTTTGCTCCTTTAAGATATATAAATCAATTATTTATATATCCTAGCTAAAATAGGAGGAAATTTATGAAAAATAGTAATGTAAAAAAGTTAGTTGAAATTAGTTTATTAATAGCGTTAGAGGTTATTTTAACAAGATTCTGCTCAATATATACAGGGGTCTTGAGAATAGGTTTTGGATTTTTACCAGTTGCTATAATAGCGATGATGTATGGTCCTATAAGTGCTGGTGTAGCATATGCAATAGGTGATATTTTAGGAATGATGATATTCCCAAGTGGATCTTATTTCCCAGGTTTTACACTTACAGCATTTTTAACAGGTGTAATTTATGGTGTAGTATTATATAAACATCCAAAAACTTGGGGCAGAATAATACTAGCAACTTGTTTAGTTTGTTTAGGAATGAATTTATGTTTAGATACAGTATGGCTTCACATATTAATGGGTAAAGGATTCTTTGCATTGTTGCCAACTCGTATTTTTAAAGCAGCAATAATGATACCAATACAAACTATACTTATCCAATTAGTTTGGAAGAATATAATTGTAAAAATAGCTAAACCTTCTGAAATAATGGCTTAATGCTAAAAATAGAGATTTAGTGTGGGATTTTAATTTTAATATAAATATAGTAGCAGAAGTAGTCACTGCGAATTTAGATAGGGTAAATTGACTACAAAATAATTCATACCAATACCAATAGCTAGATATGGAAGCAAATAATTCATTATAGTAATTAAGTAACTAAGTGACAAGATACAGTGCCTGTAAATTTATACAGGCACTTTTTATATTTTATGTATATAAATACCAAATAAGGACATACTGATACTGAGTATTTCTTTAGTTTTATAATATAACTATCATAGACATAAATAAACAAAACTAGTGTTATTTCTTTGAAGGAATCGTTTTATACAAAATAGAATTGATTATCAGTAAACTTCAATGGGAGGGATGCGAGATGATTAAATGTTATTTAGAAGATAAAACATTACTAGTTCAGTTTACAACAACAGAACTAGATCATCATGTAGCAACTTATATAAAAGAAAATGTAGATGATATTATAATGAGAAAGAATATAAAAAACATTATATTCGACTTTCAAAATATAAAATTTATGGATTCTTCAGGAATAGGTGTTATCATAGGCAGATATAAAAAAATAGCAAATGCGCATGGAAATGTATCTGTAATAAATATGAATCCAAGAGTGGAAAAAGTTTTTAATTTATCGGGAATGGGCAAAATAATCAATGTATGCAAATCATATGAAGATGCGATAAATTCTTAATAAGGGGGAACTATATTATGAACATTATGGAAGTAAAATTTTCCGCAAAATCAGAAAATGAAAGCCTTGCAAGAGTAATAGTTGCATCTTTTGCAGCTAAATTAGATCCAACTATAGATGAACTATCCGACATAAAAACAGCTGTATCGGAAGCAGTAACAAATGCAATTATTCATGGATATGAAGAAGACGAAACCAAATTTGTACATATGAGATGTGAATTAATTGAAAACACTATAAAAATCGTTATCGAGGATTATGGAAAAGGCATAGCAGATATAGAAGAAGCTAGACAACCAATGTTTACATCAAAGCCAGAATTAGAGCGTTCTGGAATGGGATTTTCATTTATGGAAAGTTTTATGGATGATATGCAAGTGGCATCAATTGTAGGAGAAGGGACAAAAGTTATAATGACTAAAACAATAGAAATACCTAAATAAATTCTAACATAGAATAGAGGTTTGATTATGGGGATAACTGCCAAAAAAGAAGAAAAAAAGCATTTGCTTAGTCATGAAGAAACTTTAGAGCTTATACAAAGAGTTCAAGAAGGGGATGAAGAAGCTAAGGAAGTGTTGATATCTAGCAACCTCGGGTTAGTCAGAAGTGTCATCGGTAAATTTTCAAACATTGGTTATGAAAGAGATGACTTGTTTCAATTAGGGTCTATAGGCTTGATTAAGGCTATATATAAATTTGACCCTAGCTATAATGTAAAATTTTCTACATATGCTGTTCCTATGATATTAGGAGAAATAAAAAGATATTTAAGAGATGATGGTATGGTAAAAGTATCAAGATCTCTTAAACAACTCGCCATCAAAGTTAAGATGCAGGGTGAAGCTCTAAGCAAAAAACTTGGACGCGACCCAACAATAGAAGAAATAGCAGAAGAATTAGGGGTAGAAAAAGAAGATGTAGTAATGGCAATAGAGTCTAATTTTTCTGTTGAATATCTACAAGGAGTTATACATGAGGAAGAAGGTTCTCCTATATGCCTTATCGACAAAATATCTCGAAAAGGAGATAATGAAGAAGATAAGGTGGTAGATAATATTCTTTTGAAGGAAGTACTAGGAAAATTAGAAAAAAGAGAAAGACAAATTATCATGCTTAGATACTTTGAGGATAAAACTCAAAGTGAAATAGGACAAATACTAGATATCTCCCAAGTACAAGTATCTAGAATAGAAAAAAAGGTTTTACACAAATTAAAATCCTACATTACTATGTAGGATTTTTTTTATTCTAAGGAAATTATAGATTATTTGCTTTGTGGAAAATTTATAATTTCAAACTTATTATCTTTAATACATTAATACATCATTTTAGAAAATATAATTTCCGTTATATGCATTTTTTTTATTTTTTTTCAAACAATAATATATAAATTAACTATATATGGTTAGGAAAGGATTGATTGTATGCCAAATCAAAACAATACACAAAATAATGACCAAAACTATAAAGATTATGTAGATGAGATAAGTCCAAAACCAACCTACATCAAAAACTATATCATGGCATTTATAGTAGGAGGAATCATATGTATTATAGGTCAAGCGATAAATGATTCGTATATGCATTTAGCCGGATTAGACAAAAAAACAGCAGCTACATGGACTTCTATAACATTAATTTTTATAGGTTCATTCTTAACAGGAATAGGAGTTTATGATTTGATTGGAAGAAGAGCAGGAGCAGGTTCTATAATACCTATCACAGGATTTGCAAACTCTATAGTATCACCAGCTATGGAATTTAAAAGAGAAGGATATGTGATGGGGGTTGGGGCTAATTTATTCAAAATTGCAGGGCCAGTTTTAGTATATGGTATAGGTTCATCTATTTTATTTGGATTTATTTACTACATAATACAAATAATATTTAAGTAAGGAGTAAATTTAATGAGAAATAAGCGAATAGGTAATAGAACTATGAAAATGGAAAATAGTCCGACTATTATTTCTACAGCATCTATAGTTGGACCAAAAGAAGGTAAAGGACCTCTAAAAGATAAGTTTGATGTTATATTACAAGATGATTTATATGGAGAAAAAACATGGGAACTAGCTGAAAGTAAAATGATTCAAACGGCATTAGAAACAGCAGTACAAAAAGCAGAAAAGCAGTTAAGTGATATTCACTTTTTATTTGGTGGAGATTTAATTAATCAAATATTCCCAGCATCATTTGCAGCTAGAGAATTACAAATCCCATTTTGCGGTATATATGGGGCTTGCTCTACTATGGCACTTGGAATGTGTCTTAGCTCCATTGTAGTTGATGGAGGTTTCGCTGATTATGCACTTTGCGGAACGTCTAGTCATTATTGTACAGCAGAGAGACAGTTTAGATTTCCGCTAGAACTTGGAAATCAAAAACCTATGACGGCTCAATGGACAGTTACAGGAGCGGGAAGTGCCCTTATTTCAAGTAGTGGAGAAGGACCAAAAGTAAAATATATAACAATAGGAAAAGTAGTAGATAAAGGAATCGATGACGGAAATAATATGGGAGCTGCTATGGCTCCAGCAGCTGTCGACACAATTTACTCATATTTTGAAGATACAAAAGATGATCCAAAATCATTTGATTTAATTGCGACAGGTGACTTAGGAACATTAGGTAAAAAAATAACCTGTGATTTATTAAGACAAAAAGGTGTAGATATATTCGATGTTTATACAGATTGTGGGCTTGAAATTTTTGATTTAGAAGAACAAGACGTTCACTGTGGAGGAAGTGGATGTGGATGTTCGGGAACTGTATTTGCATCATATATATATCCTAAATTAGTAAATAAAGAATTTAAAAAAGTAATGTTAGTTTCGACGGGTGCATTATTATCGCCAACAAGTACACTTCAAAAACAAACTATTCCATGTATTGCACATGCAGTAATAATAGAAAGTGAATAGATTTTAGATTTATAAAAATTAGAGGATGTGAAAAATATGATTCTAGAGTATGTAAAAGTATTTTTAGTCGGTGGAACGATATGCCTAATAGCTCAAATTTTAATGGATTATTTTAAAATGCAAACACCTTATGTTATGGTGACATATGTTACTACTGGAGCGGCGCTTACATTTTTAGGTATCTATGATAAAATAGTAGATTTTGCTGCGGAGGGAGCGATGGTTCCTATCATAGGTTTTGGATATTTATTAGCGAATGGAGTTATAGAAGGTATTAAGAAAGATGGATTTTTAGGTATATTGACTGGAGGAACAATAGCTGCAGCAGGAGGAATAGCATCAGCGATATTTTTTGGATATGTAATGGCTGTAATTTTTACACCAAAGGCAAAACCTTGATTTAATTATCAAAATTATTTGCATCATTGAGTATGTAAACAGGATTAATATACTAAGTCTATAATAAAAAATGCCATGGAATGATATTTTCCATGGCATTTTATTTTATTTTTAATTATATACTAATTATATTTATATCTATTGATAAATATAATTAGTATATGTTTTGAAAATCTCTATATTTTAAATATTTTATGATATAGTATTTTACTGTTCTAATCTAAAAGTCTTAGATTATTCTGTGTCATTACCACCATTATCAGGAGTAGTATTACCTCCATTATCAGGAGTTGTACCTCCGTTGTCAGGTGTAGTGTTACCACCATTATCAGGAGTAGTAGTACCACCATTTCCACCGTTGTTGTCAGGAGGATTTCCTCCGTCACCAGCACTTGGTGAATCATTAGTATCTTCGTCTGTTGTTGCATTGTTATTTGGAACAGTAGAACGATGAGTACTTGTTCTAGTTGGTGAAGTTCCGTTTACGAATGCAGCATTTGAACCAGAGTTAGAAATTCCACCATCATTTAAGTTTATTTTATAGAATGTTATTCCTGATGGTTTTTCAAAATCTATTACTTCTAAATTTTCATGTATAGGCTTCATAACACTTGCCCATAATTTTGCTGCTGCTGAACTTGATTCTTCTACTGGACGAAGAGCTATACTGTTTTCATCAGCGTCTTTTCTACCAACATCATCTCCGATATAAGTAGAGCATACGTAATATGGAGTATATCCAACGAACCATACAGCATATTTTTTATTAGTAGTACCAGTTTTACCAGCCACAGGCATTTCACCTATAGAAGCTTCTGTACCAGTACCTTCTTTTACAACAGCTTTAAGCATATCTGTCATAACGTAAGCAACTTCTTCATCGACAACTCTGTGTTCTTCTGGAGAAGATTTTACGATCAATTCTCCGTTATAAGTACTAACTGTAGTAAATACAGTAGGTTCTATATAAACACCGCCATTAGCTAAAGCACCATAAGCTGCTGACATTTCAAGAGGAGAAATACCATAAGCCATACCACCTAATGCTAAAGATGGGAATGTTCTATCTGTTGTACTAGAACTATTAGTTTTACTATCTACAACAGTTGTTATTCCGAAGTTTTTAAGATAATCCATCATTACATCTATAGAATCTTCATAAGTATCACCTAAGTTTTCAGCAGTTTTTACTGCAACTGTATTAGATGATTTTGCAAGACCTAGACGTAAACTCATATTTCCAGCACCTGCAGTAGTTGTAGATGGATTCCATATTTGATTCTTTTTAAATTTATATCCGCCTCTTGCATCGCTAAATACTGTTGATTGAGTCATTTGTAAAGTATCAATTGCCGCAGTATATATAGAAAGAGGTTTTATTGTAGAACCTGGTTGAACTGGGTTAGTAGCCCTGTTTAAAGTTCTCTTACCTTTTATATTTCTACCACCGATTAGTGATTTAATTTGTCCATTATGATAATCAATTATAACCATAGCAGATTGTGGTTGTGTTATACCGTTTGAATCTGTAATTGAGTTTGCTGGGAAATTAGAACTATTATTATATTGTGCTTCTAGTTCTGCTTGCATACTAGAATCTATAGTAGTTTGAATTTGAAGACCACCATTATAATATAATTTATTAGCTTCTTCCTGAGTATAACCTTGATCTTTTAATGCGTTTATAACTTCATAATATACATAATCTTCGACTGTTGAAACTACTGTTTGCATAGTTTTAGGTATGTGAATTTGCACATTAGCGACATCTATACATGCTTGATCATACTCACTTTGAGATATATAACCGAATTCTTTCATTTTACTAAGAACTGTTTTTGCTCTTCCAACAGCATTTGGATTAAGTACAGCTTTTCTAACAATCATAGTACCTTGCTTTAATTGGCTATATGTATCATAGTCAGTAATCAATCCCCAAGAGTATAGTTTGTCAACCATATTAAGCTCTACTTCAGTAGGATCGTCATATCCATCATTTTCAGTATGATTAATGAATATTAATTTGTTTTCTAAATCAGATCTTTGTTCAGTACCGTCTAACTTAGCTTTATTAAATGGTGTATATTTATATGGATTGTTGGTAGCACCAACTAACATTGCAGCTTCAGGTAAAGTAAGTTTTTCTGCTGATTTATTAAAACATCCTTGTGCAGCTGCTTCGATTCCATAAAAACTGTTACCTACATACATGTTGTTTAAATATGTAAGTAAGACATCATCTTTATCTACAACTTTACTCATTTCATAAGCATAGTAGATATCTTTTATTTTACGAGACATAGTTTTATCTTGAGAGGTTAAAAGTAATTTTGAGACCTGCATAGGTATTGTACTACCACCTTGTTTTTGACCAAGAATAGTCTTAACAGCTGATCTAGCTAGACCTTTTAAATCGACACCATTATGTTCATAGAACCTAGAGTCTTCTATAGATACAAGTGCGTTTTTTACGGTTTCATTATTTAACTTCTTAAGAGGAATCTTTTTATTTCCAGTTTCGGCTTCTGCCAAAGTACTTCCATCTGAATATTTCAGTATAGTTTTACTATTAGTTTTTTCATCTAATAATGCTTTAGTTATAACTTCAGTATCTCTTAAAGATGAGAAAACTAACGCTGAGCCAACAGCAACACCAGTGACTAGCATAAATAAAATTACCATTCCGAAAATTTTAAATTTACTTCTTTTTCTCTGTTTTTTAGGTTTTGATGAAACTTTTTTATAATTATTTTTCGATGCACTGTTATTTACATCATTATTAGAAGATGAAGAAACTTTTTTTCTTCTAATTTTATTCTTATCATCATTATTGTTATCTCTGCTCATGATATACCTCCTTACTTAATGCATAATTATAACATATTTTATTTCCTTTTTATAGTTAATTAAAATTTGTAAGAATATGTAAAGTTTATTAAGTTTCAATAATAGATAAAATCCTATGGTATAATTATATCCTTTAAATAGTTGATTTAACAATATAATTCATAATAATGTAAATGATAAAATATTGCAGAGAAAAGTTTTAAAATATTTATTATATTTTTTACTTGTATAAAAATAAATATGTATAAATATAGCTTAATTAAAGCATAATAAAAATAATCTCTAGATATCTAGAGATTATTTTTATTATGCTTTACAACATCCATTTTATATACACGCCGTATCCTATTTTAGGATTGTTTTCTAAGGCATGAGATACTGCACCAATTATTTTATTATTTTGAATTATTGGAGTACCACTCATACCTTGCACAATTCCTCCAGTCTCCTTAAGTAAATCTTCATCAACAATTCTTATTTTAAAAGTTTTAGGTTCTGGAGTACATTGATTTTCAATTTTTAATATTTCAATATCATACTTAACACATTGATTTTGTTTATTTTGTAATATTATTTGCGCTTTACCAAGTTGAACTTCATCTAAATTAGCTACCTTATATTTTCTTTGATTTGAAAAATCTATATTTCTAGTTTTACCTTTTATACCATATTGCGTATTTTCTTTAAAATCACCAATTAAATAATTTTTACTTGCATTTATATATCCAACATTTCCACGAGATGATTTTTCTATCTCTAAATTGCTTGTTGTAGAGATAGTACCTGATTTAATAGGTATTTGTTTTGCATCACCGACATTAATTGCATGTCCCACTGCACCAAATTGATGAGTTTCAGGATTTATATATGTCAGTGTAGCAAAACCTGATATTGCATTATTAAAACTAACTCTTTTTAACGGTTCTTTATAACATATTAAATTTTTAATTACATTTCCTCTTTTAACAGTAACGCTAATTTGATTACCAGTAGAAGAATAAAACACATCTGATAAATGATTAAAATCTTTTATTGGATTACCTTCTACTCTCAAAATTAAATCACCGCTTTTTAGTGGACAGCCATTAACTTCATTGCGAACAATTAGATTTTCTAGCTGGCCATCAACTTGAATTACTTTTCCGATTGGAATTAAATACATATCATTATTTTTTTCCAAAGAATATGCATAATTTGCATTATTCATGAAAAAATATAGTAAGAAGAAGAAAAAACAAACAAAAAAGAAACTATTAAATTTTAATGACTTTAAATTGAGTTTTTTATTAAAATTTAGCAATGTTATAAACACCTTCTTTCTTGAGTTTGGTTGGTGCCTAATATTATATTTTGCAGAAGTAATTTTTTAATGCTTGGAAATGAGATTCAACAAAACCGTAGATTGCATAAATAAACAAAGCATAAAAGAAAAACGTTGAAATGAAATAAAACAAAAAATAAAAAAGAAATAAAATTTAAATTATATAGATTTTATTTCTTTTTAACCTTTCTTTTTACTATTTTTTTTGAATGTTTTTTAGAATTAGATGAAGAGGATCTTTTTGAACTAGATCTTCCACCAGCAGTTGTCGGAACAGCAGGAATAGGAGGAACAAATATAGCATCCTCGCCATCCGTAGAGCAAGCATTTACACTAGCTATTAATGCTATTTGGTCAGACAAAACAGCAAGAAATGTAGAAAGTATACTTAAATCTACATCAGATAATTCTTCTCCTAATGCAATAGCTAAGGTAGAAGCTAAAACTATGTAATCAAGCGATGAAAAATAACACAACTTCGATTGTTTTCCAGTTGAAAAGCTTGAATCACTTTCAGAATTACAATTTGAATTTTGATTATCATCATTATTTTGGTTTGTATTATCATCACAATTTTGATTGTTATCATTTTCAGAACAATTATTATTACACGAATTAGACGAATTTGTATTATTTTGCGAAGTTGAATTAGAATCTCTAACAGGGCGTTTACTTTTGCTACTATATTTTCTTTTTTTTCTCTTCAAGAGTTATCACCTCTAAAAAATTTTATGTATATAAATATATATGAAAGACTACAGCTTTAAATGAAAATAAAAATGTTGAGGAGGATAGTATGAAAAAATATAAATTTTTAACTACTACTATACTAATAATTGGACTTATAATGATTTTTACATCGAGTGAAACAAAAAATTTAACAAAATTAGTTTCAAATTTTTCAGCTTTAAAACTAAATCCTAACACTAAAACTGAACAATACATAATATGTATAGACCCAGGTCATCAGGCAAAAGGAAATTCAGAGACAGAACAAGTAGGACCAAATTCAGGCTCATATAAAGCAAAAGTATCTTCTGGAACAGCTGGTGTAGCGACTAAAAAGCCAGAATATGAATTAAATTTAGAGGCATCTTTAAAGTTAAAACATATATTAGAAAGTAGAGGATATAAAGTCTATATGACAAGGGAAAGTCATGATGTGGATATAAGCAATAAAGAAAGAGCTATATTTGCAAATGAAAAGAAAGTAGATATGGTAGTTAGGATACATGCTGACGGTTCTGACAATGCGGGAATTACAGGAGCATCTATTTTAATTCCATCAAAATATGGTGAATATACATCAGCTATTTATGAAGACAGCTCAAATTGTGCAAAATTTATAAATGAAAATATGCAAAATAATGGTTTCAAAGTAAATGGTATATTTGAACGTAGCGACTTAACAGGATTTAACTGGTCACAAGTCCCAGCAGTACTATTAGAAATGGGATTTATGAGTAACTATACAGAAGATCAAAATATGTCTAGTCCAAAATATCAAGAAAAAATGATGACTTCAGTAGCAGATGGATTAGATAATTATTTTAAAAATAAAAAATAAGGTGATATTATGACAAATATATTGGGGGAAAGAAGGAATAATAGCGTCTTAGAAAAGACATTAAATATTATAAGTCCGATTAAAAACAAATTTTCAAAACCAGACTGTAGAGTTCATATATTTATACAGGAAAATGCAATGAATAGCTTATGGTTAAATGGATACTATGAAGTCTATGAATTTTTTTATAGATACAAAAAAACAATAAATCAAGGAGTTGTATGGGCAGACCAAGATTTAAAATGCTATTGTCATTTTTTTAATACTTTTACAAATAAGGGGCTACCAGGTGTAGACGATAATGCACTAACACTAGCTATAAAATATTACGACTATGCTATAGATTTTTTTTATGAAGATGATATATACCAATCCATGTTTTATTTAGGTGCAGCTTGCCATCTAGTTCAAGATGTAACCGTCCCGCAACACGCCACAGGAGACTTACTAAACAATCACATGCAGTTTGAAAATTACGCAAAAGCCAATTATCTAAAAATAAAGCGATTTAGAACATACTCTGAACCGATTTTATTTAACTCTGTAGAAGAGTATATACGATTTAATTCTTATAATGCGATAACGAACCAACATATGTATAAACACGTTCAAAATTTAAGCACTAGATTTTACTTAATTGCCGAAAAAGCATTGGAATTCTCACAACAGACAACAGCAGGAATCCTAATTCTGTATTTTAAAAATACGTATATGCAAAATTACAAAAATCAAATATAATAGTATAGATGTAAACAAATAAAATTTATAAGAGGTGGATAAATGCTAGTAGTAGAAAATGTTAGTCATGGTTTTGGAGCGAGAACAATACTAGAAAATGTATCTTTTAGACTTAAAAAGGGAGAACATATAGCTCTTGTAGGTGCTAATGGAGAAGGAAAATCTAGTTTCTTAAATATAATAACAAAAAAATTAATGCCAGATGCAGGTAATATAAAATGGTCATCAAGAGCAACAGTTGGATACTTAGACCAACATGCTGTTTTAGAAAAAGGAATGACTATAAGAGACGTATTAAGAGATGCGTTCAAAAACATGTTCGAGTTAGAACAAGAAATGTTAAAAATGTATGACCTAATGGGTGAAGCAGACGAAGAACAAATGAATAAACTTCTTGAGGAAACTGCTGAAATACAAACTATATTAGAAAACAGTGGATTCTATACAATAGATGCAAAAATCCAAGAGGTTGCTAATGGTTTAGGATTAGGGGAAATAGGTCTTGATAGAGACGTAACTGATTTAAGTGGAGGTCAAAGAACAAAAGTACTTCTTACTAAATTATTATTAGAAAGTCCAACAATATTAATCCTTGACGAGCCTACAAACCACTTAGATGAAGAGCATATAGTATGGCTTACAAGATATTTACAAGAATATGAAAACAGCTTTATTCTTGTATCACACGACACAGACTTTATAAACAATACATGTAATGTAATTTATCATATAGAAAATGCTGAGCTTACAAGATACAAAGGTAACTACGACGAATTTGTAAGACTTAGAGATATTAAGAAAAGACAAGAAGAAAGTGCTTATGAAAAACAAGTTGAAGAAAGAAAGAAACTTGAAGATTTCGTAGCTAGAAATAAAGCGAGAGTTGCAACTAGAGGTATGGCAAACTCAAGACAAAAAATACTTGATAAGATGGAAATCTTAGAAAGACCAAAAGAAAAATTAAAACCAACATTCAACTTTAGAAATGCTAGAGCAGCAGCGAGAATAATATTCGAAACTAAAGATTTAGTGTTAGGATATAATGAACCATTAACTAAACCATTAAACTTCCAATTAGAAAGAGGACAAAAAATAGCTCTTAAAGGGATGAATGGTATAGGTAAATCAACACTTCTAAGAACTTTACTTGGAATGACAAAACCATTTGATGGTCAAGTTGAATTAGGTGATTACTTAGAAGTTGGATATTTCGAACAAGAAAGTTCAATGGATAACTACAATACTGCATTAGATGATGTATGGCAAGAATACCCTGTATTAACAAACTACGAAGTTAGACAAGCTCTTGCTAAATGTGGTCTTACTACTGAACATATAACAAGTCAAGTTAGAGTTTTAAGTGGGGGAGAAGCAGCAAAAGTTAGATTATGTAAGTTAATGTTAAAAGACATAAACTTCTTAGTTCTTGACGAGCCTACAAACCACTTAGACGTAGAAGCTAAAGATGAGCTTAAAAAAGCAATAAAAGAATTTAAAGGAACAGTTCTTTTAGTTTGCCATGAGCCAGAATTCTACAGTGATGTAGTTGATGATGTTTGGAATATAGAAGATTTCACTACAAAAATAGTTTAATACTTAAATTAGAGGGGGCTTTCAATTGAGAAAGTTATTAAATGTAGTTGTATCTATATGTTTAGCTTTATTTGTGATTGGTTCATCAGTTATTATAACTATGAATATAAAAAGCATCTACTATAATGATATAGATAAACTAAACATAGAGTCTATGATTAATCTATCAAGGGAAGATATAATAGAGAATTACGATTATTTAATTGATTATAACTTAAGCTGGAATGCAGAAGAATTTGAGTTGCCATCTCTACCTTCATCACAAAATGGTAAAATCCATTTTGAAGAAGTGAGAGATATATTCCAAAATGTAAAAATACTTACTATAATCTGTGGAGTTATCTCTGTTGTAGGAGGTATTTTACAAATTAGAAAGAAAGACTTCAAATTTTTAAGAAATGCATCCATCTTAATTGTGATAATGCCAGTTTTATTGGCTATTCCAATTGCGATAAATTTCAATGCATGTTTTATTATGTTTCATAAGATAATGTTTAGTAACAATTATTGGATTTTTAACCCTGTGTTAGATCCTGTTATAAATATGTTGCCGGAAGCATTCTTTATGCATATGGGTATTGCAATTTTAGGAATTATGGTATGTGCAAGTGTAATTTTACAATTGATATATCATAAAGTTAAAAAGTTAAATCATGGCAATATTAAAATAAAAAATTAAATTACAAAAATTATAATATTGAAAGAATGTCGAATAAATGGTATGATGGATATATTGAAATAAGACTGAAATAAAAACGAGACGAAAAAATACGAGTTAGATGATGTAAATCAATTCTAACTCGTATTTTTTTTGCTATAAATAATGCATCATAATTTTAAAAAATATATAATATCTTATTCAGAGTCTAATTTTGTAATTTCAACAATTTCTTTAAACTTTCCAATTATATAATCATAATTTTTCCTTTGGTGGGGAAGAGTACAATTTGTACAATCCTTTATACCTTTTTCTGTATATCTAAAATTTCCACCACATTTATCTTTTAAAGCATATAAAGGGCAATAACAGAATAAGCAGTTGAAATTTTCTGGGTCATTTGTTTTATGACAGGGAAAGTATTCACATTTAGTATTACTAAAAAATTTATAATTCAATTTATATATACCTCCAAAGATTATAATATGAGATAATTTTATTATACTATTTTAATTTAATTTATTATACTTATAATATAGAATCAATATATAAAAATTTATTGGGAGAAGACTTATGAAGGATTTTAGGGAAGTTTCTACGATGGAGTTGCTTTATAATGTGACTACTAAAATGGAAATTAAAATGAAAAAGTTTGAAGAATTATTTAAAAGCAATATGTTGAAATTCACACTAAAGAGGAAGGATAAAGAAGGAGATGAAATAGAAGAAGATGATAGAATAATAGAAAAAGAAAAAATAAAGAAATTATCATATGAGCAGTTGAGAAATGAAGCTGATGAAGGAGATGAAGATGCCCAGTACAACATGGGAAATTATTATCTAACCTTTGAAAGAGATAAGCTTGAGGGTATATCCAAGGCATTTGGCTGGTACAAAAAAGCATCTCAAAATGGCTCGAAAGAGGCACAGTATAACCTCGCATGTTTGTATATCGATGGGGTAGATATAGATTTAGATGAGGAAGAAGACGAAAAAGAGGAACAAGCCTTTATATGGTTTGAAAAATCAGCAGAACAAGGATTTATAAAATCAAAATTTTGTTTAGCGCTTTGTTATGAACATGGGATAGGAGTAGAAGAAGATAAACAAAAGGCATTTGAAATAGTAAAGTCACTTGAAAATGAAAAAAATAATTATCTAATTCAATATTGCTTGGGAGTATATTATGAAAATGGAATTGGAGTAGATAAAGACAAGAAAAAAGCATTTGAATACTATAAGTTTTGTGCTAATGGAGGGTATGATATAGCTCAGCTTAGGACTGCAATTTGTTTTGAATATGGAATAGGTGTAAAACAGGATTATAAAAAAGCATTTAATCGATATAAAAAAGCTGTGAGCAATGGAAATGAAGATGCAAAATATCTTATGGGACATTGTTATGAATTTGGAATTGGAACTAATGTAGATTATAAAAAGGCATTTTCAATATATGAGGAATTAAAAGAAATAGATTATGAAGATGGCATTTATAGACTAGCATATTGTTATGAACATGGAATAGGGATAGATATAGATAAAGAAAAAGCGTTTAAATTATATAATGACTTGGCACGAATGGGAAATGAAGACGCAATGTTTTATCTAGCACAGTGTTATGAATTAGATAGAAAAAATGTATTAAGTAATGAAATTACTAATGAAGAAATTGTAGCAGATTTAGAACACGATACAAATTTAGAAAAAGATATAAATATAGTTATAGAAGAAAATAGTATAAATCAACTACAACCAAAAGATTTAGACTTGACTCTGCAAAGCAGCATAGATGAGGAAATAACATTTAGCAAAGACTTAGGTATTAATGTATTTCTAGAGCAGACTATATTTAAACAGATAAAAGACAATAACCTAGAAAGTGACTTAAAAAGATTAATTATAAAGATTGATAAATGCATGAAATCATCAAATAAGTCGTTAAATTTAAATAGTCTAGGTTTTAAAAAGTATGAGGGGATAAAAGATAATAGTATTTATGGGTTTGATTTCAATAACAAGATAAATGATAGTGATAGAATAATAGCATGTTTTATGAAAGATTATGTTAAAAAGAATGAATTTGACTTTGATAGATATAAAGGCAATAAAAACGACAAAAAGGGGATTATATTATTTTCAATAGCTAAGCACAACGATCAAGAAAAAGAAGCATTAAAAGTATCTAAAAGGATAAATAGCCACTTCTTTGATAATGAAAACTTCAAAAATTTAAATAGAAAAAAAGAAATGACATATAAAGATATGTTGGAAATAAGGGATAACGTAAAAAGAAACCAAGAAACTAATATGACATTTAGAGCTATTGATTTTAACGATAATGAAATAATATATCAAGAAGTACTGACAAAAGAACAAGCCAAATATATAGATACATTTATTCAAAAATCAGAACCATTCATATTATCAGGTATAGCTGGTAGTGGAAAAACACTATCTACAATCAATTTAATACCAGATATGGTTGAAAAAATCAAAAATATGAACTCAAACAAAAAAATTCTCTACATTACATTTTCAAACAACTTAAAAGAATATGTGAAATCAAAAGTAATGGAAAATTACTATGAATATAACGAATATATAGATATAAGAACTTTTGTAGATATATGCACAGAGATAAATTATAAGCATAACAACAAAAAAATAGATAGATCTAAAATTATAACGCAAAATTCTTATAATAAGAGTTTTACAAAGTTTTTAGAATGGTTACAACAGACATCTAGGGACGGAAATATTATAAAGTTTATTAAGAAATATGAAAATGAAAAAAATATTATTTATAGCGAAATTTTTGGAATACTAAAAGGTTCTATGTACGTCGATTGGGACAGGAAAGAGCCATACATAGTAAACTCTGAATACTATATCAACAATAGTAAACAAATAGTAGAAGATTATAAAATTTTTGTAGAAGAAGATAGGCAAATTTTATATTCTATAACAGAAAAATACAACCAGTGGTTGTGCGAAAATGACTATCACGACATAAATGATATAGCATTTGAATTACAAAGTTTAATAAAAGAAAAATCTATAAACTATGAATATGTCGTAGTTGATGAGGTTCAAGATTTTACAGAGGTTCAAATATATATGTTGTTCTTATTAGCTAAAGAACAAGAAATTTACGCAAAGAATAAAACAAGAAAAATATTATTAGCAGGGGACCCCAACCAAATAATAAATCCAACATTTTTCAAAATAGGAAGGCTTACAAAATTATTTTATTTATACGGATATCATTATGAAATTGAGCGACTTAATGAGAATTTCAGAAACTCTATAAATATAATGAAGATGAATAATATAGTAAATGAAATAATAAATGATAAACTTCCGGCAAGAAAAGAAGAAGACAGACAGTTTGAAATAACAAAAAACAATAAAACAGGTATAATAGAGCAAGTCGAAGCGACAGAAGACAACTTAAAAATTATATTTAGTGAGCTTGATGCATCTGCAAAAGTTGCGCTTATAGTATCTGATGATGAGAAAAAACAACATCTAAAACAAAAGTACAACTGTAAAAATGCATTTACAATATCTGAATTTAAAGGGAAGGAATTCGATAATATAATAGCTTACAATATATTATCCGACTATGCAGATATTTATGAAGAAGTTTATAAAAAGGAAATTTTAAAAGAAGGTCATTACAGTTATTACTTTAATCGATTTTATGTTTCTATAACTAGAGCAAATTATAATTTAGTCTTAATAGAAGAAAAAGAAACAGAAGTATTAAAAGAAATCAAAGCAAAACTAGGCGACGATATAAAATATATAAAAACTTTAACCCAGTTTAAAGATTTAAACTTAGGAGAAGTAGTAGGAGATAGTATAGAGCTGTTTAAATTAGGAATGAAGTTTTTCTATGATGAGAGATATTCAGTAGCGAAGAACTACTTTATTAGAAGTGTGGAGCCAAATTCAAACAGTTTAGCAAGGTTGTGTGATTTGTTTGAAGAGGATGGAAAATACGAAGAAAAAGGAGACAAGCTATTTGAAATAGGTGAGTATAAGTTGGCACAGAGCTATTATGAAAAATCATATCAGTTTTCAAAAATTGCGATTATGTACTTGTATATAGAAGATTTATCTTATGAAAAACAGTTGAGAGAGTTTTATAATAGCTTAGAAAAAGAGGGAATAAAATTTAGCGATTTATTTGATAAATATGGAAAACAGTTTGATAAACTAAACGATATATTGCGAAATAAAATAATAAAAACGGAAAAATTAAAATCTAATATTCAACTGAAAATGGGGAATATAAACAAACTATTTGAAAATATAAATACAAAGGTGAATGGGAGATAGGTGAATAATATGACGAATAACGAATTAAACACAAGGGGTATAGTAGAATCAATTGATAAGTTTAATGAAAATAGTGAGCAAATATGTATAACGTTAAATGGATTAGAGGGGAGTATAAATGAATTTAATAAATCGATAACCAAGCTTGATTCTTTAAAACAAATCGATATAACCAAAAAGAAGATGGACGAGTTAAATACATATAAAAACAAAGTAGTGCAGATGGTAAGCGGGTTAAAAAATATAGATAAAGATTTGAGCGAATTAGATGAACTGATTAAAACTATTGCAAAGTTTGGAGATGAGATACACTCTGTAATGAAAAATAGCAATATGATAAGTTTTACTACAGTATCAAAAAACGTTAGAGACTTAGATAAAAAAATTACGGCTTTTAATAAGAGAATCGATACATTTATAGAAAGTGAATTATTAAAAAAGATGGACACTCAATATGAAGGTATAATGGAGCATATTGATTCTGTACTAGAAAGACAACAAAAAATGATAGATGAAATAGACAATAAATTAGATCAAATAGCGCCAGAAACTATCAACAATAAATCGACTTCTAGCAATATTGTAATTGATTCAAAATTTGAAGGAAATATCGAAAATATGATGAGAAGTGTTATAGAAGATGTGATTTGTAAAAATGACGGAAAGAAAAACTCAAAATCTTCAATTTACGCTGGATTTAGTACAAAAGTACTACAAGTTTTATCAGAAGAAGGGGAATTAGAGGCTAGTTATATTCTTGGAAATAGATATTATGATGAAGGTGAAATTGATAAAGCTGTTTTAGAATATGAAAAGTTGGTTGATAATAATGACAATAGATGTGAAGAGAGATTAATTAAAATATATAAACAAAAATCAAAAGAAGAAAATCCACTATATCAAGAAAAACTAGGATTTGAACTATATAGAGGTAAAATAATTAAAAAAGATATAGATAAAGCTATAAAATTATTAGAAAAAGCAGAGAAAAACGGAAGTAAAAATAGTAAAAAATATCTAGAGCTTATAAATTTAAAATAAAAAATTTAATAAATTTGTGGAGGGGGTGAAAGATTTATTCACCCTCTTTTTGATTTTAAATTATAATATTAATAAAATACTTATTATCAAAAAAATCCATAAAAAACTTATAGTTTAATGATATAATTATTAAGAATATTTATCTAAAATGAGTTATTTGCAGTAAAAATAGAAAATGACATATATAAAAGAATGAAATTTATTATAAAAGTCAAAATATATAATAAGGCAAAAATACTGGCAAATAAATGAATTGACAAGAAGTAAAATAAAGAGGTGATTTTGTGGAAGAAAAACTACAAGAAAAGGCCGTTTTAGTGGGCTTAAATATAACAACTAATGTAAAAAAAATCGACGATATTGATATAAATGAATCTATGGAAGAACTTAAAGAATTAGTAAAGGCTGCTGGAGCAGAAGTTTTAGCATCTGTAATTCAAAATAAACCAGCGAGAGATGCTGCTTATTTCATAGGAAAAGGTAAAGTTGAAGAAATAAGAGATTACTGTCAAATGCTTGGTGCTACAATGATAGTATTTAATGATGAATTATCAGGAGCACATATGAGAAATATAGAAGATGTTACAGGACTAAAAGTAATCGACAGAACAGCTTTAATATTAGACATATTCGCACAAAGAGCATTAAGTAAAGAAGGTAAACTACAAGTTGAGCTTGCTCAATTAAAATACAGATTACCAAGACTTTATGGAATGGGTGGACAAATGAGTAGAACTGGTGCTGGTATAGGTACTAGAGGTCCTGGTGAACAAAAGCTTGAAATAGATAAAAGACATATCTTAAATAGAGCTGCTGACATAAGAAAAGAGCTTAGAGAAGTAAAACAAAACAGAGAAACTCAAAGAGTTCAACGTCTAAAATCAAATATACCAATTGTTGCACTTGTTGGTTATACAAATGCAGGAAAATCGACTTTATTGAACGAATTAATAAAGACACACAAAGATTACGAAACTGAAAAAGAAGTTTTCGTAAAAGATATGCTATTTGCAACACTTGATGTAACTTTAAGAAAAGCTACTTTACCAAATAAAAGAGATTTTCTAGTAGTAGATACAGTTGGATTTGTAAGTAAACTACCTCATGATTTAGTAGAAGCATTCAAAGCGACACTAGAAGAAGTTAAATATGCAGACTTAATACTACATGTAATCGACGCTACAAACAGCAGTTTTGAATTACAAAAACAAACTACTGAATCAGTATTAAAAGAATTAGGTGCAGAGGATAAGAAAACTATAATAGTTTACAACAAAATAGACAGACTAGAGCTAGATATTTATCCAAGAAATAGAGAAGATAGAATTTATATTTCTGCTAAAAAAGGTATCAATATGGATATCCTTCTAAAAATGATAGAAAATGCTTTAATGGAAGACACTTATCAAGTTAAATTATTACTTCCATACGATAAAGGTAATATATTCAGTAAAATAAAAGAAAAATACAACGTAGATTACTTTGAATATGTTGAAAATGGAACACAACTTGAAGTAAGTTTAGATGAAGAAGATTATAATATATATAAAGAATATATAGTTGAGGAATAAAAATGGACATAAGTTGGAGCAATATCGATAACTTAGATGACTACTTTATTACATATCTTCTTTATAACGAATCAAAAACAGTGTCCCAAATTAGCAAAATCAGAAATATACCAGTTGCAGATGTAAATGATCATTTAATCAAAGCAAAATTAGAAATAAAATCTGCAAACAAACAAAAAGTAGAATCTTCAAAAGATATATTGGATAAATTTTTAGAATTAGGCAAAGACTCAAGACTTGAATTTATAGAAGAGCTGAGTCTAGATGAAGAAAAAGAATTAAACTTTAAAAGAGAATTATACAAAAGAATACTTAGAGAACAAAATGCAGATGATTTAATTGTCTTAATTTGGGCAACGGGAGAGTTTAGAGATGAAAGATTTTTAAAAATACTTCATCCTCTTACAAACCATAGACATTCAGACATAAGAAGAATAACTTATTCAGCTATTAGAAAAATATCTTCTCCAAAGAGCAAGTTAGTCTTGGAAAAGGGGCTATATGACCCAAATCCACAGACAAGACAATATTGTGCCAAAGCATTGGCAAAGGTGGGAGATGATAAGACAGTCGAGATTTTGCAACGACTTATAGACAGAAAAAAAATCAACGAAAAAGAATATGTCATCAGGGCATATAATGAAGCAATTTTGGCTTTGAAATATCTAACGGCAGGGGGAGAGGCACTATGAAGACATATAAAACATTACACAGTTTTGGAACAGATGAATACATAGTAGAAAAGTCTACTTTTATAGGATATGCAAAACCTATAAAGTCTGAAGAAGAAGCAGTAGAATTCATAAACGAAATAAAAAAGAAGCATAAAGATGCTACTCATAATGTTTGGGCATATACTGTTGGTGAAACTATGAACATCCAACGCTATAGTGACGATGGAGAGCCACAAGGAACAGCAGGAATCCCAACATTAGAAGTCATAAAAAAGGAAGACTTAAGAGATGTAGTAGTTGTTGTAACTAGATATTTCGGAGGAATAAAATTAGGAGCAGGCGGACTTGTTAGAGCATATACAAAAGGTGCAAAAGTTGGTATTGAAGCAGCTCAAATTATCCAAAAGGTAAAATACAAAGAAATAAGTGTAACTATAGACTACAACCAAATAGGAAAAGTTCAAAATGAAATAATGAATATGGGTTACAAAATAAAAGACACTTTATATACTGACAAAGTAGAAATAATAGTTTACTCGAGAGAAGAAGAAGCAGAATCACTAAAATCTAAAATGATAGATATAACTAGTGGAACTGCGGAAATAGGTGAAAGTGAAGGGTTTTATCTATCTGAAAAAGAAGGGGAAATTATTTTTTAGATAGGGTTTATTTAACAATAGATATATCGAGGGGGACGTCATAATGGAAAGTGAAAAAAACAAAATAACAAGACAAATAGGAATCTCTCTAGCTATAATAGGAATTTTATTCTTAGCTATAGCAATTTTGAATTTATCAAAAAACGAAGAGATAATCATATTCTGCTTTATGTATGGATTTATGATTTTCATGGTATTTAATTTATTTAAATTATCTAAATCAGGAAATGTGGATATGAACAATACTATAGAAAATTTAAATAAATTACAAAAGGACTTAGAAAGACAAAATTTCATACAAGATATGTTGAATCACGCCAATATGGAATTTGAAATAAATGAAAAAATGGCTTATATAAATAAAATTATTGAAAAATACTCAGACAGTGCAGATGGTTATTACTATCGTGGCGAGTTTTATATAAAATTCGATAAATTTTATTCAGCTATAAAAGATTTTGAAAAAACATTAGAACTAGACAAAAACTATAAAGAAGCATATAGGGGTAAAGGTGTTTGTTATAGTAGACTAGGGGATAATGAACTAGCAATAAAAAATTATAAAAAATCATTGGAAATAGATCCAAGATATGAAGTAGCTTACTATAACTTAGGAGTATCTTATAGCAACTTAAAAGAATACGATAAGGCTATGGAAAGCTACACAAAAGCACTAGAAATAGACGAAAATGATGTTAGTGCCTATTATAATAGAGGAAGAATTCTAGCTTATTTAGGCAGATATAAAGAAGCATTAAAAGATTTTACAAATGCTATAAATCTTGAAAAATACGACGAGAGAATAGTCTACGAAAGAGCAGGACTATATTATTTAATGAAACAATATAAAAACTCACTACTAGACTACAAGACATTTGTAACTTTGGCTCCACATATGAAAGAAGGTTATTTGGGAATGGCGGATTGTTATTGTCAAATGAACCAAATTAATAACGCAATCGAATACTACAATAAATCCATAGAACTAGACCCAGAGTACGAAGAAAGCTACTTTAATCGTTCAGTAGCTTACTTAAAACAAGATAATTTACGCAAGGCCATAAAAGACTTGGACAGAGTTATAATATTAAATCCTAAAAATGGTGAAGCATATTACAACAGAGCACTTGCTTATGGTCAAATGGAAAATCACACAAAAGTAATACGTGATTTCTCAAAAGCGATAAAAATGGGATATAAAGTAGGAAAATCTTACTGCAATAGAGGAAAAGAGTACTCTATAACAGGAAACTTCAAAAAGGCAAAAGATGACTATACTCGCTCTATAGAACATGGTTACGAAAGTTATATTGTTTATATGGGAAGAGGAGCAGCAAACTTAGACTTAGAAGAATATAACGAAGCAATACTTGATTTTAATAAAGCAATTGAGCTTGATAAGAGCCAATTTAAAAATTATTATTATAGAGGTTTGGCTTATTATAAACTTCAGCAATATAAAGAAGCGATAGACGATTTTTCTGTTGCAATAGAAGGAGACCCATCTGACATAAGAGCTTATGAAAAACGTGGGGATGCATATTGCCAAACAGGTGATTATGATAATGCAATAAAGGACTTCTTTATGATAAGTAGATTAGAAGAAAAAAATTAACATAAAAAGCCTAAAACTATATTGTTTAATAGTTTTAGGCTTTATTTTTTTTGTTTGTCTTTGTGCATATAACCTTTTTGAATTTCAAAGATTCCTATAATCAATAAAAATACTCCAAAACATTTTCTTAAGATATCAGATGATAGATATTCTGCTAATGTAGAGCCAAAAAAAGCACCAACTATACCGAATAATACTATCGGAAGAACTAATTCAAAGTCGACGTTTTTCTTTTTAATATGTATGTATAGTGCTGCTATTGTCATAGGAATTGATGATAGTAAGTTGGTACTTTGGGCAATTTTAGGGTCAATACTTGCAAATAATATAAGAGCAGGGATTAGTATTGTTCCTCCACCCATTCCCATTCCGCCAATTATTCCAGCAAAAAATCCTATTATTGCTATTAACATAAATTCCTCCTATTAATAAAAAATCATTCTAATTGCAGATATTATCATAACTATTCCGAAAGCAATTCTCAAAAACTTACCAGTTACTTTGCTCAATAATTTTGCTCCCACGATACCTCCTATTATACTTCCTATGGCGGCTTTACATGTAAGGCCAATGTCATATGTGCCTTTGGAGATATATATTATGGAGCTTGTCGTTGTTAAAAATATTATTACAGCTAAGGCTGTAGCATGTGATTTGTGTTCTTCTACTTTTAAAATGTTGTTTAAGATAGGGACTAAAAGAGTACCACCGCCAGAACCGAATAGCCCATTAATAAAACCAGTAAAAGCTCCAATTATAGAATTTTTAATACTAAATGGATTGTTCATATCTTCACCTACCTTGTATTATTATTTGTGATTTTGATAAAACTATGTATAGATGTAAAAATAATAAATTAATTTTGAAATAAATATGGTATTATAAGTATAGATTTTTATAAGAAAGGGGTAAAATAAATGGGAATAAATCAAAAAATAGATAAGACAGTAGATTGGCTTAGGGAAAAAGTTAAAGAAGCAGGATGCAAAGGATTAGTTGTTGGGGTTTCTGGTGGAATAGACTCAGCTGTAGTTTGTTACCTTATAAAAAAAGCATTTCCAGACAACTCTATAGGGGTAATTATGAGCATAAACAGCAACCCAAAAGACAGAGAAGATGCACTTAAAGTTATAAACGGTTGTGGAATAGATTATATCGATTTAGATTTAACAACTCCACAAGAAATGATATTAAACTCTGTAACTTCAGCTCTTAAAGAAAAGAATTTATATAATGAAGATGGGCTTAGAGCATCAGATTCAAACTTAAGAGCTAGAGTAAGAATGTGTTCTGTTTATACAGTTGCAAACAACCTAGGGTATTTAGTTGTGGGAACAGACAACGCAGCAGAAATACATACTGGATATTTCACAAAATACGGCGATGGAGGAGTAGACTTAGTTCCAATAGCAAACCTTACAAAGGCAGAAGTTTATGAATGGGCTAAGGCACTAGGAGTACACGAAGATGTAATTAATAGAGCTCCATCAGCAGGTTTATGGGAAGGTCAAACAGACGAAAACGAAATGGGAACAACATACAACATGATAGACAAGGTTGTATTAGGTAAAAGAGATGAAGTTCCTCAAAAGGACTTAGACATCATAGATAGATTACATAAAATCAGTGAACATAAAAGACACACAGCACCAAAACCTCCAAGATTCTAATTTACTAAATGGAAGTTTTGTGCTAAAATTTACTTTGCAATAGATTTTGAATAAATCTATAAATGAACGAAATTAAAATTAAGGAGTGAAATTATGGGTCGTATAGGCAATATTATCAATAGAAAAGGTAAACAAGATGCTAAAAGAGCATCAGTATTCACTAAACATGCAAGAGCTATAACTGTTGCAGCTAAAGAAGGTGGAGCTGATCCAGAATACAATGCAGCTTTAAAAACAGCTATAGATAAAGCTAAAGCTGACAATATGCCAAATGATAATATCAAAAGAGCAATAGACAAAGGTGCTGGAGCTGGCGGTGGAGAAGATTACTTCTCAAATACTTACGAAGGATATGGACCAGGTGGGGTTGCTGTTATAGTTGAAACTTTAACTGACAACAAAAACAGAACTGCTGGTAACATAAGATATTACTTCGACAAAAACGGTGGTAACTTAGGAACTACTGGATGCGTTGGTTTCATGTTCGATAGAAAAGGACAAATATTAATAGCTGCTGAAAATGTAAGCGAAGAACAATTAATGGACGACGCTTTAGAAGCTGGAGCAGACGATATAATAACAGAAGAAGATGGATTCGAAGTTGTAACAGCTCCAGAAGATTTCAACGCAGTTAGAGATGCTTTAGTTGAAAAAGGATATGAATTCGTATCTGCTGATATAAAATTAATACCACAAACTACTACAGTTTTAGACAACGAAGGTCAAGTAAAATCTATGGAAAAATTAATAGACTTACTTGAAGAAGATGACGACGTTCAGAACGTTTACCATAACTGGGAAATAACTGAATAGTTATTATGAGTTAGGGATTTTAATGTTTTAGAATTTAAAATGTGATAATATAACACCTCTGATTATGAAATATGGAGAAATCTGTGTTGAGTAATTGGGGGTGTTTTTTATTAATTTATTAAAATATTATTTTAAGCTAAAAAATGACAATTTTAGACACTATTAATATATTATACTATTTTATGATTAATAACAATTCGATTTAAATAAAGTTTAATGCTGTATATGGTAAATGGAAATTGTAGTAACTATTGACAAGACATAGTATACAATAAAAAAATTTATTACCAATACAGTAATAATATTTTAAACATTATTAATAGATAAGGAGAAAATAAAATGAATTTAAGTTTTAAGGCTGGTTTTTTAAAAGAATGGACATTACTAGATGATCGGATAATATTAGGAAAGAAGGAAATAATGCTTACAGAGATTGAATCTGTAAAATTGTTTGCAAAATCTTCTTTCGCTAATAATGGAGTAATACAAATTACTGTAAATAAAAAGATTATTACTTTGGCATATCCTCATAAATTAAGGGAAGAGGGTAAAATTGCATTAGAATATTTGCAAGATAATTGCAAATATGAAGAAGAATCATATAATAAAGAAGCCTCTGAAGAGGAATCACATAATAGAAAAACAGTTAAAGAGATAAGAGAAGAAATAGAAGCACTACCATGTAGAGATGAATGGGGAACAAGAAAGGAAATTGCTGAGTTACCATTAATACTTAGAAAAGGTGAAATAATAAAAGCTATGACAAGTGGGATAAATGATGGGAATACATGGCTTATAGTTTGTACAAATAAACGTGTATTAATGTTAGATAAGGGTATGATTTATGGACTAAAATTAATTGATATACCTTTAGATAGAATTAATAGTATTTCTCACAGCAAAGGATTAATATTTGGGAAAATAGCTATTACTGATGGGGCTACAACAAGGATGATAGAGAATATATCAAAAGATACAGTTAGTTTTTTTGCTGATATAGTCAATGAACAAGTGGAATTATATAAAAAGAATAAAAATATTTCTAAATCTCAAGTATTAAATAATATATCTCCAGCTGATGAATTAATAAAATATAAACAATTATTAGATATGGGAGCTTTAACAAAAGAAGAATTTGATAAAAAGAAAAAGGAACTTTTAGGAGTGTAGAAAAACTGCTATAGAGGAATTAGTATACTCTATAGCAGTTTTTCTATTAATATAATTTCTAAGTATAGAATCAAAAAATATGTAAATCTATGTATTCGCAATAAAATCCAAAGCAATATAAGACAACTTCAGCTTAATAATATAATTCAAATCCTCAAAATCAATACAATACTCATCTCTAATCTTACCCAAGCGGTATTTCAAAGTATTATAATGCACATGCAGCTCGTCGGCGGTTTTTTTGATATTTCCGTTATTATCGACAAATAGCTTTAGCATTTGGCGATATTCTTCTGATGCAGAGTTTATAAATTCTTTAAAGTTAAGGTCAATAATATTATCTGTGTTTTCATTTATTAAAAAATCATAAACCAAGTTTGTAAGCATAAAATCAGAATAATAATTTATACGATTTGTATCAGGTAAGCTAGTTGAGTAATCTAGTGCTTTTAGTGTCTGGTTGTATGCTATTTTTATATCGTGTAAGTTGAAAAACATATCGCTAACACCAAGAGATAAATTGTATTTGTCGCATATATCTAAGAAATATTTAGAGTATATTTTGAATTTATGTGGATTATCATCTCTTGTAACATATAGTATGCAAATCTGATTTTTATATATAAATACGAACTGATTGAAAAATATTGATTTTATCAAATCGTAAAGTTCTTTAAATTTTTCTATGGTAATTTCTTTTTTTAATAAATTTATATTTAATAAGAAGAAATTTGAATGTATTTCTAAATTTAATATTTCGCATGTTTGTTCAAGAAAGTGGGGTTGTGGACCTTCACATGACAATAAATAATAAAAAATAGAATCTATTTGGGAATTTTCACAATAACTAAATCTACTGTCGTTTATTATCGAAGGAGCAATTATTTTGCAAAGTATATTGAGTATACGCATGTCCTCTTTACTAAATGGTTTATTAGATTCTAAAACATAGATATAAGCTATATTTAAATTATTTATCTTTATTGGACAAGTTAAAACTCTGTGTTCCATTATGTCCAAATAATCTATAATATGTGAATCGCTTTTTGATGATATAGATTGTACAAATTTAATATCATAATAAATTTTTTCTAGATAATATGGATCTGGATAACTATATTTTATATAATCGTCCCAAATTGTATCATCATTAGTTAAATTATCTCCGTCATGATAACAAAGGTAATTTGCAGAATTAGAGATTATAATTGGATTTTGGAGATAATTATAAATTATTTTTATAATATCACCAATACATTCATTTTGAGATATTGCGTCGATAATGCTATTTGAAGAGGCGATTATATCGGCATTTACATTGATAATATCCTGCAAATTTTCTAGTAATTTATAAAGATTTATTTTATTATCTTCTAAAATTAAAATATTGCAGTTTTTTAGTTGAAATAAGTCGTATTTTATATTAATGTCTACAATTATCAAGAAATTAATGATTTTATCAGTCTTAAATTCTTTTGGAAAATTAGACAATTTACATATGTAAAGACTGTAGGAATTAAGTTTGTCGAAATTATCTTCTATATAATAGTAGTTTGAAATATTTATGTTTTTTCGCATTATAACTATAGGATTTTTTGAAGCTAATTTAGTAGATATTTCGTTAAATGTTACAGACATATTTTACCCCCTTTTAGTTTAAACCAAGATCTAAGTCATACCCCTTTGATATTTCTAATGCAATCATTGCAAGTTTTAATTTTACTAATGAATCCGGATTTTTCAAATCGATAAAGTATTTAGTTTTCAATTTATTTATTCTATATTTTAATGTATTATAGTGAATTCCAAGCTTATCTGATATGAAGTTTAGATTTTCTCCACAATCTAAATAGCATTTAACTGTTGAAATTAAATTTGTATTATTATCAGCTAAAAGGTTTATTATTGTTGAATCCAAGATATAGTGCAGTTTTTTCTTCGCCACAAAATCGTAAACTAAGTCATGCAAAACATAATCATCATAAAAATTTATAGAAGGTTCTTTGCTATAAATACAATTAAGACGATTTGCAAAATTTATGGCTGACAATGATTCAAAATAAGCATTTCTTATTCCAGAAATCCCATCAAATAATTTGCTTACACCAACTGACAATGTGTAGTTTTTTATAAATTCGAGAAACTCTTCGTATTCTTTGCATTTCTTAAAATAATCAAATGAATTTTTATTGTTATAAAGAACAATAATGTTTTTATCAAATACAAATACATAGTGTTTTTCAAATATGCCTTGAACCATTTGTTTGACATAGTTTACCTTAGATTTTGAATTTATATTATCCAAATCACACAGACAAAGAAGGTACATATTTGAATCTAAGTCGAATTTAAAGTTGGATAATTTTTTTCTCATAAGTAACATGTTTGGCTTTGGATTATTCATTAAGTCGCTCAAAACAGAATCAAATCTGGATGTTTCTAAGTTTAGAAATTTTTTATCAGAAATCATAAGAGGATACATCATTTTTGCCAGAGTCTTGAGAATATGTATATCACTTTGAGTAATATCTCGATTGACTTCCAACACACATATACGCCCAATTGAAAAATCAATATGTTTTATTGGGATTGCAATTTCCCTATGATTCATAAGACCTTCAAAGAAAGTAATAACATGATTATAGCTAGATTCTGCTATAAGTCGATTTTCTCTACTTTTATTGTATTTTAATGAATATTCAGGATGGGGACGATTGTTTTTTAATTGAAATTCCCAAACTGGCTCATTTAAAATAGTTTTTCCAAGTTCAAAATAACAAGTTTCATATTTAGAATTTAGCACCATTATAGGGTTGTTTAAATACTCAAAAGCTATAGAAATCATATTATTGATAGATAGATCATCTTCAATACTGAAAAATAGTTTTTCCTTGAAAGATGAAAGGGCATCATCAAAATTTAATAGATTTTGAATTAGTGTTATTATCTCAAATATAGAAATAGATTTCTCTTCTAATATAATATAGTTGCAGTTGTTTAAGTAAGGCAAATCTTCTGGCTCGCCTATTATTAAAAAATTTATTTTATCATAATTAAAAATTTCATTTGGAAGTTTATTAGCCCTAAAAATATATAAACAATATGGGCTATAATCTTTAAGATTTTTAGTTGAAAACTTAAAATTTACTATTTCACTATCAAATGATATTTTGTATCTTGAAGTGAATTTAAAAAATTTGTCTAATATTTCATTAATGCTGATATACATTTTGGCCTCCTTTTCTAAAAATCACTAAAAATAAATGTTTCTAATTTATATTATAGAGCATTAAAAATAATAATTGGTAAAAAATGTAGATTTATTCAAAAATAATATGATTTTTTTATAAGAATCTACAAATAAACTTTATATGAAAATTATAAAATTTTATAAAAAATTCATATATTCCTACATTGAAAATACCCCTCTTAAAATCCTATACTTTAAATATAAAGAAAAGAAAAACAAACAGACACAAAGAAAATGTTAACAAAATGATTAAAAAAATATTTATTATATGTTAGGGGGAAATAATATGTCTAAAATTCAAGAAGTAGCAACAGCAGTAGAAAGAGGTAAATCTAAAAAAGTAGCAGGTTTAGTTCAAGAAGCTCTAGATTCAGGCGCAACTGCACCAGAAATATTAAATGCAATGATAGACTCAATGACAGTAGTAGGTGATAAATTTACAAAAAATGAAATATTCGTTCCAGAAATGTTAGTAGCAGCACGTGCAATGCAAAAAGGTGTTGAAGTTTTAAAACCATTATTAGTTGGAGATAATGCAGTTTCAGCAGGAAAAATGATAATGGGAACAGTTGCAGGTGACTTACACGATATAGGTAAAAACTTAGTTATAATGATGCTTGAAAGTGCAGGATTTGAAGTTATCGACTTAGGTGTTGATGTACCAGCAGAAAAATTTATTCAAGCATTACAAGAAAATCCTGATGTAAAAATAGTAGGAGCATCAGCACTTTTAACAACTACTATGCCAGCTTTAAAAGAAACAGTAAAAGCACTTAATGAATATCCAGGTAGAGATAAAATAAAAGTTATGGTTGGTGGAGCTCCAATAACACAAGAATTTGCAGATGAAATAGGAGCAGATGCTTATACAGAAGATGCAGCAAGTGCAGCTCAAGTAGCTAAAAAATTAGCAAGTTAAGATTAGAAATGATATATGTTTAAACTAAAACTTGTTATATAAAAGTTTTAGTGCAAGGGTGGTTATTAACTAAAAATAAAATATAAATGGGGACTCTTTATGAAAAAAATAAATAATAAAATAAAATCGTTTTGGGGAATAAGCGAAGTAGGATTTTCATTTATGAGTACAGTTGAGACAACATTCTTTGTAATATTCTTAACAGATGTAGCTCAATTACCATTAGCGTTAGTTGCAGCGATAACATCTGTAGCAGGGATAGCAGATGCTATAACTGCTATGTTAGCAGGAGTAATAATAGATAAGGTTAATTTTAAACATGGGAAATACAGACCTTGGCTTATATATTTGCCACCGTTTGTAGTAGCATTTTTCGTATTGATGTTTACTAAGATTGGTTCTGACCCAGTGGCAGCATTGCTTTGTGGTTTGGGATATGTTTTAAGTCATGCAATTTGGAATATATGTTGGACAGCAAACAGAACTTTAGTTGGTGAACTTACTGATGATCCAGAAGAAAGAGCATTCCTTTCTGGTAGAATATCTGCTGGTTCAAGCGCAGGTAAAATACTTGCATCATATTTTGTACCAGTGTTAAATCTATTCTTCTTAGGAATATTTGCAAGCTCAACAGGTGTTATTGGTTATACAATGACAGCTTTGATAGCATCAGTTACTTTCACAGTCTGTTATTTAATACACTTTGCTATTACTAAAGGTTATGATGAACCAAAAGAAGTATTAGACGAAAATGCAAAACATGCAAAATCAATTTCATTTAAAGACATGGGTAAAAGCATTGTATCAAATCCACAATTATTATTAGTTTTAATTTTCGACTTCTTAAAACTAATTGGATATTACACTTTGATGGCGACTGTTGCATATTATGCGAAAGTTGTTTTACAAGATGAATCAGCAATGTCAATTATATTAGTAGTATTTAATGTAGGTGCATTAGTAGGTTCACTTATATCAAAAAATGTAGTTGCAAAACTTGGAAGCAAGATGACAAATATCGTCGGTGTTTTAGGATTTGCAGTATGCCTAGTAGTTATATATGTTATGCCAGCAAATATGATGATAGTAACAGTACTTTTAGGTATAGCACAAATATTCTTTGGTATATCTTATGGAAATACAACAAGTTTATATTCAAATTGCGGAACATATAGCGAATATAAAACAGGTAAAAATACTAAAGCAGTTATAATGTCTTTTAGCTCTTTGGCTATAAAAATATCAATAGCAGTTAGAGGTATTGTTATAACAAGTGTTTTATCAGCAGTTGGATACCATGCAGATGCAGCAATTACAAGTTCTACAGTTAGTGGAATAAAAATATTATGCCTTGTAGTTCCAATAATATTCTTAGTAGTATCAATAATTCCATTACTAGGATATAAGATAAAAGACAGTGATATAGCTATAATGGAAAAAGAATTACAAGAAAGAGAAAGCTTAAATTAAATATAAATAAAGATATATACAATATTTGAAGATAAAGAAGATTGAATAAAATTGAGGTAAATAAAATAAGTTTATAAATTGGGAGGAAAAAAGATGAGCGACTATTCTTTTAAAATCGAGGAAATACAAAATCCAACAATAGATCCAGCTGTTCCAAATCCATATGGAGCAAAATCATTTGAAACAATAAAATATCATACACCTATAACACCAAAGGAAAATGTACTTAGATTGTATAAAGGTGAAAAAACACTTTGGATGCCATCATATTATTTTGACATAAACTTTATACAACCATTAGTAATGCCGGATGCAACTGCTAGATGTAATGGTGGTATAGACTGGTTCGGAATTGAGTGGGAATATGAACCAAAGACAAATGCAGCAATGGTTAAACCAGGAACAAGAAGATTAGATGATATAACAAATTGGGAAAGTTTAATATTCCCTGATTTATCAGCTATAGATTGGCAAAAAGATTATGAAGAAAATTATGCAAAAGTAATCGACCCAGACAAAGCAACTATATTTACAATCGTAAACGGATTATTTGAAAGAACAGCAGATTTAACAAGTTTTGAAGATACTTTCTGCTACTTATTAGAAGAGGAAGAAGCATTAGAAGCATTTTATACTAAATTAACAGATTTCCATATAGAATTGATGAAAATTGCAAAAGAAGTATACCATGCTGATATAATCACATTCCATGATGATATGGGAACTCAAAGAAGTTCATTCTTCTCACCAACTACTTTTGAAGAAGTGATGTTACCACATTATAAGAGAATGAATGATGCAGCACATGAAATGGGTCTTTATGTAAACTTCCATTCTTGTGGATGTGTTGGAAATCAAATCGAAAACTTTATAGCATCAGGATTTGATTCTTGGGAAGGTCAAGATGCTTGTAATGATAAGGTTGGAATATTAGAAAAATACTCAGACAAATTAGCACAAGTAAGCTCTTTCTCACCAGACCCAGATGGAAAATTAACTGATGAAGAATATATACAAGCAGTTAAAGATAGAGTACATGAATATGGAAAACAAGGTAGATACATTGCTTGGTATCGTGAAAATAATGAAGAACGTAGACAAAAAGGATATGAAACAATGTATACAGAATCTCGTAAGTTATATTGTGACTAATTTCAAGTAATAAAAATATATCTAAAATTGTGATGGATGGGGGATAAAAGATGATTATTATAGGTGAAAAAATCAATGGCTCTATTCCAGTAGTTGCTGAAGCTATAAAAAATAGAGATGCAGAATTTATAAAAAATAGAGCAAAAATACAAGCTGAAAGTGGTGCAACATATATAGACTGCTGTGCATCAGTTCCAGAAGCTCAGGAAGTTGAAACATTAAAATGGATGATAGAACAAATTCAAGAAGTGACAGATTTACCAATAGCAGTAGACAGCCCAAGTGCTGATGTAATATTACAAGCTTATAAATTCTGTAATAAACCAGGAATTATCAATTCTGTTTCAATGGAAGGAGACAAAATAGATAAAATATTCCCAGAAATAGCAGACACAGATTGGCAAGTAATAGCTTTACTTTCAGACGATAAAGGAATACCACAAACAGCAGAAGACAGATTAAGAGTATTCAAAGATATAATGAAAAAAGCAGAAGAGTACAATATAAAACCTGAAAGAATTCATATAGATCCATTAGTTGAAATGTTATGCACATCAGAAGATGGAATCACAATGAATGTAGAAGTTATAAGCACAATTAGAAAAGAATATCCTACAATCCATATAACTGCAGCTGTAAGTAATATTTCATTTAATCTGCCAGTTAGAAAATTAATAAACCTAGGTTTTACAGTATTAGCAATGAATGCAGGATTAGATAGTGCAATATTAGACCCAACAAATAGAGATATGTTAGGACTTATATATGCAACAGAAGCTTTATTAGGTGAAGATGAATATTGTATTGAATATATAGGTGCATATAGAGAAGGTTTGATTGGACCTAAAAAATAAACAAGTGAATACTAAATAAATTTTCGACCATATAAATAAGATAAATTTATTAATATAAACACAATAAAAGCATTGATAATTGAAGCCACTTATCAATGCTTATTTTTTAATAAAAATATTTTTAGGAGAGGATTTTATGATATATAACAAAGAACAGATAGATTTATATTTAAAAAAGATGGAGTATAATGATGAAATTAAGATAGATTATAAAACACTGTGTAAGTTGCAAATAGCTCATTTGACTCATATCCCATATGAAAATATAGATGTTTTAAATAGAAAACCTATATCACTTGAATCACAAGATTTATTTGATAAGATGATTGTTAAAGCAAGAGGAGGATATTGTTTTGAGTTAAATGGACTTTATAGCAATTTGTTAAAAAGTTTGGGATTTAATGTGACAAATTTAGCGGGACGATTTATTTATCAAGATGGAAATACACGAATGAGACTTCATAGAATACTAAAAATAGATATAGATGATAAATCATATATTTCTGATGTCGGAGTTTTGAGTGAATTATCTAGAAAAAGTTTAGAACTTGAAGTTGGAAAAGTCCAAAATGATGGAAAATGTGATTATAAGTTTGAATATAATCCAAAACAGGAAGGAGAATATATTTTATATCAAAGAAAGCCTAAAAAAGATTGGAAACAGATATATAGTTTTTCTTTAGAACCACAATTAGATATTGATTATGTTCTACCGTCTTTTTATTGTGAATCACATCCAAATTCACCATTTATAAATTCAATGAAAGTTGCGCGTTATACAGAAGATGAGCATATAAGATTTTTTGATGGAGAACTAATTTTTTATAAAGACGGTCAAGTTATAAAAATAGAAAAAGTTCGAGAAGATAAGATTTATGATGTATTAAAAGAATATTTTAATATAGTGCTTGATAATTTTGTAAAAGTATTAGTATAACTATTACTAATGATTGAATATTTGACAAAGTCAACTAATTTGTATATAATCTAAATTGTTAAATATTGAGAGGTGGTAATGTGAAAAATGAATCATTTGCCGTTTATATATCAATAATAAGAAAGTACTTTGTATCATATTGTACTGAAAAAATTTCTAACTTTGGGGTAACTTATACTCAATTATTTGTTTTAATTTATATAGGCAAAAATAATGAGTGTTCTCCTAAAGAAATTGTAGAATATCTTAAAATAGATGCAGGACAATTAAACCGTATTTTAACAAAATTATTAGAGAAAGATTTAATCAATCAGAGAAAGAATAATAATGATAGACGATTTAATGTTTTGAGTTTAACCGAAAGTGGTAAAAATATAGTCCAAGAGAGCCAGAAACTCTTTTATTCATGGGATACACAAGTTTTATCTGATATTGATGAAAATAGCATACAAGAATTGATGAATTTAATGAAAAAGATTATTTTTAAATTAAATGAAATAGATGGAGGAAAACAAAATGAACAAATTAAAAGATTTTATGAACATATTGACAGGTAGCTTTAATAACTCTGAGCAGTTTGACAAAATGAAACTAGATAATATAGATTTTCCTTATGCTGAACATGTAAATACGATTTGTAATGACAAAATTATAAATTTACCAGAAGATTTTAAAGGAATTTTTATGGTTGAAGAAAGTTATTATACATCAAATGGAAATACACATGCTTCACCTCACTTATTTTTATTTACACAAGAAGAAAATGGAATTAAATTAACTTCTTATGAAGTACCAAATGGATATGATAAAAATACATTTACTTATAAAGATTTAAAAGAAATAGATTATAATGAGTTAAGAGTATCAGAAAAATTTACCCCAGCATTATATATTGAAAAAGATGGAGTATGGGAAGGTGGCAGCACAAGCATGTTTTCACCTGTCTTGAAATTTACTTTGTTTGAACGATTTTCAGAAGAGTATTTAGAGGTTAGTGAAACTATGGAAGTTAGAGGTAAGAGAACTTTCGGATATGATGAACCAATTATTTATAAGAGGGTTATTTAGATAATAAATATTTAAAGATAGAATATTGATATTATAAGGCAGTTGATTTTATCGTCAACTGTCTTTTTATATAAAGTAACACCATCAAGATTGTGTGTTCCAGTTTTAGATGTACAGAATATATAGATATATTTATGGGGGATTATGATTGAAATTTAGCCATTGCACAGCAATGTTAACTTGCATTGCTTGATGAAATTGGTGAGTTTTTATAAGATAAAAGTATAAATTAAAAATTTAGGAGGCTCTATATGTTAAATGAAAATTTAAAACAACTTAGAAAAAGTAAGGGGTTATCTCAAGAGGAATTAGCAATAAGATTAAATGTAGTTCGTCAAACAATTTCGAAATGGGAAAAAGGGTTATCAGTTCCAGATGCAGATATGCTAATAAAAATCGCTGATATTTTTGAAGTAAGTGTAAGCGAATTATTAGGTGCAAAAATAGGTGAAAAAAAAGAACAAGATGTAAATGAAGTTGCAGATCAATTGATGAGGATTAATGAACAATTGGCTATAAAAAATAGACGTTCACATCGAATTTGGAAAACTGTTGGGATTGTACTTTTACTGTTTGTAATTTTTAATATTGGATTAGTAGTACTAAATTATGCTGCCTTCGATAGTTTTGAAAATAAGACAAGTGTAGAAGTAAATCGTATAGATGAATAATAAAAATGAGGTATGGAAAGTGAACTATACCTCATTTTTTAATTCTAAGGAAATTATATGTATTTTAATAAAACGACAATTCCAGGAATTGTTTCGAGATATTTTTGTAAAATACGCAAGAATTTATCTACATATTCAGACTTATAATTTATATGTTGAATATAATAATAAATACGATCAGGTGGAGCTTCTTCAAGTTCAGAGATTTGAAGATTTTTATTATTTTTAACAAGCCAATTTCCAATACTAAAAGGGACGATAGCCCAGCTATTTTTTATTTGTAAAAAATCATCTAAAATCGACATTTTATCGACTATGATTAACGACTTTGATGTAGTACCAAACCAATAATTATGCCATTTATCAAATTCAGGATTCCATGGCAATCTAATCTCCCATTTACAATCTAAATTTGATGGGTGGACTACATTTGGATAATTATTTTCCGTATTAGATATAAAACACATTTTCTCACTAAAAATAGGGACAGTTTTTACATCTTTGCTATACATATCATCTGATATAAAGCCCAAGTTTACAAGCTTATTTTCAACATATTTATAACTATCTTGTGAGTGTAGATTGTGAATAACAAGATGTATATGGTTATTTTCTTCTATAAATGTTTTGTAAACTTTTGATAAAATATATGAGTTTATGCTATCTATTGCTGAAATATGAAACATGGTATTTTTAGATATCGGGGAGATATCCTTTGTCTCGAGCCAAAGTTCCTTCCACTTTTCTGCGATTAATACAAATGCCTCACCTTGAGGTGTAAGCGTAATATTTCTAACTCCCTTTTGTCTAATAAATAATTTATATTGCAATTCACTTTCTAGTGATTTTATCCTTCTGCTTAGGGCAGGTTGGCTTATATATAAAATTTCGGCTGCCTTTGTAATGCTACCGTATTTTACGATATTTAAAAAAGCATCTATTTCTAATTCCGTCATAAATTCACCTCCATAAAATATAACATATACTTTATATTATAACGCTTAAATATGCATTATATAAAAGTATAATTTAGTGCTACAATTTAATAAAGAAAAAGTTAGAAAGGGGATAGAGTGGTGGAACAAGCGTATGATTTAACAGAAGGGAATATAAAAAGACAATTAATATATCTTTCTATACCACTTTTAATAGGAAATATTTTTCAACAATTTTATAACACTATAGACAGTATCATAGTGGGAACTTATGTAGGGCATGATGCATTTGCGGCCATAGGTATTGCAGGAACTATTATGAACTTATTCATATTTATTATAATAGGATGTTGCACAGGTATATCTATTATAACTGCTCAGTTATATGGTGAAAAAAATTATGATGCTATGAGAAATGAAATATTTCTTTCTTCAGTTTTAGGTGGAGTAGTCACAGTTATAATTAGTATTTTAGGGATTTTCTTTATGCCGATTATATTGAGACTAATCCAAACACCGTCACAATTAATAGGATATGTAACTCAATATATGAATGTAATTTTGGCAGGACTTATAGCTACTTTTTTATACAATTTCTTATCTTCAATTTTAAGATCAGTTGGAAATACAAAGATGGCACTTATATTTTTAGTAATATCAATAGCATTAAATGTAGTTTTAGATTTATTGTTAATAAAACAATTTTCTATGGGAATAATGGGAGCTGCACTAGCTACCGTAATTTCACAATTAGTATCAGCAGTTTTATTATATTTATATATAGTTTTTAAAATTCCATTTTTAAAAGTAAAAAAAGAAGATATAAAATATAATTCAAAATTGCTTAAACTAACTTGGCAATATTCATTTGTATCAGCTCTACATCAATCATCACTTTATATAGGTAAGTTACTTGTTCAAGGAGCAGTAAACTCACTTGGTGTTGATGCAATTTCAGCTTATACAGCAACAGGAAGAATTGAAGATGTTATCCTTGCATTTGGAAATAGTGGTTCAGAATCAACTTCTATATTTATCGCACAAAATACTGGTGCTAAAAACTATAAAAGAGTTTTAAAAGGATTTAAAGAGGCTATGATTTTAATACAATTAGTTTGCATTTTGATGATTTTATTTTTATTTTTCAAATCAGATGTTTTACTTAATTTCTTTGTATTTGATGAGGGTCAAAATGTATTAAATTATGGTATACATTACTTTAAGATAATATCAATGTTTTATATAGTAAGTTTAGTAGGAAGTATATTTGTAGGATATTATAGAGGAACTGGTCATGTAAATATTCCTGTAATAGGAACTACACTACAAATTGTTATAAGAGTAATACTTTCATACTTATTAGTTGGTTCAATGGGAATCGGTGGAGTAGCACTTGCAACAGGAATAGGCTGGATAGGAATAATTATATTCCAAATAACAGTATTTATAAAAAATAAATATTATCAGATTAAAGATGAAGATGTAACTTTAAATACTGCTGTAAAATAGATAAATTCTGAAATGAAAAAGAATTGGCATACAATGTATACCAATTCTTTTTTATAAATTAAATGAAAAATGAGTATATTAAAATATAAATTAAAAATAATATATATTTTAGACTGTTTCTATTTAGCTTTTTCTGACAATTCAGCTCTAAGCACTTCACCCATTCTCTTAATACCTTCGATTATCTTATCCTCAGGCATATTAGAATAATTTAATCTACAAGTATTATAAACACCACCATTAGGATAGAATGATTCACCAGGAACATAGGCTACATCTTTTTCTAAACATTTTTTAGCCATTTCTCCTGCATTGATTCCTTCTGGTAGTATAACCCATGTAAATAATCCTCCTTGAGGGTGTGTAAATTCAACAGAGTCTGGGAATTCTTCTTCCATAGCTTTCATCATAACATCTCTACGTTTTGCATAGCATGCTTTAATTTTTTCAACGTGTGCATCTAAATCAAACATTTCAATAAATTTGTTAACTTCCATTTGAGATATTGTAGAAGCTTGAAGGTCAGCACCTTGTTTACAAATATTGAATTTGTTTAATATTTCAGGAGATGCACAAGTCCAACCAAGTCTGTATCCTGGGCAGAATATCTTAGAGAATGTTCCTAAGAAAATAACTAAGCCTTTAGTATCTAAAGATTTTAATGAAGGTAAGAATTCGCCGTCGAATCTTAATTCTCCATAAGGATTATCTTCAATTACAGGTATTTCATATTTATTTATTATTTCCATGAATTTCAATCTTCTTTCCATTGGCCAAGTTCTACCAGATGGATTTTGGAAATCAGGGATAACATATATCATTTTAACTCTATCAGTAGTAGCAAGAACTTTTTCTAATTCTTCCATGATCATACCGTCATTATCAGTAGGTATTTCTATAAATTTAGGTTGATAAGCTTTCATTGCATTTAAAGCACCCATATATGAAGGGCTTTCGCATAGTATAACATCGCCTTCATCTATAAATACTTTACCAGCAAAATCTAAACCTTGTTGAGAACCACTAGTTATTAATATATCATCAGCTTTAACATTAGTTTTTAATTTAGTGTTCATTCTATCTGCTATTTTTTCTCTAAGTGGAGCATATCCTTCAGTAGTTGTATATTGAAGAGCAACTTGTCCTTGTTCTTCTAATACAGCAACAGAAACCTTTTTCATTTCTTCAACTGGAAATAGTTCCGGAGCAGGCATTCCACCAGCGAAAGATATAACTTCCGGTCTTTGAGTAAGTTTTAAAAGTTCACGAATAGCAGAACCTTCTAGATTATCTAATCTTTTTGCAAATTTTACAGCCATAAAAAGCACCCCCTATTAGTTTTTAAATAAAGCTTTATAAGTACGACTGATTTATTAATTAAGAATAAAGATTTCATTACATAAAATAAAAATAATATATTACTTATAATAATTATACATAATAATTGGAATAATCAGGCAATAAGGAAAATTTATAGAATGGAATAAAAAATATTTATGATTAAAGAGATTCTACAATGATAAAAGGATAAAGTTTAGTAATTTCAACAGTTTCAAAAAAATAAACATCTATAAAATTAAAAAAATATAAAAAATATAACTTAGATAAGATATTTTTGCGATATAAAGGACAAACTTAAAATTTATTAATTATTTTTGAATATGAAACAAACTTTATTAATAAAAAAAATTGAAAAACTAAAATTGCTTTTTAAAATAAACGTAATAAAAAATATTTATACCTATGGATAAAATTTACATATTAGCTGTTTTTCAAAAACTATATATATAATTTAAGTATAAGAATTGTTCTAGTTTTTATTTAAATTTATTTAGTAGAATTAAAAAATATATAGTGAAATTTAACAAAAGATTTAAGAATAGGAATTATTGTATTAAATACATAACAATTTGATGAATGCCATAGAACAAAAGGCTATATTAGTATCTAAAAGATAGGTGATAAAAATGATAAAAGATGATAAAAGAGTAAGACTATTTATTGGACATTATGGCAGTGGAAAAAGTGAAGTATCAATAAATTATGTTACAAAATTAAGAAAGATAGTAGATGGAAAAATAGCATTTGCAGATTTGGATATAGTAAACGTATATTTTAGAACTAGAGAAAAGAAAGAACAGCTTAGAGCTATGGGCATAAATCCAATTGATAGTTCTATAGAAACAGATACATTAGATTTGCCAGCAGTATCAGCACAAGTAATGACACCTTTACATGAAAAGGATGTAGACTATGTAATAGACGTTGGCGGAGATAATGTTGGGACAAGAGTTGTAGGAAGATTTGCAGAACATTTTGTAGAAGGTGAATACGATATGTTCTGTGTAGTAAATGCAAATAGAGAGCAAACTCAAACTGCAGAGGATGTCATAAGGTTTATAAAATCTATGGAGGAAACTTCAAAATTAAAAGTAACTGGTTTAATAAACAATACACATTTAATAAGACAAACTACTGTAGAAGATGTTTTAAGAGGTCAAAAATTAGCTAGAGAGGTTTCAGATTTAACTAATATCCCGATAAAATATGTTTCATGTTTAAGAAGTCTAGTAGATTCACTACCAGATAACTTAGAAGGGGATATATTACCAATAGATTTATATCTGAGAGAAGAATGGATGTAGTGTGAGTTTTATAAAACACAATGTTAAGGGGGGCTATAAAATGGCTAAAGGTAAAGTGACTTTTGATGTAGAACGTTGTAAGAGTTGTGGATTATGTGTTGAAGCATGTCCAAAAGGAATATTAGCAATAGATACAGATTATATTAACCAAAAGGGATATAATCCAGCTAAAGTAGTTGATGAAGAAAAATGTGTTGGATGTGCAAGTTGTGCACTTATGTGTCCAGACGTTGTTATAACTGTTGAAAGAGATTAATTATTTCGAATTAGGGGGGAATCAATAATGGCTAAAATACTTATGAAAGGTAATGAAGCATTTGGTAAAGCAGCTATAGAAGCTGGATGCCGTTACTTCTTTGGATATCCAATAACTCCACAAAGTGAGTTACCAGAATACTTATCAAGAGAACTTCCAAAAGTAGGAGGAGCTTTTATTCAAGCAGAATCAGAATTAGCAGCTATAAATATGGTTTACGGTGCAGGTGGTTCTGGTGTTAGAGCTATGACCTCTTCATCTTCTCCAGGGGTTGCATTAAAACAAGAAGGAATTGCTTACTGTGCAGGTGCTGAAGTACCTTGCGTAGTTTTAAATATAATGAGAGGTGGTCCTGGACTAGGAACAATACAACCTTCTCAATCAGATTATTATATGAGTACTAAAGGTGGAGGAAATGGTGATTATAGAACTCCAGTATTTGCTCCATCATCAGTTCAAGAAGCAGTTGATATGATCATAGAAGCATTTGACGTAGCTGACCAATACAGAACTCCTGTTATGGTAGTTGCAGATGGTATGATCGGTCAAATGATGGAACCAGTTGACTTTGATAAAGAACGTAAACATAGAGACTTGGCTCCAAAAGATTGGGCTGCATGTGGACATCAAAATAAGAGAAAACCTAATATAATAAATTCTCTTTATTTACAATCAGAAGAACTAGAAAAACATAATGAACATCTAGAAAGAAAATATAAAGCTATTGAAGAAAATGAAGTTCAATATGAAATGTACAAAACTGAAGATGCAGAATTGGTATTTGTAGCATATGGAACAGTTTCAAGAATAGTTAAAACAACTATAGAATCAATGAGAAAAGAAGGATATAAAGTAGGATTAATAAGACCTAAAACTTTATGGCCATATCCAGATGAAGCATTCAAACAAATACCAAACGCTAAGAACTTATTAGTAGTAGAAATGAGTTTAGGTCAAATGATAGATGATGTTAAATTAGCATGTGAATGCAAATTACCAGTTCACTTCTATGGAAGAAGTGGTGGTATGATACCAGTGCCAAGTGATATAGCTGAAAAAGCTAAAGAAATAATGGGAGAAGTCGCTTTAGGAGGTGCTAAATAATGGCTGTAGTATTTAAGAAAACTAACGGTTTAACTGATGCGATAACTCACTACTGTCCAGGATGTACACATGGTATAATCCATAGATTAGTAGCAGAGGTATTAGAAGAAATGGGATTATTAGGAGATGCTATAGGGGTAGTTCCTGTAGGATGTTCAGTATTAGCATATAATTATTTTAATGTAGATACACATGAAGCTGCTCATGGTAGAGCTCCAGCTGTAGCTACTGGTATAAAGAGAACTCATCCAGATAAGTTTGTATTTACTTATCAAGGTGATGGTGATTTATCTTCAATCGGTATGTGTGAAATTGTTCATGCTGCTGCTAGAGGAGAAAAAATAAGTACTATATTCGTTAACAACGGTATATATGGTATGACTGGTGGCCAAATGGCACCAACTACATTAATAGGTCAAAGAGCTACAACAGCTCAAGATGGTAGAGATCCAGAAAGAAATGGATTCCCTATAAGAGTTAGTGAAATGCTTGCGACTTTAACAGGTGCAGTATTTGTAGAAAGGGTAACAGTAGATACTCCTAAAAATGTTAGAAATGCTAAAAAAGCAATAAGAAAAGCTTTTGAAGTTCAACAAGCAGGATTAGGATTTGGTATAGTTGAAGTTTTATCTACTTGTCCAACTAACTGGGGTCTAGCTCCAAACGATGCTCTACAATGGTTAAGAGACAATATGATGAAATATTATGAACCAGGTAATAAAAAAGATATAGATATTGAAGCAGCAAAAGCAGCGAAGGAGGCGAAATAATATGGCAACATCTAGAGTAATTTGTGCAGGATTTGGTGGTCAAGGTGTAATGTCTATGGGACAATTATTGACATATGCAGGAATGCTAGAAGGAAAAGAAGTTGCATGGTTACCTTCTTATGGACCAGAAATGCGTGGTGGTACAGCAAACTGTGCAGTAACAGTATCTGATGATCCTGTTGGTTCACCAGTTATAGCAAATGATGCAACTTGTGCTGTAATAATGAACCTACCTTCTATGAAATTCGTCAAAGATGTAGTTCCAGGTGGACATATATTAGTTAATAGTTCATTAATAGATACAAAAGTTGATAGAGATGATGTAAAAGTTACTTATATACCAGCTAATGATATAGCAGGTGAAATGGGAATGCCTAAGGTTGCAAATATGATAATGTTAGGTGCATGTCTAAAAGTAACTAATGCAGTTGATATAGAATCAGTATTACAAGCTTTCTTAAAAGTATTTGGAGAAAGAAAAGCTAAATTTATACCTATAAATAGAGAAGCCTTACAAAAAGGTATGGATGCAGTTAGTTAAAAAAATTAATATAAAAAAATAATATGGCCCAAAAAGGATTGTCTAGCAGCTTTATTGCTGTTGGACAATTCTTTTTTGTATGTAAAACAATAAAAATTAGTTAGAAATATGTTATACTTAAAATATAATTATAAAAAATATATTAAACATATATACAAATACATACATACAAATACATTTATAAATGGGCCTTTATAGAGGATTTTCTCTTATAAATATATAATTAAATGAAAAGGTGATTATATTGAAATTAGAACAAATAAGCTATATTTTAGAAATCGCTAAACAAGGATCTATAGGAAAAGCTGCTAAAAAGCTATACATGAGTCAACCAAATCTAAGTATGTCTATAAGGATGCTAGAAGAAGAATTGGGATTTAAAATTTTTGATAGAAGTAATTCCGGTGTAGAGTTGACAGCTAAAGGTATGGAGTTGCTTCAATATGGTGAAGAAATTGAGCGAAATATGGACTTAATAAGAAATATGAACACCATAGCAAAGGACGAAAAAGTAAATTTTAGGATTTCTTCATATTATATATTTTTTATAAAACATATTATCTTGGAATTAAATAATAGACATAAAAATGAAATGTTAAACTTGATAATCAATCAAGATAGTTTTTCAAATGTTATTAGAGATGTAGAAACAGGTCTTTCTGATATTGCAGTAATAAAAATAACTAGACCTGTAAGTTTTACTAATAAGAGAACTTTTATGTCTAAAAACTTGGAATTTATAAGAGTTACAGATGGACATGTCTGTGTACAAGTAAGAGCTGGTCATCCATTATGCAAAACAAAAGAAAAAGTAGATATTGATGATTTAAAAAAATATTTATTGTTAACTAATGAGTATGTAGACAGAAGTTACATATCCATGTGGATTGGTAATGAGCTAGATTATGATAATTTCAACCATTTTATAACTGTACAGGACCACGAGATGCTTTCTTATTTTTTGCATAAAACAGATGGTGTGTATTTCTCTTTAAGAGGAACGCCTATAAAGAAAAAAATAGAGCTAGATGATGGCACTGTGTTAATTCCATTATCTAAAAAAATTACTTTAGACTGCGGTTACATTAAAAGAAAAGATGAAGCTTTATCTCCTATAGCAGAAGAATTTGTAAACATATATAAAGAGTTTGCAGAAAATAATGATGTGAGGGATTAAATTATAAATTTTTGGGTCAGAATAGATTTCTGGCTTTATTTTTTTGTCAAATTAATTAAAAAATAATAGCAATATAAGTTAAAGTCATTACTTATTCAAGTAAAATAACATTATTAAATAAAAAGAATATGTTATAAAAATTTCTTATATCTAAAGATAAAAAATACATATTATCTATTCATATAAAAATAATTATATAATTAAATTAAGAAAACGATTTTTAATTCAAAACTAGATCAATTCAATATATATTATATATTTTCAAAAATAACTATAAATCTATTAAATTTTTAAACCAAGAACAATCTTAAATTACGTGTCAAAATAAATCACAATCTGAATATAAAAAATCTCACAAGGTAAAAGGGGTGGATTTATGAAAATAGAAGATGTTATAAATTTGGCTAAAAAAAGAGGACCAAAGACAGTAGCAGTTGCGTGTTGCCAAGATAAAGAAGTTTTGTTAGCTGTTGAAAATGCTAGAAAAGAAGGTATAATAAATGCAATTTTGGTAGGAGATATAGACAAAACAAAGCAAATTGCAGAAAGCCTAAATATAAGCCTAGAAAATTATAAATTAATAGACATAAGTGACTTAAGTGAGGCTTGTCTAAAAGCTGTACAACTTGTTTCTGAAGGTAGCGCAGATATTGTAATGAAAGGCCTAGTAGACACATCCATTATATTAAAAGCTGTTTTAAATAAAGAAATAGGTCTTAGAACAGGAAATGTATTAAGTCATACAGGAGTATTTCATGTTGAAGGATATGACAAATTATTCTTTATAACAGATGCTGCTATGAATATTGACCCAGATTTAAATACAAAAAAACAAATAATTCAAAATGCTGTCAAACTTGCAAGAGCATTAGATATAGACGAACCTAAGGTTGCAGTACTTTGTGCAAAAGAAAAAGTTAATCCAAAGATGCCGGACACAGTTGATGCAAAAGAATTAGAAGAAATGAATAAAAAAGGAGAAATTAAAGATTGTATAGTAGGTGGACCGTTTGCGCTCGATAACGCTATTAGTGAAGAAGCGGCAAAACATAAAGGAATAGACCATCCTGTAGCAGGAAAAGCGGACATACTGCTTGTACCGGATATTGAGGCAGGAAATATATTTTATAAATCTATGACTTTCTTTGCAAAAGCCCAAAGTGCGGGATTGGTGCTTGGAGCTAAAGCACCTATAGTTTTAACATCGAGAGCAGATAGCGATATAACAAAATTAAATTCCATTGCATTAGGCGTATTAGCAGCGTCTAAAAAAGATTAATTGTATTTAGTTAAAAATAGATAAGTATAGATTACTTTTTGTCAAAAGCTCTAATTAGAGAAAGTTTAGTATTTAAAATTAGGGGGAATTAATATGGAAAAGTTATTTAAAATTTTAGCGATAAATCCAGGTTCAACATCTACTAAGATAGCTGTTTATCAAGATAAAGAAGAAATATTTGAAAAAACACTTAGACATTCATCTGAGGAAATTGATAAATTTGAAAAGATAGCAGATCAATTAGATTTTAGAAAAGATATAATCGAAAATGTATTAAAAGAAGGTGGCATAAACTTAGCCGATTTAGATGCAGTAGTTGGTAGAGGTGGTTTGTTAAAACCAATTAAAGGAGGAACTTATATAGTAAATGATGCAATGGTTGAAGACTTGAAAATAGGCGTATCGGGACAACATGCATCAAACCTTGGAGGTATAATTGCTAGACAAATTGGAGATGAAATTAATGTGCCTTCATATATCGTAGACCCAGTTGTTGTAGATGAAATGGAGGAAGTTGCTAGATTATCAGGAGTTCCAGAAATGCCTAGAATTAGTATATTCCACGCATTAAATCAAAAGGCAATAGGAAGAAGGGCGGCAGAAAATATAGGTAAAAAATACGAAGACTGTAACTTTTTAATTGTACATATGGGTGGTGGAATTACTGTAGGAGCCCATAAAAAAGGTAAAGTAATAGATAATACGAATGGACTAGATGGTGAAGGACCTTTTTCACCAGAGAGAAGTGGTGGACTTCCAGTTGGAGCATTGTTTAGAGCATGTTATGGAGATGAAATGACAAAAGACCAAGTTTCAAAAAGAATAAAAGGACAAGGCGGAGTAGTTGCATATCTTGGGACTAATGATATTAGAGAAGTTGAAGCTAGAATAAATGATGGGGATGAAAAAGCAAAACTTGTATATGAAGCTATGATTTACCAGATATGCAAGGAAATAGGAGCATATGCAACAGTTTTAAAAGGCGATATAGATGCGATAATATTAACTGGTGGAATTGCTCATTCAGCTAAGGTAAGAGATATGATAAAAGAAAGAGTAGGATTTTTGGGAGAAGTATTATCTTATCCTGGAGAAGACGAAATGTCAGCATTGGCAGAAGGTGGACTTCGAGTATTAAAGGGCGAAGAAGAAGCCTTAGTTTATTAATTTGCATTAAAAATTCCATATAGAAATTTTTAAATATACACCTAAAAATGAGGAACAATAATAGAGTACTATTATTTGTTCCTCATTTTATTTAAAGATATAAATAAGTTCTTTAAAAAGATTTTTTATAACGCATAGGAAATTATATTCACTTATAAATAAATTACATCGAATAAAGATTTTTTTATAAAAATTATTGATTTGTGATAAAATAAAATATCTTGATAATGTATATGAAAATATCTAAATAGGTATTTAAAAGATAAAAAATGGAATAGATTGGAGACATGTTTATGAATAAATTATTAAATCATGGGATTGTTGAGGTTGCAACGCTTATTCCAAATGAAGTAAAGATTGCAAATCCGAAATTTAATGTAGATGAAATGTTAAGACTTCTTGATGATGTTATAGAACAAAATAAATCAGGTAAAAGACAAACTAGAGTAGTAGTATACCCAGAACTGAGCGTTACAGGATATACATGTCATGATTTATTTAATCAATATACTTTAATAAAAAGATCTTATGATGAACTTATAAGATTTGCAAAACTATCAAATAAAGAATATAGTCCACTTATATTTGTAGGGATGCCGATTAGAAAAGACAACCAATTATTTAACTGCGCAGTCGCAATACATAATGGTGAAATAATAGGTGTAGTACCAAAAACATTTATACCTAATTATTCTGAGTTTTACGAAGGAAGATATTTTGCGAGCTCAGTAAATAGAATAGATGACCAAATTGTGATAGGTGGAAAAACAGTTCCGTTTACACCAAATTTATTAGTAGAAGATACTCGCACAGGTGCTGTAGTTTCTGCTGAAATTTGTGAGGATGTTTGGGTACCGATACCACCTTCAAAATACCATTGTTTACATGGGGCAAATATAATTGTAAATTTATCAGCAAGTAATGAAACTATAGGAAAAGCTAAGTATAGAGAAGATTTAATAAAAATGCAATCAGCTACATCAAACTGTGGATATGTATACGCATCTGCATCAAGAGGAGAAAGTACGACAGATACTGTATTTTCAGGTCATAGTCTAATTGCAGATTGTGGAGTTATAGTAGGTGAGAGCAAGTTTTTAGAAGATATAGAAATAACTTATGGTGAAATAGATATAGAAAACTGTGAAAATGATAGAACAAAAACGACATCATATATGACTAATGTAAATAAACAAAAATATGAACGTATTTGTATAGAGACTTTTGCACCAGTAACAGATGAATTTGTTTCAAATAGAGAAATATCAATACTACCATTTGTTCCACACAATATAGATGAGCGTGCTACTGAAATATTAAAATTACAAGCAGCTGGTCTTGCTGGAAGACTTAAAAAAATAAATTGTAAAAATGTTGTTATAGGAATCTCTGGTGGATTAGACAGCACGTTAGCATTAATTGTAGCAGCAGAAGCATTCAACATAAATGGGCTTGATACAAAAGGCATACACGCTATTACAATGCCTTGTTATGGAACTACTGATAGAACATTAAACAATGCAAAAAAATTAATGGAATTATTAAATGTAACATCATATGAGATAAATATAAAAGATGCATGTGAACAACATTACAAAGATATAGGCCATGACAAATCTAACTTAGACGTAACATTTGAAAATGTTCAAGCGAGAGAGAGAACACAAATACTTATGGATATATCAAATAAAATAGGCGGATTAGTAGTTGGAACTGGCGATTTATCTGAATTAGCATTAGGTTGGTGCACATACAATGGAGACCAAATGAGTATGTATGGAGTAAATGCATCTATACCAAAAACTTTAGTAAGAGGAATCCTAGAATCATATGCACAACATCACAATGAACTAAGAGAAACTTTATTAGATATTTGCGATACTCCTGTTAGTCCAGAGTTACTTCCTCCAAATGAAGATGGAACAATAAAACAAAAAACAGAAGATAAAATCGGTTCATATGTAATACATGACTTTATACTTTACTACATGCAAAGACATGGATTTGGACCAAGAAAAATATTTGATTTATATATAAATGCAAAAACTATGCATGAAAAGAAAATGGGTGTTGAAAATCCAGTTATAGATAAGGCTGATGTGCTTAAAAATATGGAGATATTCTACAATAGATTTTGGACACAACAATTTAAACGTTCATGTATGCCAGATGGAGTAAAAGTTGGTAGTGTGTCATTATCACCAAGAGGTGACTGGAGAATGGCATCTGATGCATGTCAAAGTATCTGGATAGATGAATTAAACGAATTAAAGAATATAATTAAATAATTTTAAATATATTTTATAAACAGAAGTAAAACAAATTAATCCGTTTAATGTATAATGTATTATTTTTTCTAGCTAGAAAATTTTTCAAATTAAATCTGTAATTTAGATAATATGGTGATACAATATTATAAAGAGGTTAACTAGACGCAAAGTTGTTATAGGGGATTTTGTGTAAGGTGACTAATCATTAAAAAAAGAACAATTTTTGTGTACTCAAATAACCTGCATATACATAAATTTATATATTTTAGGGAATATATAATAAATAATAATAGGTATAGAGAAAGGGGTAAGATATATGTTATACACACCAAAGTACATTTTAGTGGCAGAGTTAGATAAAAAGGTTTGTGAATGCTCTGAATGTAAAAAATTCAGAGTACTATATAATCATAGTCAGATGACTGAAAGTAAAAATGAAGACATTTGTGATTCTACAAGCGATATAATAGCTGTTTGCTCAAAATGTAGTAGAATGTATAGATTTGATATGAGATACATAAAAAATGGAAGCGACCAAAAGCGTACGGTTTCAAATATAAGAGAAATATCTGAAACAAATAGCCAGGTAAGAGAACATATTAAACGTAATTATGGTTCTTATGAAGCATTATTTACTATAAGATCCGAAGATTTTATTACGAAAATAGTAGAAGAAAAAGAAGTAGAAAACGGAAAATATACAGAATACGTCTATATGGAAAAATAAATTTGATTTTGTATATGTAGATTTAGAATAAAACATAATACAAAAAATAAAGGCTTTAAAGCCTTTATTTTTTGACTAACAAAATAAATACGGGGGATAATCTTATGGTTACTGTAAACAAATACCTATATCAAGATGATTTTGGACAAAAAATATGTCCATGCTCAGATGCACAAAAATATAAAGTTTTATTTAGAGAAGTAAACGAAATAGAATTAAAGGGAAGTGAAGTAGAGGCAGTTACAAAAGCATCTATATACAAAATGGAAAAATTAGTAGTTATGTGCACAGAGTGTAAAAAAATATATTTTATTAGCTTATCTTTTGAAGGTAGTTTTAAATCACAATATGTAACACTACATAGTGTTGAGCTATTTGATGAAGATGTAATTGAGGCTAGAAATTTAATAAATAGAAGATATTCTGAATATGAAGGTGAATTAGTAGATATAGCTACAGATGATTATGTTATAAAAGTATTATTAAAATCTGATGATGACGAAAAAACAAATACTGTATATGTATATTTAAATAGAGAAGACAGCATACTATATTCTGATTTACAAAGTGAATAAAAGAACTTACATTCAAATAATAATACTGCATATTAACTATAATTGTTACGATTAGTTTATATGCAGTATTATTTAATTTATAAGATAAAATAAAGAGCTAAAGGCAATATTTATTTTTTATAAATATTTAATAAAAATTTTATAAAGTTTTGTTACTTTGATAGAGTAAAGAAAAAATTTTGATAAAACGAGGGATAACTTATGAAGATAAAAAATAAAGTAATAGTTTCTAATATAGTCATAGTAGTAATACCAATATTAACGCTATTAATTATAATGGGGATATCTATAAAAAGTAATAATTACCACGAAACTATAGAAGAAATTATAGAAACTTTAGTTAAGGATAAAAACTCTTTATATTCAGTACAAAGTTTAATATATCAATACGAAGATGATATATTGTCTATACCTAAATCAAGCTATAAAAATACAACACAAAAAGAACTAGAATCCAATCAATTATCAAATTTAAATCAAGAATTAAGTAAGTTAGGATATAACTTATCCATAGAAGTAAATAATAAAAATTTATATGATAATTTGACAAAACAGGAACATCAAAAGCTAAATGAACTGATAAAAAACTATGATAATAATTTTAAACATACTGTTATCACATTGGATTTCTAAAAGTATTTTAGTTCCATTAGAAAAGATAAGAGTAGGAAGTAAAAAAATAAGAGAAGGAGAGTTAGACAAGCCGATAAATTATTTTGGTAATGATGAGTTTGGAGACGTATGTAGAGATTTTGATGAGATGAGAGGATATCTTAGAAATTCAGTAGACGAAAGATTGAGATATGAAAAAAATAGAAGATGAATCAAAAAATATAAAATTTATAGATACAGTATGGGGCGCAGGTTATAGATTCTGCATATAATTAACAAACATAATATTAACAGTTAATAAATAATTAATATTTTATTTTTTTTATAGTTATTTTTATTTTGTATTATAAAGATAAAGAAATAAAAATAAGAAAATATTAGTTGTACAAGCATATAAAATATGTGTGTATCACGAGATTGTAGAGAAGGTGAAGTCTTTTTAATAGATTTTTAGTCTAAATACAGTTTTAAGGAGAGGTGAAAATGTTGAATTTAATGTTTGGTGGTTTGTGTATGGCTTTGGCGGATTCTGTACCCGGTGTTTCAGGTGGTACAATATTATTTATTCTTGGAATATTAGTAGTAGTTTTAATTACTTATTTCAATCCTATATCATCAAATTCTTATAATATAAGTTTTAAATATTTTGATATAGATTTAATGATTTATATTATATTAGTAGCAATTATAGCTGTATCTGCAATGGTACTTCCAGGTATATCTGGATCGACTTTGCTTTTGATATTTGGTTTATATCTACCTATTATGAAGAGTGTTCACAATATCTTGAATGGGAATTTCAGCCAAATGCCTATTGTATTAGTATTTATAGTCGGTTTGATAATTGGAATATTCTCATGTACAAAGCTAGTTAAATATTTATTACAAAAATATACTTCTGAGATGATATATATAATTTTAGGATTGATGATAGGTTCAATATATTCAATCATTATGGGACCCACAACTATTACAGGAACTTACAACTATGTTCCTGTTAATATTTATAATTTTAATGTACTATTTTTTATTCTAGGTGGAGTGTTAATAGGTGCAATTCAATATTTAAAACATTTGATTTTAAAACAATCAACAGATATGAATCTAAAAGAGATAGATTAATTAAAAAAAAATTCGCTTTGCTCATGGCGCCAACGACTTCGTCCGTTGCTTTAGTTAATAGGTTGGAAATTATATATTATCCAAAAACCAGATAATATATAATTTTCTTAGAATTAAAAAAGGCTGATTTCTATTTAAAGTAGAAATCAGCCTTTTATTTACATATTAACAGCTTTTTTATTTTCTGGTGTTTTTGATTCACTTTCTTTATTTGATTTAATATCATTAACAGTAAAAGTTTTTGCTTTAGAAGATATTTTAGATGTATTATCTTCTTCTTTTAAGTTTTTAAATGCTCTTGATAGCATAAGTTTTATTCTGTTTATTTGGTTAACTTCACTTGCAGAAGGGTCGTAGTCTATTGGAATTATGTTTGCTTTTGGATATCTAGCTTTTAATTCTTTTATAGGCCCCTTACCAATTATGTGGTTAGGAAGACAACCAAATGGTTGCATACAAACTATATTATCAACACCACTTTCTATTAATTCTATCATTTCACCTGGTAAGAACCAGCCTTCACCAGTTTGATTTCCGATAGAGACTAATGTTTTAGTCTTTTCTGCTAATTCATAAATACTTTCAGGTGGAGTAAATCTCTTGCTCTTTTTAAGTTCTTTTACGTAAGTTTTTTGGTAGAAACTAACTAAACCAATAAAGAATTTTGCAAAGAATTTACCTTTAGCGCTACCTTCTAGTTTGTTGTCTTTTTTGTATATATTGTTTAGAGAACAATACAAGAAGAATCCAGCAAGCTCTGGCATTACAGCCTCAGCCCCTTCTCTTTCAAGGACGTCGACAATATTGTTATTTGCAGTTGGATGGAATTTTACTAATATTTCTCCAACAAGACCAACACGAGGTTTTTTGATATCTAGAAGTTCTAGATTATCAAAATCTTTTATTATTGCTTTGATGTTTTTACTGAAAGTAGAGAATTTAGCACTTTCAAGTGAATCCATACAAATTTTAACCCATTTTTCATATAAAGCATTTGCGCTTCCTTTGACTTTTTCATAAGGTCTAGTTCTATATAATACTTTCATAAATAAATCACCATAAACTACAGCCATAAAGCCACGATTTAGTAGTGGTAGTGAAATATTTTCTTTAAGACCATTATCTTCTATGCCTTGTGCACTTAATGATACAACTGGTACATCTTTAAATCCTGCCTCATACATAGCTTTACGTAAGAAACCTATGTAGTTAGTCGCTCTACAACCACCACCAGTTTGAGTTATACCTACAGCTACGTTGTTTAAGTCGTATTTGCCTGATTTAAGAGCGCCTATTAACTGTCCTATAACTATGATGGCAGGGTAGCATGCATCATTATTTACATATCTTAATCCTTCCTCGATAATCTCTCTACTTGTATCTTGAAGGATTTCTACATTCCAACCACTTAAATTCACAGCCTTTTGGATGAATTGGAAGTGAATTGGAGACATTTGAGGAACTAGCAATTTACGTTTTGGATCAAATTTATCGTTTTTAGTGTAATGTATTTTATTTTCTTTTATATTTTTAACACTTATGTTATTTGCTTCTCTTTCTGACATAGCAGCTTTTAGTGAACGAAGTCTTATTTTTGCTGCACCTAAGTTATTACCTTCATCTATTTTTATTACTGTATATATTTTTGATTTTTCTGCTAGTATTTCTTGAACTTGTTCTGTTGTTACAGCATCAAGACCGCATCCAAATGAGTTTAGCTGAACTAATTCTATGTTATCGTATTTTTTAGTAAATTCAGCAGCTTTGTAAAGTCTAGAGTGATATACCCATTGGTCGACAACTCTTAGAGGTCTTTGTACTTGTGCAAGATGACAAACACTATCTTCTGTAAGTACTGCCATATCAAGTGAATTTATTAATTCTGGCATACCATGGTTAATTTCTGGGTCAAGGTGATAAGGTCTACCAGCTAAAACTATACCTTTTAAGTTTTCTTTTTCTATTTTTTTAACAGCTTCTTCGCCAGCATGTCTTATATCTGCTTTAAATGCTAATTCTTCATCTCTTGCAGCATCAACAGCAGCTCTAATTTCAGATTTTGAGATGTTTAATTCTGAAAAATAATTAGAGAAGACCTGACAAAGTCTTTGTTTTAAGTTTTCTTTATCATTTAAAGTCATAAATGGATTTATAAACTTAATATTCTTTTTCTTTATATCAGGAACATTGTTTTTTATTATTTCAGAATAAGATATAACGACAGGGCAATTGTAGTTGTTGTCTGAAGTTTTATCTTCTCTGTATTCGTGTGTTACAGCAGGGTAGAAGATAGTCTTAACACCTTTATCTATTAAACTTTGGATATGTCCATGGACCATTTTACCTGGGTAACAAACTGTTTCAGAGGCTATACTAGTCATACCTCTTTCATAAAGTTTTTTTGAAGATCTTCCTGATAGAGTTACTTTAAATCCTAATTTAGTAAATAAAGTGAACCAGAATGGATAATCTTCATACATATTTAAAACCCTTGGAATACCGACTTCACCTCGTGGTGCATCTTCCAATTTTAATGGTTTATAATGTTTAAATAATCTGTCATATTTGTATGCAAATAGATTTATTGGTTTTTCTTTATTTGGGTCAGGTTTTTCTGCACCATATAAAGCGGCACCATTTTCGCATCTATTACCAGATACAAATATTTCAGTTTCTGAGAATTTATTTATAGTAAGTAGACATTTGTTTGAGCAACCTTTACATCTACGAACTGTATTATCTACTTTGATGTTTTCAAGTTGTTTTAAATTTAAAAATTCTGTTTTATGTTGTGGAGTGTATTTTTCCTTACTTATTAAAGCAGCACCAAATGCACCCATTATTCCAGAAATATCAGGTCTAATTACATCTCTGCCGATTAATTTTTCAAAGCTTCTTAAAACTAAATCATTGTAAAAAGTACCACCTTGTACAACTATGTTTTTACCAAGTTCATTTAAATCTCTAATTTTTATAACTTTGAATAAGGCGTTTTTTATAACTGAATAAGAAAGACCTGATGATATATCGGCAACTGTAGCACCTTCTTTTTGTGCCTGTTTAACTCTAGAATTCATAAAGACTGTGCATCGAGAACCTAAATCAACTGGATGTTGTGAATATGTACCTTCTTTTGCAAAGTCTTGTATAGACATAGAAAGTGATTTTGCAAAAGTTTCAAGGAAAGAACCACAACCAGAAGAACAAGCTTCATTAAGGATAATATTGTCGATAACTCCATCTTTTATATGAAGGCATTTCATATCTTGGCCTCCGATATCTAATATGAAGTCTACTTGTGGGTCAAAGTATTTAGCTGCTTTGTAGTGAGCCATAGTTTCTATTTCACCATAATCTATTTTTAACGCTTTTTTTAGTAAAGCTTCACCATATCCAGTGACGCAAGATGAAACTATGTGGACATCTTTTGGCAGGCAGCTATAAATATCTTTTACTATATTTATAGAAGTTTGAAGGGGACTACCTTCGTTACTACTATAATATGTATAAACTAAGTTGCAATCTTCATCTATTAATGCGGCTTTTGTAGTTGTAGAACCGGCATCAATACCTAAGAAGCAATTTCCTTTTATATTTTTTATATCTTTTTTAGTAACTTTAGATTTATTGTGTCTATTTATGAATTCGTCATGTTCTTGTTTGTTTTTGAATAGAGGCTCTAAACCTTCTGTATTAGATAAGTTTACACCTTCGATTTTTTTTGTTTTATTTATCAAATCTGATAAATTAATATCGGGTTCATCTTTTGCTAATATTGAAGCACCCATAGCGATATATAACTGTGCATCTTTTGGAAATACTATATTTTCATCGCTCAAGTTAAGTACATTTTTAAATGCTGTTCTAAGTTCTGATAAGAAGTATAGAGGACCTCCTAAAAAAGCTACATTTCCTTCTATAGCTCTACCACAAGATAAAACGCTGACTGTTTGAACTACGACAGCATTAAATATACTCATGGCTATATCAGCTTTTCTTGCACCATCATTTATCAATGGCTGAATATCTGTTTTTGCAAAGACACCACATCTAGAGGCGATAGGATAGATAACCTCATAATCTTTAGCCATTTCGTTAAGTCCAGCAGCATCTGTTTTTAGTAAAGTTGCCATTTGGTCTATAAATGCACCAGTACCACCAGCGCAGATACCATTCATTCTTTGATCAATACCACCACTTAAATAAGTGATTTTTGCATCTTCACCACCAAGTTCGATTACAACATCAGTTTCTGGGTTGAAGGTTTCAATTGCTTTTGTAGATGATATTACCTCTTGTACAAATTTTAAACCTAAATACTTAGAGATATCTATTCCTCCAGACCCAGTTACTACAGTAGAAATTCTGATATCCCCGAATTTTTCATAAACTTCTATTAAAACTTCTTTAACGGCTTTTTTTACGTCTGAAAAATGTCTTGTATATTTTTTGAATACAACTGTATCTTTATCTAAAACGACTATTTTAACTGTAGTAGAACCGACATCTATCCCTACATTAAATATTTTTTTCATAAAATTAAACCTCCTCAAACTGCCCCAAAGTAATTATAAACTAAAAGCATTAACTATTAATTCTTCTATGTATTTTAGCTCTTTTTCATCGTTGTAATTCCCATCAGGATCGAAAATATACTTTAACATGACATATCCACCTATATTTGAAATAACAGTTCTGACGATAAGTCCATTAGGAACGTCTTTTATCATCTTATTTTCTTTAAAGTAATTTAATATTTTGTCAAAACCGTCCATTATAGTAGATTTTAAACCATCTACAATTTTTATTCTTAGCTCTTCACGATAAAGCACTTCTGCCAATAAGATGTGAGCGACTTTATAATTTTCACTCATAAAATTAAATCTTTCATAGACAAGTTCATGTATAAATGATTTAAAGTCAGGATATATATCCTTTATTTCAACATCTTCAAAATCTATTATCATTTCTGGAAGAACATAATCAAATATAAATGGCATAATCGAAGAAAGTAGTAAATTTTCTTTTGTGCCGAAATGTTTAAATATTGTACCCTCAGCAACACCTGCGATTTTTGCTATCTCACTGGTTGATGTATTGGAATACCCATTTTTAGCAAAAAGGTCAATGCTAGTTTCTAATACCCTTTTACACTTGGCTGTCATTGTTTTATTTTCTAATATGTCTTTCTTATATGAATTTAAAATAGAATGTTGCATTTGAAATTTCTCCTAAAATTTGAAGTTTCATATTAAAACAAAACTATTAATAAGAAAATTTTTATTTAACACATTATTAAATAATATTTTTCCAAAGTATTAAAGTGAGTAAACACTCACAATATGAACCATAAAAATAGTGAGTAAATACTCACATACATACAAGTATTATAGTGATGATTACCATAAAATGTCAATCGAAAGAAAGGTGAATTTATGTTAAAGTTTTGTTAAATAATATACAAATTTAGACTATAGATAAGTGAATATAAAATTAAAAAAATCACTTTGTTCATGTAGCCAATGACTTCGTCCGTTGATTTAGATAATTTATTTATAATTAAAAAAAGATAGACATTTTGACGTCTATCTTTCTATAAAAAGTAAATATTATTATTTGCATTTAAAGCTTGAACAATATGTTTCAGAGTATAAATTAGCTGAATCAGCACTAGATGTTACTGATATATTATTTAAGCTACATACATTTCCTGCATTATAAGCACATGTTTTTACATTACATCCTATGTAGTCGCAACTTCCATTAGTACAAGTATTGCTTGTTAAGTTACTGTAAGTAGATTGGTCTAAAAATGAAGAACAACAAGTATGGTTACTTGTATGAGCTTTTTTTCCTGTTATAGATATTCTATTTGCATAACAAACTCCTGCATCGTTATGCGAACAATTTAGTACATTACATCCTATTCTAGCCATTATTTTGAACCTCCTATTAACTTTAATTAATAAAAGTATTTCCAAAATATAAAAAAATATGTATTGTACATAGATTATTCTACTATTGATTGAAACACATCTTTATCTAATAGTGACTTTGCTATTAGTGAACATGAAGAAGGGTAATTTGAAATATTTGGCCAAATATTTATTATCATTTTTTCATAATCTAATAATTTTAGATTTTTACCGTTTTTAACATTTTCAGAGAACTCCTCAGATTTTTCCTTCATTTTTAAATATATATCTATAGTTAAATCAAAAAAGACGGTTGCCTTGTGACATGGTTGTTTTAAAATTAGTAGGTTTTGTCTAAACTCTAAATAATCAAGTCTATCTGATGTAGTATAAGAGTTATTTTCCAAGATAAACACACCTCAATTCCATAAAATTATTATTAATAATTATATTTTGCACACCTAAAAAATATGACCAAAATATAGTGTTATTAATGTATAAATATTAGCAAAAATGGCTAAGATACTAATAAAAATCCTACATATTTACAAAGGAGGAGGACATAAGTAATGAAAAAGATGGAGAATTATCGCTGGATTATTCCGTCATTAGTAGCATTAGGAGTAATACTATTAAGTGGAGGTATTTTTTTAGGGGTTAAGAGTTATGAAACGCTTGAAGCAAGTAACAGCAAAATTGACAAAACAAATCAAAAGAGTCTTTCTAGTCAACAAAAATTTAAATTAGATGAATACTGTCAAATATGGCTTCAAGATGATAATGAAATACCAGTAATGTTAGGAAAAGTAAACGAGGACTTATTAAATAAAACTGAAGATGAAATTAAAGCGGCCTTAAAAGAAAAATATCCAGACAAAGAAGTATCTACAATGAATAAATATCAAATAATTTTAAAGACTTCTGATGAAACTACAGATTTATCAAAAGCAAATAAATATACATTAGAAAATGAAGATGGATATATAACTGTTTTCAAATATAATAAAGAAGGTAAAAAAGAATTAGTAGAAAAAACTTCTATCCAAATAAAATCACTTCCAAAATCAGTTCAAGAAGAACTTAAAGAAGCGATAGTATTAGATAATGAAGAAGATGCTTATTCTAGACTTGAAGATTTCGGTAGCTAATAAAATTTAATATATACCTGAGAAATATGTCCTTTAAATGTTAATAGCATAATTTTGCTGACAACATTTAAAGGACATATTTTTATATTTATAGAAATAATATTTTTAGTTTATTTGTTAAAGCTTTAGTTTATTTGATATAATAGATGAGAACATAGGTTTGGATAAAAATAAATTTAGGAGGTCAGTTTTGGTTATTTTAGGAATAGACCCAGGGATAGCTATAGTTGGATACGGAATAATAGAATATAAAAATAATAAGTTTAGAGTTATTGATTATGGGGCTGTTACAACTAACGCAAACACACCAACAGATCAAAGGCTAGCACTTGTTTATAAAGGTATAGATATTTTAATTAAGAACTATAATATTGATGAAGTAGCGATTGAGGAATTGTTCTTTAACAAAAATGTAAAAACAGCAATCACAGTTGCACAGGCGAGAGGTGTAATTATGTTGGCTTGTACACACAATAATAAGCCTATTTATGAATATACACCACTTCAAGTTAAACAAGGTGTTGTTGGATATGGTAGAGCCCAAAAAATGCAGGTACAACAGATGGTGACATCTCTTTTAAAATTAAAAGAAATACCAAAACCAGATGATACTGCTGATGCTCTTGCAATAGCTGTATGTCATGCACATGCAAATAGACTAGAAAAGACTTTAAAAAACTTTAAATAATTTTATAAGGAGAATGTATGTATAGCTATATAAAAGGAATCGTAGAGGAAATATATTTAGATAGAATAATTTTAGAAAATAACGGAATTGGATACGAAATAAATGTATCTAGTTTTACGGCGCAAAGTGTACAAAAGGGAAAAAGTGCAAAAATATTTACAAAATTAATAGTAAGAGAAGATGACATGAGTTTGTGCGGATTTTCAACTCAAATGGAACTTGAGATGTTTAAACTACTTACATCAGTGTCAAAGATAGGTCCAAAAGTAGGTCTTGGAATTTTATCTTGTGCAACGCCACCACAACTTAGTGCATATATCCTTAGTGAGGATATTGCAAAATTATCGAAATGTCCAGGCGTCGGTAAAAAAACTGCTGAGAGAATAATTTTAGAATTAAAAGATAAAGTAGATAAAGATATGGCAGAGTTTGAAGCTACTTTATTTAATCAAGCACCTACAGGATTAGAGTTAGATGAAGCATTAGAAGCATTATTAGCTTTAGGATATTCAAGTACAGAAGCTAAAGAAGCTGTTCAAAAATTCAAAAAAGACGGATTAAAAACAGAAGACTTAATTAAAAAATCACTTACATATTTAATGAGTAAGTAATTAGATTTAAATAGACGAAAATATAGAAAGGAGATTGGTAAATGTTTGATTTAGGTGATGAAAATAGATTGATAACTTCTAGCATGAAATCAGAGGATACAGAAACAGAAGTTAGTTTAAGACCTAAGAGTTTATCGGATTATTTAGGTCAGGAAAAAGTAAAAGAACAATTAGAAATATTTATAGAGGCAGCAAAATCTAGAAATGAGCCACTAGACCACGTTTTATTATATGGACCTCCAGGTTTAGGAAAAACAACTTTAGCTGGAATAATAGCCAATGAAATGGGTGTAAACCTTAGAATTACATCTGGTCCAGCTATTGAAAGAGCTGGTGATTTAGCGGCAATTTTAACTAATTTAGAGGAAAATGATGTATTATTTATTGACGAAATACACAGAATAAATAGGAGTGTAGAGGAAGTTTTATACCCTGCAATGGAAGATTACTGTATAGATATAATTATCGGAAAAGGACCATCAGCGAGAAGTATAAGGCTTGATTTACCAAAATTCACATTAATTGGTGCGACGACTAGAGCGGGAATGCTTACAAACCCACTTAGAGATAGATTTGGAGTAATATGCAAATTAGACTACTATACAGTAGATGAATTAGCTCAAATTTCAATGAGATCAGCAAATCTTCTAGAAGCAGAAATAAACTTAAATGGAGCAACAGAGATTGCTAGACGTTCTAGGGGGACACCAAGAATAGCAAATAGACTTCTAAAAAGAGTTAGAGACTATGCTCAAGTAAAAGCCGGCGGAAATATAACTGATGAAGTTGCAAATGATGCCTTAGAATTATTAGGTGTAGACAGTTTAGGTCTTGATGATGTTGATGAAAAACTACTTTTAACAATAATCCACAAGTTTGGCGGTGGGCCAGTAGGATTAGACACATTAGCAGCATCAATTGGAGAGGATAGAAATACAATAGAAGATGTTTATGAGCCGTATTTACTTCAACTAGGTTTTATAAATAGAGGGCCTAGGGGGCGTATTGCTATGCCAAGAGCATATGAACATTTAAATATAGAATATCCCCAAAAATAAGATTTTATAAAAGTCTACCCAAATAAATAAATATTTGTTATCATTGTATTTGTATGTTTTGACAAATATTTATTTAGAAAGGAAGTTAAAAAATTGAAAACAAGCGATTTTAACTTTGATTTACCAGAAGAATTAATTGCACAAGTTCCAATAAAAGATAGAACAAGTTCTAAACTTATGGTACTTAATAAAGAAACTGGTGAAATCGAACATAGAATATTTAAAGATATAATAGATTATTTAAATCCAGGAGATTGCCTAGTTTTAAACGACACTAGAGTAATCCCAGCTAGACTTATCGGTTCAAAAGTAGAAACAGGTGGAAAAATAGAATTTTTACTTTTAAAAAGAACTGAAGATGATACTTGGGAAACATTAGTTAAACCAGGTAAAAGAGCTAAAATAGGAGCTAGATTCTCATTTGGAGATGGCAAACTAATAGCAGAAGTAGTTGGAATGGGTGAAGATGGAGCTAGAATAGTTAAATTCGAATATAATGGTATATTTGAAGAAATTCTAGACGAATTAGGAAACATGCCACTACCACCATATATAACAGAAAAACTAGATGAAAGAGAAAGATATCAAACAGTTTATTCTAAACATAATGGTTCTGCAGCAGCTCCAACTGCTGGACTTCACTTTACAGAAGAATTATTAACTAAAATAAAAGAAAAAGGTGTTGATTTAGCATTCGTAACACTTCATGTTGGTCTTGGAACTTTCAGACCAGTAAAAGTAGATGATGTTAACAGCCACCAAATGCATTCAGAATTCTACATGGTGACAGAAGAAGCAGCAGAAAAAATAAATAGAGCTAAAGCAAATGGAAATAGAGTAATAAGTGTTGGTACAACAAGTACAAGAACTATAGAGTCAGTAGCTGATGAAAATGGCTTAGTAAAAGCTACATCAGGATGGACAAATATATTTATATACCCAGGATACAAATGGAAAGTTATAGATAACTTAATAACTAACTTCCATTTACCAGAGTCTACACTTATAATGCTAGTTAGTTCTTTAGCAGGAAAAGAGCATGTATTAAATGCTTACAATCAAGCAGTTAAGGACAAATACAGATTCTTTAGTTTTGGAGATGCAATGTTTATAAAATAATAATATCAAACTTAACTGGGGGCCGAAAAAATGAAAAGAAATACAAAGCAGACTTTTATTAAAATAGCACATTTATGTGAGATTTTACTGTCAGTAGTAATACTATTAGTCATACTTTTAGGTATATTCGATATTTTGAGAGAGGTTTATGGTGCTTATATTATCGACTTCGCAAATCCTGTTAATTACGAGCAACTAAATAACTTCTTGGCACAAATATTATTACTTGTAATAGCCGTAGAATTAGTAATTATGCTTTGCTTACATCGACCTGAAACTTTATTAGAAGTTCTTTTATACGCGATAGCAAGAAAACTACTTTTAATACCTAAGTCATCAAGTGCAGGTGAATTATTATTAGGTGTATTAGCTATAGCAGCTATATTCTTCATTAAGAAATATTTAATGCCGGAAAAGGACAAAGAAAGCACAGAAAAAGAATCAAAATCTACTATCAAAAGTATAATAGCATCTTATCTAAAAGATGATGATGAAAATGTAAGTATGTTTTAATAAATATACTTACATCATAAATTTAATATAGAGATGAATCAATATATTTGAAATTTTAAGGAGAAACAAAATGAGTGCAATAAGATACGAACTTATCAAAACTTGTAAACAAAGTGGTGCAAGACTTGGAATATTACACACACCACATGGAAGTATAGAAACGCCTATATTCATGCCAGTTGGGACACAAGCAACAGTAAAGGCGATGACACCAGAAGAATTAAAAGAAATAGGATCACAAATAATCCTAAGTAATACTTACCACTTATATATGAGACCAGGTCATGAACTAGTAAGAGAAGCTGGTGGGCTTCACAAATTTATGAACTGGGACAAACCAATATTAACAGATAGTGGTGGATTCCAAGTATTCTCACTAGGACCACTTAGAAAAATAACTGAAGAAGGTGTTACATTTAAATCACATTTAGATGGTTCAAGACACTTCATAAGTCCAGAAAAAGCTATGGAGATACAAAATGCATTAGGTTCAGACATAATGATGGCATTTGACGAATGTGCTCCATACCCAGCTGACAGAGAATACGTTAAAAAATCTTTAGAAAGAACTACAAGATGGCTTCAAAGATGTAAAGATGCTCACAAAAATACAGAAAACCAAGCATTATTCGGTATAATCCAAGGTGGTATGTATAAAGATTTAAGAGAGCAATCAGCAAAAGAAATAACTGCTATAGATTTACCAGGATACGCAATAGGTGGACTTAGTGTTGGAGAACCTAAACCACTTATGTACGAAGTATTAGAATATACTACACCACTTATGCCAGTTGATAAGCCAAGATACCTAATGGGTGTTGGTTCACCTGACGACTTAATCGAAGGTGTAATAAGAGGAGTAGACATGTTCGACTGCGTACTTCCAACTCGTATAGCTAGAAATGGTACTGCTATGACTAGCCAAGGTAAAGTTGTAGTTAGAAATGCTGCTTATGCTAAAGACTTTACTCCATTAGATCCAGAGTGTGATTGCTATTGCTGTCAAAACTACACAAAAGCATATATAAGACACTTAGTAAAAGCTAACGAAATATTAGCTGCTAGACTTATAACTACACACAACTTAAGATTCTTACTTAAATTAATGGAACAAGTTAGACAAGCAATAAGAGAAGATAGATTACTAGACTTCAGAGAAGAATTTTTTACTAAATATGGGTATGAATTATAAAATATTTACTATATAATATTTAA